>Ga0209020_1002050_pt1 | contig 17319 bp, 17 predicted proteins | sample PinacodermBB_FD_187298 | JGI IMG/M metagenome (GOLD analysis project Ga0209020, IMG submission 187298) | Host-associated microbial community of the marine sponge Aplysina aerophoba from Gulf of Piran - sponge pinacoderm, lysed by bead... | ecosystem: Host-associated > Porifera > Sponge >...
TAGTGTCCTGTGTCGTTAGTCCGTTGGTGTGGGGGTTGGGTGTGGGATGCTGGTGGTGGCGAGTGGGCGGTGATCGGAGACGATCATGGCCGATGTTAGCGATCAGCGGCGGTCGGCCGCTTCGGCGGGGCCGGTGCGAGCGCTGGTTTTGTCCGACGGGCCGGAGCAGGGTGGGCGAGGCCCGGGCCGGCTCAGGCGTAGGAGTCGCTGCCGGTGGGGCGGTGGCGGGTGTTGATGAGGCGCACCGTGCCCGAGCGTGAGCGCATGACCAGCGACTGCGTGGAGATGCCCCAGGAGTGGAAGTCGACGCCCCGCAGCAGGTCGCCGTTGGTAACACCGGTGGCGGCGAAGAAGCAATTGTCGCCGGCGACCAGGTCGTCGATGCCCAGGACGGCGTCGAGGTCGTAGCCGTCGGCTACGGCGGCCGCGCGCTCGGCGTCGTCGCGGGGCCAGAGCTTCCCCTGCATGTCGCCGCCCATGCACTTGAGGGCGGCCGCCGAGATGACGCCCTCAGGCGTGCCGCCGATGCCGAAGAGGATGTCGGCGCCCGATTCGGGCCAGGCGGTGCTGATGGCGCCGGCCACGTCGCCGTCGGGGATCAGGCGGATGCGGGCTCCCGCCTCGCGGACCTCGGCGATGAGGTCGTCGTGGCGCGGCCGGTCGAGGATCACGGCGCTCAGATCGGACACCTTCTCGCCCTTGGCGTCGGCCACCCGGTTCAGGTTCTCCGTGGGGGAGGCTTCGATGTCGATCGTGCCCGCAGCGCTGGGGCCGACGGCGATCTTGTTCATGTACACGCACGCCCCGGGGTCGTACATGGAGCCGCGGTTCGACACGGCGATCACCGCCAGGGCATTCCCGCGCCCGAGCGAGACGAGCGTCGTGCCGTCGATGGGATCCACGGCCACGTCGCACAGCGGCGGCGTTCCGTCGCCCACCTGCTCGCCGTTGTAGAGCATTGGGGCCTCGTCCTTCTCGCCCTCGCCGATCACGACGATGCCGTCCATGTGCACGTCGCTCAGCGCGGCGCGCATGCCGTCCACGGCCGCCCCGTCCGCCCCGTTCTTGTCCGCCCGCCCCATCCAGCGAGCAGCTCCAATGGCTGCCGCTTCGGTGACCCGCACGAGTTCGAGCGCCAGGTTCCGGCCCGGCTGGAAGTCCACGGTCGCACCTTACCGACCAGCACGGCCCCGCCGGGGACGCAGCGAGCCGCAGCGGGGCGGCCAGGGGGTGGTCGGGAGGCCGGGAAGTAGGGAACTCCAGCGACGTGACGCGGTTGGTGGTGCTTGGTGGATGGGAGTGTGTTGGAGGGCCCGTGTTGGGGAACGGGCGGGGGCGTGACGCGGTTGGTGGTGCTTGGTGGATGGGAGTGTGTTGGAGGGCCCGTGTTGGGGAACGGGCGGCGGCGTGACGCGGTTGGTGGTGTCTGGCGGATGGGAGCACGTTGGAGAGCGTGTGTTGGGGAACGGGCCCCGGCGTGTCAGCATGGGGCCATGGTTGTGTGCAGCAGCGGTGTGGGCGGTTCCGAGCCACAGGTGTGGTGCTTCCAGTGCGGGGCGGGGTACGCGGCTGAAGTTGCGTCCTGCGTGGAGTGCGGTGTCGCCACAGTGAGCGAACCGCCGGCCAACGTGGCCGACGTGGGCGAGGCCGACGAGGACCAACTGGAGTACGACCTGCACGAGTACTCCTCGCAGTCCCGGTCGATGATGGAGAGCCTGCTGCTTGGCACCGGACTACCGCACGCCTGGCAGGGTGCGGTGCTGGTTGTGCGGGAGGCCGACGAGGAGCAGGTGGACACCTTTGTGGGGGCTATCGACCGCGCCGCCGCCCCGGCGCTGGCCGAAGACGAGTTGCGGGTGGCCTACGAGCTCAGTGACTTCGACGACGACTACCTGGGGCGCCTCACCGGCGCACTCGACGCCGCCGGTATCGCCTACGGATTCGACGAGGACGGTGATCTGGAAGTTGCTGCAGCCGACGAGGCGCGGGTCGACGGCCTGTTCGACAAGCTCGCGGGTGACGACGGCGAGGGCGATTCCGGCGAGTTCGGGCCGGGGCTGGACGGCGTGGACGCCCACGAGGTGCTCTCCCGGCTGTTCGTGGCGAGCGACCGGTTGCAGCGCAACCCCCGCGATCGCAAAGGCAACCGCAACCTGGCCCGCGGCAGCGAGGAGATCCGCCAACTCGCCCTGCCCTTCGGCTTCGAGGCGCGCACATGGCGGGCCGTGCTGAACCAGGTGGAGGCGCTCGTGGTCATCGTGGACAGCGACGCCACGCAGGACGAGATCGCCACCGCCGCAACCACCACCCGCGACATCCTGCACAACTTCGTGTAGAGAACCCTCACCTCCCGGACCGCCGGCCGGCCGGGTCCGGGACTCCGGCCTTCGCCGGTACGACGGGTGTGGGTGGGCGGCGTTGGCCCGGTCAGTCCAGCAGCGTGTCGGAGCGGACTCTCTGGCGTTCGGCCTGCTCGTGGGTAGGCAGGACCCTGCCGAAGAGCTGCCTGGTGCGGGCGACGCGACCGATCACGCCCGGCTCACGCGTGTAGGCGAAGATGGCGGCGTGGCGGGGGCAGGAGTCCGCCGCGACCCTCGTCACCCGGTGCAGCGAGTGGCGGCCGCGGAAGATCTGCAGATCACCGGGCCGCAGGTGCAGGGAGTGCACGCGGCTCCCGTCGCCGTCCAGCACGGACCCGATCGCCTCGAACGCCTCGTCGTCGGCCGAGCGGATGTCCGGCGCGTACTCAAAGACGCCGCCGCCGGTTGCGGGCTGCACCAACACCGTCACGGCGAAGTCGTTGGTGTCGAAGTGCCAGGTGAATTGCTGGCCGGGGTCGCAGATGTTGGCGGTGAGCCCGGCCAGGGGATCGTCGTAGCAGTGCAACTCGTCGATCTCCAGGCAGTCGGCCAGCAGGCGGGCCACCTCCGGGGCGCGGAACAGCGTGTCGGTGGCGCAGCCGGGATCCCAGGCGTCGCCGGGAATGAAGCCGCTGGTGCGCTCCAGGAAGGTGTTGACAACGTGATCGTCCGGGTAGGCGGGGTCGACGGTGGTGTGGAAATACGGGTTGATGATCTGGGTGGAGTAGTGGGTGGCGTGCTTGCGCCCGAGCACCTCGTCGTTCAGAACCCGCACCGCCTCGGGCCGCACGAATCCTCCGAGCACGGCGCAACCCAGGCTGCGCAGTCCCCGGCGTGCGGCGTCGACGGTGGCCACGTACCTCGGGGAGGACGGCTCAGCGATCGGGTAGCGTTCCAGATCTACCAGATCGGCCAACTCGAACGTGTGAGCAGCCGAATCGGTGGCAAGCGTCATTGGGCTCCTCTCGGTTTCCGAGGTCAGCGGGCCACGCGGGCCTCGGAGGCGGGGCGGATCGGTTCTCGCATCGGGCGGGTTCCTCGATCCCGTGTTTCCTCAGGCCTGCCAGGGAGGTACCCAGTCGCCGTCGAGGCGCATCGAGAGCGCGGCATCCTCCGCGATCCGCCGGGCGACGCACAGCTCCCCGGCGGCTCCCCCGTAGCGCGCTGCGGCACGCTCGAAGGCCGAGCGGGCGGCGGCGGTCATGGGCAGGTCGGCCCCCACGTTCGCCTCCAGGTCGGCCAGCAGCCCCAGGTCCTTCAGGCACAGGTCCAGGGGGAACGAAGGGTCCCAGTGGCCGGCGAAGATGCTGGGGGCGTCGTGGCGGGCGACGAAGCTGTCGCCCACGCTGGCGAGGATCGCCCGCCACAGCGTGTCGAGTTCCACGCCGTTGGCCAGCCCCACGGCGAAGCTCTCGCCGAGCGCGGCCGCGTTCACGAACCAAAGCTGGTTGGTGACCAGCTTGACGACGCTGCCGGCACCGAGCGGCCCGCACTCCAGGATCGTGCCCACGTGCGACAGCACCGGTCGTACCCGCTCGACGGCCTCGTCGTCACCGCCGGCGAACAGCGTGAGCGTCCCCCGGCGCGCCCCGTCCACGGCGCCGGTAACAGGGCAGTCCACGACCGCGACGCCGGCGGGGGCCGCCGCGGCCAACTCACGCACCAACTCGGGGCTGCCGGTCGTGAAATCCACCCAGACCGACCCGGGCCGCAGCGCCTCCAGCGCACCGTCGGGGCCCGCCATGACCGCCGCCACGTGCCGGGGCGCCGGCAGGGACGTGAGCAGGATGTCGCATTCAACCGCGCTGTGGCGGGCGGAACCCGCAGCCTCGGCTCCCCGGCTCACGACCTCCTCGATGGCGGCGGGGTCGATGTCGTGGGCGACCACCCGGTGGCCGGCGTCCAGCAGCCGCAGGCACATAGGTCGGCCCATCGTGCCCAGCCCGACGAATCCGACGGTGAGCGAGTCGGTGCCACCCTTCCGGCTGGGTCTCTGGTCGTCCTGACGGCGAGGTTCGTCCCGGTCGGGCGAGGACACGGCGGACACGAGGAGACGGTAACGCAGCCCCGTGTGACGACGTGCGCGGTCGCGCCGCGCCATTGAGGCGGCGACGACGGCCGATCCGGGGTGAGGACGCTTCCGGGGCCGGTTAGGTTGAGGCGGTGATCCTGGCCGAGTTGGAGACGTTCCACTCGCGGGCGGTGGTGCCCACCCGTCGTGTGGCCGTCGGCGACAGCAAGTTGCCGCTGGATCCGCCGCTGCGCCCGGGCGCCGTGCTTCTCGCAGGGGTGGTGGGCCGCCACATCGAGGAGCTCGACGAGGATTCCCGGGACGACCTGCCGCTGCTGATCGGCCAGATCGCCCGCGGTGAGCGCATCCGCCAGCCCCGGCTGCGCCATCGGCTGCAGGAGGATCGGATCGGGCTGACCCGCAGCCGCCACCGTCTCGTGCGCCTGGGAGACGGCCGTCCGGCGTTCGAGTTCAGCGACCGGGGCGGCTCGGCGGCGCAGTACGTGCTGGGCGCCGTTTACGCAGCCGGGCAACTGCCGGAGTCCAAGCGCTACGAGGTGCTGGCCGCGGTGCGGCGAGCTCTCAGCTGGCCCGGCGGCACCGACGGCGAGTTGCTGCGGTTCCTGGACGGCTACCGGGTGTTGCCGCCACCGGTTCCGGAATCCCGCATCTGGGCGCTGGGGATCCTGGAATTGGAGTCGCTCGACGGGCTGGTCGCGACCGACGTGCAGAAGCAATTCCGGAGCCTGGTGGCCACAGCGCATCCCGACACCGGCGGCGCCGACGGCGAGGCCGGCGCACGGATCAGCGATCTGGTGGAGGCGCGGCGCATCCTGCTGTCGTGACGGAATCGTGGGCTGGGATGGCTTGGCGCCACTCGAGGGCCGACCACGGGCGCAGCGCACCCTGCCGGCTTGACGTGGCCACCGGACGTCGGCGAGAGGTGACACCGAGCCGGTCGGGCCGGTTGTGACCACCCCACCGGGCGAACCGACCGCCGGAGGCCTGTTGCTGGCGCCCGGCGCCGGTGGTGACCCCGACCATCACACCCTGGTCGCCATCGAGCGGGCGCTGGCGCCTACGCCGGTGCGCCGCGTGGAGTATCCCCACCGCAGCGGTGGCCGCCGCGGGCCACCCCCGCGGGCTGAGCGGCTGATCCCGTTCATCGAGGAGCAGGCCGCGGCCATGTGCGCCGAGGAGGCCATCGACCCGTCGAGCCTCGCACTCGGCGGGCGCTCGATGGGTGGGCGCGTCTGCTCGCTGGCGGTGGCCGAGGGCCTCCCCGCCGCCGGGCTGGTCCTGCTGAGCTACCCGCTGCACCCTCCCCGCCGACCCGAGAATCTGCGGGTGGCGCACTTCGACCGCCTGACGGTGCCGTGCCTGTTCGTGAGCGGCGACCGGGACCCGTTCGGCACGCCGGAAGAGTTCGCCGTCCACACCGCCGCCATCCCCGGCCCCGTCGACCACACATGGATCCCCGGCGGTGGCCACGACACCCGGCCGGCCGACGACGCCTTGGTGGTGGAGGCGGTCGTCGCCGCCCTGCGCGGCCGGCCGGAAGGGCAGCGTTAGCGGCCGGCCATAAACCGCCGTCGGGTAGGTCCCCCCGCGAGGTCGGTGGAGGCCGCGTCCAGCCGGCACGAGGGCGGACCCGGCGGGTCCGAGCCCGCTAACCCGGCGGAGGGCGGGGCGTCTGGTCCTCGGGTCTCGGGTCTTCAGGGTTCAGATCCTCGAGCTCACGCCAGGCGGTCTCGGGGAAGACGAACAGGATCAGCAGCGCCACCACCAGCGGCGCTCCGGCGATCATGGCGAACACGTGCCCGAACTCGCCGCCGGCGTCGGTGAAGCGGCCCACGATCTGCAGCCCGGTCATGGAGCCGATCACGCCCATGACCGTGATCAGCCCGTTGGAGCCGGCACGATTCGACGTGCCGAACAGCTCCGCCCCGAAAGCGCCCATCACCGGGACGCTGGCGGCGCCGAAGATGCTCGCCAGAACGCCCCACATCCACATCGGCCAGCCGCCCTCCACGTAGCGCAGCACCGTGAAGGCGGCCCCGGCGGCGAGTCCCAGGGCGCCGATCCGCCGCCGGCCCCAAACGTCGGAGAAGCGCCCCCCGATGAGCACCCCGATCGCCGCGGGCGTGTTGATGGAGAGCTGGAAGACGCTGATGTTGCCGGCCGAGAACGACCGCTCGCTGCGCAGGAACTCGTTGAGGAACTGCGAGGCGGGCGCCGCGAACAAGCTGAAGAGCAAAGCCCCGCACCCCAGCAGGAACAGCCGCCTCGCCCGGCGGCGCCGCCGCTGGGAATCGCCGGGCGAGACGGCGCGGGCCGGCGCCAGGTTCGAGGCCTCCTGACCGGCAGTCTCCCTCGGCGCGAAGCGCCTGCTCTCGGGCAGCCGGCGGGCGCAGAACAGCACCAGCGGCAGCGCCAGCAGCGGTGCCAGGAACAGGATGCGCCAGGCGCGCAGCCCCAGATCGGCCAGGGGCAGCAGCCACACCACCATGCCCGACCCCAGCCCCGCCGACAGTGTCAACACCGACACGGCGTAGGCACGCGCCCCGGCGGGAACCTCCTCGGCGGCGATCACCAGCAGCAGCACGAACATCGCCGTGGAGAGGCTGCGGGAGACCATCTGGCTGGCGCCGTACGTCCACACGCCGGCCGAGGCCGCGCCTGCGGCCGCCACCACGCAGCCGGCGACGGCGCTGAACAGCAGCACCGGTCGCCGCCCGCGGCGATCCGCCAGGGCCACCAGAGCCAGCGCCAGCAACACGCCAACCCGCACCGCGGTGAGCGTGTTCCCCTGCGTGGCGAGCCCGGCGTCGAACTCGTCGAAGGCGAAAGTGATGGTCTGGCTCAGCAGCGTGCCCAGGTAGCCGGCCACCACAGACAGCAGGCACAGGACCCCGAGGACCTGCCCGGCCCGGGGGTCGAGCCGCTCGGCAGGCGCCCAGAAGGGTTGCATGCCGTCGCTTCGGGGCCGGCGCAGCTCCCGGTTGGCCAGCGGCGTCATGAACCACCCCCACACCGGCACCGAGAGCCGGTAGGAGATGTGCTCGCGGACCAGGAACTCCTCGTCTTGGCGCTCCAGGATGTGCACGGTGCGCCGGTAGTGAGCGAAGGGACCACTGATCGCCCGGAAGGTGGTCTCGGGCGCTGGGATGTCCCGCAGCGGGGCCTCGTGCGCGGCACCACCACTGGGCTCACCGGTGCCGGGAACCGAACGATCCAACTCCTCGACCACGACATCGGAGCGAGGCCGGAGCAGGCGCTGCAATTCGTCCGGGCTGCACGCTTCGGTGCAGGTCACACGGGGCAAACGCGCCCCTATCGCGAAGACCCGGGCATGGGCCGAGCATACTTGAGGGGATGGATCCCACCGGGGACATACCCGCGCCCGACACTGCCCGGCCCGACACTGCCCGCCGCAAGGCCGGCGAGCCCGGTGTGCCCGAGGAGGCCACCGCGCCGGTGGGTATCCGCGTGCGACCGGGCGGACCCCTCCACGGCGAGTTGGAGATCGGCGGGGCAAAGAACAGCGTCCTGAAGCTCCTGGCGGCAACCACGCTTGCGGAGGGCCGCTTCACGCTGCGGCGGGTGCCGCGCATCGCCGATGTCACCACGATGACCGAATTGCTCGAGAGCTTCGGCTGCCGGACGTCGTTCAGCGACCGCGACGTCCTGCACGTGCATGTGCCCGAACGGCTGGAGCCGCACGCCTCCTACGACCTCGTCAGCCGGATGCGGGCTTCCATCGCCGTGCTCGGCCCGCTGCTCGCCCGCTGCGGCGAGGCGATGGTGGCGCTGCCCGGCGGTGACGACTTCGGGTCCCGCCCCATCGACATGCACCTCTCGGCCCTGGAGCGTCTCGGCGTGGACGTCGAGGTGAGCCACGGCTACGTCCACGCCCGGGCCGACGTGCTCAAGGGCGAGGAGGTGAGCCTGGCGTGGCCCAGCGTCGGCGCCACCGAGAACATCATGATGGCCGCCACCGCCGCGGAGGGTCGCACGGTCATCGACAACGCCGCCCGGGAGCCCGAGATCGCCGACCTGGCGGCGTTCCTGAACCGCATGGGTGCCGAAGTTCTGGGTGCCGGCAGCCCGACGATCACCATCAACGGCGGCGGCTCCCTGGCGCCGGTGGATCACACCCCCGTCCCGGACCGCATCGAGACGGCGGTCTTCCTGGCGGCGGTGGGCATTGCCGGGGGCGAGATCACCCTGCGTGGCGCCCAGCCCGGCCACCTGCGGATGCTCTGCGACAAGCTCGGCGAGATGAACCTGCGTACCTCCACCATCAAGGGCGGGATGTGGGCCATGGCGCCGCACCGGCTGCGGGCCACCGAGATCGTCACGCTGCCGTACCCGGGAGTCGCCACCGATTACCAGCCGCTGCTGGTGGCCATGCTGAGCCTCGCCGAAGGCGTCGGCCTCGTGACCGAGAACGTGTTCGCGAACCGCTTCCGCTACGTGGGCGAATTGATCCGCATGGGAGCGGACATCCGCGTGGAGGGACGCTGCGCCATCGTGCGGGGCCGTGAGCACCTCTCGGGTGCCCCGGTTCGGGCGACCGACATCAGGGCCGGCGCCGCCCTCGTGGTGGCAGGACTGGGTGCCGAGGGTGAGACGACTGTGCGCGACATCCACCACATCAGCCGCGGCCACGAGGACCTGGTGGCCAAGCTGAAGTCTCTCGGTGCCGACGTCGCCTGGGTGCCGGGGACGTAGAGGCCCGAGAACCGGGGCGTCGCCGACTCTCCCGGAGGGTTAGGGGCCCAGGATGTCGCCGCGGGACGCCGAGGGGACTCCGGTCTCGCCATCCTCCCCGGCCGCTTCCTCGGCTTCACGGTGCAACCGGCGGCGGACCAGTGCGACGATCCCGACGATGGCGGCGATCGGGCCGATGATGATGAGGATCTCGTCCCAACCCCCCTGGTGGGCGAGAATCGAGTCGGCGTTCACAGGTTCCTCGGCTTCACGGCGCACACTTTAACCGCCACCTGCGACGGGGTGGCACCGTACCGTTCCGAGGGGCCACCGGCCGCCGGTAGGGTGACGGGGTGAGTGACCGGGCAGGTTCGGAGTCGGTCTGCTACCGGCACACGAGCCGACCCGCCGGCGTTCGCTGCCAGCGCTGCGAGCGGCCGATCTGTCCCGACTGCCAGATCATCGCCCCCGTGGGGTTCCACTGTCCCGACTGCCTGGCGGCGGCCCGCCGCCTGAGGCCCGTGGGCACTGCCGCCGGCCGGCCGGCCGCGGGACCCCGGCGCCGCCGCAGCCGGCCGGTCGTGGTCTCCGGTCCGGCCGCCTTCAACGTCGCCAAGCGCCCCGTGGTGCTGACCGGAGCCCTGGCGGCCGCCAACCTGGTGCTGTTCGTGGTCTCGGCCGCCGGCCAGAGGTCGGTCTGGCGCGGCATCGGTGGTCTGGGCGACATCATGGCGAACGGTGCCCTGTGGGGACCGGCGATCGACGCCGGGGGTGAGTGGTGGCGGCTGCTCACCAGCGGGTTCCTGCACGCCAACATCCTCCACGTGGGTTTCAACGTGCTGCTGCTGGTCCTGCTGGGGGCGCCGCTGGAGCGAAGCCTGGGCATCGTTCGGTTCATCGTGCTCTATCTGGCAGCACTGCTGGCGGGCTCGCTGGGTGCGCTGCTGGTGTCGCCGCGGGCGGTCACGGTCGGTGCGTCGGGGGCGGTGTTCGGTTTGATGGGTGCGCACCTGATGGTTTCGCGGGCCGTCGGCCGGCGGGCGAGGGACTCCGGCGTGATGGGCCTGCTGGTGCTGAACCTGATCACCACGTTCCTGATCCCGAACATCTCCATCGGCGGCCACATCGGCGGCCTCGTCGGCGGTCTGCTGGTCAGCTGGGTCCTGCTGGCCCCCGATCGCCGCGGCCAGGTGCCGCGCTGGCTGGCCTCGACGGCGGGTCTCGGACTCGCCGGGCTGTTCTTCTTCACGGGCCTGCTGGCTGCCACGACCTGGATCGACCCGATCTTCTGAGCGCGGCCGCCGCGGGCCGCTAACGGTCGGCCGCGGACTCCACCCGGTTCTTGAGGCGCGCCAGATTGCCCCGCCAGATTCGCCGGAATACCGGGCGGGCGAGTCGGGCTCCGAGCGGCCCGCCCAGCCACCACGGGAACCGCAGGCTCTCGGCCCAGACCATCGTCGTGGATTCGCCCGCCTGCCCTGCCGTAGCCAACTCGAAGCGCCCCTCACCGGAGACGGCGCCGCGGTGGCGCACCCCCATCACCCGTGGCGGCGACCACTCGGTGATCTCCATGATGTCGGTCGTGCGCAGCGGCCCCACCCGTGTCCGGCAGGCGAAACGCGTGCCGGCGCCCTGGCGTTCGGTGGTCAGGAAGTCGATGTCCACCGCGTCGGCCATCCATTCGACGTGCGAGGCGATGTCCTCGAGGTGCGCCCAGACCGCCGGGGGCGGGGAAGAAATGGTGGTCTCGACGTGCAGTCTCATCGGCGCCGCCGGTAGAGGGCGATCTGCTCGGTGGACAGCACCGGATCGAAGCGCCCGCCCTGCCAGTCCGCCCAGCGCTCGACCAGCTCCAGCCCGGCGTCGCGGGCGGCCGCGTCCAGTTGCGGCGCCGTGCGGTAGTGCAGCTGCCAGGGGCGCAGCCGGATGCCCGCCGCCGTGATGTCGATCATCTGGCCGCGGATGTTCTGGCTCACCGGATCGTGCTGCCAGGCGCTGAGCACCACCCGGTCGGACTCGATGGCTCGCACGTCCACGCTGTCGACCTGGAATTCCCCGGGTTCTGTGGCGATCCCCTCGGTCTCGCCGGGTTCGTGGCCGGTCCCGGGCAGCGAGGTCTCCACGATCAGACGCCCGGCGGGTGCCAGCAGACCCGCCGCCGCCTGCAGGCAGAGCCGTTGCTCCGCAGCGTCGGGCAGGTTGAATAGCGAGTTGAAGGCGCACAGCACCACCGAGAACCCGGCTCCGGACCGCAGCGGCGGGCGGGCCATGTCGCCGAGCAGTGGACGCACCCGCTCGCCGCCGGGCTTGGCGACCAGGGTGGTCAGCATCGCCTGCGAGGCGTCCAGGGCCCACACGTCTGCGCCGGCCGCGGCCAGCGGCAGGGCCAGGCGCCCCGTGCCCGCTCCCATCTCCAGGACGGGCCCTCCTCCGGCCAGCCGGGCGACGGCCGCCACGCACGCGGCCGTGTCGGTGACGCCGGAGTACCACTCGTCGTAGACGTCGGCGAACGCCTCACCGTAGGTCCGGGGGTGGTACTCCTCCACGACTCCAGCCTGTCGCCCGCCGCGCCGAATGCCACGCCGTCGGCCCACCCGGCCCGTCGTGGCGGCCCACCCGGCCCGTCATTCCGGCGAACGACGGAATCCGAACGATCGCGGCCGCCTGCTTCAACCGTGGCGGGCCGGCTTCCTTCTAACCTGGGGACATGGCCGTCGCCTACTTCGACCACGCAGCCTCCACGCCGATGCATCCCGAGGTCGTCGAGGCGATGCGGGAGTTCTTCGACGGCTGCTACGCCAACCCCACCGGGGCGCACCGCATGGCCCGCGACGCCCGGCGAGCCACCGACGACGCCCGTGACGTCCTGGCTGAGGCGCTGGGCGCCCGGCCCGGCGAGATCGTCTTCTGCGGCAGCGGCACCGAGGGCGACAATCTGGCGGTGTTCGGTGCCGCCGCCGGGGAGGCCGGCCCCGGCGGTTCCGGCGGCACGGTCGTCTGCAGCGCCACCGAGCATCCGGCGGTGCTGCGGCCGGTGGAGCAGTTGGGCGGGCGCGTCGTGGGCGTGGACCGAGGTGGGATGCTGGATCTCGACGCTCTCGCGGCGGCCCTCGACGGCGACGTGCGGTTGGTGTCGGTCATGCTGGCGAACAACGAGACCGGCGTGGTGTGGTCACTGGCCGAAGTGGCCGAGGTGATGGCACGCCACGCGCCCGGTGCCTTGCTACACACCGATGCCGTGCAGGCGTTCCCCTGGTTGGACGTTGCCGCACTGGCGACGCCGGCGGACCTCATCTCGGTGAGCGCCCACAAGTTCGGCGGCCCCAAGGGGGTGGGCGCCCTGGTGGTGCGTGACGGCGTCCGGTTGCAGGCCCAGATCGTGGGTGGCGGTCAGGAGGCCGAGCGGCGCAGCGGCACCCCGAACGTGGCCGGCATCGTGGGGATGGGCACCGCAGCGGCGGTCACCCTGGCTCGGCGCGGCGAGGTCGTTCAGCGTGCCGGGCGGCTGCGGGACCGTCTCGCCGACGGTCTGCGGGCCGCCATCGGCGGGGTGATCGAGACCGGGGTGCATCCGCCCGCAGGGGCGGGCGCACCGGTGGACCGGTCGGCGAAGGTGGCGGGTTCTTGCCACCTGTGCTTCGAGGGCATCGAGAGCGAGGCTCTCCTGTTTCTGGCCGAGCGGGGCGGGGTCTACGCCTCGGCGGCGTCGGCCTGCGCCAGCGGCGCCGAGGACCCATCGCACGTGCTGGCCGCCATGGGCTACCCGCGCTCGCTGGCCCGGGGTTCGCTGCGCCTGTCGCTGGGCGCCGCCAGCAGCGAGGCCGACGTCGAGACGGCGCTGGCCGTACTGCCCCCGGCGGTCGCCCAGCTGCGTCGGGCAGCGGCGTAGACCAGGGCTCGAGAGCGGGAATCGGCCGATGCAGGTTCTGGTGGCGATGTCCGGCGGCGTGGACTCCTCGGTGGCGGCGGCACTGCTGGCCCAGGACGGCCACGAGGTGGTCGGCGTCACGATGAAGCTGTGGGGCGGACCGTCGGACACCGGCTGCTGCTCGGTGGCCGACGTGATCGACGCACGGCGGGTGGCCGACGCCTTGGGCATCGACCATCACGTCTTCAATTTCGGCGAGGACTTCTCGGCCAAGGTGGTGGACCCGTACGTGGCCGACCACGCCGCCGGCCGCACCCCCAACCCGTGCGTGGAGTGCAACCGCCACATCAAGTTCGACAGGCTGCTGCGGCGGGCCGATGCGCTGGGGTTCGACGCAGTCGCCACCGGCCATCACGCCCGGGTGGTGCGCCGCCCCGACGGCACCCGCCGGCTGGGGAGGGGCGCGGATTCCGCCAAGGACCAGTCCTACGTTCTCTACATGCTGGGCCAGGAGGCCCTCGCCCGAGTGCTGCTGCCGGTCGGCGGCCTGACCAAGGACCGGGTGCGGGCGCTGGCCGGCGACCTGGGCCTGCGCACCGCCGCCAAGCCCGACAGCACCGACGTCTGCTTCATCCAGCGCGGCGAGCGGGCCTCGTTCCTTTCCGAGCGCATGGAGGCGACCCCCGCCCGCGTCGTCGATGCCTCGGGTCGGCAGATCGGGGAGATCCCGTCGGCGCAGATGGTGACCCTCGGCCAGCGCAAGGGTCTCGGCTTGGGCGGGCAGGAACACCCGGTGTACGCGGTCGAGGTCGACGTGGCCGGCGGCGTGGTGACCGTTGGCGACAGGGCGGGCCTTCTGACCGACGAGCAGGCCGTGATCGAGCTGATCTGGGCGGCCGGGCCGGCGCAGGGGCCGGTGCTGGTGCAGACCAGCGCCCACGGCGCACCGCGTCCGGCAACCCTCGACGGCAACCTCGTGCGCTGGCGGACGCCCCAGCAGCGGGTGGCCCCCGGCCAGAGCGTGGTGTTCTACGACGGCGACGAGGTGCTCGGAGGCGCCATAGCCGCCTGAGTCGCCTCTCCCGGCCTCACTGCCGGGCTACCGACCGGTCGCGAGGTCGCGTTCCCGGCTCGGTCCAGTCCGGCACGCTGCCGGCCGTGCCCGGCGGCGCCTGCGACCGGCCAACCTCACACGGACGCCGTGGGGATGCGGCGCTTGCGTGCCTCGGCCATCACGGCGGTCGGGCGGGTGGGTGCCACCAGCAGGGCGGCGACCTTCTCGGGGGTGCCGCCGGAGCGGGCCGGCGTGAGGGCCACCGGCTCGGTGAGACGCAGCTCGAACAGCAGCCCGCCGGCGCCTGCGGTGAAGTCGCGGGCGTCGCTTCCGGCCGGTGCCGGGCCGAGACCGGCGATCACCGGGCGGCGGAACAGGGTGGGCTCGGCCAGCGCCAGCCGGTCGTGCAGTACCAGCCCCGCCGGGACGTACACCAGCCAGCGCTGGGCCAGGCTGTGCAGGGCGCGCATGCCGGCGACGGCGACCAGCCCGCCGGCCACGGTCACGAGTGGACCGAGCACCCAATGGCCCGCCGCCCACAGCAGCGGGCCCGACGTCAATCCCCCGAGTGTCAGCACCCAGGTGGGCGCCAGCACGCCGACCAGCACGACCGCCGGGGCCCGAAGCGCCAGCCGACGCTCGTGGCCGTAGCTGGTGGCATCGATGAACCGGTCACCCACCAGTGGCGAGAAGGCACCGACCGCGATCACAGCTCCACAGGCGAGGCCCAGCGCAGCGGCCGCTCCCGCCCCGGTGACCGCCGCCGCCCAGCAGGCCGCGGCGAGCACCCCCGGCGCCAGGATCCGCAGCGCCGTCAGCGAGGCGGTGTGCGGCACCAGCAGGGCGGTGAGGCCCACCGCCCACAACGCCCAGGCGCCTGCACCGCCCACCGTGGCGAAGGTCCCCGAGGTGCCGTCCAGCGCCTCGCCCAACAGCCATCCGGCACTCCATGGCAGCGACACCCAGAGCGCCCGCAGCCCACCCAACCAGAGCCGCCCGGTTCTCGTCCCGACCTCGGCAGCGCCGGACTGGCGGGTGGGCATGCCCACAGGGCGCTCGGAGCTCTCGGTCACCCCACCAGCCTGCTACGGCTGCGCCCGAAGCGGCAGATCGGCGGCGAAATGGCAGGCCACAGGGTGGTCGACGCCGTGCCGAGTCAACTCGGGCTCGTCGGTGGCGCAGCGTTCGGCGGCGTGCGGGCAGCGGGTGCGGAAGGTGCATCCCGACGGTGGGTCCAGCGGGCTGGGGATCTCACCGACCAACTGCACCCGGCCTCGCTCGTGCCGTTGCGCCGGGTCGGGGACCGGTACCGCCGACAGCAGCGCCGCTGTGTACGGGTGGCGGGGGTTGCCGTAGATCTGCGAGCGGCTGCCGATCTCCACGATCCGCCCGAGGTGCATCACCGCCACCCGTTCGCACACGTGACGCACCACGGCCAGGTCGTGGGAGATGAACAGGATCGTCAGCTGTAGGTCGCGCCGCAGATCGGCCAGCAGGTTCAGGATCTGCGCCTGAACCGACACGTCGAGCGCCGAGACAGGCTCGTCGCAGATGAGCAGCGACGGCCCGGGCGCCAGGGCGCGGGCGATGGCCACCCGCTGGCGTTGCCCACCGGACAACTCGTGGGGGTAGCGGCGCGCGAACGCCGGGTCGAGTCCCACCCGCTCCAGCAAGCCGGCCACGCGCCGGCCGATGTCGGCCTGCGGTTCCCAGACCCGGAGTCCCTCGCCCACGATGCTCCGCAGCGTCATGCGCGGGTTCAAGCTGGCGTAGGGATCCTGGAAGACGATGCCCAGGTGGCGCCGCACGTGCCGCATCTCAGCGGCGGGAAGGGAGGTGAGTTCCCGGCCCCGGAAGCGGACCGACCCTGCCGTCGGCCCCAGGAGGCGCAGGATCAGCCGCGCGGTCGTCGATTTGCCGCAGCCCGACTCGCCGACCAGCCCCAGCGTGGCGCCCGCCTCCAGGGAGAACGAGACCCCGTCGACGGCCTTGAGGGTGCCGTCGCGGGAGTCGAAGTGTTTGGCCAGCCCCTCCACGACGAGGAGCGGGGCGGGGGCCGCCGCCCGCGGGTCGGGTCCGGCGCCGGGCGGGCGGGACGGTTCGGCTGGCGAGGAGCCGGCCATCGATCAGTCGCCTCCGAGGTGCTCGGCGTGGTGGCAGGCCACCGTCGCGGCACCGTCGGGCGGCCAGAGCCGCGTCTCGGGCGACGACTCCCGGCAAAGGTCGGTGGCGAATCCGCAGCGCGGCGCGAACCGGCACCCCGGCGGGGGTGAGATGAGGCTCGGCGGGGTGCCGGCGATGCGTTCGAGGCGCCCGGGAACGTCGTCGATGCGGGGCATGGATGCCAGCAGCCCTGCCGTGTACGGGTGGCGGGGGCGGGCATACACCTCGGCCACGGGGCCCTGCTCCACGAGCCTGCCGGCGTACATCACCGCCACCCGGTCGGCGAACCCGGCGACAACGCCGAAATCGTGGGTGATCAGCAGGATCGAGCCGCTGAGGTCACCGCTGATCGACGCCAGGGTCTCCATGACCTGCGCCTGCACGGTCACGTCCAGCGCTGTCGTGGGCTCATCGGCGATCAGCACGGCAGGGTCCAGCGCCACCGACATGGCGATCATCACACGCTGGCGCATGCCGCCGGACAGCTCGTGGGGGAACGACGCGGCCCGCCGATCCGGCGCCGGGATGCCGACGAGGTCCAGCAGCTCGGTGGCCCGCCGCCGCGCCGCCGCCCGCCGCACGGGCTCGTGGGCCCGGATGGTCTCGGCGATCTGGTCGCCGACGCGCCGCAGCGGGTGCAGCCCGGTGAGGGCGTCCTGGAAGATCATGGCGATCTCGGCTCCCCTGATCTCCCGCAGGCGCTCCGGCGTCGCGCCGACGAGGTCCTCGCCCCTGAACAGCACCCGCCCGCCGGTGATGCGCCCGGTGCGGCGGGGCAGCAGGCCCAGGATCGACAGCGCCAGCATCGTCTTCCCGCAGCCCGACTCGCCCACGACCGCCAGCACCTCGTCGCTGTGCAGGTCGAGGCTCACCCCGTCGGCGGCGGTGATGGTGCCGCTCTCGGTGTCGATCTCGGTGCGCAGATCCCGGACCGCCAGCAGCGGCTGGGGCCTCGGCCTGCTCCCGGTGGCTTCGCCCGCCGGACCGGTGGTCGCCGTCGCGGGGTCGCCGGCGGGGCTCACTGCTTCTCCCCGGTGGGGTCGAGCGAGTCGCGCAGCCCGTCGCCGATGAAGTTCACGCTGAGGGCAGTGATGACGATGGCCAGACCGGGAGCCCACACGAGCCACGGCGCGGTGACCACGAACCCCTC
>Ga0209020_1002056_pt1 | contig 17300 bp, 15 predicted proteins | sample PinacodermBB_FD_187298 | JGI IMG/M metagenome (GOLD analysis project Ga0209020, IMG submission 187298) | Host-associated microbial community of the marine sponge Aplysina aerophoba from Gulf of Piran - sponge pinacoderm, lysed by bead... | ecosystem: Host-associated > Porifera > Sponge >...
TACCTGCATCCCCATCCACGGCGGAGGCTGTCTCGCGGAGCAGGCTTTCGAGGAGTCAGCGGAACAGCTCGTCGACGACTACACTCAGGAGACCGGCTTCGAGAACCAATGGGGCCTGGAGCACAGCGAGGCGGGCCTGGCCTACGCCAACCTGGAGTTGCTGAAGGGCGGGAGCGCGACTCCCGGCTCAGGCGTCACCATCGGTTTCATGGACAGCGGCATCGACAAGGACCACCCGGTGTTCTCCGGGAAGACCGTGACCGAGCAATTCCTGTCCGGAGCCTCGGACGAGACCGGCAACCAAGTTTCCCACGGCACCGCGGTGGCGAGCGTAGCGGCCGCGGGGAAAGTCACGTCGTCCCACGCCGCGTGGGGCGTGGCGTGGGGTGCGGACATCGCCATGTTCGGCATCCCGTTGGGTTCGGGGGGCGGAGACTACACTCCCGTCTCGCTCGCCGGACTGAACCTGGTCGACGGTCGGACGGCGGCGCAGTTCAACACGGTTCTGGATTGGCGGGACGGCACCCGGAAAGTGGACATCCTGAACCTCAGCGTCGGCTACAGCGGCATCATCGACAACTACACGACACAGAAACTTCGTCAGGTGCTTGACCTTACCATCGCCGCCATGGCCCAGGCCGGCGCCAGCGAAAAGACCCTTATCGTAAGGTCGGCGGGCAACGCCCACGGCAGATCTTGCAGCTCGCCGACCCCCAATTGCGAGGACGACAAGGTCAACGCGGTTTCGGTCGAGGTGCTGGCGGGCCTGGCCGCCCGCATCCCGGAACTCCGGGGTCACACCCTTGCCGCGGTGGCGTTGCAAGAGAGCGGCGGACGGATCGCCTCGTTCTCCAATCGCTGCGGCATCGCCGCCGACTACTGCATCGCCGCGCCCGGTCAAAACATGGCGGTGGCCTATTTCGGACCGGATCCGGATACCCAAGAGGTGATTCACGGATACGCCTCCGGTGTCCGCGGAACGTCCTTCGCCGCGCCCATGGTGGCGGGCGGGCTGGCGCTGATGAAGCAGCTCTTCCGCGACCAGTTGTCGAACACCGAGCTGGTGACCCGGCTGTATGCGACGGCGGACAAGAGCGGCATTTACGCCGACTCGGCCATCTACGGCCAGGGCGCCATGGACCTCGGCGCGGCTACCTCGCCCGTGGGCGTCCTGGATGTTCCGGTCATGAACGGGTCGCCGGGCGGCGTCCGGCTGCCGTTCACCGGTTTCCGGCCGGGAACAGCTCTCGGGGACGGCCTGCGGCGCTCGCTCTCGGGGCGTGAGCTCATGGTGCTGGACGAGCTTGGAGCCCCGTTCTGGTACCGCCTGGGGCAAATTGCCGCGGTCGCCGGCGGGCCGTCCGTGTCGGCGCGGCTGCGGGGCTTTCTGGCTCCCGGGCCGGCGGAATCCACTTGGGGCAGGGCCGCGGAGGACGTGGGAAAGGCTCCGGTGAGCCTCCATGCCGCCCGTCTGGAGAGCCCGGCCGACCTCCTGGGCAGCCACCTGGCCTTGGCCGAGGGGGGTGTGAAGGCGACCTTGGCCGGGCCGGGCGGCCTGTCCGCCGCCGCCTTCACCACCAAGGGGATCGCGGACCTGGCGCCCGCCGTCGGCGCGGCCCTGAGCTGGCGGCGGCCGGGGTCGCTGCTGGGTTTCCGGGCCGGCTGGATCGGCGAGCCCGGAACGCTCCTCGGCAGCATCGGCGAAGGAGCCTTCGGCGCTCTCGCGGCCGACACGTCCTTCCTCGGTGTGGACGCGCGTGCGGACCTGGCCGGTTGGCGCATCGGCGCCACCGCGGAGCTGGGAATCGTCGCTCCCGATCCGGGACGCGGAATCGTCGCCGGAATCTCCCCGCTTGCCACCAGCGCCTTCGCGCTCCACGTCGCCAGGGCGCTGCCCGGCTCCGGCGCATTGCGCCTGTCCGTGGCCCAGCCGCCGCGGGTCGAGCGCGGCCGGGCCTCTCTCACCGTACCGGCCGCCCGGACGAAGCAGGGTGCGGTGTTGTACAGCTCGGTGCCGGCGGAGCTGGCGCCCAGCGGCCGGCAGATGGACATCTCGGGGCAGTGGCACCGGCCGCTGGCAGGCGGCGCATTGCGCCTGGGCACGGTCCTGAGCCTCCGGCCCGGTCCTGAGCCTCCGGCCCGGTCACCGCCGGACCGCGGCTCCGGAGCTCGTGTTCCTCGCCGGCTGGCGCTGGGAGTTCTGACCAATGAATATCGCTATTGTGACGCTTGTGTGACGTTTTGGTAACGATTTTGCCGAAATTTCGATAAATTCCCCTTTACCGCCCTACGATTCCATAGTATCGGGTTATCCCACGGCTTCCGACAATTCTCTCAATTTCACCTAAAGGGCAGGTGTCATCATGAACAACCGGCTGGTCTTTGGTTCGGCTGTCATTTTTTTGACAGTCGCTCTCGGCGGCTGTGGCGTAGGCGGAGGCGGTTCACGTACCGTAAAGTGCATCACGGTCCACGACGGAGACTGTGTGACGCCGGAAGCGTTCGTGGAGTCGGGGGCGGAACTCGTGGACGGGTACCGGTCGGACGTCGACTTCCAGAACCAGTGGGGCCTGGATCACATCAAGGCGGACGTGGCCTACAGCAACCTCGCGCTGCTCGAGGGCGAGGACGCCGCGCCCGGCGCCGGGGTGACCATCGGATTCATCGACACCGCATCGACCTGGACCACCACGCCTTCGCGGGGAAGACCGTGACCGAGGAGTTCACGCCGGGCGCGGTTGACGAGACCGGCCTCGACGGTTACTCCCACGGTACCGCGGTGGCGAGCATAGCCGCCGGCGTGCGTCTGCCGGATCCCGGCAGCGCCGGCTACGGCGTGGCCTGGGGCGCGGACATCGCCATGTTCTCCCTTCCCCTGGGCTCGGGCGGCGGCCCCTACAATCCGGTAGTGGTGGAGGCTCTGGCCACCGTCGACGCCGAGGACGCCGCGTTGTTTGAGCAGGCCTTGTCCTGGCGGGACGGGGCCCGGAAGGTCGATATCCTGAACCTGAGCTTCGGTTACCAGGGCCTGATCGACCGCTACACCGAACAGGAGCTCCGCGACTACTATGGCGCCACCCTCGCTGCCCTGGCCCAGGCGGACGCCGAGGAGAAGACTATCCTCGTTTGGGCGGCGGGCAACGCTCACGGCGACGAGTGCGATCCATCGACCTCGGACTACTGCCGGTACGAGGCGCTCAATGCGGTCTCGCCCAACATTATGGCGGGCCTGCCCACGTTCATCGAGGAGCTCCGGGGGCATACCCTCGCGGTGGTGGCGTTGGACCCGGCCGACGGGCGTATTGCCTCCTTCTCCAATCGCTGCGGCACCGCCGCCGACTACTGCATCGCGGCGCCCGGCGCGGACGTCCGGCTTGCCTATTTCGGCCCGCATCGAGGTGAGGTCGTCCGGGGGTTCGGCACCGGCGAAGGTACGTCTTATGCAGCGCCCATGGTGACCGGCGGGCTGGCGATCATGAAGCAGCTCTTCCGCCACCAGTTGTCCAACACGGATTTGGTGACGCGGCTGTTGGCAACCGCCGACAGGACCGGCCCCTATGAGGACTCGGCCATCTACGGCCATGGTTCGATGGACCTTGGCGCCGCCACCTCGCCGGTGGGGGTGCTGGAGTTGCCGGTTGGCGGGACTGTCGGACAGAACGGCTTCAGCCTGCCGTCCACCGGGTTCCAGTCGGGCACGGCCTTCGGGGACGGGCTCCAGCAGTCGCTGGCGTCGCGGCAGATCATGGCCCTGGACGATCTCGGAGCGCCGTTCTGGTACGGCCTGGGTCGCTTTGCGCCCGCCGCCAGGGGGATGCCGGTGGCGGCGCGGCTGCGGGGTTTCCTGGCGGCGGAGCCCGGGTGGGCCGGGCCGGCGGGCGCCGGCGCCATGGGCAAGGCCGGGCCGGACTCCAACGAGGTCCCCGTGACCCTGCACATCGCCCGTGTGGAGACGACGGCGGAGGTGCGTGGAAGCCATCTCGCCCTGGCCGAGGGTGGCGTGAAGGCCACCCTGGCGGGCCAGGGAGGCCTCTCCGCCGCGGCCTTCACCACCAAGGGCGATGCCGCCCGGAAGCCCGCTGTCGGCGCCGCGGTGAGCTGGCGCCGGGCCGGGTTGCCGCTGGGCGTCCGGGCCGGCTGGATCGGCGAGCGCGAGACCCTGTTGGGGAGCGTCGGCCAGGGCGCGTTCGGCGACCTCGCGGGCGACACCGCCTTCGTGGGCGTGGACGCGGGCACCGACCTGGGCCGGTGGCGGATCGGCGCCAACGCGGAGCTCGGGATGGTCACCCCGGCGGCCCGCGGCGGACTCGTGACCCGGGTGTCCTCGCTCGCCACCAGCGCGTTCGCGCTTCATGCCACCCGGGCGCTGGCCGGTTCCGGCGCGTTGCGGTTCTCGGTGTCGCAGCCGTTGCGGGTGGAGAGCGGCCGGGCGTCGCTGACGGTGCCGGCCGGCCGCACCAAGGCGGGCGCGGTGTTGTACGACGCGGTCGCGGCCGAGCTGGCGCCCAGCGGCCGGCAGATGGATATCGCCGGAGAGTGGCACCGGCCGCTGGCTTGGGGCGAGCTTCGGCTGGGCGCGGTCTACAGCCACCGGCCGGGACACAGCGAAGCCGCCGGCCCGGAGACCACCTTCCTGGCCGGCTGGCGCCGGGATTTCTGATTCGTGGTGATGACCCTGGCGAGAGCTGCCGGTTCCCGGGCAGGAGCCGCTGTTTGCCCGGTTCCACTTGGGGTCAAAACTTGTACTATGATTTATTAGACGAAAGGTGCGGTTATGAATGCAAGAGTGGGGGCATTGATGGGCGTCCTGTTTCTGTTGCTGGTGATGGCTGGTGCCGCCGGCGCCAGCCAGGAGTGTCCCAAGGGGTTGGAGCCGGTCACCAATTACCGTATGTTATTCGGGTTGAAGGACAAGGACGACAAGGCCATCACGGAGGACCAGTGGCAGCGGTTCCTGGCCGGCGAGATCACTCCGCGTTTCCCGGCGGGGCTGACCGTGTTCGACGCCAACGGACAGTGGTTGCCGCCGTCGGGGAAGTTGGAGCGCGAGCCCGTGAAGGTGGTCCTGGTGGCCGTGTCGGAGGACCCGGCCCAAAGCATCAAGCGGGTCCATGAGATCTCCGCCGAGTACGCCAAGCGGTTCAACCAGTACGCCGTCTACCTGATGGCCGCTTCGAGCTGCGCCGGTACGTACCCTCCCGTACCAGGATAGGGGAACCCGCATGTTGTTCCGGCTGCTCCCGTGGTTGTGGCTCCCCGCCGGCATCGTGGTGGCGGCCGCGGTCCTGCGCGGCAACCTGCCGCTCCTGGCCGACCCGCAGGCGTGGCTCACGCTGGCGGTGGTGGCGCCCTGCGGCCTGCCCCTGGCCGGGGCCTGCCGCAGGCTCCGGAGTATAGGGTATCCCGTTGCCGCGTGGGCTCTGTTCGCCGTGCTGGCGCCCTTCACCGCGGTGGCGTCGCTCTTCGCCGGCCTCCTGGGTCCGGTGGCGATCCTGGCCTATGCGCTGGTCCTCAGCGCCCCGGCCTGGATCATCTACGCGTTCCTCCGCCGGGCGCAGCGGCGCCAACCCTGAAACCCCGTTAAGGAAAATCTTTGACCGGCCGATACATTATCCATATACTGCAATGGAGGTGTACGGTCGTTGAGGAAATTGAAGGAATACGCCGGGGTGATTGCCGCGTTGGTGACCGTGATGACGGCGGTGTCGTCGTTGAGTCTGTGGGCGATTCAGGTCCAGATCAAACCGGAGATCCGGCGGTTGGACGGTCGTATCGACGTGCTCACGGATCGGTTGGACCACATGGATGCCAGGTGGGAAGCCCGGTTCGACGGCATCGAAGCGCGGGTCAAACGTATCGAAAGTGATATCAAGACCATTGAGGGCAACATAAAGACCATCCTGCTGCGGCTTCCGAAGCCGCGGGAAACAGGATAACCGCCCCGCCACGTAGTTCGTAAAACCGGCCCCTCACCGGTTGTCTCCTTCCGGTCGAGTGTTCAGAACGCGTAGCGCAGGGATGCCGTGAATCCGTGGCCCCGCAGGTCGGCCCTGGTCCGAGCGAGGGGAAGGGGGAACGGCGGCCTTCCGTCGCGATACTCGATCCGGCCCGTGGCCTTTCCGGTTTCCACGGTGCCGTAATCCGTGTAGCGCCACGCCAAGTCCAGGGTCACCTTTTCCCCCAGAGACACCGCCAACCCCGCGGTGGCCATCCATGCCAAACCCGTCCACCGTCCGCCCGGAACGATGGTCCTCGTTCTCAGGAACTCCATGCGGGTGTCGTTGATACGGATCCGCGACAGGCCGGCGCCGGCGCCGGCGAACGGACTGAAAGGGCCCAGGCGGGGGACTCCCAGCGCCGGCAGGTCCACATAGGCGGCGAGCATGCCGGTCGTGGCGGACAGCTTCGCGGCCACGTCCTGTCTGTCGGTGGTTTGGTTGAAGTTGGCGCGACCCTCGAAGGCGATGCGCGGGTGGTGCTGGAGCGCGGCTTCGAGGCGCAGGGCGCGCGCGGCGACGTAGCCGAGCCCGAGGTCGATCCCGGCGTTGGTTCCGAAATCACCGAGGGAGCTCAGCGGCGCGCCGTCGTTGCCGTTGTCGCAGCCGTAGAGCGCCCCCGGCGACATGCTCGAGCAGTCCTCGTCCTTGAACCGCGCCGATTGAGACCCGTCAAGGACGAAACCGGCGCGGAGATAGAAACCATCGAGAGCCGCGGCGCCCCACGGTCGCGGCGAAGCTGCCTCCGTGGCAGCGCCCGACGGCTTGGACGGCGTGCCGCCGCCAGCCTCGGCGCCGCCGGTCTGTGCAAACGTTGCGGCCGGTGCCGCCGCGATGAGGGCCGTCGCGATGAGTGCGGCCCGAAGGCGCCATGTGGATGAGCGGTTTATGATCCATCCCCCTTGGACACGCCCACCTGGACGATGCGACGCTTGTCGACGCCGACCACGCCCACGTACTTGAACATCTTGGCGTCGAGTTCACGGGCCTGGAAGCCCTGAACCACCACCGTCTTGCTGCCGTCGAGCAGCGCGGCGAAGGGCGCCGCCTGGCCCTTGGCGGCCGGGTCGGTGGGGAATTTGAAGCTGGTGCCCGGGATGTTGCTGAACTCGATGCGCCCCTGCTCGTCGCTGATCCAGAACTCGGAGATGGCCGACCCCGCCGCCACCCTGGTCAACGCCGCATTGATGTCGTCCTTGCTCATGCCCGCCTTGACCGCGGCGGCGATGAAATGGGCGGTGAGCATGGCCTGCGCCACCATGTGGCCCGAAACGGCGTCATCCGCCGCCCGCGCCCGATCCGCCGCCACCACCCCGCCCAGCGCGAGACAAAGGCCGAGAACTGTCAAAGTTTTGACGATCTTGTTTTTGACGATCTTGTTCATGGTGCCATCCTCCGGATTCCCTACGAAGTCTCTTCCCACGGGTCGTAGCTGCCGAAGTTCCAGAGATTGCCTTCCGGGTCGCGGCAGCAATAGAGCCGGCCGCCGTAGTCCTGGTCTTCGGGAGCCATGACGATCTCGGCGCCCGCCGCCGCCGACCTGGCATGGTGCGCGTCCACGTCCGAAACCACGATGTAGATGCTCAAGGACACCGGCCCGCCGGGCGTGGCCAGGGGCTGCTGGAGCGCCCCGAACTCGTCGTCCCGGGCCGAGCCCAGCATTACCATACCGTTGCCGAACACGAGCTGGGCGTGGGCGATGGTGCCGCCCTCGCCCGGTACCACCAGATGCCGCTCGAAGCCGAACGCCTCGCACAGCCAGTCGATGGCGGCCGGCGCATCCTTGTAGCGGAGCCCCGGAATCATCGTCGCCTTCGTGTTCTTCGCCAGACTGCTCATGCCGGTTTCAATCCCTTCAGCTTCGTTGACCGGCGCCTCCCGGCCCGCCATACGCGTAGTCTTCCATATTCGGCGGGTTGCGCCAAGGCGAGACAGCGACCTTCGACTTCGCGCCGCTGACGCGGCGCTACGCTCAGGACGAACGGGTTTGATTCACCTCCCTTGTCAGAAGGCCGCGACCTCAAAGAACGGGTTTGATTCACCTCCTTTGTCAGAAGGCCGCGACCTCAAAGAACAGATTTGATTCGCTTCCCTTGTCAGAAAGCCGCGACCACAAAGAACAGATTTGATTCGCCTCCTTCAACCGTTCGTCCTGAGCGTAGCGCCGCGTCAGCGGCGCGAAGTCGAAGGGCGCCATCCTCCGGGCGAATACACCCTGGTCCGCGACCATGACGGAGCAGACGGTTGGGGCCGGCCTACACCAGCCATGCGTTCACCGCGGTCAGCACCAGGATGGAGGCGGCGGCGAACATGGCGGTGAACTTGAGGTTGGGGCCGAGGATGATCTTTTCCGGGGGGACCTGGAACAGGGTGGTCGCGGTGCCCACCATGATGGCGGAGAGGCCGATGGTGGAGGAGCAGGACCAGGCCACCAGGGCGCTCTCGATGAGGATGACGTCGGCGACCTGCACCGGCAGGTCCGAGAACACCGCCAGGAGGAAGGTCACCAGCACGATCTGGTGCACGCCCACCAGCGCGCCGAGGCTCACGGTGCCGATCATGATCCCGATGACGGCCATGGCGGGCAGGTCGAGGCCGCCGATCCAGCCGGTGATTCCGGTCTGGGCGAAGACGTGCCGGACCACGCCGCCCAGGGCCAGCGACATGGTCAGGATGGTGATCTCGTTGCTGATGTGGGCGGCGTTCCGGTAGGTGTTGACCAGGGTGGTCCGGAGTGCCCGCCGGCCCTTGGCCATGAGCGTCAGCAGGCACAGGGTCGGGACGCTCACGATCAGCGCCTCCAGGGTCGACAGCACGGTGACGCCGGACAGCACCGCCACCAGCAGGACGCAGAGGGCCACCGGCAGCGCGATGGGCTGGAGGCTCCGGAGCGCCCGCCACAGCAGCGCAAGGCCCGGTTCCCGGGCGTAGAGCACGTGGGATGCGGTCAGGGCGCAGACCGCCATGGAAATACCCAGCACCATGGTCTGCCACAGGGGCACCCCCGGCACGTATTGCGTGGACAGCGCCATGGCGATCCAGAACGGCGACCACAGGCCCCCGAGGCTGCCGCCGCGATGGCAGGCGCGGATGGCGGCGAGGTATTCCTCCTCCCCCTTGCTTTCGCCTATGATCGGGGCGGTGATGGCGTAGGCGCCGGGTCCCAGCACCACCGCCAGCAGGTGGCTGCCCACCAGGAAGCCGCCCAGCCGGTGGTCGGGTTTGAGGCGCCTGAAGAGAGAGCGCGCGCTGGCGATCTGCTGGAGCTGGTCAGCGGTGGCGCGCATCAGCACGATGGTGCCGAAGAAGCCCACGAACATGGGCACCGCCCTGAAGCCCACGAGCACGGTGGCGGGGCCGCCGTAGATGATGATGAGCACGGCGGCCAGGGTGGCGAGGCCGGCGCACAGGATCACCGTCGGCCGCCGCAGGAGCGGGAACACCCGCACGATGCACAACGCCGCGAGCGCCGCCGCGGCGTTGTCAATGCCCGCGCCCGGCCATGCCATCCTGACGAGTTGCGTCACCCACAGAAGGACCAGCAGGGTCTCGGGCCGGGTGAGTTGTTTCAGGAGGAACATTGTTTTGCGAAGCGCGACACACGTGTACTAGTCTGGTACGAATATTGGCACGGACGGTGCCGTCCCGAAACCGTCATTGATATGAAACCCTGTCCAAAGACCGCCGCGGAAGATGGCGCCCTTCGACTTCGCGCCGCTGGCACGGCGCTACGCTCAGGACGAACGGAGGGTAAAGCTGCGGCGCTACGCCCAGGCCGAAAGGGGGAGTAAAGCCGCGGCGCTATGCCTAGGATTGATATGAACCCCTGTCCAAAGACCGCGGCGGAAGATGGCGCCCTTCGACTTCGCGCCGCTGGCGCGGCGCTACGCTCAGGACGAACGGAGGGGTAAAGCCGCGGCGCTACGCCCAGGCCGAACGGGGAGTAAAGCCGCGGCGCTATGCCTAGGCCGAACGGGGAGTAAAGCCGCGGCGCTATGCCTAGGCCGAACGGGGAGCAAGGCCGCGGCGCTACGCTTAGGCCGAACGGAGGGGTAAGGCCGCGGCGCTACGCCCAGGGCGAACGGGGAGTAAAGCCGCGGCGCTATGCCTAGGCCAAGCGGGGAGCAAGGCTGCGGCGCTATGCTCAGGACGAATGGAGGGGTAAAGCCGCGGCGCTACGCCCAGGCCGAGCGGGTGCCGGGACGTTTATTTCCGTTCGTCCTGAGCGTAGCGAGGCGTAGCCGAGCGAAGTCGAAGGGCGCCATCTCGAAGGACGCCCTCTTCCCCAAGCGGAAACTCCAGGCGGGGTGGGGCCGGAGTCAACGGAGCGGAACATGACACAGACTTACATCGGGGCGCCGATCCGGCGCGGTGAAGACATTCGGTTCCTGACCGGCAAGGCCACGTTCATCGACGACGTGAAGCTGCCCGGGATGCTGTACGCGGCCGTGCTGCGGAGCCCTCACGCGCACGCGCGCATCAAGTCGGTGGACGTGTCGGAGGCGCTGAAGCTCACGGGGGTCGTCAGCGTGCTCACCTTTGCGGATCTGCCGGCGGGGGTCAAGCCGATCCCGCTGCGCATGTACCAGTTGGAGGGGCTGGACCGGTTCCTGCAGTATCCGCTGGCGCCGGACAAGGTTGGCTACGTGGGCGAGCCGGTGGCGCTGGTGGCGGCGGTGGACCGCTACGTGGCCGAGGACGGCGCCGACTTGATCCGGGTGGAGTACGAACCCCTGGAGGTGGTGGCGGACATCGAGGCTGCGCTGCGCGGGGACGTCATCATCCATGAGGAGCAGGGCACCAACGTGGCCGGCGGCCACCATGTCAAGCTGGGCGACGTGGACGGCGCGTTCCGCGAAGCCGAGTACACCCGCAAGGAGGTGTTGCGGTCGCACCGCCATACCGGCAACCCCATGGAGACCCGCGGGCTGCTGGCCTCGTACGACGCCGGCCGGAACGAGGTGACGGTGTGGGGGATGACCAAGGTGCCGCACTTCAATCGCGCGGTGCTGTCGTCGTTGCTGGACATGCCCGAGCACCGGATCCACTTCATAGAGCCTGACGTGGGGGGCGGCTTCGGCATCCGCGGCGAGTTCTATCCCGAGGACTTCCTGATTCCCTACGCCGCCATGAAGCTCGGCCGGCCGGTGAAGTGGATCGAGGACCGGCGCGAGCACCTGATGGCGGCCAACCACTCGCGGGACGTGCGCTGCGAGTTGGAGATCGCCGCGCGCCGGGACGGCACCCTGTTGGGCATGCGCGCGCAGATCCACGGCGACATGGGCGCGCACATCCGCACCCACGGCGGGCTGGTGCCGGCGTCCACCGCCGGCGTGCTGCCCGGGCCCTACCGGATCCCCGCCTACGAGGCCCACATCCACTGCGTCATGACCAACAAGATGGGGGTGGGCACCTACCGCGCGCCCGGGCGCTACGAGTCCTGCTATTTCCGCGAGCGCATGCTCGACATGGTGGCCGAGGACCTGGGCATGGACCCCATCGACCTGCGCCGGAAGAACCTGATCCAGCCCGAGGAGATTCCCTACGAGTTGGGCCCCACCCGCCCGGGCATCGCCTCCACCGTCTTCGACAGCGGCGACTACCCGCGGGCGCTGGAGCACGCCCTGGAACGGTTCGGCTACGACGAGCTGATGCCGCTCCAGGGGCAGAAGCGGGACGGCCGCTACCACGGCATCGGCATCGGCTGGTTCGTGAAGAACACCGGTCTGGGGCCGTCCGAGGGCGCGCGCGTGGCCATTACCGGGCCCGAGAGCGTGGCCGTCTACCTGGGCATCGCCACCCTGGGGCAGGGGCACGAGACCGTCATGGCGCAGATCTGCGCCGACGCCCTGGGCGTGCCCATCGAGTGGATCACGGTCTTCCACGGCAGCACCGACCTGATGCCCTGGGGCGGCGGCACCTACTCGAGCCGCGGCACGGTCATGGCCGGCAACGCCGTGCACCTCACCGCCGAGGCGCTCAAGAAAAGGCTGCTGGAGGTGGCGTCGCGGCGCCTGGAGACCGACCCGGGCGGGTTGGAGTTCCACTCCGGCAAGGTCCACGCCGCGGGCACCGACCAGCCGCTGCTGGGCCTCGAAGAGCTGCTGGAAATGACCAGGCCCGGCAAGGTATCGGATGGCGGAGCCCCCGGCCTGGAAGCCACCGAGTACTTCCATACCAACCGCCTCACCTACACCTACGGCGGCCACCTGGTGCACCTGACCGTGGACCCGGAGACCGGCGTGGTGGAAATCCTGCGCTACCTGGTGCTGGAGGACGTGGGCCGCGCCGTCAACCCGCTGCTGGTGCACGGCCAGGCCCTCGGCGCCGCCGCCCAAGGCATCGGCGGCACCCTGCTGGAGGAGCTCGCCTACAACGAGGACGGTCAGCTATTGACCACCACCCTGCTCGACTACCCCCTGCCCTCCAGCATGGAGATCCCGCCCGTGGAGAGCATCATCACCGAGTACTCCCCCTCGCCCCTGAACCCCCTGGGCGTCAAGGGCGCCGGCGAAGGCGGCATCGTCGCCTGCGGCGCGGCGTTGGCGAATGCGGTGTCACACGCGCTGTCGTCCCTGGGGATTCAGATCAAGGAGCTGCCGCTGAGCCCGGACCGGCTGCGTGCGCTGGTGAGGGAGGCGGAGGGAGCGGCTGACCAGTCATTGATATGAAACCGTGATCAATGATCGCCGAGCAAAATGGCGCCCTTCGACTTCGCTCGCCTGCGGCTCGCTACGCTCAGGACGAACGGGATTGAAATTCTGGAGTCCAATAGTGCTGGAATCTATCCATAACCGTTCGTCCTGAGCGTAGCGAGGCGCTAGCCGAGCGAAGTCGAAGGGCGCCATCATTAATTGATCCGAGGCTTGGCAACGCTTGCCTGATTCGGAGTATATTCCGAAATAGTTCGACTATTCCGGAGTGAGTTCCGAAAAGATGCACTGCCGCCGCACCCGCGGTCGGCTACTCTCTCCGCTCCTTCGCGCGAATCACCGCCACCGTCGCGCCCCACCCGCCCCTCTCAGCCGGGGCATCGTGGCACGACTCCACCAGCGGGTTCTTCGCCAGCGCCGACTGCACGATCCGGCGCTGCACCCCCTTGCCGCGCCCGTGAATGATCCGCACCTCCCGGAGCCCCTCCTCGTGGCACTGCCAGACGTATTCCTCCACCACGCTCGGAATGTCCCTGGGCGCGAACGGGTGGAGGTCGATCTGGTCCTCGATGGGGAGGACGACGGCGTCTTCGTCGGGCGGAGGGTCGTCCGCGGTCTCACGAACGTTGCGGCCCTTCGGGGCGAGGATGGCGGCAATTCGCCGGAGGGTTTCTATCAGGGGAAGAGGCATGTGGTTCTCGCCGTCAACGGCAAAGTACCCGCTGTCCTTATCCTTGCAAATCCAAACAGTTCATTTTGATTTGCAAGGATGATTTCCTGCATGAACAGCGATCTCTTGTGTATTTGACGGTCTATCGTCCGGCTGGATTTGGATGCCACTCCGAAAGCTGCTGATCTCTCTTCAGCACCATTTGTTGGAACGTCACGCCTTCGAATACCGATTCGAGGGTAACGTTGCCGCTATCGGACACGGCCATCGGAAGAGCGCTCCGGCATTCCTCGATAAACCGCTGGGTTACCGCTGATCCTTTCCAATAGGCTTTGCCCCACCAATCGAGTATGCGGGGTTCAGCTTCTTCGAGGGCGTGTCTGGTTGGAAGCTGATCGCCCTTGCGCCGGTTTGTAGCTGGGTAGCTCGGAAGCAGGTTCCAAAGATCGTTACATGGCCATGCAGCGAAGGGGAAGCAGTGGTCGATGTCGAAAGCATGAGTCAGCCGGCGCCCGGTCCATACGCAGAATAGCCCGGAGTTACCGTTACGCAAATCTTCCGCCAGTTGCCGGACGAAACTCGTGTCGTGGTCCGGCACCAGCCAGCGTAAGGCGTTCATATACTTGTCCCAAGGGGTCGAAGCCTCCTCGGTCGGCGTCCTTTCATAACCGCGCATGACATGGACCCACTCGTTGAGGATGGCAGGCTCGATCCACGGAGCGTATCTGGACATTGCCTGCCACAGGTTGACAGGGACGGAAAACGTCCCGAAGGACCAAAGGAACGACTCATCGAGCCGCAGGCTGTCGCGGAGCCTTACGGGACCCCTCCGCTCGGTTGGGAATACGGGCTTGTCACTTCTTGGATAGGTAATGTACGTGGCCGGCATTCTCCGAATGCAGTCCACGGCATCACGGATTGCCACCACCAGGTTTTCGGCGTCGTCGCCGGTAAACTGCTGTCCTATCCGGAGGTCGTAGGGCGACCGGGTTTCCAAGCCACGGAAGGCGTCTTTCGCAAAACTGAGGTGGCTGTTGCCCTTGGGGTGTTGGGGGAACCCTTCGGCCACCAGTTGCCGAAATGTGCGGACCCAGAAGAGCGCCACGAGGCCAAGCGGAAGGTCAACGTGGTGTTCGCCCTCCCGGCGAACGAACCCCCCGGTGTTGTCGGCGATACGAAGCAGCACTCTCAGCAAGGCGAGCTTGTACGTGGACGACTTCTGATCGTTGAACACAATGTGGCGAAGCAACGGAAGTGCCCCGGTGCCGTCGTCGGGGAGTCGGAGCCAGATTACATCCCACGCGATACCGGGCCGGTTGCCTGCGTCTTGTTGGTGCTGGATACTGACGATCTGCAGGCCGTGTTCCTGGGCCAACTTCTCGATGTCACCAGGTTCCGCGGAGTGCATGGGACGTCCCCGAGGAGGAGGGCCGTGGCGCAGGCTCAACATCATGCTGCCGCCAGGGCTCATCAGGGAGACCAGCTTGCGAAACGCCCGACGTCGGCCGTTCGGCGGTACGTGCGTCCACACCGCGCTCAGCCATACCAGGTCAAACGTGAGCTTCGAGCGTACGACCTTGGCCAGCGCCGGGAGCTCATCACCAATCCATTTGATCGCCGACGATCCGTGACAGGCTTTCCCAACGGCACGTAGTTGCCGTGACGGCTCCACCGCGACTACGTTGTGCCCCTTTCTCGCGAACCACGCGGCGTCGCGCCCGCTGCCCGCACCCACGTCGAGGACCCAAGCGGGCGACTGCGGCAGCCACTTGAGTACGGGGGCGTGTACGTTTTCGAACGAAACCCGCTCGTACTCCGGCACGAGAGCGGTTGCGGCGCTGTCGTAGCCCGCCACTACGTCGTGAACTTCGAATTCCGGGTAATCCGGGTTATCGTATTCGGAGCGGTCCTGGGCAGAAGGCGGCGAGGATGTCCGTGGACCCGTGCTGCCCTCGCTACCCGTATCTGGGGAGGCCAGCGGTCCTGTCGACTCCTGTGAACTCTTGCGATCCGGCAAGGCTTAACTCTTCTGGTCAAGTTGATAGGTCGTTTTCGAGAATACCATCGCATACATGAGACCGACAATCGTTAAAGGATGAAGCCGTGACCAACGATCATACCGACAGCTACTCCGCGCTCCTCAGGGGTGCCCGCCGTTTCCATGAGACCGAATACGAAGGCGACCGCTCCCTGATGGCGCGCCTGGCGCAAGGCCAGGAACCAGACGTCCTGATCATTGCCTGCAGCGACTCCCGCGTCGACCCGGCGTTAATCTGCGGTGCGCGCCCGGGGGACATCTTCGTTGTCCGCGTTGTCGCCAACCTCGTGTCCCCTCGGCGCCCCGGCGACGCGACCGCGCACGCAGTGATGGCGGCGGTCGAGTACGGCGTCAAGGCACTCGGGGTCTCCCACGTAGTGGTATGCGGCCATTCCCACTGCGGGGGCATCAAGGCGGCATTGGATGCGGCGCGAGGGCAGGAACTGCCACTGTTCGAGTGTCTGGGGCCTTGGGTGGCGCTGGCGGACGGAGCCTGCCGGGAGGTGCTGGCGGAGGACTCCGAGGGCGAGCGCACGGAAGCGGAAGCAGCGACTGCGGCCGAGCAGCGATCGGTGCTCAGGTCATTGGCAAACCTTAGGTCCTATGCGTGGATTCAGGATCGGGTGGAAACGGGCGATCTCACGCTTCACGGCTGGTGGTTCGACATCGATACGGGCGCGTTGTGGATGGCGGAACCGGACACCGGCGTTTTCCAGTTGCCGCCTAATAGTTCGTGATGGCCGTTTCCCGGATCTTGGCCGGAACTCACTTCGCGGTGAGTGACCTTGCGGAAGCCAACGCCCGCATCTACAGATACAGACATATTGCCGTTTGCGTCGACGGAGAGTACCGTGAGGGGTAGGCATTGAACATGCGCCAGTCATTCTTGGGCAAGGCCCTGAGGCGAGCTTGCATGTGATGGGTCAGTGTCGGTGTGAAGACGATTGACCAAGTCCGTAGGCAACTCTTTTCGGGTGACTATGTCGTAACCCGCCATGCGTTCAGGCGCTTGGTTGAAAGAAACATCAGTGAGCGGGAAATACGCGAAGCCGGAAGGCGGGCAAACGTGATTGAAGAGTACCCTGATGACAAGTACTCTCCGAGCTGCCTCCTCTTGGGCTTTACGCGAATGGGGAGGCCGCTGCACATTCAGGTTTCGTTGGCCGACGGCGAGTCATTGAGGATCATCACACTCTATGAGCCTAGCCAGGAAGAGTGGGTCAATTACTCCAGGAGGAGATGACATGCCCAAGTGTGATGTCTGTCGCGGGGGAGAGACCCGAGAAGAGTTGGTTGACGAGATGTTCTGTATCGACGGGCAGTACGTCATGGTAGACGGCGTTCCCGCCGTGGTGTGCGGCCAGTGTGGCGAACAAACCTTCAGTCGCGAAACGGCGGAGAAAGTTCGCCTGATGGTTCACGGCGAGGGAAAGGCGGTCCGATCCCTCTCCGTGCAGGTCTTCAGATTCGCTTCGTGAACTCGGGAACCGTGCGCGGCGGCTTCGGGCTCCCCCTCACCCCTTCAGATACTCCCCATACTTCTCCAGCACCCTCTCCTTCAACTCCGGGCTCGCTCCCGACACGGGCGGGAAGTCCTTGATCCATTCGTAGGGGCGGCAGGCGTCGATGATGGCGCGGGAGTTGTGGCCTTTCTGGTCGCGGGGGATGATGGGGTCGAGGGGGCCGCTCCAGGTGCGGCGCAGGATGTCGATGGAGTCGGCGGGGTTGCAGCGGGTGCACATGGCCCACACGACATCGTTCAGGTCGGATACGTCGATGTCTTCGTCCACCACCACCACGTAGCGGCCGAGGTAGGCGCCGGTGTGGTTCTGGCTGGCGATCAAGGCGGCCTGCTTGGCGTGGCCGGGGTAGCGCTGGCGGATGGAGACGGCGGTGAAGAAGCGGTTCTGGTAGCAGGCGACGCCGGTGACGTCGGGGACGCC
>Ga0209020_1002070_pt1 | contig 17188 bp, 17 predicted proteins | sample PinacodermBB_FD_187298 | JGI IMG/M metagenome (GOLD analysis project Ga0209020, IMG submission 187298) | Host-associated microbial community of the marine sponge Aplysina aerophoba from Gulf of Piran - sponge pinacoderm, lysed by bead... | ecosystem: Host-associated > Porifera > Sponge >...
CTGGATCGCCTCGGGCGCCATAGGCGAGCTTCTCTACGTCCACTCGCTGTTCGCGTCGATCGTCTGGGAGTTGTACCGGGGCGATGTGGATTTGGTCGCCGATGAGATGGGGTACACCGTCAACCGCACCGGGCGCGACACCTACAGCGACCCGGCGCTGTCGGGAGGCGGCCAGGGAGTCACCCAGATCACCCACTCCGGCGCGCTGCTGCTGCACATGACGGGCCTCGAACCCGCCGAGGTGTTTGCCCAGATGCACGACCACGACCTGCGGGTGGACCTCGTGGACGCCTTGAGCGTGCGCTTCGCAAGCGGCTGCCTGGGGACGATCGGCTCCACCGGTTCGACCGTGCGCACCCAGGAGGAGGTCCTGGAATACCGGCTGTACGGCACGGAGGGACACATCCTGTTCGACGTGATGAACGAGCAACTGGCGATGTACCAGGCCGACGGCTCCATCACCGAGAGCCCCCCGTGCCCGCCGGCTCCCGCGGGCCGGGACTACTCCACCAGCTACCCCGAGGAAGGCCCGCTCGACAATCTGGTGGAGGTCATCGGAGGAGGTCCGAACCGCTCCCCCGGCCGTCTCGGCGCCCGCGTCGTCGCAATGCTGGAGGCCGCCTACGCCTCAGCCGCCGACGGCACATCGCACCAGGTCGCGCCGACCGACCCCTGAGTCCCACCGGAGCGCCACCGCCCCCGGAGAGGTGACCGCCGAGAACCGTCTCCGCCTGCCGCCCGCCGCCCGGCAAGCGGGGACCACCGACTCGGCGAAGTATCCAACTCCCTGGTCAATCCCTAGCTGCTGACGCTCTTGATCGTGCTGCTCGGGGAGGTCGAGGGAACCTCCCGGGGCAAACCGCGGCCTCCGTGAAATCCTCAGAGGTCAGACGTCATTGCTATAAGTTTCCGGACAGAATGAAGGGCTCTTCCTGGAAGCCGGACGGTCGAGTGATGCGGGCGTGCGTCGAGAGATCGGTGACACGCCGCGGCGCGCTCGTGGTGCTGGCGATCGCCGTGGTTGCCGGCCCCCTGACCGCCGGCTTGATCGGGATTCCTGGCGACGACAGCGGCGCCGCCGACGGCAGCGCGTCCGACGGCAGCGCGGCGGACCGCAGCGCGGCCGACGGTAGCGCGGTGTCGGCCGGCGACTGCTCGTTCGGCGGTCCTCGCTCGGCCGCACGTGTCTGGCACGAGTTGGCCCTCGAGGCGATCCGGCGGGACGAACCCAACCCGACCGTGCACTCAAGGAATCTCTACCATCTCTCGGCGGCGATGTGGGATGCGTGGGCGGCGTTCGACCCGGCCTCGACAGCGGTGTACGTCGACGAGCAAGCCACCAGCACGAACATCGCCCGGGCGCGCGACGATGCCGTCTCGTTGGCTGCGTTCGTCGTCCTCGGTGAGCGTTACGCCGATGCGGTGGGGGGCCCCGAAACTCTCGAAACCCTCAGGTCGGTCCTCGCCGGGACCTGCGGTCTCGACTACGGGGATCCGATCGACTCGAACAGCGCGGCTGCGGTCGGGGTGCGCGTCGCCCGCGGCGTGCTGGCGGCGACCGTCGACGATGGTTCGCTGGAACGATCCGGCTACGAGGATCCGTCCTACCGCCCGTCGAACCCGCTGCTGGCGGTTGCCGAACCCGGCACCGTGATGGTGGACCCCAACCGCTGGCAACCGTTGACGCTGGCGCCGGCGCAGACCGTCGGTGGTCTGCCGCACCCCGGCGGCGAGCAGAGTTACGTCGGGCCCCAGTGGGGCAGCGTCGAGACGTTCGCGGTCCCCGCCGCGAGCACCGCCGGGCTTCCGGTCGACCCCGGACCGCCGCCGCTGATCACAGACCCGGCGTTCGTCGAAGGGGTCGTGGACGTTCTGCGTGCCAGCGCCGGCCTCGAGGCCGGCTCGGCGGTCATCGACATCAGCCCCGCGGTGATGGGCAACAGCCCTCTCGGGACCGATTGGGGGACCGGCCACGCGGTCAACCCTGCGACCGGTCGGGCCTATGACACCAACGTCGTGGATCGGGCGGACTACGCCCGGGCGATCGCGGAGTACTGGGCGGACGGTCCCGCCAGCGAGACCCCGCCCGGGCACTGGAACCTGCTCGCCAACGACGTGTCCGATGCGCTCGCGGCGTCGGGCGACCTGTCGATCGGAGGCGCCGGCGCCCCGGTCGACCGCTTGGAGTGGGACGTGAAGCTCTACCTCGCGCTCAACGGCGCCCTTCACGACGCCGCGGTGGTGGCGTGGGGCACGAAGCGCCACTACGACTACGTCCGGCCCATCTCGATGATCAGGTACCTCGGCGGACGCGGCGAACTGCCCAGCGTCGACGGCCTGATCGAGACCATCACCGCCGACAGCGCCCGCCCGGGCGAGCGGCATGCGCACCTGTCCGGCTTCGTCGGCGAGGTTGCCGTGTACGCGTGGCGCGGGGCACCGGCGGACCCGCGCACCGAGACGTCGGGCGTGGGCTGGATCCGGGCGGTCGAATGGGTGCCCTACCAGCAGCCCACGTTCGTGACCCCGAGCTTCCCCGGGTACGTCTCGGGCCACTCCACGTTCAGCCGCGCCGGAGCCGACGTGCTCACCGCATTCACCGGCTCGCCCTTCTTCCCCGGCGGGATCTACCGGCATCCGGTGCCGGAGGGCTCGTTGCTGCACGAGGAGGGGCCGACCCGGACGTTCGAACTGCAGTGGGCCACGTATCAGGACGCCGCCGACGAGGCCGGCAGGTCCCGGATCTGGGGCGGCATCCACGTGCCCGTCGACGACTACCCGGGCCGGCTGATGGGCGCCAAGTGCGCCGAACTGGCCTGGGCACGCGCGCAGGACCTCTTCAGGTCGTGATGCGGCCGAGGCGACACTGCGACCGATCGCCGTTCGCCGCAATAGCAGAGCGGCACCCCGCCCCGACAACCGCCAACTCCGCGAGGGCGGCCGCTACCGCATCAGGTAGCGGTCGATCACTTCCTGGTTGATGGTGAGGCCCCACCCGGGACCCTTGGGGATGGGCACCCAGCCACCTTCCTGATCGATGGGCTCGGTCACCAGCTCGTGCTGCATGGGTGAGGGATTGGGCTTGAGCTCGAACACCACACCGTTGTCGCAACTGGCGTAGAGGTTCGCCGCCGCGGCGGTGTTGATGGCGCTCGACCAGGAGTGGGGCGTGAACCGGATGCTGTGGGCGTTTGCGAACTCCACGATCTTCTTGAACCCGGTGACGCCCTCGGCCTTGCCGGGGTCGGGCATGACGATGTCGGCCGCTCCCAGTTCGATGAGTTCCTTGAAGGCCCGCAGAGTCCATTCCTTCTCGCCGGTGGCGACGGGTGTGCGGATGGACTCGCGGAGGCGGATGTAGCCCTGAATGTCGTCCTGCGGCAGCGGTTCCTCGATCCAGTACAGGTTGTACGGCTCGAAGGCCCGGGCCATGGCGATGGCATGCGACGGCGTCCAGCGCACGTGCGTGCCCACGTCCACGATCACGTCGATGTCCGGGCCGACGGCGTCGCGGATGGTCGAAACGACGGCCAGATCGCGCTTCGGGTCGCGCCCGAAACACGTCTCGGGGCTCTTGCCCCAGCCCCCCTTGACGGCTGTGTACCCGCGGGAGGCGTAGTCGGCGAACTCCTCACCGGTGGCGTCGAGGTCCTCGGTGTCGAATATGACGCTGGCGCAGGCCCGCATCCGCTCCATGCGCTTGCCGCCGAGCAGTTCGTACACCGGCACGTCGAGGAGCCGCCCCTTGAGGTCCCAAAGGGCCATGTCGGTGGCGCTGATGGCGAAGCTGGCGATGCCACCGTTGCCGTACCACCAGCTGCGGTCCCGCATGGCCTGCCAGAGCCGTTCGACGTCGCGGGCGTCCTCCCCGATGAGCAGCGGCGCGAACCCCTCCTCCACGACGACCTTCGTGGCCAGAGCGGCCTCGGGGAACTGTGCGATGCACTCCCCCCATCCCACGGCGCCGTCGGTGCTCGTGACCTTGGCGATGGTCACATAACGGCTCTTGTTGCTGTCGTGGGGTTCGGGATAGTGCAGTGGGAATGCTTCGACAGAGGTGATGCGCATGGATCGGCACTCTACGCGGTGCAGTCGCGACCCGCCCTCGAACGGGAAACGACAGCGAGCACGAGAAGATAATTAGAACACAAAGGCGCGGGGCACTAGAGTCCGCGCCCGGGATTGGCGCGGGCCCTGCCCGTCGCTGCTCCGGAAGAGGGGAAGAAGAGCCTCAGCACGCGCCAAGCGATGCCACGGTTCTACGTCGGCGGGTCACCGCCTCCCCAACGCACCGAGGGAAAGGGAGAGCACACATGATGCTCCGCAAACTCTTACGACCGTTCGCCATTGCCTTGGCCGTGGTCCTCGTCGCCGCTGCGTGCGGTGGCGACGACGAGGAGCCGGCTGCGCCACCGCCGCCGCCTGCTGAGGAGCCTGCTGCGCCGGCGGAGGCGCCGCCTGCGCCGCCTGCTGAGGCGGGTGGTCCGTCGGATGCTCCGGGTGGTCCGTTTACGTTGACTGTGGGCGGTTCGGGGTATGCGATGCCGGGTCCTGCGGGGGGGATTTTGGGTGGTTTGCCGCCTGATGAGGTGTTCCCGTGGACCTATGACTTCGACACGGCGACGTTCGAGGCCGGTGGCAGCCCGGCGGCGCCGTTCGATCCGTCGATCCGCACCGCGTCCCAGGATTATGAGATTGCGTGGGTGAGCGGTTGGGCCGCGTTGGAGTTCTCCCAGTTCATCGAGAACTCGATTGTGAGCACCGCTGCTGCTTCCGGTGTGAGTGTGGGCGCGATTTGTGACAGCGAGTTCGACCCGGAGAAGGCTCTGGCGTGCGCGGAGACGGTCGCGGAGAGCGACCCGGACGCGGTGATCTTCGGGAACTGGCGCAGCGAGGCCGCGGAGTCGTCGATGGAGGTCTTCGACGATGCGGGTATCCCGGTCATCACGATCGATGTGTGGCACCCCAACGCCATCTTCTTCGGCGCCAACAACTACGTGTCGGGCGCTTTGGCGGGCGTGAACACGGGCCTGTACGCGCTCGAGACGTGGAACTGTGAGGGCGTCCACGTGCTGTTGGCGCAGAACCTGACCGCCGGCGAGGCGCCGGATCTGCGCACCAGCGGTTTCGCCGACGGCGTGCAAGCGGTGTGCGGCGGCGACGTGCCGGTCAGCAAGATCGACGTGGACGGTTCGCCCGAGAACGGCTTGCAGTCCACCAGCGATTGGTTGACCGGCAACCCCGACGCCACCCACGTGCTGGCCACCAGCCTCGATGACGTCGTGGCGGTGCCCATGTCAAGGGCGATGGAACAGGCCGGGCGCAGCGGCGTGGCCGCCGGTCACGGCGCCGAGCCCAACGGCGTCGAGCGCCTCCATGAGGGCCCCGCGTCGGAGACCCGCTACCTGGGTTCGGTGGCGTACTTCCCCGAGTTGTACGGCGTCTACGCCGTCGCCGCGCTCATCGACATCCTCGACGGGCGCGCCGTACCCCAGGAAATCCACATCGACCACGTCTTCGTCGACCGCAACAACGTCAGCGAGTACTACGACACCGAAGGCAACCCCATCCACAGCCTCGGCCCCTCAACCGAACCCGCCGCGGGCGGTCCATCGGATGCTCCGGGTGGTCCGTTCACGTTGACCGTTGACGGGACGGGGTATGCGATGCCGGGTCCCGCGGGCGGGATCCTGGGCGGGTTGCCCCCCGAGGAAGTCTTCCCGTGGACCTACGACTTCGACACGGCCACCTTCGAGGCAGGCGACAGCCCGGCGGCGCCGTTCGATCCGTCGATCCGTTCGGCTTCCCAGGACTACGAGATCGCCTGGGTGAGCGGCTGGGCCGCCCTGGAGTTCTCCCAGTACATCGCGGACTCCATCGTGAGCACGGCCGACGCCTCGGGTGTGCACGTGGGCGCCATCTGCGACAGCGAGTTCGACCCGGAGAAGGCCCTGGCGTGCGCGGAGACGGTGGCCGAGAGCGATCCCGATGCGGTCGTGTTCGGCAACTGGCGCAGTGAGGCCGCGGAGTCGTCGATGGAGGTCTTCGATGACGCGGGCATCCCGGTCGTCACCATCGACGTATGGCACCCCAACGCCATCTTCTTCGGTGCCAACAACTACGTGTCGGGCGCAATCGCAGGCGTGAACACCGGCCTCTACGCGTTGGAGACCTGGAACTGTGAAGGCATCCATGTGCTCCTGGCGCAGAACCTGACCGCCGGCGAGGCGCCGGATCTGCGCACCAGCGGTTTCGCCGACGGTGTGCAAGCCGTGTGCGGCGGCGACGTGCCCGTCAGCCGCATCGACGTGGACGGCAGCCCCGAGAACGGCCTGCAGTCCACCTCGGACTGGTTGACCGGCAACCCCGGCGCCGAGAACGTGCTGGCCACCAGCCTCGACGACGTCGTGGCGGTGCCCATGAGCCGGGCCATGGAACAGGCCGGGCGCAGCGGCGTGGCCGCCGGCCATGGCGCCGAGCCCAACGGTGTCGAGCGTCTCAACGAAGGGCCCGCCTCCGAGACCCGCTACCTGGGTTCGGTGGCGTACTTCCCCGAGCTGTACGGCGTCTACGCTGTGGCCGCGCTCATCGACATCCTCGACGGGCGCGCCGTACCGCAGGAGATCCACATCGACCACGTCTGGATCAACCGCGACAACGTCGACCAGTACTACGACCCCGAAGGCCTACCCATCCACGACCTGGGTCCCTAAGCCGGACGGGCAGCCACAACTGCAGCGGGTGTGCCGCGGGAGCAATCCCGCGGCACACCCGCTCTCTAACAGGGGAGCCGCCATGACGGCGAACGCCATCGAACTGCGCGACATCGAGAAGTCCTTCGGCCCGGTCGAGGTGCTCAAGGGTGTCTCCCTCACCGTGGCGCCCTCCCGCTGCTACGGGCTGGTGGGCGACAACGGTGCCGGCAAGTCGACCCTGCTCAAGATCCTCAGCGGTGTGCATCCCCGTGATGCCGGCGAGATCCTCGTGGAGGGCGAGCCGGTGGACTTCCACACCGCCATCGATGCCCGTCTCGCCGGAATCGAGATGATCTACCAGGACCTGGCGCTGGCCGAGGACCTCGACGCCGCCTCCAACATCTTCCTGGGGCGCGAGCGCCAGAAGGGTCGCGGGCCGGGGTTCAAACGCCTCGACCACAAGCGCATGCACCTCGAGGCCGCCGAGGTGCTGGAGTCGGTCGGCAGCCCGCTGCCGACCAAGCGGCAGGTCAAGGCGCTGTCGGGAGGCGAACGCCAGCTCGTGGCCGTGGCCCGCGCACTGGAGTTCAACCCTCGCATCCTGCTGATGGACGAGCCGACAGCGGCCCTGTCGGTGGAGAAGGTGACCGTCGTCAACCGACTCATCGCCCGGCTCAAGGAGCGTGGCGTGTCGATGATCCTCGTGAGCCACCGCTTCACCGATCTCATCCAGGTGGCCGACACCATCGGCGTGCTGGTCCACGGCCAGATCGTGGACGAGTTCGACGCCGCCAGCCACACCATGGACGAGATGACCACGCGCATCGTGCGACTGATGAGCGAAGCGGCAGTCGGAGCAGTCGAATGAGCGATGTAGCCGGCCGCGATCCGTCCTCCGGCGAGCAGTCCGCGCCCGACACCATGTCCGGCCACGGCTTGCTCGCCTGGATCCGGCGAACCGTCAGCGACGTGGGTCCCGGCCTGTTCGTGATCCTCGGCCTGGAAATCCTGGTCTTCTGGCGCCTGGGCCACCCGCACTTCATCCAGACGGGCAACTTCGTCGCCATCGGCAAGCGCATGGCCATCAACGGCATCACAGCCGTCGGCGAGACGATCGTGATCATTTCCGGCGGGTTCGACCTGTCGATCGGGTCGATCGCCGCGGCGGCCGGCGTGGGCTCTGCCGCCGTCGTGGAGAACGGTGGCGGGTTGTTGGGCAGCATCCTCGCGGCGCTTGCCATCGGCACGTTCATCGGGCTCGTGAACGGCGCCATCACCGGTTACGGGCGCATCAATCCCTTCATCACCACCCTCGGCACGCTCGCCATCGTCCGTGGCGTCGCCTTCGTGCTGACCAACAACCGGCAGGTCACCGTCAGCCACGAGGGCTTCCAGAACCTGGGCAAGGACACGGTCGGCGGCATCCCCTACAGCGTGCTGATCCTCTTACTCACCTTCATCTTCTTCGGATTCATCATCCCCCGCTACCGGTTCGGGCGCTACATGTACGCCATCGGCTCCAATGAGCGCGCCGCCGCGCTGGCGGGTGTGCGCATCAATCGCTGGAAGCTCGTGTTCTTCGGCGTGTCGGGCCTGCTCGCCGGCCTCACCGGGTTCGTGAACGCCTTCCAGCTGTCCACCGGGATCCCCTCGGGAACCACGGGTATCGAACTCGAGGTCATCACCGCCGTCATCCTGGGCGGGGCCAGCCTGTACGGCGGCCGGGGGCGCCTCCTGGGCACGTTCCTGGGGTTGATGTTCCTCTCCAGCCTGCTCAATGGGCTGATCCTGTCGGGCGTGAGTCCCTTCTACCAGAAGATCGCCTCGGGCAGTTCGCTGATCCTGGCGGTGCTGTTCGACGAGTGGCGGCGCCGGCGCCTGGCCCGTGGCTGACGGGCGCGAGCCGGTGCGGCTCAGCCATTACTTCCGGGTCAGCGATCCTGCCGAGTACGCCAAGCGCCACGCCACCGTCTGGCCCGAGATCGAGGAGCTGCTGCGCCGCTGCGGCTTCGGTCGCTACGACATCTACCTCTGGGGCGACGTGGTGATCAGCTTCATCGAGGTGGACGACTACGCGGCCGCCGCCGAGCGCTACAACGCCAGCGCCATCGGTGCCCGCTGGGAGGAGAACTTCGCCGACCTCATCACCATCGACGAGACCGACGAGCACGGCTGGGCCAAGCCCTTCGACCACGTCTGGAGCCTGTAAGCGGGCAGGCGCCCCTCGGAAGGCTGTTTCGGGCCGCACTAGTGTTGCCATCGGCGCCCTCGTGCACACAGGCTCGGCGGCACTAGCGCGACGACCGAAGGAGCCCGACGATGACCTCCACAGACACCGACCGATCCAACGCGCCCTACCCGGCGCGGCTCGAGATCGACTATCCGGAGCGGCTGAGCAGCGTCAAGACCCTGTTCCGTATCATTCTCGTGATCCCGATCGCCGTCGTGGCTGCGTTGCTGACCGGGAGTCTCGTAGGCGTGGAAACTGCGAGCGAATCGGCGAACGACGTCATTGAGGGGTTGGCCGTAACGGGCGGCGTTCTGTTCCTGGCGACGCTTCTCATGCTCCTGTTCCGCCGCAAGTATCCGCGCTGGTGGTTCGACTGGAACTTGGAACTCTCGCGCTTCACCACGCGCGTCGTCGCGTACCTGGGCCTGCTGCGGGACGAATACCCGTCGACCGACGAGCAGCAGGCAGTGCACCTGGATCTGGACTATCCCGACGCGGCGCGGGATCTCAACCGCTTCCTGCCGCTCGTGAAGTGGATTCTGGTGATCCCGCACTACATCGTGCTGGCTGTTCTCTTTGTCGCCAGTTTGGTGGTCACCGTGATCGCCTGGTTCGCGATCATCTTCACGGGACGCTACCCGCGTGGCATGTTCGAGTTCGTGGTGGGTGTGGGCCGGTGGTCACTGCGCGTCGAGGCTTACGCGTTCCTCCTCATCACCGACCGCTACCCGCCCTTCAGCCTGAAGGCCTGAGTCACAACGAAGACGGTTCCCCCGGCTGTGATCGCATCCGCGTCGCGGCCGGCCCGGATCACGCGACGGGCGCCACCTCCAGGAGTTCGAGGGTGATGCCCTCGGGGTCGCGGAAATAGCCCACGCGCTTGCCCTTGTTGGGCCCGTGCGTGATCGTCACCGGACCCTTGCTGCGCGGCGTGGCACCGAGTGACACGAAGCGCTCGAAGTCTGCTGCAAGGTCCGTCGAGGAAAGGCACAGGTGCGCCGTTCCGGGGTTCTTGGACTCGATGTCCACCATCTCCCCGACCGGCTCCAGGTACTCGATCAACTCCAGCAGCACCGTCGAGTTGGGGATGTGATAGAGCGCGATGTAGAGCCGCGCACCCGGATAGCCGATCTGCTCGGCGGTGTACGGCTTGTCGAATATGGCCTTGATGAACGGCTCGGTCTCGAACAGGGCCGAGTAGAACGCCACCGAGCGATCAAGATTCGGCACGGTGAAACCGACGTGATGGGTGCCGCGGAGCATGTGGATTCCCTTCGAGGAGGCGTCTGAACGGGCTCATGTATAGCCGTCGCGGCATCGACCACCCAAGTGAGCCACCGACGGCCCGGCCGACCGGCGGTGGCCCCCGGCCTCCATCCTCGGAGGATTAGTGGAAGATCAGTCCCCCACAGACGTTCAAGGCCTGCCCGGTCACGTAGTCGGCCGCATCGCTCAGGAGATACTGCACCGAGCGGGCCACGTCGTCGGGCGTCTGGATGCGCACCATGGGGATGGTCGCCACCAGCGCATCGATCGACTCCTGGGGGGTTATGCCCGCATTCTCCGCACGGGCCTTGTGGATCTTGGGTGTCATGGCGGTGTCGACGATTCCAGGACAGACCGCGTTGATCTGCACCTTCGGCGCCAGCGCCAGGGCGAGTGACCGCACCACGCTCGTCACCCCGGCCTTGGACGCCGTGTAGTCGACGGCGTCGGCGCGGCCAATCTTGGCGCCGACCGAGGCGATCGCCACGAGACGGCCACCGTCGCCCGCCATCATGTGGCGGGCCAGCGCCTGCAGGGTGAAGAACGTGCCCTTCAGGTTGATGCCCAGCATCCTGTCCCAGGCCTGCTCGGTGAGTTCCAGCGCCGGGGTGATCTCGACGATGCCCGCGGACGTCACGCCGAGTGTGAGCGGTCCCAGGGCGTCGGCGGCCTCGGCGACTGCAGCCCGCATCGCCGCCGGGGACGACACATCGGCCGGGTAGCCCACGGCCCGCCCGCCGCCGGCGCGTACCTCCTCGACAAGAGCCTCCAGGGCTGCCGCGTCGATGTCGTTGAGAGCCAGGGCCGCGCCCTCCGATGCCAGCCGCACCGCGATGCCACGGCCGATCCCGTTCGCAGCCCCCGTCACAAAGGCATTACGCCCCTCGAAGATTCCCTGGCTCATGTTTCCTCCCCGCGTGACTTGCCCGACCGCGACGTCTTGAGCGGTCAGGTCTCGGCCCACGCTATGGGCGCCCCCGTAGCCGCGCCGGAGAGGCGCTCCGCATCGTGCTGCCCCCAGGGCGTGGGACGCGGCAGCGGTTCGCCGTCGGATCGCAGGTCGGCCACGATGTCGGTCACGAGAGAGCGGATGCCGTCGAGTGCTGCCGACTCTGTGGGTGCCAGGTGGCTCACCAGCGAGAACCCGTCACACAGCCCCACCCAGGCGTCGTCCTCGGCGGACCAAGAGGCACGATACTCGTAGCAGGGCTCATCCATCGGGCTTCTCCTCGAGATCGATGGCCCGCAGAACCTGGCGTACCTGGTAGGGCTTCGCCTCCCCGTCGTGGTTCTGAATGTTCACGATCGGCGTTCCCCTCAGATGTGTTCGGTAGATCAGATGGCTGCCCTTGCGCCGCGGTTCGCCGAAGTATAGGCGGCACACCTTCGCCAGATCGGAGAAGCGCACGCCCGTCTGGCTCTCTCGCCACCTCGCGATCAGCAGCCGAGCCCTCTCGAACTCAGTCACATGACCCTCCCGCGCGCTCGCTGTGGCTATGAGAGATTACAAGTTACATATCTTATTACTATATTCTCATCATTAACATGATCTCTCAGATCCCCGGAATCGCGTGCGTGCGCAACTGCCGGTCGTTTCAGCCTGGGGAGACGACGTCGGCCACGTTGCCGCACGACCGAACATCCCGGCGCGCTCGTGAACGACCAGGGCTAACGTTCCGACTCGATCCGCCGCACCCAACCCGGTCAGAGCCGTCAACCAGGATCAACCGGGCCCGAGCACCTCCGGGGGGAGCCGACAGCCATGGATCGTCGCACATGAACATCGCCGCACCCGATCCGGCCGCACCCGGCCTGGACACGCACTCCTGGCTTCCCGAGCGGCACGATCACGGCATCGCCATCGTGGGCTGCGGCGGGATCACCAACGACGGGCACCTCCCGGCCTACACGTCACATGGATTGAACGTCGTCGGCTGTTTCGACATTGACCCGGCGGCGGCGCAGCGGACGGCCGAGCGGTGGGGCGTCGGGCGCGTCTACAACTCACTGGACGAGGTCGCCGGCGACGCTGACGTGCAGATCGCCGACGTCGCCGTGCCCGCCTGGCGGCAACTCGAACTGGTGCGCACCCTGGCGGACGCCGGCAAGCACCTGCTGTGCCAGAAGCCGCTCTCGGACGACTTCGCCCAAGCCGTCGAGATCGTGCAGCGTGCCGAATCAGCCGGCGTCAAGCTCGCCGTGAACCAGCAGTACCGCTGGAGCCCGGTGGTCCGGGCGATGCACTCGCTCATGGCGCAGGGTCGCATCGGTACGCCCACCGCCGCATTCGTTCACGAGTCCCTGGTGAACCCCTGGGAACTCTGGCCCTGGCTGATGGAGGTCCCCCGGCTGGAGATCATGTACCACAGCATCCACTACCTCGACGGCATGCGTTTCCTGCTCGGCGCTCACGGCGAGCCGGAGTGGGTCACGAGCCGGCACACCCGCCGGCCCGCACAGGCGCCGAGCGCGGAGACCCAGACGGCCACGATCCTCGACTACGCCTCCGGCTTGCAGGCCTTCGTGGCCGTCGATCACAACGACGTCAGCGACGACGTCTTCGGGAGGGTGCGCATCCTGGGCACCGAGGGGGTCGTCTCGGGAACGATGGGGCTCTCCTACGACTATCCCCACGGTCGGGCCGACACCGTCCGCTGGTCGGCACACGACGACCCCGGCGGCGGATTCGAGACCGATCTGCCGGGCCGGTGGATCCCCGAGGGTTTCGTCGGACCGATCTCGTCGCTCATGGGAGCCATCAACGACGGCACCGAGCCACCCACCAGCGGCCGAGACAACCTCAACACGCTGCGTCTCGTGAACGCCGCCTACCTGTCAGCGGCCGAGAACCGCTCGGTGCGTCCCGCTGAGATCGGCGCGGACCTCTGACGAGACACGATCCCCGGAGGCTTCCGCGGAGGGCACCGGAATCCCTCACCCCGACTCTGGCGAAGGCCGGAATCCAGGTTCCAGTTGGTCCGACGACATCTGCAATCCATCGCCCGGCAATCACCTGGGCGCCGGCGATTCAGACGAAGGCGCGGACCAGCAGGGTGAGCGCCGCAGCAGCCGAGACGGTCAGGAGCACCGGGCGCGAGTAGCCCCGGTCCAGCACGCGCGCCAGGCGCCCGGAGACGACGTAGCCCAATAGCTGGCCGGGTACCAGGATCGCCACCGCCAGCAGGTGCCGGGTACCGAACTCGCCCCACGCCGCCAGGAGCGCCAACGAGATCGACGCGCCGACGAGGAAGTACACCGACATCGTGCCCCGGATCTGGCGCGGCGGGATGTGCTGCAGGGTGAGAGCGACGGGCGGGCCACCCACCCCGGTCGTCGTCCCGGCCACACCCGACACGAACCCGCCGACGGCGATCACCCCGCGCCCCTGCGGGAGGTGGATCGGTGCAACCGACAGTGCCGCGCCCACCAGAATCACCGACGCCAGGAACACCGAGAGTCCCCACGCCGAGAACACCTTCACGAGCAGAAACGCGCCCAGCACAGAGCCCGGCACTCGACCGACCAGCGCCCACATGAGCGCCGATCGGTTGATCCCGACACGGTCCCGGCGGGCCACGAGCAGGCTCATCACCAAGGCCGCGGCGAGAAGCGGACCGGGGACGAGGTCGGGATCGATCTGGATGAGGATCGGTGCGGCCACCACGTTCAGGCCGAATCCCACGCTGCCCTGCACCGCAGCTCCCGCAGCCATCACCGCCACCGCGGCGGCGATCTCCCAGGGGCTCATCGCCGCCGCCCTCCAGCACCTGCCGCGAGCATCGCCGGAGCCTACGGGAGACAGTCCCGGCAGCAGGGGGACACCCCGAGGTGAGCCGCCGGCCGAGCGCTCGGCCAGGTGCGGCAGCGTGTACCGGGGTGCCAGTGCGCACACCACCGCACGTCGCTAGAATCCCGCCATCGTGGCCGACAAGAGTGCGGGGGACGCGGACAAGCCCTGGTGGTTGAGGGGCAACCACAGCCCCCTCCCCGACGAGACCGAGGGTTTCGACCTGCCGGTCCGTGGCAGCATCCCCGAGGATTTGCACGGCATGCTGATCCATGCCGGCCCGAACCCGCCCCGCGGCGACTCGCCGCACTGGTTCCTGGGCGAGGGAATGCTCCACGGCCTGCTGCTGCGCGGTGGGCGAGCCGTGCGCTACCGCAGCCGCTGGGTGCGCACACCCCGTCTGACGGAACTGAACGGCAACCGCGACGACCCCGATCACTCGCCCGCCAACACCAACGTGGTGGTCCACGGCGGGCGCATCCTGGCCCTGGAGGAGCGCCACCGCCCGTATGAGGTCACCTCCGACCTGGAGACCGTCGGACCGGTCGACTTCGGCGGTGCCGTGCGCAACCTCACCGCGCACCCGAAGATCTGCCCGCGCACCGGCGAGATGCTGGCCTTCGCCACCTCCGACACCGAACCGCAGTTCACCTATCTCCGCTTCGACAGCAACGGCACGCTCACCGGAACCACCACGATCGACCTGCCGCGGCCGGTGATGATGCACGACTTCGCGGTCGCGTCGGACCACGTGGTGTTCATGGACCTGCCGGTGGTGCGGGATCCAGAGGCCCCCGGCGGCCTCCCCTACCGCTGGGATCCGGACCACGGCGCCCGCCTCGGCGTGATGAACCGTGCCGGAGGCGACGTGCAGTGGTTCGACATCGATCCCTGCTACGTCTTCCATACCATCAACGCCTGCGAGATCGGCGGGCGGATCACCCTCGACGCCTGCCGCTACGACTCCGTCTGGGGCACATCCTCGAACCGCTTCGACCTGCCCGCCATGGTGCATCGCTGGCGGCTCGGGCTCAGCGACGGCTCGGTCCGTGAAGAGACCCTCTTCGACGTGCGATGCGACTTCCCCCGCATCGACGAGCGACTCCTCGGACTCCCCAACCGTTACGCCTACGTGACCACGCTGGTCGACGAGGAGACCGGGAGCGTCTCCCACGGGCACCGCGTCGTGCGCCTCGACCTCGTGGCCCACACCAGCGAACACCATCACTTCGGGCCGTCCCGCTACGCCAGCGAGGCGGTCTTCGTGCCCCGCCACGCCGACGCCGACGAGGACGACGGCTACGTGCTGACGGTGGTGTACGACGCCGAGCGGCACGGCAGCGAGGTCGTCATCCTGGCCGCCGACGCCGTCGGTTCGGGGCCCCTGGCGACGGTGACACTTCCCAACCGGGTTCCCTACGGATTCCACTGCGCCTGGGTTCCGGCCGAGATCTGAGCGCGCCGCCGGCACTCTGCAACACAGGAAGCGTCATTCCGGCGCAGGCCGCAATCCATCGTCGGTAGTTCCGACTGCGTCTGCCGTCGATCGCCCCGCACACTGCCGGGTTCGTCGCGCCAACATCACTTGGCCAACGCCGGCGCGACATTCTCGCCGCCGGGGACATGTGGCAGACTCTCGGTAGGAGGCCGCCGATGTCCGACCCGTCCGAGAAACTGCTCGATGCCATGAGCCTGCTGGAATCCTTGGCGCGGGAGGTCACCCCCGAGGAGGCCGCCGACGAGATCGACGCCGCCACGCTGCAGTCCTTCTGGCGCGAGTGGCCCCACACGGTGGGATGGGCCGGCGCCCTGTGGCGGCGCCTCAACCAGGATCTCGACACTCCCTCACAGCCGGGCGACGGGAGTGGCTACAACGAGACCGGCGGCTCGGGCTGACATGGCTCCGGTGCGCCAGGTCATGAGCACCGAGGTGGTGACCCTGCCGGGCTCCACGCCGATGGTCGAAGCCGCCCGGCTCATGGTGCGGCGCCACATCGGGTCGGTGCTCGTCGTGGACGGCGCCATGCTCAGCGGCATTCTCACCGAGCGCGACGTGCTGCGCGCCGCCGGCAAGCCCGCGGACATGGCCACCGACCGGATCGAACGCTGGATGTCGCCCGAGCCCATCACCTGCACCCCCGAGATCGATACCGAGGAGGCGGCGGAGATGATGCTCTCCGGCGGGTTCCGCCACCTTCCCGTGGTGGACGGCACAGGGCTCGCAGGCATGGTGAGCCTGCGGGACGTACTCAGCGCCCGAATCGGCCGCACGGGCTGAGCGCATCAGCGGCCACGGTCTACGACGCCGCGCCGCCAAGCCGACTGCCTCCGCCGACTCGCCTCCGCCGGCTCGGCGCCCGGCCGTCGTCCTGCGGAAGCTGAATCGCACCCACCCCGGCAGCGAAGCGGGCCTTGACACCCGTGTGGGTCAGGTGCCGATGTCTGCGACCGGGCTCAGGGGCCGAACGCAGCTACCGGCACGACGGCCACGCCGTCGGTCTCGTAGGCGATCCGCAGGCCGGTGTGCTCGCCGGGGGCGTTGACTCCGAACACGGTGACCAGCTTGGACGGAGGCCGCCGGCCCGCCTCCCGCGCCCGCTTCGCAAGCAGCTCACACCAGGATGATGCCCCAATATATTGGGTGGCGACCACCCATAATATTGGCTACCACCTGCTCGTGATGGACTGCAAGGCTTGCTGGGCAACGACGGCCCGCGGGACCGAACATCGATATCTGGAGTCCAGAATAGCCACCAAATGGAGTTTGAACTCTCCGTAACATGAAGTCTACAATATCCGACAAATGGCGTTTAGCTCCGTCGGGCGTGTGCACTCGGGTAGAGCGGGAGCGCATTGAGCCGACACGGAAAGCTCCAAAACGAGGAACGTGCAAGACAACACCGGTTACCTGGCTCGTGTGGTTGACAACGAGGTTACTGAGGCGCTCGCCTCGGCACCTGCTGTTCTCATCGAAGGCCCGCGTGGCTGCGGCAAGACCTGGACAGGTCGGAAGTTCGCCGCCAGCGAGGTGGTGCTGGACGAGAGTGAGGCTCTTCGCATCGCCGCCGAAGTAGATCCGGCCTCCATTCTCGAGGGGCCCGAGCCGCGGCTACTCGATGAATGGCAACTCGTGCGCGGCATATGGAATCAGATGCGCCACGCCTGCGACCAGCGAGGCGGGTTCGGACACTTCCTACTCACGGGATCGCA
>Ga0209020_1002071_pt1 | contig 17186 bp, 14 predicted proteins | sample PinacodermBB_FD_187298 | JGI IMG/M metagenome (GOLD analysis project Ga0209020, IMG submission 187298) | Host-associated microbial community of the marine sponge Aplysina aerophoba from Gulf of Piran - sponge pinacoderm, lysed by bead... | ecosystem: Host-associated > Porifera > Sponge >...
ACTTCGCGAAGCCTGTCCTGATCTCGTCGAAGGGCTCAGGGCGAGCGGAATGTTCATCTGACTTCCTTGACTCATTGACCGTTCGCCCTGAGCGTAGCGAAGCGAAGTCGAAGGGCGCCGACCCATGTCGTAGGGAGTTTTCAACAACCGGCTTCGGGCGGGCTATTCTGGTCACGAAGACAAGGACACCGGATTGGCGGAATCCTATCGACTCCATTACGAGGCGCGTGGCAGTGATGAAGACACGGGCACGCCCCTGTTGTTCCTCCACGGCTTCATGGGCTCGGGCCGCGACTGGATGGAGACGGCGGAGGCGTTGCCCGGCCACCGCTGTATCCTCGTGGACCTTCCCGGCCACGGCCGGAGCGCCGGGTGCCCCATCGGGCTCTATCCGATGCCGCGGACGGCACTCGCACTCCTTGCGGTGCTCGATGAGGCGGGCCTGGAGCAGTGCATCCCGGTGGGCTATTCCATGGGCGGGCGGCTGGCCCTTTACCTGGCGTTGGCCCACCCGGAACGTTGCCGCGCCCTGGTCGTGGAATCGGGGTCGCCCGGGCTGGAGTCGGAGCGGGAGCGTGAGGAGCGGCGCGGCTGGGACGAATCCAAGGCATCCGAGCTGGAACGGGACGGGCTGGATACGTTCCTGAACAACTGGTACCGGCAACCGCTCTTCCAATCCATCCGGCGCAACGAGGTCCGTTTCGCGGCGTTGATGGAGCGGCGGCGGCAGAACGACCCCGCGGGCCTAGCCCAATCCCTCCGTCTCGTGGGGACCGGCTCCCAACCCTCTCTATGGCCGCAGCTCCCCGGGATCGGGTTCCCGTGGCTGGCCATGGCCGGGGAACTCGACTCCCGCTACAGAAAGACCACACAGGACATGGTAAGCCTCTCCGAAACGGGTAGGCTCGTGACCATCCCGGACGCGGGCCACAACACGCATTTCGAGAACCCCGAGGCATTCTCCCGCGCGTTGGGGGAGTTCCTGGCGTCCCTACCGGCACGGGCGGGCTTTTGAAGGATCGGTTCTCCCAAGCGGCGTACACTTCGTGCCGGGCCGGTTGTGGGAGCGACCGGGACAGCGGCTTTGAGTCGTATACTCTTGACGTACATCGTCCGTCTTGTCATCTTGACAGGAGATGATCCGCGGCTATCGAGACAGGAAGACGCGGGCGTTCGCCGAAGGACGGCCGGTCAGGGCGTTCCGGAGTTTCGAGAACCAAGCGGCGAGACGGCTGGCCATCCTGAACGCTGCGCCTTCGCTCGATACCCTAAGGTCCTTGCCGGGCAACCGCCTCGAAGCGCTTCGAGGCGACAGGGTGGGCCAGTACTCCATTCGCATCAATCGACAGCGGAGACTGTGTTTCGAGTGGCCGGACGGCCAGGCGGGACCGGACAACGTCGAGATCGTGGACTACCACGTATGACAAGGAGGAGGGCCACATGTTCATGAGAGCTGTCCATCCCGGCGAGGTCCTGAAGGGCGAGTTGGAAGAGTTGGGGATCACCCCGACGGAGTTCGCGCGGCAGATCGACGTGCCCCCCAACCGGGTTAGCCAGATCATCGCCGGCAAGCGTTCGGTCACCGGTGACACCGCGCTACGCTTCGGTCACTGGTTCGGCAGCGAGCCTCAGTTCTGGCTCAACCTTCAGGCCCAGTACGACTTGGTTCAGGCCGACAAGGAAACCGGCGCCACGATCCGCCATCTTCCGACGAGGGCCGGCATTCCGGGAAAGGGAGCCGTTCCGGAAATCGCATGACCAGAGAGCCAAGCGCCGGGAGGCGGATATCCCGCCGCGTGTGCTATATTCCAGGACGCGGGTCACGGGACATTGGCGCCGGGAATACGCTGGGAGCAACATTGAGGTTAGAGCATGGCTGCAATCGAATGGACCGAGGCGGGACAGTACACCGACATCAAGTACGACAAGACCGACGGCATCGCTAAAATCACCATCAACCGTCCGGAGGTGCGCAACGCATTCCGGCCGCTGACGGTGGAGGAGATGATCCAGGCGCTGGACGACGCGCGGAACGATCCGACAATCGGCGTGGTGATCCTCACCGGCGAGGGCAGGGAGGCTTTCTGCTCCGGCGGCGACCAGAAGGTGCGCGGGGATTCCGGGTACAAGGACGGGGCCGGCGTGCACCGGCTGAACGTGCTGGATTTCCAGCGCCAGATGCGCAGTTGCCCCATGCCCGTCATCGCCATGGTGGCGGGTTACGCCGTGGGCGGCGGCCATGTGCTTCACGTCATGTGCGACCTCACCATCGCCGCCGACAATGCCATCTTCGGACAGACCGGCCCCCGGGTGGGCTCTTTCGACGGCGGCTACGGCGCCACCTATCTCTCCCGCATCGTGGGACAGAAGAAGGCCCGGGAGATCTGGTACCTGTGCCGGCAGTACAATGCCCAGCAAGCCCTGGACATGGGGCTGGTGAACGCGGTGGTGCCGTACGAGCAGTTGGAGGAGGAGACGGTCCAGTGGTGCCGCGAGATCCTCGCCAACTCGCCCATCGCCATCCGCTGCCTCAAGGCCGCGTTCAACGCGGACTGCGACGGTCAGGCCGGGCTGCAGGAGCTGGCGGGCAACGCCACCATGCTCTTCTACATGACCGAAGAGGGCCAGGAAGGACGCAACGCCTTCGTCGAGAAGCGCAAGCCGGACTTCTCGAAGTTCCCCAGGCGCCCCTGAATCCAGGAAGGAAAGGCAAGGGGAACCGGTGAGCCAGGACCCCCTCTCCCAACCGCCGGGCGCCGTCGCCGTCTGGTTCCTGGCGGCCAGACCCAAGACCCTCTGGGCATCCATCGCCCCGGTGGTGGTGGGCACCGCCATGGCCTTCGGCGACGGCGGGTTTCACGGCCCCGCGGCGCTGACCGCGCTGGCGTGCTCCGTGCTGATCCAGGTCGCCACCAACTTCGCCAACGATCTCTTCGACTTCGAGAAGGGCGCGGATACCGAGGCCCGACAGGGCCCGTTGCGGGTCACGCAGGCCGGCCTGGTGACCCCCGGAATGATGAAGCGCGGCATCCTCGTGGTGCTGCTGCTCACGCTGCTGGGGGGCCTCTACCTGATCTGGCGTGGCGGCTGGCCGGCGGTCCTGATCGGCGTTTTCTCGGTGGCGTGCGGCATGCTCTACACCGGCGGCCCCCGCCCCCTGGGCTACATGGGGCTGGGCGACCTTTTCGTGCTGATCTTCTTCGGCCCGGTGGCGGTGGCCGGGACCTACTACGTGCAGGCGCTGACCGTGAACGCCACGGTGATCGTCGCCGGGCTGGCGCCGGGGCTCCTGTCCGTCGCCATCCTCGCGGTCAACAACCTCCGCGATGCGGACGAAGACCGCCGCACCGGCAAGCGGACGCTGGCGGTGCGATTCGGGCCCGGCTTTGCCCGCGCCGAATACATCATCGCCGTGGTGGCGGCCTGCCTGTTGCCGCTGCTGCTCTACCTCACCTCGGGCCAACGCCCCTACTCGGTCGCCACCGTCGCCGTGGTGGTTGTGGCCCTCCCGGCCTTCCGCCGTCTCTTCGTCCTCGACGGCCCACTCCTGAATCCGGTCCTCGCCTACACTGCCAAGCTGCTGTTGCTGTACAGCGCCGTGTTCTCCGTCGGCTGGGTTTTGTGAGAACCCTGTGTGCCGCCAGTTTTCCTTCAAGTCATTCCCGGGGACCAGGCTGTGTTTCCAGAGACACTGATCAATTGGCGCTGAGTGGAGATGGCGCCCTTCGACTTCGCTACGCTACGCTCAGGGCGAACGGTTGAGGGAGGCTGAGCTCGGCTTGTTTTCTGGAGTGGCTGGACTCTCGGTATCGTCATTCCCGCGAAAGGAGGGGCGCAATGACGCAAAGGGGGAGTTCAAAATCCGCGGGCGGTAGTGATATCAAGGAGGACAAGGCAAATCGGTGCGCGAATTACCAGCATACCAAGCCACAGACTCGGCCAATGCGGACCCGGTGACCATCGCAAGCTGCCGGATCTTCCGCTACTGCCTGCCGCTGGCGGCTGCGCTACCGCTGGCTGGCCGGGTGATACACGAACGCGCCGGGATCCTGGTGCGCATCGATTCGGACTCGGGGGCGTCGGGTTGGGGTGACGTGGCACCGTTGCCGGGGTTCAGCCGCGAGAGCATCGAGGATGCCGAGGCGGAGTTGGCGGCTTGGGCAGGCCGCCTGCGAGGGGCAACGTTCGACCCGAGCGGCGAGGGCCTGGAACGGTGGCCGGGGTACGGATCGGCGGTAGCGGCGTCTCCTTCGGTGCGGTTCGGACTGGAGACGGCGCTCGCGAGCCTGTCGCGGCGGCTGGAGGACGGGGCGGCGGCGGAGCTGGCGTGTTTCGAGGGTGCCGTTCCCGTGAACGGGTTGCTGACCGGTTCCCGCGAGCAGGTGCTCGCGGATGCCCGGCGGCTCCGGGACGGGGGTTGCCGCGCGGTCAAGCTCAAGGTGGGAAGCCGGCCGGTGGCGGAAGACGTGGATCTCACGGGCGCGGTCCGCTCCGTGATCGGAGACGGCATGGAGCTCAGGCTCGATGCCAACCGGAGCTGGAGCCTGGAGCAGGCGGTGGCGTTTGGCCGGGAAGTGGACGCCGCCGGCATCGAGTATCTGGAGGAACCCTTGCGCAACCCCGGTCATCTGCGGGAGCTGTTCGATGCCACCGGCATACCGGTGGCCCTGGACGAGAGCCTGCTGGAGCTTCGGCCGGACGGGCTGGAAGGACGCCCCGAGGTGGGCGCGGTGGTCCTGAAGCCGACGCTTCTGGGCGGAATCGCGAGAGCCCGCGAATGGGCGATCAAGGCGTCGGCGCTGGATGTCCGCCCGGTTGTGAGCGCTTGCTTCGAGAGCGGCGTCGGGCTGCTGGCGTTGGCGGGGTTTGCCTGGGCTTTGACCGGGGACGCCGTGCCCGCGGGCCTCGACACCTATCGCTGGCTCGGCGCCGACGTGGTCCGGCCGCGTATTCCCTTCGAACCGGGAGCGATCCGATGGAGTGATGCACTGGCGCGGGACCACTGCATCGACGGATCGATGCTGAGCGAGATACGGCATGGCTGAGATCCGCTGTCCCCTTGAAGAAGCGGCCGGACGCTACGGCCAGCGGCCGGCGGTCATCAGCGGTTCCCGGATCCTCTCGTACGCGGAGTTCCATGACCGCGTGACGCGGACGACGGCGGCGCTGCGGCGGGCCGGCTGCGATCCCGGCGAGCGCGTCGCCATACTGGCACCCAACAGCCCGGACTACCTCGTCTGGTTGCTGGCGGTTCTCCGCCTGGGCGCCGTCTGCTGTCCCATGAACACCCGGCTTCCGAACCGCACGGTGGCGGATCTCCTGCGGCGCATCGATTGCCGGAAGCTGGTGGCCCGGTTCCCGGATCAGGAAGGCCTCGACGACATCACGAGCGGCATGAAGATATTCCGGGGCGGTGACCTGTCCGCGGCCGGAGCGCCCTTGGAGGAGGATGTCCAGGGTTCCACCATGCCCCTCGACCGCCCCGCCACCATCGTCTTTACCTCCGGCAGCACCGGCACCCCCAAGGCGGTGCTCCATTCCTATGGCAACTATTACTACAACGCCCTCGGCTGTAACCGGAACCTGCCGCTGAGCGCCGGAGACCGCTGGCTGCTGGACCTGCCGCTCTATCACGTGGGCGGGCTCGGCATCCTTTTCCGGTGTCTGCTGGCGGGGGCGACCGTGGTGATGCCGGACGGGGGTGAGACCCTTGATGCAGTCCTGGAGCGATACGAGATTACCCATCTGTCGGTGGTGGTGACGCAACTGCACCGGTTGTTGCAGCAGCCCGAGTCCGTGCGTTACCCTTTCCTCCGCTACGTGGTCCTGGGCGGGAGCCCGGTTCCGCTGAAGCTCCTGAGCCGGGCGAGCGAGCGTGGCTTGCCGGTGTTCGCCAGTTACGGGTGCACGGAGATGACCTCGCAGGTCACCACCACGGGGGTTGATTCCACCACGGCCCAGCGGCTTACCTCGGGAAAGCTGCTGCCGTACCGCCGGCTCCGGATCGGGGAAGAAGGGGAGATCCAGTTGGCCGGCGAGACCCTGTTCATGGGCTACGTCGAGGGTGAGGGCCTGCGGCGCCCCTTGACGGAGGACGGCTGGTTCGCCACCGGCGACCTCGGGCGCCTGGATGAAGAGGGTTACCTGACGGTCATCGGGCGCCGCGACAACCGGTTCTTCTCCGGTGGCGAGACGATTCACCCGGAAGAGATCGAGCGCGCCCTGACCGATCATGACGGGGTCGAGCAGGCGGTGGTGGTGCCCATCCCCGACGAGGAGTTCGGCCAGCGGTGCGTGGCGTTCGTGCAGCCGCGCGAGGAGCATCCCGACGGCGACGCGCTGGCGGAGTGGCTGAGGCAGACCTTGCCGCGCTACAAGGTGCCGGACGCGTTCTACCAGTGGCCGGAGACCGATCCGAACGCGTTCAAGATCGACCGGGGGCGTTTCCGCCGGCTGGCCGTGGACGGGCCGACGGCGCCCTTGGGCCAACGCGCTGAACAAAGACCGGGAGGAGGCGCATGAAAGCTGCGAAGCAGGTGAAAGCGAAGGCGGCGGCGCGCCCGCCCGGCAATCGGGAGCTGGTGTCGCTGCTCCGGCGCATGTGGGTGATCCGCGCCTTCGAGGAGAAGGTGTCGGCGCTCTACGCGGCTCGGGAGATCGTCGGCCTGCTCCATCTCGGAATCGGGCAGGAGGCGGTGGCGGTGGGCGTGTGCGGCCTGCTCGACACCGACGACGTGGTCTACGGCGGGCACCGCTCCCATGGCCACGCCATCGCCAAGGGGGCGGACGTGAACCGGCTCATGGCCGAGTTGGCGGGCCGTTCCACCGGCTATTGTCGCGGCAAGGGCGGGTCCATGCACGTGGTGGCCGTCGAGGCGGGCTTCGTCACCGCCAGCGGCGTGGTGGGCGGCACGGTGCCGCTGGCCCTGGGCGCGGCCTTCGCCGCCCGGGAGAGGGGCGCGGGACAGGTGGCGGTGGTGTTCTTCGGCGACGGCGCCGGCCAGACCGGTCCGTTCCACGAGTCCTTGAACATCGCCAGCCTGTGGGGGCTTCCGGTGATCTTCGTGTGCGAGAACAACGGCTACGCCGAGTTCACGCCGCTTTCCGCCCACACCAAGGTGGAGCGGCTCGCCCGGCATGCCCAGACCTACGGCATCCCCAGCGCCACCGTGGACGGCAACGACATCCTGGCGGTGCGCGAGGCCATGGACCGGGCCGTCCGGAACGCCCGCGCCGGCAAGGGCCCCACCTTCGTCGAGTGCCTGACCTATCGCCTTCGCGGACACTACGAAGGCGACCCCGGCAAGTACCGGGAACTTTCCCAGTTGGCCGACTGGAAGAAGAAGGACCCCATCGCGCGCTTCACGCGGGTCCTCAAGCGGCGGCGGGCGGCGTCGGCCAAGGACTTCGAGAAGGCCGAGAGCGACGCCCGCGCCCGGGTGGAAGAGGCCGCCGAGTTCGCCCTTTCGTCTCCCTGGCCCGAGCCCGATGAGACCGGGACGCAGGTAACCGCGTGAGGTGGATATGGCGGAGCTGAGCTATCTGGAAGCCATCCGCTCGGGCCTGCTGGCCGAGATGAGACAAGACGCTTCCGTCTATGTCTTCGGCGAGGACGTGGCGCTGGGCGGCCCCTTCGGAGTCACTCAGGGGATCGCCGAGGAGTTGGGCGCGCACCGGGTGGTGAACACGCCCATCAGCGAAGGCACGGTCATGGGCGTGGCCATCGGCGCGGCCCTGTCGGGCCTGCGCCCGGTGGTGGAGATCATGTTCGTGGACTTCATCACGCTGGCCATGGACCAGCTCGTCAACCATGCCGCCAAGCTCCACTACATGTCCGGCGGCCAGTTGAAAGTGCCGCTGACGGTGCGGGTCCAGTGCGGCGTCCAGGGCAACATGGGCGCGCACCACTCCCAGAGCCTCGAATCCTGGTTCCTGCATGTCCCCGGCCTGAAGGTGGTTATGCCGGCGAATCCGGCCGACGCCGAGAGCCTCATGAGGGACGCCATCCGTGACGACAACCCGGTGCTGTTCGTGGAGCACCGGGGGCTCTACTTCTCCAAGGCGGAGGTGCCCGAGGGCGGGACCGGCCTGCCTATGGGCCGGGCGGCGGTGCTCCGGGAGGGCGCCGACGTGACGGTCGCGGCCCTGTCCAGGATGGTCGTGCCGGCCCTGGAGGCGGCCGACGCGCTGGAAGGCGAGGGGACCTCGGCGGAGGTGATCGACCTCCGCGGTCTCGTGCCGCTGGACGTCGAGACCCTGGTGGAGTCGGTCAAGAAGACCTCACGGCTGATCGTCGTGCACGAGGCGGTGGAACAGGGCGGGGTAGGCGCCGAGGTCGCCGCCCGGGTCCAGGAAGAGGCGCTCTACTACCTCGACAGCCCGATCCTCCGGGTCGCCGCCCCCAACGCCCCGGTGCCCTGCGCGCCGCCCCTGGAGAGCGCCTTCGTCCCCGACAAGCAACGGATCGTGGAGGCGGCGCGCCGGGCGCTGGCGGGCCAACCCACCTGAGCTTTGACAAACTTCTCCTTTTGATAAGGAGAAATGAGCTCCAATTTCTCCTTTTGAGGAGGAGAATTATCTGTTATATTCTCCTTTTCAGAAGGAGAGTATGCGCTTGGAAGCGCTTCCCACAATCTTCCGGCAAGTGCTGGCCGAGCAGCTTGCCGGGTCATTGCAAACGCCGCCTCCCGCTCACACCACGCGACGCGTGTACGGGCTTACCCGGTTTCCCGGCAAGGCGACGGCAGTGGTCGGTATGCGCCGGGCGGGCAAGACCACCTTCCTGCACCAGTTGCGGCAGGAGTTCACGACAACGGGGGCGGGTCCGGCCCGCACTCCTTACCTTTCGTTCGAGGACGAACGGCTCACGGGCCTGGAGGCCCGTCACCTGGATTTTCTCCTCGACGAGTACCGGCGGCTTTCGCCGGCCGAACCGGCTGCTGCCCTCGTGATGTGGTGCTTCGACGAGATTCAGTTGGTGCCCGGCTGGGAGCGCTTCGTTCGCCGGTTGCTGGATACGGAGTCCGTGCAGGTCCTCGTCACGGGCTCTTCGGCGGCAATGCTGTCTCGCGAAATCGCCACGGCGTTGCGCGGCCGCGCGTGGCAGGTCCTCATGCACCCGTTCGGGTTCGACGAGGCGTTGCGCCATCAGGGCCTGGAGCTTCCGGAACGGACAGGGTTCCTGCCTCGCGACGAGCGCGCGCGCCTGGAACGGGAATTCGCGGCGTGGTTGGTTGCCGGGGGATTTCCGGAAGCCCAGGGCCTCGACGTCGCGTCGCGGCACCAGTTGCTGCGCGACTACGTGGATGTCGCGATCCTTCGCGATGTCGTGGACCGCCACGGAGTCGGCAATGTCACCGGACTCCGGTGGCTCGTGCGCCAGTTGCTCGGCAACGCGGGCGGCTCGTTCAGCGTCGAGAAGTACCACGCCGCCCTCCGGTCCCAGGGCATTGCCATCGCCAGAGACACGGTCCACCAGTTTCTCGGCCACCTCGAAGACTGTTTCCTCGTCCGTGTCGTGTGGATGGAGTCGAATTCCGAACGCCAGCGCATGGTGAATCCACGCAAGGCGTATCCGGTGGATCCGGGCCTGATCCCCGTGTTCGACCGCACGGGCCGCGCCAACCTGGGGCACGCGCTCGAAACCGCGGTGCTCATCGAGCTGGAGCGGCGACGGCTCGACGTGACCTATGTTCGTACCCGGCAGGGCTACGAGGTGGATTTCCTGGTGCGCTCCGCGGACGGACGGCGCGAACTGATCCAAATCTGCGCCGACGCCTCCGACCCGGGCACCGCCGAACGCGAGATCCGGGCGCTGATCGCCGCTGGCGAGCAATATCCCGACGCGGAGATGCGCTTGTTGACCCTGAACCGCGCGGGCCTTCCCGACACCTTGCCGGACGGCGTCGTGGCGCAGCCGGCATGGATCTGGATGCTCGAATACGGCGATCCCGATTGACGGACGCCGCTGACAGATTGTTGAAAACTCCGTGTGGCGCCCTTCGACTTCGCTTCGCTACGCTCAGGGCGAACGGTTAAGTCAAGGAATTCTGACGAAGATTCCGTTCGCCCTGAGCCCTTCGACGAGCTCAGGACAGGCTTCGCGAAGCGAAGTCGAAGGGCGCCGACCCCTGTCGCAGGGAGCTTTCCAACACGTCCTAACGGTGGAGCCACTCCGGCTTGCGTTTCTCCACGAAGGCTTGGACGCCTTCCTCCACGTCCTCGGTTTCCAGCAATTCCTTGAGGTAGATTTCCTCGGAGCGGGCGAGGGCGGCGGACAGCTCCTTGAGGCCGATCTCCCGGAGCCCCCTCAGGGTGATGCGCAGGACCGCGCGGCTCTTGTCCAGCAGGTCGTTGCGGAGCGATTCCAAGGCTCCGTCGAGTCGATCCCGAGGCACCACGCGGTTGACGAGGCCGATGGACATGGCTTCCTGGGCCGAAAGGCGGCGCCCCGTGAGGATCATTTCGGCGGCCCGGTGGTAGCCGATCTGGGAGGAGAACCGCGCCAGCGCCACCGGCGGGAAACAGCCCACGGTGATCTCGGGCGTGGCAAACACGCTTTCCTCGGAGGCGAGCACCAGGTCGCACGATGATGCCAGCTCGCAGCCGCCGCCCAGGCAAACGCCGTCCACCACGGCGACGGTGGGCTGGCGCAGACTCATGAGCTTCCGGATGACGCCGTGCACCAGGTCGAGCATCTCCGGCACCTGGGCGCGGGTGTGGTCTTTCACGTCCACGCCGGCCGAGAAGGCCCGTTCGCCCGCGCCCCTGATCTCCACGAGCTCCACGCCGTCATCCCGGTCCAGGTCGTCGAGGACCTGCCGCAGCTCCCGCAACAGCGCCAGGTTGAGCACGTTCAGGGGCGGCCGGTCGATGACCAGGGTTGCCGCCCCGCCGGTCTTCTCCAGATGAATTTTTGCCATCGTCTCCCCCAGATAGCGTCCTTCGAGATAGCGCCCTTCGACTTCGCTTCGCTACGCTCAGGACGAACGGTTAAGTCAAGGAATTCTGATGAAGATTCCGTTCGTCCTGAGCGTAGCGAAGCGAAGTCGAAGGGCGCCATTTCGAAGACGCCAAAATCCGACAGGCTCCTAAAACTGAAACACCAATGACTTGATCGTAACCGGTACGGTGCCTGACGGTTCCAGGACCCGGCCCAGGTCGATGAAGTCGAAGTCGCGCAGGGTGACGCCGTCGAGGGTCAGGACGTCGCCCCGGAGCCCGAAGTCCTGCTTCAGGATGGTGCCCACGAGGCCGGCCATGTCGTGGTCGAATACCAGGTAGATGGGGCGTTCCTTCTCCACGGTCCGCGCCAGCCCCTCCAGCAACCCTCGGCAGAAAGCCGCGATGCGGAAGGCCGCGGGAGGTCCCTGCCATACGAACACCAGGGCCACCTCGGCTTCACCCTCCACGAGATCGAAGGCCCGGAAGTGGCTTTGGATTGTCTCGGCCATGACCGCGGGGTCGATGTCGCCCTCCAGATCCACCGGGGGACGCAGCACCTGGAGGTTCTTGCGCGGCAGCAATTCGTCGTTGGACCGGTAGATGGTGTTGCCGGATACCTGGACGGTATGCTGCGCGGCGCCCATGACCGTGGCCCGGATGCACTCGCGGGCGCTCACCATGCCGGCGGGCAGCGCGCCGTCGTCGATGCGCCGCCGCAACGCCCTGCCCAACGGCGCGCCGAGATCGCCGTACGATTCGTTCTCGTTGCCGTACACGTACTCGCTGACGCCGCCGGAGAAGACCACCGCGTCGCAGCCGCCGTCGGCGTTCAGGGGCGGGCTCAGCCACAGCCGCTCCAGCTCGGGACCGGCGTTGCCGCCCTGGGCGAGGCTCAGGACCACGTCCGCCATGTGGGCGGCCAATCGCTCGATGTCGGCCGGCCCGGCCCGGTCACCCACGTTCCAGTCCAGCCCCACCTGGCTCGCCAGGGCCTTGCCGCCGGGCTCCAGCACCGTGATGGTCCCGTCCCCGTCGGTGGCCAGCAGCCGCCCGCCCACGTGGAAGGCGGCGGTGCCGAGGACCCGTCCGCTCTCGGCCAGGGCCAGCTTGGTGGTGCCGCCGCCGATGTCGATGTTGAGGACGCGGCACTTCTGCTCCGCGGAGAACGCCACGGCGCCCGAGCCGTGGGCCGCCAGCAGGGCCTCGAAGTTGTGGCCCGCGGTGGCGCAGACGAAGTCCCCGCGCTGGTCGGCGAAGAGATCGGCGATGGCCCGGGCGTTGTCCCGCCGTATCGCCTCGCCGGTGAGGATGATGGCCCCGGTGTTCACGTCGTCCGGAGTGAGCCCCGCTTCCTCGTAGGCGTCGTCCACGAGCCGGCCGAGGGCCGCGTCGTCGATGCGCTCGCGGTTGCCGGTGTAGGGGGTGAACCGTATGGGGGAGAGATAGAGCGTTTTCCGGTCCGTGACCACGAACCGGCTGGACAGCTCCCGTCCCAGTCGCCGCAGCACCAGGCGCGAGAACAGGATCTGGGACGTCGCCGTGCCCACGTCGATGCCGACGCTGGTCAGGGTGATGGTGTCGAGCTTCCAGAGAGGATGGTCTTCCTCTTCCTCCGGTGTGTGGCCGTCGTGATCGTGGTCGTCCCCGATGTCGTGCATGGTCCGAGCTTCCCGGCGCCGCGGATTTACCAGTGGAGGGAGGCCCGCAGAGTCAAGCCGTGCTCCGCCACCCTTTCGGACCGCTCGCGGCGCGTTCCCTGGAGCGCCAGGTCGAACGAGGATGCCATCCGCAGCCGCGCGCCGGTACGGTATTCCTTCGCCCCCTGGGCCGACAGCAGGAAACCGGCATAAGGCGTGACCACGCCCCGTCCCCCGAACGCCGGCAGGCCGTAGCCCAACTCGCCCGCCATGCGCAACGCGGCGTCCGCCGAGCCGGCCCCGGTTCCCGTCAGGCCGCGCTGCCAAAGCTGGTCGGCGCTGCTTTGAGGCTGGCCCCAGGAGGGGGCGAGGCTGACCGAGAAACCCCGGCCCGAGACCCCTGGATCGAGGCGCAGCGAGCCGCCGGCGCCCCATTCCTCGCGGTCGCCGCCGTGGGACAGCAGCGTCCTGCCGCGGCCCTCCACCGTGAGTCCCAGCGACGGTTCCCGGTATTGCAGCGCGCCCCCGATTTCCAATCCGGCCCCGGTTTCGCCGGCGCCGCCGTCAGCGAGAACTCCGAGCTCCAGCGAAGGGGTCAGCTCGCCGCCCGAGTCGAACTGCCGGGCGTACTTTCCCTCCAGCGCCAGCCGAAGCCGGCTTACGGTCGAGGTGAGTTCATCCATGTCGTCGGAGCCGTGGACCTCGGCTCGGGCCAACCCGCCCTGGCCCTTCAACTCCACGGCGGTTTCGCCGCCGGGCAACAGGTCGCTGCTCGAATACACCGTGCCGTTGGCGCCCACCGCCCCGGACCATTGCGTCAGGTCGCTGGTGCTCGCGACGTCCGAATCATCGTGGTTCACGCGCACCCTGCCCCAACCGTGTCCCGCCATGGCCCAAACTCCGACGCCCGAGTCCAGCATCCAGCCCACGTAGGGGTTCAGGCTCGTCAGCGTGGTTTCATGATCGCCGCGCCTGGGATCGACCCCGATCTGTTCCGTGTAGTCGAGGGTTCCCTTCGAGTGGGATATGGACAAGCCTGCGAGCAGGTTGCGCTTCAACAGCACATCCGTGCCGAAATGGCCGCTCACGACATTGCCCTCCCAGTCGATGTCGCCGGAGCCGCCGGAGAGACTCTGGTAGTCGCCATTGCCCCACAGCGCCAGACCGCCCGGTGCGTTGCCGAACGGGTTGAGCGGCAACGCAAACGATGAACCGGCCAGAAACCGGCCCGGGTCCATCGAGTCGTCGCGGATGGCCCTGGCGCCGGTGGCCAGTGCCTGGGAGAGGTTGGATGCGCCGCCAAGGTTCCAATTCGTTTTCGGTGCCGTCGGGCTCGAGAGCCGCGAGTTGACGCGGTCGCTCACCGCGTTGGCCGTGCTCGACAGGATCGCTCGCGAAACCGCCGGCAGCAGAACGGGGTTGACCCGGTCGATGCGCGCGCGCGGCGACGGATATACGCCGACGTCGGAGCGCTCGAGCAGCGCCATCCCCACCGCGTTGACATGTTGTCTTTCCATGTCGCCGAGTGTCGGCGACTTTCCGGAGCCGGGATAGTGGGCGCAGTAGGAGCTGGACGGATCGTCGGTGTTGCCGTCGCCGGTAGCCACGCGCTTGCGGCGGCAGTCGAGGGAGTCCCACCAGGCGCCGACGCTGTCGAATCGGCCCGGGCCGTGGGCATTCGCGGCAGTGTCGTTGACGGACCTCTTGGTCTGCGGATCCAGGTCGGCGTACATGTTCCGGGCAGCAGCGTCCTGTTGCGGGGTCGCGGTGTCGCCGTGCAAGGCGGCGACCTTTTGATCCGGGCTGAAGCCATCCCACCACTGCATGACCGGCGCAATGTCCGGGGGATGGACGCCGGGGCTCGTACGCCCGAGCAAGACCTGCCCGATCGCGTCCACATGCGCCTGTTCGGCGGGGCCGAGCAGCGGCTCCACGCCGGAGCCCGGATAGTAGGCGCAGTATGGGCTGTTCGGGTCGTCGGTGTTGCCGTCGCCCGTGGCGACGCGCTTCTGGCGGCAGTTGAGGGACTCCCACCAGGCGCCAACGCTCCTCAAAGGTGTGGTGGGGGCGATTCTGTTGGTGGCGGAATTAACCAGGCGCTTGGTCTCCGGGTCCAGATCCCCGTACATGCGCTCGGCGGCGGCCCTTTGCTCGGACGTGGCGGCGTCGCCGTGCAACGCGGCAACCCTTTGGCCCGGGTCGAGGGCACTCCACCAGCGTATGGCCAAGACACTGTCCGCGGGATAGGCGCCGAGTTCCATGCGTCCGAGCAAGGACAGCCCGATCATGTCCACACGGGCCATTTCTTCGGTGTCGAGCAACGGCGTCCTGCCGGAGCCCGGATAATGGGCGCAGTAGGGGCTGGTTGTATCCTCGGTGTTGCCCTCGCCGACAGCAATGCGCTTCTTGCGACAGTCGAGGGACTGCCACCAGGCGCCGACGCTGGCGAAGTTCACGTTCCCGTTGATCTCGTCCGCGGCGTCGTTGACGAGGCCCTTGGTTGCCGCATCCAGGCCGGCGTAAGGATTCCCGGCGGCGGCGGTCTGCTCGGGAGTCGGTTGGTCGTCGCCGTGCAGGGCGGCCAACCTCTCTTGGGGGTTGAGGACATCCCACCAGCGCATGGCGGCCTCATTGTCGGGTGGCGGATCGCCGGTCTGCGCGTAGGTCTGGCCTTGGAGGCCGAACGCCAGCAGGGCAAACAGCGCGAGCATCATGAGGGTGGACAACCGGCCGAGCCGTTGTCCGTAGCGGTGTCCCGGTCTTAAGCGTATCAATGTGTGGATCTCCGGCGGAGGTTGGGTCGGTGTCGGTCAGTCGATGAAGCTCCCCTCCGGGTCCGGGAGGTTGCCTTGCTCGCCCGGCAGGTTGCCGTGCTCGTCCGGGAACAGGACCTTGACCGCCTCGGCGCCGCCCACGCCGGTGCACCAGGGCACCATGTTCTTCATCCGGCAGGTGATGCTGCGCTTGGCCAGCTCTGCCTCGAAGATCTCGTGGATCTCGGGGTCTTCGTCCTCGTACTCCACCTGGTATCCGCCCTTTTTGCCGCTGACCTCGCCGGTGCGGAGCACGGTGGACTCCTGGGCCTGCCAGCGGCTGACGGCGTACTTCCTGGACAACCCCTGGTTCATCACCAGGTAGGTGGCCGGCGTCGAGCCGACGTTGAAGTGCTGGTGCAGCCACAGGCCCTGACCCGCGCCCGAGAGGTAGAGGCTCCCTTCCTTCCAGTCGCAGCGGACGCGCTCCTCGTTGCCGCGCTGGGCGAGCACATAGCCTTCGCCCTCGATGATGTAGAGGTGCGCTCCCGGGCCGTGGCGGTGGGACTTCTTGTAGTAGCCGGATTCGAAGCGGGACACGTGGGACTCCATCAACCCGGAGCCCATGACCATGAACGCGTTGGTGCCGCCGCCGCCCCGGCTCTTCCACTCGTAGAGCGGCAGCTTGCGGATGTCCGGGATGAAGTTGGTCTCCCACACCCGGCCGCGGTAGAGCTTGGCCTCGGCGTTGAAATAGTCGGGCTCGCCCTGGTAGCGGTCGTCGAAGTCGTAGCTGTTGTCGAAGATGAAGTGCTCGCTGTTCCACTGCCGGAAGAGTTGCGGCAGGTCGGTGACGGAGAACCACCGCGCCGGCTGCGACAGGCTGGCGTTGAAGAACTGGTGCCAGGCGTTGGTGGGGGGCACGAAGTAGCTGCCGGGGCCCCACTCGAAGGTCTGCTTCTCGCCGCCCTCGCGCCACACCGAGCAGGAGCCGTGACCCGAAACCACGTAGATGGCTTCGGTGTACATGTGCCGCAGCGGCGCGGTGTAGCCTCCGGGCGGCAGCTCGACGATGTGCTCGTCGCCGCCGTTGTCGCCGTCGAGGTAGCACAGCGCGCCCTTGACGCCGTCGCCCTTGCGCGGCCACGGGCCCACTTCCACGGCCTTCATGTCCTCGATGAAGACGCCGCCGATCAGCGGGGCGCCCTCCCGCTCGCGCCACTCGGCGTAGGAATCGACGCGCGTGAGCGCGGGTTGTTTCTCCGGGTCCAGGGGTTGGGTGGGTATGGTCACGATGTCGCCTCTTTCCGTGATTTTGGGGAAGGGTAGGCGATTGAATGGAGTCCTGTCAATCGAGGAGCATGCCTGGGCGCCCGCGATCTTCCGGGAAGGGCGAAAAGGAGGGGACGGCAAGGAAAACGCCTGCCGGACAATTACAAATACCGGGTCATATTCGTTACAAATACCGGGTCATTGTCGTTACAAATGCCGGGTTACATACGTTGCAAATACCCGGTCAGCGGAGGAGCGACCCATGCCCGGCCCCCTGAACGACATCCGCGTGGTGGATTTCACCCACGCTCTGAACGGACCCTTCTGCACCATGCTGCTGGGGCATCTGGGAGCCGAGGTCATCAAGATCGAGCCGCCCCAGGGCGACAACTTCCGGCGCTCCTGGACGGCGCCGGACGCGGGCAAGGACGGCTACGAGTTCCTGTGGATCAACGTCAACAAGAAGAGCGTGGTGCTGAACCTCAAGAGCGAGCGCGGCGTCGAGCTTGCGCGGGAGATCATCGCCCGGGCGGACGTGCTGGTGGAGAACTACCAGAAGGGCACCATGGAGCGGTTCGGG
>Ga0209020_1002078_pt1 | contig 17151 bp, 15 predicted proteins | sample PinacodermBB_FD_187298 | JGI IMG/M metagenome (GOLD analysis project Ga0209020, IMG submission 187298) | Host-associated microbial community of the marine sponge Aplysina aerophoba from Gulf of Piran - sponge pinacoderm, lysed by bead... | ecosystem: Host-associated > Porifera > Sponge >...
GCTCTTCCTCGCGTGGTACCCGCCACTGCTCGTCATCGCGCCTTGCCGACGACAAAAATTCCTGCGCATCTTCGTCAACGTATTTACGGGACGCAACACTAGTGGACGGGCACAGATGCGGCTGTTAGGCTACCCGACAACAATCGCCGAAGGACGGGACGGGAGACCTTATGGACCATGCCATTTTCGCCATGACCGTGGGCATCGCCGAGAACTGGCGCCACTCGGGCATCATGCCATGCATCCGCAGCGACGCGGAACGGGACGAGCCGGTACCGTATATCATCTGGTGCATCGAGACCCCCGACGGGCCGGTGGTGGTGGATACGGCGTACCATCCCGACTACGTCACCGCGGAGTGGGCGCAGGGCAATCAGTTCAGGGAACCGGCGCAACTGCTCGGCGAGCTGGGCATGCGCCCGGAAGACGTGGCCACCGTCATCGTCACCCACTTCCACGTGGATCACTTCACCGGTTTTGACTTCTTCCCCAAGGCGAACTTCGTCATCCAGAAGGACGAGTACGATTTCTGGACCGGCCCGATGATGCGCTTCGACTACCTGAACAAGCTGGTGCGGCCCAAGGTGCGCCCGGCGCTGCAACGCCTCGTTGACGACGGCCGTGTCACCCTGGTGGACGGCGACCACGAGCTGGCTCCCGGGGTGGAGCTGCTCAAGGCCGGCGGCCACACCCCCGGTTCCCAGATGGTGGCGGTGGAGACGGCCCAGGGCAAGGCCGTCTTGTGCGGCGACATCGCCTACACCTATCGCAACCTCCGCGAACGCCTCCCGGTGGGCTGGTACTTCAACCTGCCGGACTCGGTGGTGGCCCTGGACCGGGCGCTTGAGACGGCGTCGCGCCCGGAGCTGACATTCCCCAACCACGACCCCGAGCTCATGCAGGGCAAGCGGGTGATCCGGGTGGCCTGACGACGGCGTGGCGACCCGGACCCACACCATGCCGTCGAGCCGCATCGGCGTCATCTCGGATACTCACGGCCTGGTGCGGCCCGAGGCTCTGGAAGCCCTCCGCGGGTCGGACCTGATCATTCACGCCGGCGACGTGGGCGCACCCGAGGTGCTGGAGCGGCTGAGCTCTTTGGCCACGGTCGCGGCGGTACGCGGCAACGTCGACAGCGGCGCCTGGGCTGACGAACTGCCCGAGGAGAGAACCGTGGAGGTGGCGGGCGTCCGCATTCACGTGATCCACAATCTCAAGGCCCTGGACACGGTTCCGGACGGCTGCCACCTGGTGATCAGCGGCCACTCGCACAAACCGTTCATGCAACGGTGCGACGGGGTCACCTACCTGAACCCCGGGAGCGCCGGACCCAGGCGCTTCACCCTGCCCGTGGCCGTGGCAACCATCCGGGTGAACCCCCGAAGCCTGCGGCCGAAACTGCTGGAACTCGCGGTTTGACGGCGGCCTTGCCGGGCATCGCATCACCTCAAGGAGACAACGTCATGGACCTCCGGCAAGCGCTGACAACGGCACGTGAGGCGGCAAACAAGGCCGGGGAAACGCTCCTTTCCTACTACACGTCCCAATACACCATCCAACACAAGAGCGGCGGCAACCCCGTCACCACGGCCGACATCGAGGCCAACACCCTGTTGCAGGAGACCCTGCTTGGCGCGTTCCCCGAATCCGGCTGGCTGTCGGAAGAATCAGCGGATAACGGCGAGCGGCTGCAAAAGGAGTGGGTGTGGATCGTCGACCCGTTGGACGGGACCCGGGAGTTCATCGAAGGGGTCGATGAGTTCGCCGTTTCCGTGGCGTTGGTGCGGGGCACCGAACCGGTGCTGGCGGTGACCTGCAACCCCGCGGCCGCACGCGTCACCCATTGCAGCCGCGGCTCCGGCACCTTCTTGAACGGGCAGCCCGTGCGGGTGACGGACCGCTTGCAACTGAAGGGCGCCAGCGTGGTTGCCAGCAGGCGTGAGACCCGGCGCGGCCTTTTCGCCGGGTTGGAGGAAATCCTGACGATCACGCCCACCGGCAGCATCGCCCACAAGCTCGCGGAGGTGGCCGGCGGACGCGCCGACCTGACCGTGAGCCTGGCGCCGAAGAATGAATGGGACGTGTGCGCGGGAGTGCTGCTGGCCGAGGAAGCCGGCGCCAAGGTCACGGACCTGGACGGACGGCCCTTCTCATTCAATCAGCCCGACACGCTGCGCAACGGCGTCATCGCCGCCAATCCGTCGCTCTATCCCGAGCTGTTCCGGCTGGTGGCCGAGCGCAGGCGCTAGCCATCGGCTTCCGGATCGGTTTCTTCCGGCTCGGCGACTTCGTGCAGCAGCTCCAGGGCCTCCTCGGCCTCTTCTTCCGGCACCTGGATGACCGCGGCGACGCCGGCCGAGCCGAAACCACCCCACAACGGCCCCACCGGCAGCAGGGTCAGCGCCGATTCGCCCTGGACCACGTAGGTGATTCCGGCGCTTTCCAGAACGGATTTCACTACGGCCAGGGTGGAGACGTCCACCGTTCGAAACACGTCGACGTAGTTCACATAGCCTCCGTCGGAGCAGGTATGAGTTCCGCCGCTGCCGTCTTCATCGAAGCGGCCCCTCATCCGATCCGCACGAGTCCGGGTTCACCTCCGGCCCGGCGATTTCCAGCACCAGCTTCGTCACCGCGACGCGCCCGCCCATGCACACGTCCACGTCCCGGCCGGGCTGCCGCGGACGCTTGTGATAGTCCCCCTGGTAGACGAACGCCCCCTCTTCGTTCCGGTAGGCCACGCCCAGGGGCCGGGTATCCAGCGCGCAGACCGCCACGCCCACGTCGGCGTCGGTGGCGGGGTGCGGCAGGTTCACGTTCCAGTACTCGCCCTGAGCCAACTCGCCGGCCAACAGCCGCTCCAGCAGAGGCGCCGCCCTGCGGTAGACGATCTCCCAGTCCAGCGGCCGCGCCTTGACGATGTACTGGGAGATGGCCAGGGCGCGGCAACCCAGTAGCGCGGCCTCCCGGGCCGCGGCCACCGTGCCCGAGATGTAGACGTCGGCGCCGAGATTCGCCCCCCGGTTCACCCCCGCCAGCACCCACGATGCATCCGGGACGATCTCCGTGAGCCCCACCCTCACGCAATCCGCGGGGGTCCCCCGGATGCCGTACCGTCCGGCGGCGACGCGTTCCACCGGGATCGGACGGTCCGTGGTCACCGCATGGCCGACGCCGGACTGCGCTTCCGCCGGCGCCACGACGACGACTTCGCCCCAGTCGCGCACCGCCCGTTCCAGCGTCTCCAGGCCCGGGGCATCGATGCCGTCATCGTTGGTCAGCAACAGTTTCACGCGTTACATCCGCTCCAGGGGCCGGATCCCGAGGATGGTCAGCCCGCTCCGAAGCACCTGCTTCACCGCGGTGAAGAGCAACAGCCGGGCCTGCGCCTTGCCCTCCTCCTCGCCCTTGACCCGCAGCACCGTGTAGCTCGCGTGCAGGCCCCGGGCCAGCTCCAGCAAGTAGTTGGCCAGGACCGAGGGCTCGTACTGCCGCCCGGCCTCCCGGAGAACGTCGGGGTAGCGGGCCACCAGACTCACCAGCCGGTGGGCCTCGGGCTCCACCAGCGGGCTGACGTCGGCATCGGGGTCCGGCTCAAGGCCGCAGTTGCGCAGGATGCCGGCAATGCGGGCGTGGGCGCTCATGAGGTAGGGGCCGGTGTCGCCCTCGAAGGAGATGGCCAGGTCCCAATCGAAGCGATAGTCCTTGATCCGTTGCTTCGACAGGTCGGCGAAGAAGATGGCGGCGATGCCCACGGCCTCGGCCACGGTCTCCTCGTCCTCCAGATCCAGCCGTTTCTCGATCTGACCGCGCATGTACGCCAGCGCCCGGTCCCGGGCCTCGTCCAGCAACTCCTCCAGGTAGATGACGTTGCCCTTGCGCGTGGACATGCCCTGGACCAGGCCGAAGTTCACGTGCACGCAGTCTGCCGACCAGGCGTGACCGAGCAGTTTCAACACCGTGAAGAGCTGCCGGAAATGCAGCGACTGGCCGCTGGCCACCACGTAGACGATGCGGTCGCAGCCGTAGGTGTCGTGGCGGTACCGGGCCGCGGCCACGTCCCGGGTGAGATAGAGTGTCGTGCCGTCGGCCTTCTCCAGCAGGGCCGGTGTGTCGATGCCTTCAGCCGAGAGGTCGATGACCAGGGCGCCGTCGGAGACGGTGGCCAGGCCCTTGGCCCGGGCCTCCTCGATAACGACGTCCATCTTGTCGTTGAAGAACGACTCGCCGGTGTAGGTGTCGAAGCGCACACCAAGCCGTTCGTAGATCTGCTTGAAGTAGTCGAGGCTGGTGTCGCGGATGCGGCGCCACAGCGCCAGCGCCACCTGGTCTCCGGCTTCCTGGCGGCGGAACCACTCCCGCGCCTCCTCCACCAGCTCCGGGTCGCTGTCCGCCACCTCGTGGAACTTGACGTAGAGGCGGTTGAGGCTCATCAGGTCGTCGGCGTCCTCGGACTTCCCGAACCGCATCAGGCCGGCGATCTGCCGGCCGAACTGGGTGCCCCAGTCGCCCACGTGGTTGATGCCGACAACCTCGTAGCCCAGGGCCTCGAAGATCCGCACCAGCGCCCCGCCGATGATGGTGGAACGCAGGTGGCCCACGTGAAAGGGCTTGGCGATGTTCGGGGAGGAGTAGTCGATGGCGATGGTCTGGCCGGCCCCGTCCTGGCAGGTGCCGTAGGCCTCGCCCGCCGATGCCGCCTCGCGCAGCACCGCGTCGGCGAAGCGGGTGCGGTCCACCGACAGGTTTACGTAACCGCCCAGGGCCTGGGCGCCGCACAGCAGGTCCAGTTCCCCTGCCGCCTTGTCCGCGATCTCCTTCGCGATGGCCGGCGGCGCCTTGCGCAGCTTCTTGGCCAGGGTGAAGCAGGGGAAGGCGAAATCGCCCATGTCCGGCTTCGGCGGCACCGTCAGCATCCGCTCCACCGCCTCGCGTTCCATCTCGGCGTGCCTGGCGATGACCTCGGCCGCCTCGCCGCGGAAGTCCTCCACCCTCATGGTGCAGTCCATCCGGTGCTTCCCATCCACATCATTTCATCGAGTCTAACACAAAGCCGCGGACCTGAGCAGGGAACGCCGGGGGCGGCGGGAACGACGTTCCGGGGTGTCCGCTCTCCGCGAATCAGGGGACGGCCGCGCGTCAGAACGCCGGCGCCACGTGGCGGCTGAAGCGCTCCATGGAGGCGAGCACCTTGTCCTGCTTGAGGCCACCGAAGTGGAAGCAGAGTCCGATGTGCGTGGGACCCACCACCTCGATGATGGCCTTGAGGTGCTCGATGCAGGTATCGGGGCCGCCGAAGACGCCGCGGTTGTCCTGCACCATCATGTCGTAGGCCAGGCGCTCGTAGATCTTGTCCACCATGGGGGCGCGGGCGGGGTCCAGGCGGACCTCGTCGAGGGCGAACTCGCGCCAGCGGTGCCAGGCGTCCTCCACCTCGGCCCGGGCCTGGCGGTCGTCCTCGCCGACGTAGACCGGATACATGACGAAGACGTCGTGGTCGTCCTCGGAGTGGCCCGCTTCCCGCAGGCTTTCGAGATAGACCTCGATGCGCGGGCGCTGCTCGGCGTTGCTGCCGATCCACGGCAGCGTCATCAGGTGGTAGCCGTTGCGGCCGATCATGCGGAAGTTGTCCAGGTCGCGGTTGGCGGGGACGTAGACAGGCGGGTGCGGTTGCTGCACCGGCCGGGGCCGCACGGTCATGCCGTGGTAGCTGAAGTACTCCCCATCCCACTCCACGGTCTCCTCGGTCCAGGCCATGCGGATGACGTCCAGGGCCTCCACCAGCCGGGGCTGCGCGGTGCCCCAGTCGTGCCCGTACACCTCGTACTCGTGGGGGCTCATGCCGCGGCCGGCGCCGAACAGCAGACGCCCTTCGCACAGGAGGTCGAGCATGGCGTAGTCTTCGGCGATCTGCAGCGGGTGATGCATGGGCACCAGCGACACGGCGGAGCCGAGCTTCAGCCGCCGGGTCCGCTGAGAGGCCGCCGACAGCAGCATCTGGGGGCTGGGCATCATGCCGCCGAAGAGACGGAAGTGGTGCTCGGTGACCCAGAGGCTGTCGAACCGCATGTCCTCGGCCGCGTCGATCTGCTCCAGCCAACGGGAGTAGAGCTCCCGTGAATCCCCGTCCAGCTCGGGAACGTACGTATTGAGAAGATAGTATCCGAACTTCATGGCTGTCCTTCGTTTTCCCCGCGCCGGTTCCGGCGCCTCGCGCGGGCGAGGTGGTGACGCGGGCGCGGGCGGATTCGAAACCGGCCCCTACACTTCGTCATCGGGCCTCTCGGGGCCCTCCTGCGCCAACCTTTCCCGCAGGGCGCCGAGGTCCGCCTCGATGGTCTGCAACTGCTCCGGCGACACCGCCACGCTGTCCACCTGCTTCAGGCCGTGGCCGGTGACATTGCAGACCACCATGTCATCGGCCCTGATGGCCCCCTCGCGGCGCAGCCGGATGGCGGCGGCCAGAGAGGTGGCGGCGGAGGGCTCGGCGAAGATGCCGGCCATGCGGCTCAGGAGGCTCTGGGCCTCGAGGATCTCCCCGTCCGGAAGTGCCACGCCGGCGCCGTTGCTGGCCCGCACCGCGCGTAGCGCCCGCTGTCCCAACGCCCTGGGGTTGCCGACCAGGATGCTCTCCGCCACCGTCGTTCCCGCTTCCACCGGCTCCACGGTGGCGTTATTGCTCGCCAGCGCCGCGACGATAGGGGCCGCGGCTTCGCTCTGTGCCGCCACCAGCCTGGGGAATCGATGCGCCCAGCCGAGGCCGTGCAACTCCTGGTAGCCCTTCCACATGGCCACGAGGCCCGCTCCTCCGGCGGTGGGGTGGATGATCCAATTGGGCACGTGCTCTTCCAGTTGATCGAACAGCTCGAAGGCGTAGGACTTCTTGCCCTCGTTGCGGTACGGGTTGGTGGACAGGCAGTCGTACCAGCCGAACTCCTTGACGGCGGCGCGGTAGAACGCCCCCATGTCGTCGAGGCTCGGCGCCGCAACCACGACCACGGTGGCGCCGCAGGCATGCGCCTGGGTCACCTTGGCCCGATCGGTGCCGGCCGGCACCATGACGATGCTGCGCAGGCCCGCGGCCGCGGCATAGGCGGCCACGGACGCGGCGGCGTTGCCGGTGGACGGCACCGCCACGGTGTCGAAGCCCAGCTCCACCGCGCGGGAGATGCCCACGGTGTTGCTGCGGTCCTTGAGGGAACCCGTCGGCAGCAGCGTGTCGTTCTTGACGTAGAGCCGGTCCAGCCCCAGGTGCTCGCCCAGCCGCCGGCAACGGGTGAGCGGGGTGTAGCCCTCGCCCAGGGACACTACCGAGCCGCGGTTCTTCACCGGGAAGAAATCGAACCAGCGCCACAGGGTCCGGTCGGCGCTGCCGCGGATGACGCGCACATCGGAGCGGGTGAGGTGCCCCAGGTCCATGCGGACCTCCAGCACGCTGTCGCACGCGCCGCACGCGAAGGTGTCGTCGGTCACCGCCTCCCAGCCGCACTGCGGACAGCGCAACGCCGCGATCCTGCCCATAACTCCCTCAATCCCCGCCGGCCGCGACGCCTTCCCAAAGGACCTCCACGGGGTGGAGCGCCGGGCGTCCGGTGAGGTGCTCGATCTGCTGCCGGCAGGAGATCCCCGAGGCCACCACGCGCGTGTCCTCGGGCGCGGCCGTCACCGCCGGCACCAGGCGGCGGTTGGCGATGGTCACGGACACGTCGTAGTGTTCCTTCTCGAAGCCGAAGGAGCCGGCCATGCCGCAGCAGCCGGAATCCACTTCCTGCACCTCGTGGCCCGCCTCCCGCAGCACCGAGACGGTGGGCGCCATGCCCACCAGCGCCTTCTGGTGGCAGTGGCCGTGCAGCAGCACCCGCGGCTTGGCGCCACCGCCGTCCTTCAGCGAGCCTGCCACGCCCTCCTGCATCAGCAACTCCTCGATGAGCAGCGTCCGGCCCGCCACCAGGCGCGACGGCTCGTTGCGCAGCAGGTCGGGGTATTCGTCCCGCAGCGTCAGGATGCACGAAGGCTCCAGGCCCACCACCGGCACCCCCTGCTCCACGTGAGGCAGCAGCGTGGCCACGTTCCAGGCGGCGTTGTCCTTGGCCTCCTGCAGCATGCCCTTGGAGATCATCGGCCGGCCGCAGCAGCGTCGCGGCACGGTCTTCACGCGATAGCCGAAATGTTCCAGCAGGCGCGTGGCCGCCACCGCCACGTCGGGCGTGTTGTAGGTATTGAAGGTGTCGTGGAACAGGATCACCGAGCCGCGGGCGCCGGTGCCGCCGGCGTCGTGCTTCTTCCACCACCCCTCGAAATTGTTGCGCGCGAAGCTCGGCAGCGGGCGCCGGCTGTCGATGCCCAGGAAGCGGTCGAGGAACCAGCGGTTGACGAAGTTGCCGTTGACCCGGTTGGCCAGGGGCGCCATCAGCGAGCCCCAGCGGCTCAGGGCGCCGATGCGTCCGAACAGGCGGCTCCGGAGCGAAACCCCGTGGACCTTCTGGTAGTGGTGCAGGAACTCGTACTTGAGCTTGGCCATGTCCACGTTGGAGGGGCATTCGGCCTTGCAGCCCTTGCACTCGAGGCAGAGGTCCAGCACCTCGTGGAGCCGTTCGCCGGCGAACTCGGAGCGCGGCACCTTGCCGGACAGCACCGCGCGGAAGGCGGTGGCGCGGCCGCGGGTGGAGTGCTGCTCTTCCAGGGTGGCCATGTAGGACGGGCACATGGTGCCGCCCAGGGTCTTGCGGCAGGCGCCGGTGCCGTTGCACATCTCCACCGCCGCGACGAAGCCCCCCTGGTCGCTGAAGTCCAGCATGGTGTCGGGCTGCCAGGTCTTGTAGGAGGTGCCGTAGCGGAGCGAATCGGTCATCGCCGGCGCGTCCACGATCTTGCCCGGGTTCAGCAGGTTGTCCGGGTCGAACAGGCGCTTGACCTTGCGGAACTCCTGGTACAGCTCGGGGCCGAAGAGCTTCTCGTTCAGGTGGCTCCGGGCCAGGCCGTCGCCGTGCTCGCCGGACATGGCGCCGCCGAACTCCATCACCAGGTCGGAGATCTCGCGGGAGATCTCCGTCATCATCTCCACCTCCCCCGCCTCCTTCAGGTTGATGAACGGGCGAATGTGCATGCAGCCCACCGAGCAGTGGCCGTAGTACCCGGCCCGGACGCCGTGGCTGCCGAGGATGCCGCGGAAGCGCTTGATGAACTCGGGCAGCTTCACCGGGTCCACCGCGGTGTCCTCGACGAAAGCGATGGGCTTCTTCTCTCCCTTGACCCCCAGCAGGAGCCCCAGGCCCGCCTTGCGCACCCCCCAGATCTGCTGCACCTCCCGCGGCTCGTAGGCCAGCGACGCGGCATAGCCCATGTGCTGCCGCCGCCGCAGCACTTCCAGCTTGTCGACCTTGTCGCGCACCTCCTCGGCGGTGTCGCCGTCGTACTCCACCATGAGGATGGCGTCGGGATCGCCCTGGACGAAGCCCAGCCGCTTGGACTGCTCGATGTTGTTGCGGGCCAGTTCCAGGATCGGCCTGTCGGTGAGCTCCATGGCGTAGGGGCTGGTGGCGAGGATCTCTTCGGACACCCCCAGCGCGTCCTGGAGATCGCTGAAGTGGATCACGTTCAGCGCGGTGTGTTTGGGTTTCGGCACCAGCCGCATCTTCGCTTCCACCACGCACGCCAGGGTCCCCTCGGAACCCACCACCAGGCGCGAGAGATTGAACGGCTGGTCCTTGGCGAACTCGTCGAGGTTGTAACCCGAGACCCGCCGCATGAGCTTGGGGTAACGCTCGGCGATAAGCTGTCGGGCCGCGTCCACCAGTGGCGGGAGCTGCTGGTAGATGCGGCTCTCCAGCCCCGTCCCCGCCTGCCTGGCCGCCAGCGAGTCGCGGGTGAGATCGCGCAGCACCGCTTCGCTTCCGTCCGCCAGCAGCACCGTCAGCTCGAGCACGTGATCCAGTGTCTTGCCGTACACGATGGAATGCGCGCCCGCGGAGTTGTTGCCGATCATGCCGCCGATGGTGGCCCGGTTCGAGGTGGAGGTATCCGGCCCGAACAGCATCCCTTGGGGCGCCACGTGAGTATTCAAGCCATCCTGAACGACGCCCGGCTGGACGCGGCACCACAGTTCCTCCGGGTTCACCTCCAGCACCTGGTTCATGTACTTGGAGAAGTCCGTGACGATGGCATGGCCCACAGTCTGGCCCGCCAGCGACGTGCCGCCGCCCCGGGCCAGCACCGGCACCCGGTGCCGATTGGCCACCTCCATGACCGCCTGGACGTCGCCCTTGTGGCGGGGGATGACCACGCCCACGGGCTCCACCTGGTAGATGGACGCGTCCGTGGCGTAGAGCAGCCGCGAGTAGTGGTCGAACCGGACCTCGCCCTCCACTCGCTTGCGGAGCTCGGCCTCGGTTTCCCGGTAATCCTGCAAGCCTTCACGCGCCATGGGAAATTCTCCTCGCGGGAACCATAACATGAAACCGGTGACGATGTTCAAACTCGCCCGGGCTCACCGTCCAGCAGCGCCCGGGCACGGTGGAAGACGTCGTGGAACATGGGCACGGTGAGCTTGCCGGTGAAGGTGTTCTGCTGGCTCGGGTGGTACGAGCCCAGCAGGGTCAGGGCGTTGTCGAGGTCGTGGCGGCTTCCGTGGCCGAACTTCGGGCGGGGCTTGGGGAGCGGCTGACCGGCCTCGGCGGCGGCCCTGAGGTAGGAGTCGAAGGCGATCTTTCCCAGGGCGACAACGACCCGGAGACGCGGGAACAGCCCCAGCTCGCGGACCAGATAGCCGCGGCAGTTGTCGAACTCGTCGCGGGCCGGTTTGTTGGCGGGCGGCGCGCAGCGCACGGCGGCCGATATGTAGCAGTCCATGAGTTCCAGGCCGTCGTCGCGGTCCACCGAGGTGGCTTGGTTGGCGAACCCGTGTTCGTGCAGAGCCCGGTACAGCCAGTCGCCGCTGCGGTCTCCGGTGAACATGCGGCCCGTGCGGTTGCCGCCGTGGGCCGCGGGCGCCAGGCCCACGATGAGGAGCCGCGCGGCATGGTCGCCGAATCCGGGCAGGGGCCTGCCCCAGTAGCTCGATCCGTGATAGCGCCGCGGCGGATCGGCCGCGGTTTCGGCCCGCCAGGCGACCAGCCGCGGGCACTTCCGGCAGCGGACCACCACCCGGTTGACACGCGCCAGGGAGTCCCGTTCCATAGGCCTTCCGGCATAGCGCATCGCCCGCCCGCACGCCACCGGCCGGTGCCCGACAGGGGCCTGGCGCGGACCGCGCCAGGGGCCGCGGAGAGCGCCGGAAACCGACCTTGACGCGTTGGAGCGGGTTTTGCTATACCCCTCAAAAAGCAGGGATTTGCGTGCCACTGTCCGAAGAAAAGGGGATGCCCATTGCCGGATTTTGATGTTCTCGTTATTGGTGGCGGCGCTTCCGGTCTGCGCGCGGCCATTGCCGCCAAGCGGGCCGGAGCCTCGGTGGCGATGCTGAGCAAGGTCCATCCGTTGCGGACCAACTCGGCGCTGTCCCCGGGCGGCCTGAACGCGCCGCTGGGACACGACGACTCTCCCGAAAAATTCGCCCAGGACATCATGAGCGCCGGCGACGGCCTGTGCGACGCCGAGGCGGTGAACACGCTGGCCGCGGACGCGGCCCGCGAGGTCATCTGGCTCGAGCGCGTGGGCGTGCCGTTCAACCGCGATGCCGACGGGCGCATCGACCGGCGGGCGCTGGGCTCCAGCAGCGTCCAGCGGGCGGCCTACGCCGACGACCGCACCGGGCACATGGTCCTGCACGTGCTGCACGAACAGTTTCAGAGAGAAGACATCCCGTGCTTCCGGGAGTGGTTCGTCACGTCGCTGATCCAGAACGGCGGCGTGTGCACCGGCGCGGTGGCCCTGGGGCACCGAAGCGGCCAGCTCGAGACCTTCGGGGCGGGCGCGGTGGTCCTCGCCACCGGCGGCGCCACCCAGTTGTACCGTCCGTGCACGTCGGCCGTGGGCACCACCGGCGACGGCCTGATGCTGGCCTACGACCTCGGCGTCGGCCTGGTGGACCTGGAGATGGTGCAGTTCCATCCGACGGTGTACAGCGGCGCCCGCACGGCGCTCATCAGCGAGGCGACCCTGAACGAGGGCGCGAAGCTGGTGAACGCCGGAGGCGACACGCTGGTGGGCGCGGCCGGCCTCTCCAGGGCGCAGCTCGCGGCGGAGGTTCACAAGGCCGGCCAGAACGGCGGCGGGCCGGTGTCGCTCGATCTGCGACCGGTCGAGGACCTGCTGTCCCGCTTCCCGGGAGCCGCCGAGGTGGTCAAGATCATGGCCGGAATCGACGTCACCAAGGACCCGGTCCCGGTGCAGCCGGTGGCGCACCGGCCCATGGGCGGCATCGAAACCAATGCCGCCGGAGAGACTTCGGTGGCCGGGCTCTACGCCGTCGGCGAGTGCGCCCACAACGGCCTCAACGGCGGCGGGCGCCTTCCGGGCAACACCCTCACCGAAGCGGTCGTATTCGGCAGGCGGGTGGGAGAAGCGGCGGCGGGACACGCCAAGTCGGCGGGCGCCAGGGCCGGAGACGGCTCCGGGGCCGCCGCGGACGGCGATCGGCTGGCGGAGATCACCTCGGGAGGCTCCTCCGGCGACACATTGGGCACCATCCACCGGGAGCTGGGCGAGCTGATGAACGCCAACCTCGGGGTGGCGCGCACGGACGCCGGGCTGGCCGAGGCCCAGGAAGGGATCCGCGCGCTGCGGCAGCGGCACGCCGCGCTTCGGGTCAACAACAAGTCACGGATTTACAACTACGCGCTCGCGGGCCATATCGAGTTGGGCAACCTGCTGAAGCTGGCCGAGGCCACGGCCCTGGCCGCCCGCGGCCGCGCCGAGAGCCGCGGCGCCCATCTCAGGAGCGATCATCCGGAAAAGGACGACGCGAACTGGAAGGCGCACACGGTGGTGCGCTCACAGGACGGCTCACCGAAGCTCGATAGCCGAGCGGTATCGGCATAACGGCGGACGCCGCGGCCCGCCCGTCCGCGTGCGGACAGGGGCGTGACGCGCCGGCCAAGGAGGACCCATGGAAGTCACCTACAAGGTTCATCGCAAGGACCCGGAAAACGGCGGCGAATCGAGCTACTCGACCTACCAGGTGGATCTGCCCGAGGACGCCACGGTCCTGGACGGACTCCAGAAGATCCGGGATGAGCAGGATGACTCCCTGGCCTTCCGGGCCTCCTGCTGCCAGGGCACCTGCGGCGAGTGCGCGGTGCGGATCAACTACAGCGCCAAGCTGACCTGCGCCACCAAGATCTCCGCGGTGACATCGAAGGGCCCCGAGATCCTGTGCGACCCGGTGCGCAACATCCCGGTGATCAAGGACCTAGTGTTCGACATGGACAAGTTCTCCTGGGACAAGATGGCCGCCATGAAGCCGTGGATGGAGCCGGAAGACGAGTTCGCGCCCACGGAAAACCTGGTCTCCGAGTCGGACATGGCGGACGTGCGCAAGACCATGAGCTGTTACCAGTGCGGCCTGTGCGACGAAGGATGCGCGGTGCTGCCGGTGAATTTCGACTTCCTCGGGCCCGCCGCCATGGTCAAGGGCTACCGCTTCGTGATGGACCCGCGGGAGACCGGGGCCAGGATGGACGCCCGCATGAAGGTGGTGGAGCAGCCCCAGGGTCTGTGGGACTGCGTCCACTGCTACGAGGCCGACGGGAAATGCCCGCGCCGACTGGCCCCCTCCAGCAAGATCATGGAGATACGCGACGTGGCCTTCAAGGAAGGCATCAAGCACGAGAAGGTGGGGCGGCATCACGCGAGCTTCATCAACTCGGTGAAAGAGACCGGCTGGCTCGATGAGCGCAAACTGGCCATGGAAACCGAGGGCCTGACCAACGTGACCGGCCTCATGAAGCTCCTGCCCACCGCGGTGAGGGCGTTGCGGAGAGGGAAGATGCCCGGCCGTCACGAGAAACGCCCGGGGGCCGACCAGATCAAGCGCATTCTCGAAAAAGCGGAGGATTCCAAGTGAAATACGCGTTTTATCCCGGATGTGTGGCCAAGGGCGGCTGTCCCGAGCTCTACTCCGCGGCCTGCAAGGTGGCCGAGAAGCTCGAGCTCGAGCTCGAGGAAATGAACGACGTGTCGTGCACCGGCGCCGGCTGCATGCCGACACAACTGTCGGACCCCATCAACGCGCGGACCTTCGCCAAGGCGGAGCAGATGGGCCTGCCGATCATGACCATCTGCAGCACCTGCCAGGGCGTCTTCAGCCAGGCCAACGACCGCTTGCAGGACCCCGAGTACCGGGAAGAGATCAATCGCGAGTACCTGGCCGAGGAGGGTCTGTCGTACCAGGGCACCACCGAGGTCAAGCACATGCTGTGGGTGCTGTTCGAGGACTACGGCATCGAGAAGCTCAAGGGGCTGATCGAGCGCCCCCTGAACGGCCTCAAGGTCTCGCCCTTCTACGGCTGCTTCCTGCGCCGGCCCGGGCCCATCATGGTTCCGACCAAGGAAGTGGGCGGCCGCCGGACCTATCTGGAGGAGCTCACCGGCATCCTGGGGGCGGAGAACGTCGACATCAGCGGCAAGACCAAGTGCTGCGGATTCCCGGTGCTGGCCTCCAACGAGGAAGCCTCCCTGGGCATGGTGGCCAAGCATGCCGGCGAGTCGAAGGGCAACGGCGCCGACTGCATGGTGACGCCGTGTCCGCTGTGCCATCTGAACCTCGACGGCAACCAGCCGAGGGCCGAAGGCCTGAAGGGTGCGAAAATCGACCTGCCGATCATCCATCTGCCGCAGCTCCTGGGTCTCGCCCTGGGCTTCGACACCGACGAGATGCAGCTCGGGCGGCACATCGTGTCGACCAAGGCGGTCAACGACAAGGTCGACATGCTGACCTAGCGAGTTCCTTCGACTTTACCGGCGCCGTCGCTGTCGCGAGCTTGTGTACGAGCGCGGGGCCTGCGGCGGCGCAAGGAAACCAGCATTCTCCCTCCCGTTTCGTCCCGAGCCGCGGAAGCGTGCCCGGGGCGAACGGCCAGGGACCGGACCCCTCGACAGATGAGCAAGCAGAAGTACAAGCCCAATCCCGTCAACCTGGCCCGGGAGCTGTTCAAGTTCCGCAAGGGGCAGCTCCCCTTCGGCTACTACTACGCCGTGAAGGTCAGGCTCGGCCATGCCTGGGTCGAGAACGAGACCGCCCTGGCCGAGATCCTGTCCGGCATCGACGAGCTGGGTTACGAAATCGTGAGAAAGAAACAGTGAAATCACACGCGAAGAGGAGCGCGGAGACTACCGAATCATGAGCAGCATAGCAATCGACAACAAGAGAACCCTGCGGCAGGACCTGTGGTGGCTTGAACCGATGCTGGTGGTATTGGGTCTGGGGTGCTTTGGCCTCTACTCCACCTGGGCCGCGCTTCAGAACGGTGACTACTACGCGGCGCCGTACCTTTCGCCGTTCTACTCTCCGTGCCTGGCCATCAACTGCGAGCACGTGAGCGTGCCGCTCTTCGGCACGTGGTACAACTGGTCCCCGGCCATCCTGATCCTGTGGATCCCCGGCGGCTTCCGTCTCACCTGCTACTACTACCGCAAGGCCTACTACCGGTCGTTCTTCTGGTCGCCGCCGGCCTGCGCGGTGCGGGACGCGGCCAGCAGCTACTCCGGCGAGACCCGCTTCCCGTTCATCCTGCAGAACATCCACCGGTACTTCTTCTGGGCGTCGCTGCCGATCCTGGCGTTCCTGTGGTGGGACGCCCTCATCGCTTTCAACTTCGGCGGCAGCTTCGGCATGGGCCTCGGCACCCTGGTGCTGATCGCCAACGCCACGTTGCTGTCGCTCTACAGCTTCTCCTGCCACTCGTGCCGGCACCTTTGCGGCGGCGGGCTCAACAGCTTCAAGACCGCGGCCGGACGCCACAAGGTCTGGGGCATCGTGACCAAGCTCAACGAGAAGCACATGCAGATCGCCTGGGTGAGCCTCGTCTGGGTGGGCCTGACCGACGTCTACGTCCGCCTCCTGGCCACCGGCGTCATTCAGGATCTGAGGTTCTTCTAATGGCCCGCGAGAGCTACGAGACACACGACTACGACGTGGTGGTGGTGGGAGCGGGCGGCGCCGGGCTGCGGGCGGGCATCGAGGCCTACGACAAGGGCGCCAAGACCGCCATCATCTGCAAGTCGCTGCTGGGCAAGGCCCACACGGTGATGGCCGAGGGCGGCATCGCCGCGGCCATGGGCAACGTCTGGCCGGAGGACAACTGGAAGGTCCACTTCCGCGACACCATGCGCGGCGGCAAGCTGCTGAACAACTGGCGCATGGCGCAGATCCACGCCCAGCAGGCGCCGGACCGGGTGCTGGAGCTGGAGGAATGGGGCGCGCTGTTCGACCGCACTGACGAGGGCCTGATCCTGCAGCGCGACTTCGGCGGCCACCGCTACGCACGGCTGGCCCACGTGGGCGACCGCACCGGCCTGGAGATGATCCGGACCCTGCAGCAGCGCACCGTGGCGCTGGGCATCGACGTCTACATGGAGTGCAACATCCAGCACCTGCTGATGAACGACGGCAGGGTCACCGGCGTGCTGGGCTACTGGCGCGAGAGCGGCGACCTGATCAGCTTCAACTGCAAGTCCGTGGTGCTGGCCACCGGCGGCTCGGGCAAGTGCTGGCAGGTGACCTCCAACTCGTGGGAGTACAGCGGCGACGGCATGGGCATGGCCATGGAGGTGGGGTCCGACCTCATCGACATGGAGAAGGTCCAGTTCCATCCCACGGGGATGGTCTGGCCCCCCAGCGTGCGCGGCATCCTGGTCACCGAGGGGGTTCGCGGCGACGGCGGCACCCTGCTGAACTCCGAGGGCGAACGCTTCATGTTCAACTACATCCCGGAGTTCTTCAAGGCCGAGACCGCGGACAACGAGGCCGAAGCCGACGCCTGGTACCAGGACAAGAAGAACAACCGCCGGACCCCCGACCTGCTGCCCCGGGACGAGGTGGCCCGGGCCATCAACTCCGAGGTCAAGGCCGGGCGCGGCACCGAGCACGGCGGCGTGCTGCTGGACATCGCCGGACGGCGCGACGCCGAGTACATCCAGCGGCGGCTGCCGTCCATGTACCACCAGTTCAAGGAGCTGGCGGACGTGGACATCACCAAGGAAGCCATGGAGGTG
>Ga0209020_1002081_pt1 | contig 17128 bp, 12 predicted proteins | sample PinacodermBB_FD_187298 | JGI IMG/M metagenome (GOLD analysis project Ga0209020, IMG submission 187298) | Host-associated microbial community of the marine sponge Aplysina aerophoba from Gulf of Piran - sponge pinacoderm, lysed by bead... | ecosystem: Host-associated > Porifera > Sponge >...
TTTCATCAGTGTCTGTGTCTTCTTCGGGATGGCCTGAATCGGTGCTGGGAATTGTGGTGGTTGGGATTGTTGGTGTGGGAATTGTGGTGGTTGGGATTGTTGGTGTGGGAATTGTGGTGGTTGGGATTGTTGGTGTGGGAATTGTGGTGGTTGGGATTGTTGGTGTGGGAACTGTGGTGGTTGGGATTGTTGGTGTGGGAACTGTGGTGGTTGGGATTGTTGGTGTGGGAACTGTGGTGGTTGAGACTACTGGCGTGGTATCGGTTGATGTGGTCGTTATAGAAGTTGCAGAAACTGTTTGTGTTGGATCGTCGGCTAGCAACGGGTTTTCAAGAAGCGCATCCCAACCGGCAGCAACTCTTTTGATGGTTGCGCCATTGAGAGCTATGGCGTTAGCCGCAATGCTGATGCCATCGTTATCGGAGTCGGTGGCAACCGTGTAGGTAAACTCTAGTACAGATGTTCCGCCACTAGTGGACACTGAAGAATAGGTGGCTTGCCTCGAATTGCTACCAACCTGTAGGGTCAAAGTTGGTGAACCGTTTGTTGTGTCAACCTCAATTGCTGTGTCAAAAGTAACCGCTACCGTCACGGCTTCACCCGAGGAGTACGCCGCTTTAGTCGGCACCGACGTAAAAGCCAAATCCGTCACCCGTGGATACAAGGCCACAACAGATTCCCGTACCACACCAATGGGGTGCAAACAGGCAGACATGGGTGAGACAAGATCGGGTTCTATACCACCCTTAGCGCTAAGGTTATTAGGCCCAAAAAACCGAATCGAAGTCACCTGAATTGCGCCCAATTTATTACTGTTATCGGCAGTAGCGCGACCCGTACTCTGCCCAGTGTATTTGCCGTACGTTTTGGTGCCCACGATTTTAGCCCGTTGGTGGCCGCGCATCGCCAAAGCAAACATTTCCGACGCAGAAGCCGAACGGCCATTCACGGCTACTGCCATTGGTAAGGCAATCGCATCTGCGGCGTTACCATTTTGAGGACTACGCCAGACTTCTGCACCGCGAACCGAAACGAACCTGGAAACCACGTCGCTCTGTTCAAGAAACTGCTCGATAATGCGCTGAGCTTCGGTGACATAACCACCGCCGTTGTTGCGCAGGTCTACCACTAATGCGTCAACCCGGGCGTTGATCAACCGTGACAAATGATCTTGAAAGTCATTGTCGGAAGCCCTCGAAAAAGCATCGTATTGCAGATAGCCGACATTCCCGTCCACAACTTGGCTGTAGACCACGGGGTCAATAACCTCGGCAGTGACCATATCAAGTTCTTTCTCTGTTCCACTGCTAAGAACTTTCACTGTGACGGTTGAACCTAAGTTCTGGCTCTGATCTAGGTTCAACGCCGCAGAGCAGGACAAGCCGGCAATCGGTTGGTCGTATTCAAGCAGGATGTCACCAGCTTTAAGGCCGGCGGCTTCAGCAGGGCTCTTGGCGTAGACTTCTAGGATCACCATGCGACACGTATCGCTTGGGGTTTCACAAGGGTCGCCGGCGATGTCTAAGAGCGCATACTCAATACCGATGCCCACCCTTGGGATGTCTGAGGAGATGGCGCGGTCAAAAGCAATGATCGCCGCAGCGGACAACCGGCGGGTGCGAGCCTCTTTGACTGAAGCCAACATCGCATCGGTAGCCGCCAAAGCGGCTGCAGTTGTGTCTTCGGCCTTATCTATCTCCACACAAACTGCCTCAAAATCGATAGTTGGCAAAGCGCAGGCAGGGGGGGTGTCTGACCTTGGAGCTAGGGAAGCATCAATCACGCCCTGTTTAGCTGCCGCGGCGAGGTCGGCAACCACAACAGCATCCACAAAGTTTTCAGTCAACATTCTGAATGCCAAGCACCACAACTTGAAGTCGTCGCTAGGGTTTGAGCAATCGGTTCGGCTAGAGGTTGATGTTTGGGCCGAGCCAGCTACCGCGAAACCGACAACTGATGCCAACACACAAATCAAGACACACAACACCCCAAGTACTTTGCTGCGCCTTGGGCCGCGTGATGCTAATGATGGTTCAGCTCGGTTTGGCTGCAACCAAGCGTTGCTAGTAGCTTCTCGGGCAATGATCACAAGCAGATTCTATCAGGGCAAACGCAGCGCTTAGACTAATGAACGTGAGTCTATGGAGTGAACGCAGCGATGTTTGCAAAGGGGCAGCTTATGACCAACGCTGGACTGCGCTGCAAGCCACCGGGCAGTGTATTCACGGTGAGGCCGATCTCGTGGCGCAATTACTCGAAGATTTTGGACGCGGCCCAGAGCCCCAAGTGCTTGATGCAGGATGCGGAACGGGTCGGGTTGCCATTGAACTAGATCGACGCGGGATCGCTACCGTTGGAGTTGACCTTGACCCCGCCATGTTGACCGAAGCTAAACGCAAAGCTGCACACCTGCGTTGGCTAGAGGCCGACCTTTGCGACTTAGACATTGAGCCAAGTTTCGATCTAGTGGTATTGGCAGGCAACGTGTTGATCTTTTTGAAGCCGGGTAGCGAAGCCGCAGTGCTACGCAATATGGCGCGTCATCTGCAACCCGGGGGATTGTTGTTGGCAGGCTTCCAACTGCATCGCCTGAGCCTCGCCGACTACGACCGCTACGCCAACACCGCTGGTCTAACCTTGGTAGACCGTTGGGCAACCTGGGGCAAAGACCGCTACCGCGATGGCGATTACGCGGTGTCGTTGCATCAAATCAACAACTCAATAAGTTCATCTAATACGCCAACAAAGATGCCATGAAGAAAAAATATCCGTCACGTTCGCTTGAAAAACTTCTCGACACGCCACGAGAACACGTTTGGCAATTGCTCAACGAACTGTCGGCACCAGGTCTCCCGCAAAAGCTGCAAAGCACAGACCCGGCACATGACCCAACGATTGTGGAAACGCTTTTGTCATTTGAACCGCCGTGGCGGCTCGCGTATTCCCTTAGCGGCCCAGCAACCAACCTCTCTCTGTGCCACGCCAGCTATTTTCTGCGTGACCAAGGACCGCAATGCCAACTGAGTTGGGGGGTGGTAGTAAATCCCCAACCAAGCGCGCAAGGTTTAGAGTTCCTAGAATGCACAGTAGCGACCACCGCAGCATTCATTAACCACATCGCCAACCACATCGCCAACCACATCGCCAACCAAGCCACGGCAATACCCAACCCCGCCGGAGCATCCAATGCAAAATGAAATAACCAAAATGTTTGATCTGGAGTTCCCGATATTCGCCTTCAGCCATTGTCGAGACGTGGTAGCTGCCGTTTCAAGAGCTGGCGGGATGGGAGTATTGGGCGCGGTCGGCCACACGCCCGAAGCACTAGAAATAGACCTTGCCTGGATAGAAGACACGCTCGGCGACAAACCCTACGGCGTTGACCTAGTCATCCCCGCGCAAAACTCCGCCGAAGACTCCGGCCCTACCACCACCAGCGACCTCATCAAGCTGATTCCAGCGGCGCACGCACAGTTCGTGAATGACATCTTGGCTCGTTACGAAGTGCCACCGCTGCGTCCCCCAACCGAAAACACCCCGAAGCAAAACCCGAGCGACGGTACAGCGCAAGTCGGAGTGGATCGTTTAGACGCAGTACCCTTTTCGGCCAACGCCGCGGCCACGCAACTCGAAGTCGCGTTAGCCAAACGCACCGCCTTTGTGGCCAACGCGTTGGGTCCACCTCCTGCCGAGATGGTCGCAGCGGTCAAATCCGCGGGTCGCAAGGTTGGTGCTCTCGCCGGCAGAACTAGCCACGCGCAAGCCCACGAAAGAGCCGGGGTTGATGTCATCGTTGCTCAAGGCTCAGAAGCCGGGGGACACACCGGTGAAATCGGCTCAATGGTGTTAATTCCAGAAATCGTTGATGCTACCTCAGTTCCGGTCCTCGGTGCCGGTGGAATAGGACGGGGACGGCAAATGGCTGCCGCCCTAGCGCTTGGTGCTCAAGGTGTGTGGTGTGGCTCTGTATGGCTCACCACCGATGAAGCTGAAACTCATCCGGCGGTAAAAGACAAGTTTCTCACAGCAACCTCAGCCGACACCATCAGGTCACGTTCGCTGACCGGTAAACCTGCACGTATGTTGAAGTCGGCGTGGACCGAAGAATGGGCACGTGAAGATACACCCGAACCGCTACCAATGCCGCTACAGCCAATCCTCACTGCGGCGGCACAACGCCGCATCACCAGATCAGCGCACCAGGCTGGGTCGGGAGCGGAGAAATTGGCCAACTATTTCGTGGGGCAAATCGTGGGCAACATGAATCAACGCAAGTCGGCCAACGCGGTAGTGTTCGAGATGATTGAAGAGTTCATCGAAGCGGTAAACGCCTTGCAAGGCCAACTGGACTACTGATCGACGAAGCACGTGACTGCCACCCACCGCTTTACCGAAAAGGACTTTCTTATAGCAGACTTTCCGCAACCTGAACTCGCTGATTGGCATCAAGAGGTGGAGAAGGTTCTGCGTGGCCGCCGCTTCGCTAAAGTGTTGGTCTCCAAAACCAGTGACGGAATAGACATTGAACCGCTTTACACCGCGGCGAACACCGCGGCGCACACCGCGGCGCACACCTCGAACCCGCCAATCCCTAGCTTCGTACCGCTAGACACCGAGCGCGTCAGCCGTGGCTGGGATCTACGCCAGCAATTTGATGGCGCTGACCCATCGTGCAACAAGACCATTATTCATGAACTCAGGCGTGGTGTCACCTCAATTGAACTGTCTCCCTCAGCACCAAACTGGACCTTAGCTGCCTTGCGTTGGGCAACGGCCGAGGTCGACTTTGAACTAGCAACGGTGGCCCTAGCACCACATGCAGACATCAACGCGGCGCGTGACCTCGTGGCCGTGATCCAAGAACAAACTACAACAGCCGCGCCTAGTTGGCTAGGCCTAGACCCGATTGGCGAAGTGCTCAGAGGCGGATTTGCCAACCCCGATGAGGTGGTTCATGTGGCGGCCTCGCTAATCCCTGAACTTCATGCGGTTCGGACTTTGACGGTAGATACCACGCACTACGCCGAAGCTGGAGCCAGCGAAGCCCAAGAACTCGCCTACAGCATCGCCACCGCGGTTGACTACCTGCGCCGCTTGGAACGCTTTGGGGTGGCCCCGAAGCATGCCGCACAAACCGTTGCCTTCAGGCTAAGCGTGGGTGTGGATCAGTTCGTCAACATCGCCATGTTGCGAGCGGCGAGGCTGCTCTGGGCTCGAGTGTTAGAAGCCTGCGGGGTGAACCCCACGACCACACCCCAAGTTCAACAAGTGGTCACCAACCGGGCCATTTACAGCCGCCTAGACCCAGCGGTCAACATCTTGCGGGCAACCAGCGCAGTTTTCGCCGCTGCTCTGGGAGGTGCCGATGCGGTGACGGTAGCACACTTCAACGAAACCGTAGACGAATCCAATGAGTTCGCACGGCGAATCGCACGCAACACACAGACGGTGCTCATTGAAGAGGCACACCTTGGGCGCATCTCTGACGCTGCTCGGGGGTCTTGGTTCGTTGAGTCGCTCACCGAAAAACTCGCTGCGCGGGCCTGGTCTGAGTTCGTGTCCAGCGAAGCAGCCGGAGGGATAGCCACAGCCATCGCCGATGGCACCATCGCAACCGCAATCGAACAATCCTGGCAGCGCCGCCGCACCCAACTGCATACCCGTGAGGAAGTGTTGACGGCGGTTTCGAGCTACCCGAACCTCGGTGAGCCGCCACTGCCCCAATCGTGCCAGCCAACCACGCTTCGCGCTAACCCCCAAGCGTTGCCCCTACGTCGGCTCGCCGAGGTTTTCGAAACCCTGCGAGACACCGCGGATTGCTACTTGTTGGCAACGAACGAGCGCCCCAAAGTTCATCTCGCGGCGCTCGCAGCGTTGGCCACACACCAAGCGTGCAGCACCTGGGTAACGAACCTGTTGGCTGTGGCTGGTGTTGTCGGTGTGGGTGGACAAGTAGACGGCTCGGCATCGCCGCTTGAAGCGCAAGCACGCTTCGTTGAATCTGGCGCGGATGTGGCCGTGATTTGTGCTCCTGCTGAGGTTTACGCGCAACGCGGTGCGGCTTGTGTGCTCGCCTTGCGTGAAGGCGGAGCGAAACGGGTGATAATTGCGGGAGACCCAAAGGAGATGCCCGCAGCGGTACAGCAAGCAGTGCAGCAAGCGGGCGTGGATGAGTTCTGGTATCAGGGGATGGATGTGGTGGCGGCCTTAACCCGTTTGCAGGCCGACCTCGGCCTCAAAGCGCCCGCTCAACCTGCGCCGTGCGAACCAGCGGAGCCGTTGCAACCATGAGCGCCATCCCAGACTTCACCACAGTTGACTTTCACGCTGGGTTCGGCGCGGCACAACACCGAGACCCTCACAGTTCACAAACCCGACAAGTACAGCAAACCCAGCCCCCGTTCAGCGAAACGCCAGAAGGCATCAACATCGCCGCGCTGGCCAACCCGAGTGACCTCAACGAATTCGCCCATCAACATTCGCTACCCGGATTTGCTCCCTTTTTGCGCGGCCCCTATCCGACCATGTATGTGAACCGCCCTTGGACTATTCGCCAATACGCGGGATTCTCCACGGCAGAAGAATCCAATGCCTTCTATCGCCGTAATCTGGCCGCCGGCCAAAAAGGTCTCTCCGTGGCTTTCGATCTAGCGACCCATCGTGGTTATGACTCAGATAACCCGCGGGTGAAGGGTGATGTGGGTATGGCTGGCGTGGCAATCGATTCGATACTCGACATGCGCCAGTTATTTGAGGGGATACCGCTAGATGAGATGAGCGTTTCGATGACCATGAACGGAGCAGTACTGCCCGTGCTGGCCTTGTATGTGGTGGCTGCCGAGGAGCAAGGCGTGAAACCCACGCAACTCAGCGGGACAATCCAAAACGACATCCTCAAAGAGTTCATGGTGCGCAACACCTACATTTACCCGCCCACACCGAGCATGCGGATCATCTCCGATATTTTTGCCTACACCTCCACTCGAATGCCGAAGTTCAATTCCATATCGATATCGGGTTACCACATCGGTGAAGCTGGTGGAAGCGCCGACCTTGAACTCGCCTACACGCTCGCCGATGGTGTTGAATATGTGCGTGCCGGCATCAAGGCCGGCCTAGCGGTTGATCAGTTCGCTCCGAGGCTCAGCTTCTTTTGGGGTATCGGTATGGACTTTTTTATGGAACTGGCCAAGTTGCGTGCCGCTCGGCTGCTCTGGGCGACTTTGATGTCTTCGTTTGGATGCGACAACCCGAAATCTCTGGCCTTGCGCACACACTGCCAGACGAGTGGCGCGAGCCTCACCGCTAAAGACGTTTACAACAATGTGGTGCGCACCTGCATTGAGGCGATGGCTGCCACGCAAGGCCACACGCAATCTCTGCACACCAACGCCCTAGATGAAGCGCTCGGATTGCCCACCGACAGCTCCGCTCGTATCGCCCGCAACACCCAACTTTTTCTGCAACAAGAAAGCGGCACCACACGCACGGTTGATCCTTGGGGCGGAAGCTACCATGTCGAAAAACTCACTAACGACCTCGCCAAAAGAGCTTGGCAGCACATTTGCGAAGTCGAAGCCTCAGGTGGTATGGCAGCAGCGATTGAAGCGGGAATACCCAAAATGGCTATCGAAGCCGCGGCGGCTCGCACCCAAGCACGCATTGATGCAGGCATCCAAACCGTGGTCGGTGTCAACAAATATCAACTTGATCCCCAAGTTGCGCAAACCCAAGAAGTGGCAGTGTTGCGGATCGATAATGCTGATGTGCGAGCCACACAAATCGCCAAGCTGCAGGAGTTGCGGGCGCAGCGTGATCATGACCGTGTTGATGGCGCACTCTCGGCTCTGGCCAACGCAGCACAAAGTGGCGCAGGCAACCTCTTGGCATTGTCGATAGAGGCGGCTCGTGCTCAAGCCACCGTGGGTGAGATCAGTGATGCTCTTGAGCGCGTTTACGGTCGTCACGAAGCAAAAATCCGCACTATTGAGGGGGTGTATCGAAGCGAAATGGGCAACACCAACGAAACCATCAAGGCAATCCGAGCACAAACCGCAGCCTTCGCCGCTGCTCGTGGCCGCCGACCGCGTATTCTCGTGGCGAAAATGGGGCAGGACGGCCACGATCGAGGCCAGAAGGTGATCGCCACCGCGTTTGCCGACCTGGGTTTTGATGTGGATATCGGGCCGTTGTTTCAAACCCCTAGCGAAGTTGCCCGCCAAGCCATTGAAGCTGATGTGCATGTGGTTGGCATCTCTTCGTTGGCAGCGAGCCATTTGACGTTGCTGCCAGAGTTGTTTAGTGAACTTGAACGCCTCGGGCGTGCCGATATCAAGGTAATATTGGGTGGCGTTGTTCCGCCTGCCGACACCGCGAAGTTGCTCGAAATGGGAGTAGCTGCGGTGTATCCGCCGGGTACGGTGATCGGTGATGCTGCTGCGTCGCTGTTGGCGTTGCTGTAACGCGGCGCAAGGTTCGCATTGAGTGCCGCGCTAATCTCATCGGTGATGTTTGACGATTTGGCAGCGGCTGTTGTTGACGGTGACCGCAATGCTTTGGGGCGCGCCATCACCCTTGTCGAATCGACTGTGCGGGAGCATCGCCGTGAAGCCGCAGCGTTGTTGGAGATGTTGCAGCCGCACACTGGCAAAGCTCAGCGGATTGGCATAACTGGTGTCCCCGGGGTTGGGAAATCTACCTTTATCGAAACTCTCGGCACAAGGCTCACTGCCGCGCAACATCGAGTGGCGGTGGTTGCAGTCGACCCTTCAAGTTCGCTTAGCGGTGGTTCAATCTTGGCCGACAAAACGCGGATGTCACGCCTCGCGGTTGACGACCGGGCGTTCATCCGGCCAACACCAGCCGGGGGCACCCTCGGGGGAGTGGCCGCCTCAACGTTTGAGACGATGTTGGTGCTAGAAGCTGCTGGATACGACATCATCATCGTGGAAACAGTGGGCGTGGGGCAATCCGAAACACTTGTTTCTTCGCTAGTCGACACTTTCGTTGTGCTCATGTTGGCAGGCGCAGGAGACGAATTGCAAGGCATCAAAAGAGGCGTGCTGGAGCTAGCAGATCTGCTAGCGGTCAACAAAGCAGACGGCGAAAACATCACATCAGCGAACCTCGCGGCCAGTCAGTATCGCCGCGCACTAGAATTGTTGGTGCCGCAAAGCTCCGGTTGGCGGGTACCCGTTGTCACCTGTTCGGCTCAGAGCGGTGAAGGAATTGATGAGGTCTGGCGTCAAATTCAAGATCATCGCCAAATCCAAAGCGCAAATGGAGAACTCGAGCAACGGCGCAGCAAGCAACAGCTCGGGTGGATGCGAAAATTGGTGCGTGAACGGATACTGGCTCAAACTGTCGCCGAAAGATCTTTCAAGGTTCGTAACGCTGAACTGGAAAGCGCTGTTGAAGCTGGAGAGTTGGCCCCTACCGTAGCTGTAGACATATTATTTGATACACCTGTAGCTGGAACCTAAGCGAATTAAGGAGATACCACCAATGCAGATTGCGCCCCCAGGATTAAAGGGATTGGCCGTAGCCGATACCATGCTCGGTTCGGTGAGAGGCCAAGAAGGTTTCTTTCATTACCGCCAATACGATGCAGCAGAACTTGCCCGCACCCGGTCATTAGAAGACGTGTGGACTTTGCAGATCCAAGGTGCGCTGCCCCCTGAGGTGCCATCGTTGCGTCCAGCCAGATTGCGGATCTTGCCTGAAGCAGTGATCGAATTGTTAGATGAATGCGCTCGTTGGGTGGCTGACCCGACCATTGCCTTGCGGATCGGGATGTTGGCGTTGGGAGACCACGAAGGGCGCGGGCCGTTGCTTGATCGCAGCGCTGAACAGATTCACGGTGATGCCATGAGGCTCGCTGCGGTGGTGCCCACCATCTTGGCTCGCCATTATCGACTGAGGCAAGGTTTGCAACCGGTAGAACCCGACCCAGATATCGGCCATGCCGCAGATTATTTTCGCATGGTAACCGGGGTACCCGCAGCTGCTCCCGCCGAACGCGCTGTTGAGCAGTATCTAGTTGCAACTCTAGATCACGGTTTCAATGCTTCCACCTTCACGAGTCGGGTGGTTGCTAGCACGGGCGCGGACATGGCTGGCTCGTTGGTCGCTGCGGTAGGGGCTTTGTCGGGGCCGCTGCATGGTGGCGCACCGAGCCGTTCCATGCAGATGATTGACGAGATTGGAGACCCTTCGGCTGCTGCGGCATGGACTCGTGACCGCCTTGATGCTGGTGAGAAGATTATGGGTTTTGGTCACGCGGTGTATCGAGCGGAGGATCCTCGTGGGGTGGTGTTGCGTGAAGCCGCCGAACGTATAGGCGGTGATCTAGTAGGCCGTGCCGCGGGTATTGAACAGGAAATCTTGGCGGTTTTGGCGCAGTGGCGCCCAGACCAACGCATCGTTACCAACGTTGAGTATTGGGCTGGTGTGGTCTTGGAGTTGGTTGGTTTGCCTCGCGAAATGTTCACACCAACATTTTCTGTGAGTCGATCTATTGGCTGGGCTGCACACGTGATCGAACAACACGGCGAAGGTAAAATTATGCGTCCGAGTGCCCGCTATGTCGGTCCAGCGCCCTCGCTAGGCCGAGGAGATGCGAAATAATTCACCTACGAGATCGTCGTAGCGCCCGATGGCCACGGTCACTCCATAAATCACCGCGAAACCCATGGCGCACACGTCCGTTGCCCGGTGTTCAAAGATTTTCTGGCTTGCTGGTATTGCCTGGTTGCTCAAGGCAATTAAGAGCATCGGCAACAAAGCCCCAGCCGTGTAGACGATCATTAGTGCTAAGGTTCGTGGGCCGTTTGTGCTGGCGTTGTTGAGGATTTCGCCTAGTTGGGTGCCCACACAAGGGAGCCACATCCAACCAGCGATCGCGCCACCCACAACCCCAGCGGCGATAAGTCTGCGTTGGTTTGCTTGTTGTGCTGAGCGAGCGGCAACGAAACTGGCAACAATCAACACCCCAAGCGGCACCACAATTGCGCCACGGCTCGCAATCGACCAGTGTTGTGCAGCTTGAGCCCACATCAACAGGGCCGCGAAAACCGTGTAGCAGAGAGCCACGGTCAAACGTCCCTTGTGGCTGACGAGCGTGAGAGCAACGCCCGGCAACAAAACAACTAAGGTGCAGGCTTGGCTGATTACGCCGACACCTTCAAAGAAGGTGGCCGTCACGATTTATGCCTCGCCGTTGAGCAGGCGCCCCACATAGTCGTAGAGTTGGGCGTAGTTCGCGGCCCCATCGCCGCTCTTGTCGAAGCGGATCTGGTTATCGGCGTCTATCAAATAGACCCGAGGCCAATACCCAGTCGGGCCTTCTTGCCAGCGATGAAAGTTGCGCTTATTGGTGTCTAATGCGATCGGCCAGGTAACACCGAGTTCGGCGGCGGCAGCGATGATGTTGTCCACATCGGCTTCGTAAGAAAACTCTGGTGCGTGAACACCGACTATCTCCACCCCTTGGTCGCCGTAATCGGAATATAAACGCGACAATGCATCGAGGGTGTTTTTGCAGTTGAAGCAGCCGAACGTCCAGAACTGCACGACGGTTAACTCGTTGCGCTCCCGCAGTTCTTCAAGTGAGTTTGCGTCGGTGTTGAGCCACCCATCAAGTTCTGTAAGGGTGTCGGCTTGACCCAATATCGGGATCGGGATCGGTTCAACAACGTCAGATGACGGCACAACTGCGGTTACGGATTCGTCATCGGGTGCGGTTCCGGTGCTCACCTCGGGCAATGCGACCGGAGTTGGCGTGTCACGCAGATACACCCAGAGCAAGGCACCGATGCCGGCTGCCAAAAACGCCATGGCCACTATCCGCTTGCCGATAGACACAGGTTGCATAGCAAAAGTCTAGTTCTTCTGCGTTAGAAGTCTTCGTCGAAAGTTACTTCTCCAGCTACGCCAACTTGGTACGCCGATACGGTTCGTTCAAAGAAGTTCGATAGTTCTTGCACATCTTGGAGTTCCATAAACGAAAATGGATTACGGGAGCCGTAGCGGCGCGGAAGCCCCAGTTGCATGAGCCTTTGGTCGGCAACGAATTCAAGATAACTGCGGGTATCGGCGGTGGACATACCGGGCACACCTTCACCCAACAGGTCTTCAGCAAACTGATACTCTGCCTCGACGGCTTCTTCAAGCATGGCTGTAATCTGCTCACTCAAGTCTGCATCAAAGAGTTCTGGTTCTTCAGAACGTACTGTATGGATCACTTCAAGCGCAAAGTTCATGTGCATTGATTCGTCACGAAAAACCCAGTTGGTGCCCGCGGCTAAACCATTGAGCAAACCTTTGGAACGCAAAAAATACACGTATGCGAACGCCGCGAAGAAAAATAATCCCTCAATACAAGTAGCAAAACAAACCAAGTTCAACAAGAAGCGTTTGCGGTCGTCGGCAGTTACTAAAGGGCCGCTACCAACCGAATCCATCCATTTGAAACAAAACTCCGCTTTCGCTCGGATTGACGGAATGCACTCAATCGCCGCGAACGCAGCTGCTCTTTCGTCTGCATCAGGAATGTAGTTGTCGAGCAGGTTCAAATAAAACTGCACATGCAGCGCTTCTTCGTACAGTTGACGCGAAAGATACATTCTGGCTTCTGGCGAATTGATGTGTTCGTAAAGGTTGAGCACAAGATTGTTGGCCACAATCGAATCGCCAGTAGCGAAAAACGCCACTAAGCGGCTAATGAGATGTTTCTCGGCGGGCAACAATTTGCGATCGAGGTCTGTCAGGTCGTCAGAAAAGTCTATTTCTTCAACAGTCCAAGTATTTTTGATAGCGTCTTTATACATTTCAAAAAACTGCGGGTATCGCATCGGACGCAAAGTCAAATTGAAGCCTGGATCTAAGATATTAGATTCGGGTTTCGCCGTTGGAGTTGCTGAGGCTATTGGAGTTGCTGAGGCTGCCTCAGGTGCAATAGGTTGCACGGGAACTACCGCAACATTGGTTTCAATTGTTAGTGCCATTATTCGCAAGCCTCACATGTCTGGGGATTTTCGAGTGAACAGTTCAAAGTTTCGTTTTCTATAAGGGTCTGTGGTTTCGTACCATTAGTTGATCCGCCGCTTGGGGAATGTGGCGCAGTTGGTGACCCCGCGGTGGTCTTGTTGATGCGAGTGGCGGGGCGGCTACGCAAATAATAGGTGGTTTTTAGCCCTTGTTCCCAAGCGTACATATACATTGAAGACAGTTTGTTAATGGTCGGTGCTTCCATAAACAGATTCAGCGACTGGCTTTGATCAATAAACGCACCACGCTCGGCGGCCATTTCAATAAGCGATTTCATGGGGATTTCCCAGGCTGTCCTGTAAATGTTTTTCAAATCATCTGGCACTCGGTCGATACCTTGGACTGAACCCTCCGCCTTTTTCACATCGGCAATCATCTCGGAGTCCCACAAACCTCGGCGTTGCAGGTCGGCAACAAGGTAACGGTTAATCTGCATGAACTCTCCCGAGAGAGTCTCTCGTTTGAAGAGGTTGGATACTTGCGGCTCAATGCACTCGTAGCAACCGGAGATCGAAGCGATGGTTGCGGTCGGGGCGATAGCGATCATCAAGGAGTTGCGCAAACCGTGCTTGGCGATGCGTTGACGTAACGCGTCCCAACGTTGCACATCGTCAGGCTCCACCCCCCACAAGTCGAACTGGAGGTCTCCCTTAGCTGCTCTAGTTTTGGCAAAGGCCGCGTGCGGGCCGTGGTTCTCGGCCAGTTCAGTTGAAGCGCACAAGGCATTGAAGTAGATTTCCTCGCTAATCAGCCGCGAGATTTCACGAGCTTGCGGGGAATCAAAGGCGAGCCCAAGTTTGAAGAAAACATCTTGAAGACCCATCAACCCCAAGCCGATAGGTCGCCAGCGAGCATTGGAAGTGGCAGCTTCTTCGGTGGGGTAAAAGTTGATGTCGATCACTTTGTCGAGGAAGGGCACTACTTGACGCACTACCTGCCCGAGACGCTGGTAGTCCACCACCTGATGCACGTCGGGATTGGCGGTTGTTGACCCATTGGTTGACGCGAAGGCGTTGAACGTGTCGGCGGTTTGCGGGTTAGCGGAGGTGACGAATTCCCCCAAGTTGATTGAACCGAGGTTGCATACCGCAGTTTCGGCTTGGTTGGTGACCTCAATAATCTCGGTGCATAAGTTTGACAGATGTACCACACGGTCACGAGAGTTGGTTTCGTTGTCTGCGCCGGGGCCGGTTTGGTTGCATTTGCGGTTGGCGGAATCTTTGAAGGTCATCCAACCGTTGCCAGTCTCGGCCAGCGCGCGCATCATGCGTTGGTACAGCTCACGAGCTTCAACTTGTTTTTCTTGGAGTTGGTCGGCTTCGGCTTGTTCGTAAATACGCCTGAACTCCTCGCCGTAAGTGTCGATCAAATCAGGAACTTTCTTGGGATCAAAAAGGCTCCATTTCCAACCTTTTTTGACTCGTTCCATGAACAGGTCGGGAATCCAGTTGGCCAAATTGATGTTGTGGGTGCGGCGAGTGTGATCTCCAGTGTTGTCTCGAAGTTCGAGAAACTGCTCAATGTCTGCATGCCAAGATTCGAGGTACACGCAAGCGGCACCTTTACGGCGGCCACCTTGATTGACCGCTGCCACCGAGGAATCAAGCGTTTTGAGCCAAGGCACGATGCCGTTAGAGAGCCCGTTAGTGCCAACAATGAGGCTATTCTTGGAACGAACGCGATGCCAAGCCACGCCAATTCCGCCAGCGAATTTGGAGAGTTTGGCGATGTCGGTGTAGCGCTTATAGATGCCTTCAAGTGAGTCTTCTGGGGAATCGAGTAGGTAACAACTAGACATCTGCGGGTGTTTGGTGCCGGAGTTGAACAGTGTGGGGCTTGACGGCAAATAAGCCAGCGAAGACATCAGGTCGTAGAAATAGATCGCCTCGGCAGGGTTTTCGGAAAGCCCGCAGGCGACCCGCAAAAAGAAATATTGCGGGGTTTCGAGTACTTGGCGGGTCTCGGGGTGGCGCAAAAGGTAACGGTCATAGACGGTGCGAATACCAAAAAATTCAAACTTGCGGTCTCTTTGGCTGTCGATAGCGGCGTTTAATTCGGGGGCGTGAGTGCCAACAAAGGCCGCGACCGCTTCGCTGATTAGTCCGAGTTTGTGCCCGAGTGCTACTGATTCGGAGAACCAGGGGGCGTTTTGGTTGCGGACCTCTTTGTCTATGTAGGTGGAGAGTAGGCGGGCGGCGAGTTTTGAGTAGTTTGGTTCTTCGACTATCAAGCCGGCGGCGGTGCGGATTGATAGTTCATCAAGTTCTCGGGTTGTGGAACCATCAGCGAGTGCCGCAATGGTTCGGGTTGAGACGATTAGGGGGTCAACTCCGTGTAGTCCTTCGGATACTCGGGCGACGGCGTTGACAATTTTGTTGACATCAACAGGTTCGAGTGCTCCGTTGCGCTTGCGCACACGCATTCGGGTAGTGACGGTTGTGGTTGCTGGGGCGCTTTGCACGGCAATTAGCCGATCCTTTTGCATCACCATCGGTATGTGGCTCCTTTTCACGCCCGGCCCTAACATTGGGTCGCTGGCTTTTCAGGTTGGATTTATTATTACAACACTGAAACTACACGCTTGCAACTATAAATTCCAAAAACCTCCGAATCGCCAGTATTGGAGGTAACTTTTGGGCATGGAGATTCTAGACGTAGACCTCTTGAGGTTCGAAAAAGGCAGCAAAGTCGCTCGCCGAAGCGTAGTTGACGGCGTGATGAAAAGTTTGGCCACCGGCTTCGTTTACGTTGCACACGACATGAGCATCAACATGATCGATGACGTTTACGCCACGCTCCAAACCTTCTTCTCGCTACCCCAAGAACGCAAAGATACCTACAAAGTTGCTGGTAGCAACGGCCAAACAGGCTACACCGGGCTACTCGTGGAAACCGCCGCAAGCGCCGAAGCACCAGACTTCAAGGAAATGTTAAATTGGAGTGCCGAGCGCCCCAAAGGGCACCCGCTGCGCACGCTCTACCCATATCGTTACGGGCCACCGACACTACCCGAACAAGACATTGCCGGTTCCACCAAACTACTCGGCGATTTCCACGATATCGTCGCGGCGCTACAAATTCGGGTTTCGCGGATCATTGCTGTGGGACTAGGGCTGCACCAATCCTTTTTTGAACGGATGCTTATCGACGGCGCAAATCTCACTAGGGCAATTCACTATCCAGCGATGCATCAAGCACCCGACAGCATCCATGTGTGGGCTGCTGAGCACGCTGACATCAACCTTATCACTGCGTTGCCCCGTGCAACTGCTGCCGGCTTGCAAGTCAAAATCAACCAAAGCTGGGTTGATGCTGTGCCCCCCGAAAATGGTGCCATCATCAACACTGGATTGATGCTTGAACGTTTCACCAACGGCCTGATAGCGCCGGGTCTTCATCGCGTTGTCTCGGGGCCTGGTCAACAAGGCGACCGTTATTCAGTGGTGCAGTTCGCTCACCCCGAGCCTTGGACATTGCTCACGCCGGTGCCCACCACAGTGACCGCAGACAACCCCCTCAAGTTCCCCACCATTACCGCTGCCGATGCGTTGTCTAAAGTGATCTGGGAAATCAATCTGGTAGAAGAAGGCCGTCGGATACCCGACTAGCTGTTGAGTTCGCAGGCGAGCAGCGGAGCACAGACCGTCTGTGATCCTGCCCACATGGTGCATCAAGCAAGCGAACTGATTGCTTAGGAGACTGCGCTGACACCGGTGCTGAAGACCTTGACGGCGTGCGTCCCACCGTCGTCGGACACCAGGGCAGGCATCAGGTGTCGATTAGGACTCGACGATCCTCGAACACGGCAGCGGTCTCAACCTCGCCGGTTTGGGTTCAGGCAGTGAGCAGGGCTGCGGGGATGACGGCGATGCCGTCTTGGCGGCGGTACGCCTCCGAACCGGTGGTCAGCACCGCTGCGTCGAGCAGTTGCGGGCCGATGCGTTGCGCGAGCCAGTGGAGGTGCCGCACATCATCGTCGTCGACGGTGCCCCCGAGTTTGACTTCCAAGGCGACGATGCGTCCGTCGGGGCGTTCCAAGATGAGATCGACCTCGTGTTCTCCGGCGCGGGTTCGCATGTGG
>Ga0209020_1002090_pt1 | contig 17080 bp, 15 predicted proteins | sample PinacodermBB_FD_187298 | JGI IMG/M metagenome (GOLD analysis project Ga0209020, IMG submission 187298) | Host-associated microbial community of the marine sponge Aplysina aerophoba from Gulf of Piran - sponge pinacoderm, lysed by bead... | ecosystem: Host-associated > Porifera > Sponge >...
ACCGAACCAGTTGGGCTGTCATGCAACGGCTGGGTATCCACGATGCGATCACGCTCGACAAAGACTTTCGCATCTACAGATTCGGCTCGGACCGACGCCGCTGGTTCACCGTCTCGCCCTGATTGGCACCCGTGCCCGGCCCAGGGCCAGGGTGCCGCGCAACTGATTGACCAGCGTTGTATGCAATACCGCATCAATGTGTATGATAAAGATATGCACAAGCAGCGGGTAACGGTCACCGTGGACGAAGAGTTGCTCGAGGCTGCCAACCGCGCGGTTATCGAGGGACTCGCCCGATCGGTCAGCGAGTGGGTGAGCGAAGCGATGGCCCAACGGCGCGATAGAGACGCGCGGCTCGCCGTGATGCGGCGACTCCTTGAGGAATACGAAGCGGAGCACGGTTTCATCAGCGACGAGGAGATCGCCGAGCAGGCCCAGCAGGATCGCGACGCGGCCGGGTCGTATCGAGCCGAATTCCGGCAGACGGCATGACCGATATTCTCGACTCTGGTGCGCTCATCGCACTGGAGGGCGACGACCGCCGGATGTGGCGACGGTTCAAGGGAGCCCTGAGAGCCGAGAGCCCACCAAAGACGCACGGGGGTGTAGTTGCCCAGGTTTGGCGCGGCGGCACCGGACGCCAGGCGCGCCTCGCGGTTGCGTTGCAAGCCGTCGAGGTCGTGCCGCTTGGGGCCGAGCTTGGACGAAGTGCTGGAGTCTTGATCGCCGGCAGTGGCCATTCCGACGCTATCGATGCCGCTTTGGTCGCGTTGGCTGACCACGGCGACCAGATCATCACCTCGGACCCTGGCGACCTGTCCATCCTCGCGGCCGCCAGCAATCGGCGCATCGACGTAGTCCCCGTATAGCGTCAATAATCTGGCAAGGCTACCGTCGTCAGGCATGCCGGAGATGGGAGCACCATGAGCGACAGGGCGAGTCGGGACAACTGGGAGACTGAGCCGCTGTGCGACCCGCAACCGATCCCTGCGCCAGACCGGGTCTGGACCGATGCGGAGATGGGGTCGATACGGCGCGGTTATGTCCCGCACATGATGGAGGAGAAGTGGTTCATGTTCATGGAACAGAACCGCCTGTTCGCGCATCGCAGCTGGACCGGATTCGGAATCTACGAGGCGACGTTCGCCCCCACCGAGGGTGGGCACGTCATCGAGACGGCGTTCGTCACCGGCGACAACTCGAAGCACCTGCGTTCTTCCGACGAGGAGGAGTCGGCGTTTCTTGAGACGCTCATCGCCAGCCACCTTCTGCGGCAACCGCTGTCTGAGGAACAACGAGACGGCAACGACCCCCATACCAATTGGGAACTCACCGTCCCCACAGTGCCCAAAGAGATGTTCTTCCCCAGGGTCGTCGAGAACCCAGATTCGAGCTGATCGGCAGCACTAATTGTCACAGTTAGCGGGTCGGCTAGGGCAGTTCGAGCCGTTTGCTGGCTATCTCGGCGTGGGTCGAGTCCATCAGGGCGTTGGTTGCGATGAGTTGGCCGTCGGTGGCGACGGGATCGTTCCAGGGGATCGCTGCGGTCCATCGCCATACGTGGGTCATGACTCTGATGTATGCGGTCAGGTCTCCGTCATTCACCGAGGCGCTCCGCAACCCGGTGAGGTACTCGTTGCGATACACGCTGGGAATCACGATTCGAGCGGCGCCAATAGCCGACAGTTCTGCGTTCATCATCACCCGGGCGACCCGGCCGTTTCCGTCTGCGAATGGGTGAACCTCGGTCACGACGATCATTGCGTAGAGGGCACGGGCAAGGCCCTCCGGCAGCTCCACGATGCGCTCGAGCCCCTTGATGAGCGTGCCTTCGACCAGGTCCGGCGCTACGAAATCGTAGGTACCGACGCGGTTGCTCTCTGTCTTCCAGGCTCCTGGGCGCTGGTCGGGGCGTCCGCTCATGATCTCTTGGTGACGGGCGATGAGGTGATTGATCAGTTCGGCAGGATCAGCCGATGTGGCTGCACGACCGATCGGATCAACGACGCAGCGGTACGTGCCGAGGACGTCGTGGCCGTCGGCCGGCCGTTCGGCTGGCGGAGTGTTTGTTTCTACGATCCGGCGCGCTTCGTCAACGGTGAAGGTCGTGCCCTCGATGTAGTTGGAGAAGTAGCTCTCGTAGAAGGGAAGCTCACCAGGGGGGTCGATTCCGGGGAGCCATTCGGGAACTCCTGGAGGCGCCATCCGTTGGAGGGACTCGATTGCGGTGTCGAAGAGCCGCAATCGTCGCTCATCCCACGCTTCGCCGACGGTGACGGTTCTGAAGAGTTGGCCGGCACTTGGCCTCAGCGGCTCTACCCCGGCGAGTTGCTCGAATAGGGAGTCGATCGCCGTGATGTGTTCGGAGCGTCCCGTCGTTTCGGCTAGATCGCGGGCCTCGGCTCGGAAGCGGTCGGTGCGCTCGGGACCCCAAGCGATGTACTTGCCGGCGATCCAGTCCTCAAGCTCGTTCAGTGAGAGGGTTCGCGAGGGCCGGCCACTCCGGCTTCGGCTCGGTTCGAGGTTGTCGAGGAGTGCACGTGCCGGGCTGGACATGTAGAGGCCGTTGCTCCAGGGCAGGTCGGATTCGTAGGGGGTGTCTCGTCGGATTCTGATTTCGAGACCTGGGAGCTTGATCGAAGTGCGGGTTGTGTCGGCCGCGACCGTGAGCGTGTCGTCTCGAATCACTCCGTGGGTCGCTGCGGACCTGTCGACGATGACAGCTCCCGGCAGGTAGTGGTTGCAGATCTCTGACCAGTTCGCCCCGACGATCTCGTCTAGCGCCGATCTGAGGTCAGCCGTGTAGATGCGCGGCGCAATCCGCCGGATACGACCGTCGCCGACAGCCTTCGACAGCGTGGTGCGTGAAGCGACATCGTCGAAGAAGATCGTGAGCAACCCGGTAGGCCAGCGCGCAGATGCCAGTGCCATTTCTGAACAATATCGCCCCGAGAACGTCCATAGTGAACGTTTTTCCGATTTAGCGATCACAACTGGTGGTCAGATAGAGGCATAAGAGACAATTGCTGGTCAAAATTCAATCATAACAGCTGGCTGGACTCAGCTCTGTGACCATTCTGAAGGCCCCAGGTGCTACCATCGCCGAGGTGCGCTCCAGGCAGACCTCTCGCTACTGGCGAAGCTCCTGGTAGCAGACTTCAGGCTGAGGGGGACGGCTACTGGGACGCAGAACTATCGAAGAACTTCGCAACGAACGCGTCAACGCCATGACCAGTGCGGAGCGAGCCGAATTCGAAGAGGCGCTCGCCTCGGCCCGCGTGGCCATCAGGGTCGGCGAGATGGTGCGCGAGGCCCGCGAGGCAGCCGGAGTCGGCCAACGCGAGTTGGCTCGACGAATGTCCACCAGCCAAGCAGCAGTTGCCCGCCTTGAGGCCGGCGGCACCAGAGCCAAACTCACGACCCTGCAAAAGGCCGCTACCGCACTGGGCCTCGAATTGACCATCGACCTCGCGCCCACACACTGACGCGTCGCCGGATCAAGCCTCGCCCCACCCAGTCAAGAAGGAGGATCTCCATGCTTGCTCCAATCCTTGGAGCCTGCGCAAAACCGAGGGTGAATCAGGATCGCCTGCCCGGCTAGAGTGGGTCCGCAACTCCCCGAACTGAGAGCGGCATCGCGGTCGTGAAGGAACGGTTCGATACTCGGACGTGAAAGGCGTGAAAGAAGATGGACGTCGCGCTGGATGGCCGCTACCGCGCATCACTCAAGAATCTGGAGGCGGCTGATGCTCAGAGAGTCGAGCGGGCCGTGGAGAAGTACACCGAATGCCCAAACACCCCCTCGCTGAATCTCGAACTGTTGTCGGGGTCCGGCCGAAAGCGATTGTGGTCGATTCGAGCCTCTGAGAAGCTCAGGATCCTGCTCGCCCGACAGGGCTCCACGTCTGTTCTGATATGCGCGGGCCACCACGATGAGGTCTACGAACTCGCCAACCGGTCGAGGTTCGTCGTGCCGCAGGTCGGCAGTCCGCGTCTGTTCGATCGCAATCCGGTTCACAACGGCTCCGAATCGCGATCTGCGCGGCGAGAGGAGGTCATGCCCACGCGCCGACCAGTCAGCGACGAGCGTTCGATACTCGAACACTGGGAATCCTCTGAACTCGCCGAATCCGGATTCGATGATCGGCAAATCAGGATGCTTCGAGAAGCGACTGCCGAGAATCTGTTGGAGGTGTGGCCCGACATCGACGACGCAACGTTCGACCTGGTCGTTGAACTGATTGAGATGGATCCCCATGAATGGCGGCAGGGTCGACGTGTTGAGGACGAGACACGGGTCGATGAACGGTTCCGGCGCGCGATCGTTGAGCGGGGCGCCTTGGCCGGTCTCTCGTCGGTTCTGACTCCCGATGAATTCCGGAGGCTCGTTGAGTCACCCATCGAGGACTGGATGATCTTCCTGCATCCTGATCAGCGTGCGCTCGTTGACAGGCGATTCAACGGTCCAGCCCGCGTCAGCGGCTCTGCGGGGACGGGGAAGACCGTTGTCGCTCTCCACCGCGCCGCTGCCTCAGCAAAGCGACTGACCGGCTCGGCGGTCCACGACGCTGCTCCGATTCTCTTCACCACCTACATCAGGACGCTCCCGCCGGTGCTCGAGCATCTGTATTCGAGAATCCCTACTTCGGTACCGGGCGCAGTCGATTTCATCAACATCGACAAACTCGCCCGGCGCATATGTCAGGAGGCGGGCCAGCGGAAGAAGATCGACATCGGGAAGGCAGACGCAGCATTCAGAAAGGCGCGCCATCAGATCGTCAGGCCCGGCACGCCCCTTCACAGGCATTCGATCACCTACCTGCAAGAGGAAGTCAAATATGTGATCAAGGGCCGCGGCATCAGCTCACTCGAGGAGTACTTGACGATACAGAGAAGCGGGCGCCGCGTCCCCTTCTCGCCGTCCATGCGCAAACAGGCATGGTGCCTTCGCGAAACCTACGACCAGCTCCTGGCGAAGTCGGGCATCGTCGATTTCGAAGACGTTGTTCAGTCGGCGTTGGAGACTGCCCGTCGGGAAACGGCCCCGAGATACCGGGCTGCGATCATCGACGAATCACAGGATCTCACCCTGGCCGGACTGCAACTCGTGATCGCACTGACACAAGGAACCGAGACGCGCGACCTTCGCGACAGACTCCTGCTCGTAGGTGACGCCGGCCAGAAGATCTATCCCGGCGGATTCACGCTCGCCCAGGCGGGCATAGACGTCACGGGCAACAGTTCAGTCCTTCGTTTGAACTACCGCAACCCCCGCAGCGTCATCGACACTGCAACCGCCTGCACGCGCTCCGGCGCCGTCAACGACCTGGGCAACGAGTACCCACGCGCCGACGCAGACGCCACGACGATCCGAGATGGGGAGAAACCAATACTCCTCGGCCCTCTCAGCGTTACGCGTCAGATCGAACTGGTCGCCGAACACATCGGCAGGTTCTGCGGTGCCTGGGGTATGGCGCTCGGCGACGTCGGTGTGCTCGCCCCGAAGAATCAGATCGTGGGAGAAGCCCTGAGGGGTCTTGCTGGGTCTGGACTCGCCTGTCAGAACCTGAAGGACTGGGACGGTCGCCCCAGCGACAGCGTCAAGGTCGGGACCTTCCACAGAGCCAAGGGACTCGAGTTCAAAGTGGTGTTCCTGCTCGACATGGGTGAGTCGGTCTTCCCAGAACCAAGACGCCCCGGCCAGTCTGAGAATGAGTTCGCAGAACTGAAGGAGCTTCAACTCTCCCAGTTGTTCGTTGCCATGACACGAGCCCGCGACTCGCTCTACATGCTGTACCGCACCAGTCCCAACGAGGAGCTGCTCAACGCCTCGGACCATTTCGACCGCCAAGAACCCGAACTGACCGCCATTCCCTGATCGGATTTCTTGGCGCTGACGCTGACCCCAGCGATATCGCAACCGACGATTGGCCCACAAATTGTAGGGCAGTTGCTCCATAAACTGTAGGCTGCTCGATCCACTATATTACATCATGTTCTGCGAAACCGGCATGGCAAGCAAGTCGTCTAGTTCGAGATAGTTCACTCAGCCGTCCGCGAGCATGCTCAGCAGTTCCTCATGACGCTCGAGGTTCCGCTTGAGCATCGTCTGGAACTCCGGGTCACTGCGTTGACGCTCCACATGCTCGGCGAGGGCATCTCGAATGACGTCGCTCACGGTCGTCTCCTCAACCTCGGCTATTGCCCGCACCCTCTCCGCGAGCGTCTCATCGATACGCAATGTCATGCTCTTGGTGTGTCCCTGCGGTGTCATCGTCTCCTCCTCGGCAGCGCCCCGAGTAGAAAGATACCTCTTGGTAGCGAGAATGTGAGATACCAAGATATCTCAATGAGCACGCATTCAGACAGAGAGACGCTGACGACCGAGTTCAGAGCCGGATGTGAACCCTATGTTCATGGAGGGGAGCCATTTCCCACCCGATCGCCTCCTAAAACTGATATACCCCGCCATTCCCGGCGAAACCGGGAAGGCGCGGAGCAGTGGTTAAACCCTAGCAGATCGACACAGCTAAGCTGGCGCGATGATGGAGATCTGGACAAAAGACGACAAAGGCTGGAAGTTGAGCCCGCCCGAAGGGTTCGAAGATGAGGCAACCCTCCATGGCCTGATAGAGAAAAAACCGGAGATGTTGCAGCTGTCGGGCAAGCCGACGCTGTTCATTCTTGGTCGAGAAGTGTCGCTTGGTTCGGGCTACGCGGATCTCGTGGCAGTGGAGACATCGGGCCGACCGGTCATCGTCGAAGTGAAGCTCGCGAAGAACAACGAAGCTCGTCGCGCTGTCGTTGCACAGATTTTGGCCTATGCAGCGAATCTTCACGGCATGAGCCACGAACAGCTTGCAGACGTATTGCCCAAGGACGGACTGGAAGCGGTTCGCGAGGATGCTCCGGACGCTCAGGAATTCACTGACTCCCTAGACGAGCATCTTCGAGAAGGCAGATTCAGGCTGGTGTTCGTGCTTGACGAAGTACCACAAGAATTGATGACGCTGGTGGCCTACTTGGAACATGTCACGGACAAACTCTTGATCGACCTCGTTGAAGTCAATTCCTTCGAAATCGGCGGAACCTCGATCGTGCTACCTCAGCGGGTCACTCCAGAGCGCCACGAGGTGACCGTGGAGAACACCCGCAACCAAAGCTCCACGTCTCCCTACCGTGACGGTAGCGGCATATTCAAAGACTCAATCCGCCGAGCACCAGAGGGCACTCACGCGGATCTGCACCGTCTGCTGGAGTGGGCGGACAACCTCGAACAGCGGGGATTGGTCAGACTCCGAACAGCCATCGGCAAAAACAACAAGCGGTTCACCTTGCGTCCCGAGTTGGTTGACCAGGGAGTTGGTCTGCTCACACTGTGGAACGACAACGGAGCAGCAATTCAGTTGACCCGCAGCGTTTTCGAACGGAACGCCCCGAGCTTCATTGAACGGATCGAGGAACTCACGAAGACTACGATGGGTCAAGGAAACACGGTCGGAGAGTTCAACGACGAACTACTACTTGCTCTGACCGAGGCATACGAACACGCCGCCAATGCCCAGTCGGGATGATAACTGACCTGCTATAGCTGCAGAACCTGCACTCTTGCGGGGAGATCTCGCCCGCGGGAAAGCAGGGCCACCACTCGTTCGACAAACAGGTTGCTGGGTTGTAGGCACCCGCCACACCGTTGACCGAGCCCGGGAGCCCCCGTCGACCGGGAGCCGAGCAGGATCGTGAACTCACCCCGATCCCGGGCTCGTCGAGATGCTCGCCTAGTCCGACTCCTGTCACACTGTGTGCCTAGAAATGGGGCCTCTTGACAGGATTATTAGCACAATTAAACTATAGTCTGCGCAGAAACTAAACGCTAGAGCCGATCTGTGTGTCCATCTGATGCAAGAACGGTCAGGAGACAAGGAGTCCGAATGCTTCTTCGCTTTGAGGTGGAGAACCACCGGTCCATCCGGGAGCCGGTCGAGTTGTCGATGATCGCGATCGACAAGGACCGCGTCGCGGCCCGCCATATTGAGGGCATCGGCGACGAGCAGGTGCTGACGGTCGCGGGAATCTACGGTGCGAACGCTTCGGGCAAGACCAACCTGATCGACGCGCTGGCGTGCCTGTCGAAGGCGGTAAGACTGTCGCTGTACACCCGGGGAGAGGCGCTTACCGTTGATCCGTTCGAGTTCGCACCCGAACCAGGGCCGACAACTTACGGGGTCGATCTGGTCGTCAACGCTGCCCGCTACCGCTACGAGTTGCAGGTGGACGAGTCCGGAGTCGTCTCCGAGGCTCTGTACAGCTACCCGCAGCGACGTCGCCGAACGCTGTTTGAGCGCCAGGGAGATGACCTGACCTTCAGGCGCGGCACGCGACTGACTGGCGGCGGGCGCGAATTGATCACTCCGACGACCCTGGTCATGTCCGTCGCCGACCGCCTGACCGAGGAGATAAGCGCCGTTGCGATATGGCTGGAGAACATCGAATTCGTCGACTACTGGCCGCGGTCGATAATCCCCAGAGTGTTCAAGGATGCCCGCGTTGGGGCACGATGGACCGCCGAGGATCACCAAGAGGGCCTCTACGACCTGTTCGAGGAATCGCCCTCGCGTGACCGGCGCAGCGGTGAAGACGCGCCACCCGGCAGTCACACCCAACGGCGCGATCTGGCACTCTCGCTGCTCAAGTTCGCCGACCTGGGCGTCCGGGATGCAGAGGTGACCGAGGACAAGACTGCCACCAACCCCGACGGGCGCCGATTGAGGCTCTTGCACGACGTCTCGGGCAGTCTGCTCCCCTTGGAGTTGGCCGAGGAGTCCGAGGGGACCCTCGCCTGGCTCCGCCTGATGCCGGAACTGCTTCGGGTTCTCGCGAACGGAGGGCTCATCGTGGTCGACGAGCTCGACTACAGCCTCCACCCCGCGATATCGAGCAAGCTCGTAGAACTGTTCCACGACCCTGCGACCAATCCGCGTGGCGGCCAGATCATTTTCACAACCCACGACACGAGCCTGCTCGGCCATCTGAACCGCGACGAGGTGTGGATCACCGAAAAGAGGCCCGATGGGAGTACAGGCCTGATTGCACTGTCTGACTTCCGCGGAACGAATGTCCGTCGTTCCACGAACCTCGAACGTGCTTACCTTCAAGGCCGTTTCGGTGCCGTGCCGGTGGTTGATGAGTTCCAGTTGCGCGCCGATTTGAGCGTCTCGCAAGACTGACTATCGCGCGGGACCGACAAGACCGAACATGCCGGAGATAGGAGCACGATAGACACAACCACGGCGACATCGTAGTGATCGTCGCGGGCTCTGATCGCTATGTCGAGGGCCATCAGGACATCGATGCCCTTCTCCTCAGCCCGCCACGCTGTCGGCTGGCCCATGGTCCAAGCCTTCGGTTGGTAACGCAGGGGGCGGCTTATGACCCTTGCGAGCGAATGGGCCTTCCACGAGTCGAATTGTCGTGCGGACCCGGCTTGTGAATGCGGACCGCTCTTTAGGCCTGGCTTCCCCCGGTACACGTACACCGCGGTGAGTTCACGAGTTGGGTCAACCTTCTCTCCGAGTTGCGTTAACGGGCGCTTCTGCTATATAAGAAGTGCTTGCCAAGCGCGCATGGTTACGGATCCAGTCCGTCTGCTCGCGTGATCGGCACTCAAACTGGCTCGTCACATCACTCGTCCCCATGGCTCTCGGTTGCTGTTACACGATGTCCAAAGCGAAGCCACCTAGACCCCAGGTGTCGCACTTTGAGTCAGCGGGGATCTGCTTCGGTGCTGGGTTAGTCGTAGTTGATGTATTGCGAACGTCGTTGCATGAACTCCCGCAGGTCCGGCAAGTCCCGTGCAGGTTGCCGGTTCATTTCTTCCCACTCGCGGCGAGCCTTGGCATCAAGAGGAAACACTGTCTGATCTGGGAGTTCTCGACGCTGCTCAAGCGACTGACTCGCAACGGACGGCAGCAGCCTCTCCTCTGTTGTGTCTGCGAGCCTGCTCTTCTCTGCCATTGATGCTGTTCTTCGGTTCACGTCTTTCTCCTCAGCTTGATGCTACTCCAGGGGTGACGGCAGAACACCCGCAACCCCGGTCAATGGACGTTCGCGACCTGTGCTGGCTCTTAGCCTGGATCCAGGCTAAGCAGACGTTCTCATGAGTTGGTTCCCGGTCTTGGTGTCGACGTAGGCGAAGCTCTGCGGGGGACGGAAGTTCCTCGGACTTGCCCGGAGGTCTTGGAGAGGGATCGGCCGGCTGAGCGTTTGTGGATCGGAAAGCGTGAGGGCCGTGCCTTTGGTCACACCCTCGAAGTACTGCTGGAACTCATCGAGGGACAAGTCTGATCGTGGGCCGTGCTTGCGCCACAGGGCTGCGAGGCCAGCGGACCGGACGCTAGTGATCACGCATGTTCCAACCAGCGCACGCACCGGCGACGCGGCATACAACAGAGCACGCGTCGGAACCACGATCTTCGGCACGGTGCGGCGCAGTTCCACAGTCTTGGCACCAGCGAGGATGGCCTCCGCGAATCTGGGTTTCAGCGACAGCACAACCATCCGGTCTTGGTCAAGCCCGTAGAAATCGTTGCTCATTGCGGCCCCATTCCTTCCTCGTAGAAAGCGCGGACATAATTCTCGTCAATTCTGCGCGTTGTTATGAAGTATGAATTCTGGTTCATGCTGTCACAGATCTCTCGTGAACGGGCAATCGAGACTGGTTCGGTGAACATCTCCGTTTGGCTGAACACCAGTGCGGTGGCCTCCGAACGACCTGTCCGCTTGGAGCGTTTGGCGGTTTCGATGACCTGGTGTTCGTCAAGCACTCCGTAGTGGCGATAGCGGCGGTAGAGCCGACGCGGGGCTCCCGTCTCAACTTCGTCCAACCACGACATGGCTCTCATTCCCCCGCGAGACCCCCCACCAGAAACCCACCAGATGATCCTCGCGGGCGCCTCAACTGACCGACGAGGCGACATGTAGTAGACGTTGTCACGAGCGGCGGCTGCGCGGCGATGCTGTTCGAACAGCCTTCGCTGTGGCTCTTCGTACCCGAGGATCACGCGAGCGTATTCGGGCTTGATCGGGACCATATAGCACGGAACGCCACCGGTGAAGATCTTTGCTGGCCACGCGTACAACTCAAAATCGCGGACAATATGCACATTCAGCCGATCCCATCCGATGTGTTCCAGTTCCTCCGGCAACGGGTCGCCAGGGCCGAGTACGCCAGTCCTAACCGCTGCCTTCCATGCCGACCCCTCCGCTCTGAATCCCTCGTCGCGTAATGCCCGGTCGACGGGTGAACGTGTCTGATCGTCCACCACGATGGTGGCCGGACCGTCTGCGGACACGATGGTGCGGAGGTGATGAACCATCTGCCTGGCCGCCGCCTTCGACAGCGCTCCAGGTGCACTGCGGAGGGCCGTGACGGTGACTTGAGCACCATCGCGGTACATCGCCCCAAGTGCCAGGTGTTCCTCGTCGTCGGACATCAACTGCTCGATGCGACCCGACGGTTGAGCGGTGACGACGCTCAGACGCCGGCGCAAGTCTGTCGGACGCTCACCAAGATATTCGTGGCAGTAGACCGACAACGCCGTGTTCGATGGAATCTCTGAAACAGCGGACACAGACCAACCCGAGACAGCGATAGATCGCATCTGGCGTTCATGCTCGCCGCCGAATTCTTGCAACCACAACAGAAAGTCATCTGGCCTAACGAGGCCCAGGCCGGTCAGTCGCTCGATGTGCTTCGCCTGCCGTACGTTGCTCCTTGTCAACGCAGAGGTGAGTCAGCGAGATGTCGCGCGTCTTGACCCTCTTCGCGTAGAGCGCGTAGCCCTTGACTTCGCCTTTCTCCACAAACGCGAGCACTCTTCCCTCAGACGCAGCCTGTTCGATCGCAGCGAACGGCAAGTGACCCAAGGTCCTGCTATTGGCATTCCCGAGTTCCACGACCCGTCCGTAGTGCGGTGAGTCAGGGCTGACTTCCTCGATCATCGCCTGCCCTCCGCGTTTCGTTCGATGGCGCTGCACGGACGATGGGCCGTGCGGCCGTACGGTTCAAACATCCACGCCACGGTAACTGTAGCGTATGACAGTTTGACTTCGAACTAGCCCGTCATCAGCAACGCCGGACTTGCTGAATCAGAGGCCTGGTTGCGGGCTCGGCCACTCCAACCTAGGCTGCAACCTCTGCGCGACCGATGCGTGAGACGAGAGAGACTCGCGATGGCAACGTCCGTGGAGGCCCTTGATGAAAGCGACCGAGGCGAAGCTCCTTGAGTTTCTGAGCCGATCGCCTCAGTTCGCGATCCCGATCTATCAGCGGACCTACAGCTGGACGGAGCCCGAGTGTCGACAACTCTGGGACGACATACTCCGTACCGGGAACGACGATCAGATTGCTGCGCACTTCGTCGGGTCTATCGTCTACATCGAAGAGAGCATGTACCAGGTTATGAGCCGGTCACCGCTCCTCGTTATCGATGGGCAACAACGTCTCACGACTGTCATGTTGATCCTCGAAGCCCTGGCCAGGCACCTTGGGGACGGAGAACCGATGGACGGGTTCTCCCGAGAGAAAATCCGCACCTACTACCTACTCAATCATCTGGAAGAAGACGAGCGTCGCTTCAAGTTAGTGCTTACGCAGACGGACAAGGAGAGCCTTATCGCGCTGCTTCAACAGCGTCCGCTGCCGACGGAAGCAGCGCTCCGCGTCAAGGAGAACTTCGAGTTCTTCGAACATCAGATCGCTGATCTAGGTGGCGAGCTCATTGCGCTGTGCCGGGGCCTCGCAAAGCTGATGGTCGTCGACGTTGCGCTCAGCCGGGAGCAAGACAATCCACAGCTCATTTTCGAAAGCATGAACTCGACAGGACGAGCGCTCAGTCAGGCAGACCTGATTCGCAACTTCGTATTGATGGGACTCGAACCAGCGAAGCAGACACGAATCTACGAAGACCATTGGCGACCGATGGAGCTCGCCTTCGGACAGGATGCCTACGGCACCCACTTTGACCGATTCATGCGCCATTATCTGACGCTGAAGACTGGCGAAATTCCCAAGGTCGGGAAGGTCTACGAGGCGTTCAAGAAGTACGCGTCTCGACCGACGATCACGCGAGACGGCATCGAGCTGCTGGTCACCGACATCCATCGATTCGCTGGCTACTACTGTTCGATAGCCCTTGGTCGGGAGTCCCCAGGCCGCCTCAACGAAGCCTTCCGAGACCTGCGCGAGCTCAGAGTCGGTGTCGCTTACCCCTTCCTCCTTGAGCTCTATTCCCATTATGACAAGGACCAATTGAGCGAGGCCGACTTCTACACGGCGGTTCGGCTAGTTGAGTCTTACGTGTTCCGTCGCGCAGTCTGCGGCATCCCAACGAACTCGCTAAACAAGACGTTTTCGACGTTTGGTCGCGAACTCAGAAAAGACAGTTACCTGGAGAGCATCAAGGCCCACTTCCTCCTGATGCCGTCCTACCGCCGGTTTCCGCGAGATGACGATTTCAAGCGTGTACTTCAAGAGCGAGACGTTTACAACTTCCCGAGGAGTAGCTATTTGCTTCGTCGGCTCGAGAATCATGAGCGTAAAGAGCGCGCGACCGTTGACGAGTACACAATCGAACACATCATGCCCCAAAACGTTGACCTCTCCGCGACGTGGAGAAATCATCTCGGGCCAGAATGGGAACAGGTACACGAGAAGTGGCTTCACACACTCGGCAACTTGACACTAACGGGCTATAACTCGGAGTACAGCAACCGCCCATTCACAGCGAAACGGGACATGGAGGGCGGATTCAGGATGAGTCCCCTCAGGCTTAACCAAGACATAGGATCGCGGGAGCGCTGGGATGAGCGAGCGATTCGGGACCGTGCCGCCGGTCTTGCGGACCTTGCCGCAAGCGTCTGGGGAGAGGTGCAACTCCCTGACGAGAGGCTTGCCCAATACCGACAGCAACCGGACCGTCGGCCGCCTGGGAACTACACGATCAAGGACCATCCACACCTCGACCCGGAGAGCCCTGTCCGCCCGTTGTTCGACATGTTCCGGAAAGAAGTGCTAGATCTCAGTCCAGTGGTCACCGAGGAGTTCCTCAAGCTTTACGTCGCCTACAAGGCGGAGACCAACTTCGTTGATGTCATTCCACAGGCTTCCCAGTTTCGCCTTTCGCTCAACCTCCGCTTCCACGAGTTGCACGACCCAAAGCGCCTTGCTACAGATGTCACCAACCTCGGGCGCTGGGGGAACGGCGATGCGGAGATAAGGCTAAGCGAGCCGGGAGAGTTGCGGTACGTGATCGGACTCGTCCGCCAAGCGTTCGAGAAGCAGATGGGCAACGGGGACAGCGACACCTGAGTTCCGCTTGGTCGGACCCTGTCATATGGGCCGCCGGGGTGTGGCAAACACGGACGTTGTCCCCTTTGTGACGGGTTTGGGGGTGGCGCATTCCTGCGCGACTTCGAGAGACTGGCAACCCAGCAACGAGACAGATGCGACAGCAAACGCGAAGCGCCGCATACAGTCAGTTGTTCTGGGGTAGTGTTTGTTTCGCTAAGGGGTGGTTTCGCTTGAACCATGCGGAATGGTCAGGGTTCGGTAGAGGTTGGCTAGGAAGGTGGCCATCTGTTCGCGGGTTACCGGGTCTTTGGGTGAGTAGGTGGTGCTGCTGGTGCCGGTGGTGATCCCAAGCCCGAAAATACGGCCGATATCAGCAGACGCGAACGAGGCTTCGTCAACATCGGTGAACGGCGTTTCCGTTACGGGAGCCGGTGTTCCGCTCAATTTCTCATACAAGCGAGCCAAGAACGAAGCCATCTGCTCACGGGTGACCGTAGCCTTCGGGGAGTAGGTTGTGCTGCTGGTGCCGGTGGTGATCCCAAGCCCGAAAATACGGCTGATGTCGTCAGACGCGAACGAGGTTTCGTCAACATCGGTGAACGGAGTTTCCGTAACCGGGGCGGGCGTTCCGCTCAATTTCTCATACAAGCGAGCCAAGAACGAAGCCATCTGCTCACGGGTGACCGTGTTCTTCGGGGAGTAGGTTGTGCTGCTGGTGCCGGTGGTCACACCAAGCAAGAAGATGCATGCAACGTCATTGTGAGCAAAAGACGACTGAGGAACATCGGTAAACGGTTCAACCTCAATCGTCGCATCAAGTTCACACAAAGCTTCCCGAACAGGACGCACAAACGCCACATCACCTGTACCGGGATCAATCCCATCATCTGGATATGAATCGGTGTCGTCTGGGTCTGCGTCGTCTGGGTCTGCGTCGTCTGGGTCTGTGTCTGGGTCGTCTGTGTCTGTGTCTGTGTCTGCGTCTGGGTCGTCAGTGTCGGGGTCGAGGTCGTCAGTGTTTGCGTCGTCAGTGTCCGGGTCGTCAGTGTCCGGGTCGGGGTCGAGGTCGTCAGTGTCTGGGTCGTCAGTGTCCGGGTCGGGGTCGTCAGTGTCTGCGTCGTCAGTGTCCGGGTCGTCAGTGTCCGGGTCGTCAGTGTCTGCGTCGGGGTCGTCGGGGTCGGTGTCTGTGATCGTCAACGTCACTGGCGTGACCGTCAATCCCGTACTCGACGCGGTCAATATGATCGTTTCTGAGTCCTCGGCGGTTTCGTCGTCGGTGATCTGTACTGTGCCCGACGCGGTGGTCTGTCCGACTGCGATGGTAAACGCCGCAGGCAGCGTGTAGTCCGTGCTTTCTGTAGCGGTGCCTGCCGTGGTCAACGTCACCAACACCGCCGATATCGCCGCCTGATCAAGCGTCGCGGTGACAATCACCGAAGCACCTTCAACAACAGCGTTATCATCTGCGCTGGTGGTCAACACCAGAGTCGTCGGCGGCGGAGGCGGCGGCGGTGGTGGTGGAATGAACACCTGCGGTGGCACGGTCACCGTCACAATCACCGTACCTATCGCATTGATCTGATAACCAGCGTCGCTGCTCACCGCCGCATGCGTAATCGACGAAGAACCGGCTTCCACACCAATCACCGTGAACGTTTGCGGCGTAAACCAATTATCGGTGGTGAACACCAACGCCGCAGAAACCGTAGCTTTGTCTAATGCTTGACTCGTAGCGGTGACCGTCACACTATCCGCGGGTTGTGCATCCAACACCACCGTATACCTCACCGGCGCATTCTCAACCACAGTCAAACTCGTTTCCGACACAGTCACCCCAGCAGCATCATCATCAGTAACCGTTACCGTCACCGACCCCAACGATGTCAACGCGTCATACACCGTGTCGGCGGTGTTGGCAGTGTCGATACTGTGAGACACCGACACCTCGTTGTTGGCGTAACCAGCGTCTTGAACACCCGTCACCGTCACCGACTGTGCCGTGTTCCAAGTCGAGGTGGTGAACGTCAACTTCGCGGGCGACACCGACGCCGCAGCCGTGTCGGCACTTGACACCCCGACCACCACATCACCGGTCGGCTGCGCATCCAACCTCACAGTATACGTGCCCTCGGAACCCTCGCCCACAGTCAACGTGGTCCCACTGACCGTCACCCCAGCAGAGTCATCATCAGTAACCGTCACGGTCACCGACCCCAACGACGACAACGCGTCATACTCCGTGTCGGAGGTGTTGGCAGTGTCGATACTGTGAGACACGGACACCTCGTTGTTGGCGTAACCAGCGTCTTGCACACCCGTCACCGTCACCGACTGTGCCGTATTCCAAGTCGAGGTGGTGAACGTCAACTTCGCGGGCAACACCGTCGCCGCCGCCGTGTCGGCACTAGACACATCGATCACCACATCACCAGACGGCCGCGTCGCCAACTTCACCGTATACGTTCCATCACCAGCCTCACCCACAGTCAACGTGGTCCCACTGACCGTCACCGCAGCCGTATCATCATCAGACACCGACACCGTCACACCAGCCACCGAGACCGAGTCGTAAGCATCGTCGGCGGTGTTGGCCGCGTCGATGGCGTGAGACACCGTCACCGTCTCGTCGGTGTGGTCATCATCAGCGACACCATTCACCGTCACCGACTGCACCGCAGACCAATCAGATGTGGTGAACGTCAACTTCACAGGCGACACCGACACCGCAGC
>Ga0209020_1002102_pt1 | contig 17034 bp, 18 predicted proteins | sample PinacodermBB_FD_187298 | JGI IMG/M metagenome (GOLD analysis project Ga0209020, IMG submission 187298) | Host-associated microbial community of the marine sponge Aplysina aerophoba from Gulf of Piran - sponge pinacoderm, lysed by bead... | ecosystem: Host-associated > Porifera > Sponge >...
CGAAGGGCGCCAACAACCTGCCAGTGGCAGGCGGGGCTCTGACATCATGCGGCTGATTCTGGTTCGACATACGCGGCCGGCGGCGCCGGACAACGTCTGCTACGGTGCCACGGATCTGGACGTGGGGCCGGACTTCGATGAAGAGGCGGCGCTGGTGGCGGCGGCGTTGCCCGTGGTGGAGCGGCTGGTGACCAGCCCGTTGCGCCGGTGTGTGCGGCTGGCGGAACGGATCGGAGCGGCCCGCGGCCTCGCTCCGGCGGTTGACGAGAGGTTTCGCGAGATGGATTTCGGGCGCTGGGAGGGCTTGCCCTGGGAGGCCATCGACCGGGTCGCGCTGGATGCCTGGGCGGCGGATTTCCTCGACGCCCGGCCCCACGACGGCGAGAGTGTGCGGATGGTGTCCCAACGAGTGGGTTCGGCGCTGGACGACTACCGGCGCGGGGGCGTGTCGTGTGCGGTGGTGACTCATGGCGGGGTGATCAAGGCCGCGCGGGCCCAGGCCGGGTGCACGGACGCGTGGACGACCTCGGTCGACTTCGGGGGCACGGTGTGCCTGTCCGCCGAGGCGGAGCGCATTCGGTGCGATTTGCCCGGGGCAACGCCGTGGTTCTGAGCTCCTTCAGGGTCCGGCACGGCGGTGACCTGTCGACCGCCCGACGGCTCTTCGGCTCGCCGCCGGCCGGGTGGCTCGACCTCTCCACGGGGGTCAATCCCTGGCCCTATCCTTACGGGACCATCCATCCGGAAACGCTCACTCGCCTGCCGCAGGAGGACGCGCTGGAGGCGTTGTTGGCGGCGGCGCGGAACGCCTACGGCGTCCCGGCCGCCAACGGTCTGGCCGCGGCTCCGGGAAGTCAGGCGCTGTTGCAGATGCTGCCGGCCATGAGGCCCCGGTCACGGGTGGCCGTCCTGGCGCCCACCTACGAGGAGCATACGGTGGCGTGGCGCCGGCTGGGCCACGTCGTGGAGGAGGTGGGTTCGCTGGCGGAGTGCGGGGAAGCCGACGTGGTGGCGGTGGTCAACCCGAACAATCCCGACGGCCGCATCACCGACCCGGGAAGGCTGGCGCGAACCGCCGAGGAGTTGGCTGGCCGCGGCGGTTGGCTCGTCATCGACGAGACCTTCGCGGATGTCGCGCCGGAGGTGAGCCTGGCTTCGGCGGCGGACCTTCCCAATACGCTGATCATGCGCTCTTTCGGCAAGTTCTTCGGCCTGCCGGGCCTGCGGCTCGGTTTCGTCGCCGGCCCGCCGGCGCTGGTGGGCTCCATTGCCTCGCGTCTGGGCCCCTGGGCCGTTTCCGGGCCCGCCATGCACATCGGCGTCCGGGCGCTGGTGGACGCGGAATGGATCGTCCGGACTCGCGGCCGGTTGGCGAAGATGCGGCGCCGGCTCGACGACGTTCTTTCGGAAACGGGCCTGACCGTTGTCGGCGGCACCGACCTGTTCCGGTTGGTGGAAACCGCCGCGGCCCAGGATGTGTATCGCCGCCTCGGGCAAGCGGGAATCCTGCTCCGTTCCTTCGAGCGTCATCCGCGCTGGCTCAGGGTGGGGCTGCCGCCCACGCCGGGCGCCTTGAAGCGGCTCTCCGTGGAGTTGGAGGGGAACCGGTCCGGACGGGCCGCCGGGGGCCGGGGACGGCCATGAGCCTTTCCGACACCGCGTCCCCGCTGCTGGCGGCGATGTTGCTGGATGCGGTCATCGGAGACCCCCGCTGGTTCTACCGTATGATCCCGCACCCCACCGTGGTCATGGGCCGGGTGCTGGCCTCCTGCGATCGTCTATTGAATCGCCCCGCCTTCGGCGTCATTGGACGCCGCGCCGCGGGCGCGGTCTCCACGTTGGCCGTGGTGGCGGCGTTCGGAGGGTTGGGCGCGCTGATCAGCGCCGGCCTCAACCGCTGGTGGGGCGGATTCTGGGTAGAGGCCTTACTGGTCTCGGTCCTCATCGCCCAGAACAGCCTCTACCGCCATGTGGCCGATGTCGCCGGGGCGCTGGAGCACGACGGAGTGGATGCCGGCCGGGGCGCGGTGGCCCACATCGTCGGGCGCGATCCCGACTCGCTCGACGCACACGGTGTGGCGCGGAGCGCCGTGGAATCGCTGGCCGAGAATTTTGCCGACGGCGTGGTGGCGCCGGTCCTGTGGTGCTTGCTCTTCGGTTTGCCGGGTATCGTCGCCTACAAGGCGCTCAACACCGCGGACAGCATGATCGGTCATCGCGACCGGCGGTACCGCGACTTCGGGTGGGCGGCGGCGCGGTTGGATGATCTTGCCAACTGGGTGCCGGCGCGCGTCGCCGGCCTTCTCCTGGCGGCCTCCGGCATACAGCCCGGGGTCCGCGGTCCGATCCATGCCTTGAGGATCATGTGGCGGGACGGCGGCACTCACCGGTCGGTCAACGCGGGCTATCCGGAAGGAGCCATGGCCGGCGTGCTGGGTGTCCGCCTGGCCGGACCGCGCCGATACCGGGGCGTGGTGACCGCCGACCCGTGGCTGGGCGACGGTGCCGTCGAGGCGACGGCGGCGGACATCCGGAGGGGCCTCCGCGTCTATGTGGCCGCTTGCCTGCTGTTGGCAGTTCTGGTGGGGGCGTTGTCGGCCGCGGGCTAATGTGGTGTCTGGTTAGTTCGCATCATAATCTGCGGGTCTTTTTCGCTCCGCGCATCCTGAGCGTAGCGAAGCGAAGTCGAAGGGCGGCTGCGTTGCTCTTCCTCGCGCGGTGCACGCCACTGAAGGGCGACCGCAGGTCGCCCCTACAAGTCATCGCGCCTTGCCGACGACGAAAAATCCTCCGCATATTATGACGCGAACTAACCAGACACCACACTAGTGTTGCGTTCCGTAAATTCGTTGACGAAGATGCGCCGGAACTACGCCGTCGGCTGCGTTGCTCTTCCTCGCGTGGTAACCGCCACTGAAGGGCGACTGCGGGTCGCCCCTACCGGAGATCGTCCCGCTGACATTTGCCGCCACGCAGGTTCCCTGTTTCGTGAATCAGACCGGACCCCGGTTACCCGGCGGCGGCCAGCAACCGGTCAATGTCGATGTGCTCCTCGAACGCGTCGGCTACCGCGTTCAGTGCTTCGTCCACGGCGGCTTCGTAGGCAGGACCGAAAGCGCCGGCGACGCCGAGAGCTCGGAGGAACTCGCGGCGGAAGGCGTCGCCGGCCAGGAGGCCGTGGACGTAGCAGCCCATGACCTGGCCGTCCGCCGACACGCTCCCGGGATCGTGTCCGTCGCCGTCGGGTGCGAGAAACGGCCGCGAGGCGCCGTGGGCCGTTGTTTCGCCCACGTGCATCTCGTAGCCGGCGAAGGGGGCGTCGAAGGTCTTGGCGACGCCGGCAATCTGTCGGAGGGTCTTGTCCGGCGTCAGCACCGTGTCGTGGTCGAGTAAGCCCAGACCCGTTTCCTCACCCGGCGGCCCTTCGATGCCATGGGGGTCCGCCACCGTTCGTCCGAGCATCTGATAGCCGGCGCAGATGCCCAGGATGGCGCCGCCGCGGCGCCGGTGGGCGAGGAGGTCGATGTCCCAACCCTCGCGCTTGAGCGCCCGCAGGTCCGCGACCGTGGCCTTGGAGCCCGGCAGGATGATCAGCCGCGCATCGCCCGGCAGCGGGCGTCCGGGCGCCACCATATCCAGCTTCACCGCCGGCTCCGTCATCAACGGATCGAAGTCGTCGAAGTTGGCGATATGCGGCAGGCGCGGAACGGCGATGCGGAAGTCTCCGCCGCCGGGCGCCGCCGGGCGGTTGTCGAGCGAAAAGGCATCTTCCTGCGGCAGGCGGAGCGCGGCGGCGAGGTAGGGGATGATGCCGAAGGACGGCAACTCGGTGCGCGCCGTGATGGCACGGAGGCCTTCGGCGAACAGGCTGGCGTCGCCGCGAAACCGGTTGATCAGGTAGCCCCGCAACAGCCTCCGTTCGCCGTCCGGCAGGAGTTCCCAGGTGCCTACCAGGTTGGCGATGACGCCGCCGCGGTCGATGTCGGCCACCAGCACCACCGGCACCCCGGCGGCGGCGGCAAAGCCCATGTTGGCGATGTCGCGGGCGCGGAGGTTGACCTCGGCGGCGCTGCCGGCGCCTTCCACCAGGACGAAGTCCGCTACGGCTCTCAGCCGCTCGAAGCTCTCCAGGACCGCGGGCATCAACTCCTGTTTCACGTCCTGGAAGCTGCGCGCGTCGTAGTTGCCGCGCACCCGGCCGTGGACCACCACCTGGGCGCCGACGTCCGACTGGGGCTTGAGCAGCACCGGGTTCATGTCCACCGACGGCGCCACCCCGCAGGCCCGGGCCTGCAGCGCCTGGGCTCGCCCGATCTCGCCGCCGTCGGGAGTCACCGCGGCGTTGTTGGACATGTTCTGGGGCTTGAACGGCCGCACCGCGTGGCCGCGGCGTGCCAGCAGACGGCAGAGTCCGGCGGTCACCAGCGACTTGCCGGCGTCCGAGGCGGTTCCCTGGAACATGAGCGATCGGGCGGGCATCAGTCCGGCGCCGGACCCTTCAGGGTCATGGGAATGCCGGCCGCCACGAAGTAGACCCGGCTCGCGACCCGCGCGACCGCCTGGTTGAGCCGTCCGGCGTGGTCCCGGAAGGCGCGCGCCATGGCGTTGTCCGGGACGATGCCGAGGCCCACCTCGTTGGCCACCAGCACCACCGGCCCGGCGGCCGCGGCCAGCGCTTCCAGCAGCGTTTCCCGGGCGGCGTCGACGTCATGCCCGTGGTGCATGAGATTGCCGAGCCAGACGGTGAGACACTCCACCAGCAGGCCCGTGCCGGGGGCGCTCTCCCGCCGAACCGCCGCGGCCAGCTCGACGGGTTCCTCGACGGTCCGCCAGTCGGAGCCCCGCCGGGCCTGATGCGAGGCGATGCGCGCGGCCATCTCGTCGTCGGTGGCGACGGCGGTGGCCACGTAGACGCGCCGTTTCCACGCTTGCGCCAACCCTTCGGCGAATGCGCTCTTGCCCGCCCGGGCGCCGCCCAGGACCAGGGTCACGTCCGAGCCCGGTGGGACTCTGTTCACGGCCGCACCACCGGGGTCGGACGGTCGGCGGGGGTGGGTGGAAGTGCTGTAGCGTGTTCGTCCGGCATGTCGACCCGCATCGTACAATGCGGGATAGCGAAAGAGAAATAATGCATGGAAACGGGACTGCCACCGGCCCACTCAAGAACGGGAATGACGGGCTTCGCGTTGCTGCCGTCACCGTGGCGTTCAGCAGGCGTGCTTGACACCCCCATGCCGTTTCCGTATTGCTGAATTCCACGGAGGACGCCATGCGAAGGACCCACGACATGGGCGGGGACCCCGATGCGGGGCTCATTGACCGCTCGCAGCACGAGATGGACGACTGGGAGATTCTGGCCGACGCCCTCAACCAGGTGGCCGGGGTGAAGGGCCTCAAGACCACCGACGAGACCCGGCGCGCGCGGGAGGACATGGAGTCGGAGCAATACCTCTCAATGAGCTACTACGAGCGCTGGATCGCCAGCCTGGAGACCATCCTGGTGGAGAAGGGTCTGATGACCCGGGAAGAGATCGACCGGAAGGTGGCGGAGCTCGAAGAGCGGTGGGGCGAGCCGTGAGCGGGGACAGTGGTGTTGGAGAGGGGGGCTTCAGAGACGGCGCGGCGGTCCGGGTGAAGTCCCATTTCCAGGCGGGCCACGTGCGCACGCCGTTCTACATCAAGGGCAAGACCGGGTGGGTGGAGCGGTGCTACGGCGAGTTCCGTAACCCGGAGTCCCTGGGGCACGGCGGCGACGGAATGCCGCGGGTGCGGCTCTACCTGGTGGGCTTCCACCAGAAGGATGTGTGGGACGGCTATGACGCCGCCGCCGGCAACGACAAGGTCTTCGTGGATATCTTCGAGCACTGGCTGGAGCCCGCCGCGGGCGCATGAACTGACGGGAGGAACCATGGCACACGAGCACGGTCCGGACGAACAGCATGAACCCGGCCCCCGGCACGAGTTGGGCCACTGGGCCAAGCGGGCCTATGCCATGCGCGACATCCTCATCGCGAAGGGTGTGATGACCGAGGCGGACATCCGGCAACACGCCGAGTTCACCGAGTCGAAGACGCCGGCCAATGGCGCCCGGCTGGTGGCCTTGTGCTGGACCGACCCTGAATTCAAGGCGCGGTTCATGGCGGACCCCAAGACGGTGTGCGCGGAGATGGGCATCGACGCCAGCACGCTCAACGAGTTCGTGATCCTGGAGAACACCGAACGGGTGCGCCACATGGTGGTGTGCACCTTGTGTTCCTGCTACCCGCGTCCGATCCTCGGGCGGCCGCCGGACTGGTACAAGAGTTTCAACTATCGCAAGCGGGCGGTGAACGATCCGAGAGGGGTGATGCGGGAGTTCGGGCTGGAACTCGCCGATGACGTGGAGGTGCGGGTGCACGACAGCACCGCGGACATGCGCTACCTGGTCATCCCGGCGCGCCCGGCGGGCACCGAGGACCTCGGTGTCGAGGAGCTGGAGAAGCTGGTGACCCGGGACAGCATGATCGGCGTGATGGACGCCTTGTCAGCCCCGCCGGAATGAAGGACCGCCATGTTTCACGTTGACTTGTCCCCCTTCGGCGTGGACTCCGAGCGGTTGAAGACCGACCGCTTGACCCGTTTGCAGGGCATCATGCGCGCCCGCGACCTGAGTGCCCTGCTGCTCACGGATCCGCTCAACATCCGCTACGCCACCAACACCGTGCTGTGGCTCAACCTGCGCGCCACCGGGGTGCAGCGCTTCGCGCTGGTGCCGGCGGACGGAGAGCCGGTGGTATACGAGCGCCTGATGGGCAGCGACCGCGCCGCCGGGCTGAAAAAGGGCGGGGCAATCCAGGGTTTCGGAGCCTACATGTTCGGCATGCGGCCGCCGGTTGCCACCGAGCATTTTGTCGACCTCGTGGCAGACGGGCTTGCGGACATGGGCCTGAGCGGGGAGCGCGTCGGCATCGACGCGCTGTGCCTCACTGCCGTGGACCTCCTGCGCGACAAGGGGTTCGCGGTGATGGACGGGCTTCCGGCGCTGGGTGAGTCCCGTGTGGTCAAGACACGGGACGAGGTGGAGCTCATCCGTTGGACCAGCCGCGCCAAGGAAGGCGGCTACGACCTCGTGCGCGAGGCCATCCGCAAGCCGCCGGTGGTGGAGGAGCGGTTGAGCCGGATGATGTTGGAATACCTGCTGGAGCAGGGCTTCGAGGCGGGCAGCGAGTTCATCTCGATCTTCGATTCCTCACAGATAGCCATCCGGCCGCATCGCGAGCCCATGGGCATGGACCTGGTGATGACCGAGGGCGATCTGCTCATCTGCGACGCCACCGTGTCCGGTCCCGGCGGCTACTACAGCGACTTCGCCCGGACGTTCTGCCACGGCACTCCCTCCCAGGCCGACAAGGACCGCTACGCCGAGGCGTATGCCACGCTGCAGGAGGCCATGAGTTACGTCCGCCCCGGCCCGTGCACCGCGCTGTTCCAACGTTTCGGCAAGGACTCCACCTCCCGCCTCCCGGGCCTCGACGGCTTCCACGGCGTCGGCATGTGCATCTACGAGGCGCCCTGGCTCCGGGGCTACGACCCGCCGGAGTACGAGCTCGCCCTGGAAGAGAACATGATCGTCGCCCTGGAGATCAACCACCACCCGGTGAAGCTCGAGCACCTGCTCCGGGTCACCGCCGACGGCGCCGAGATCCTCTCCACCTATCCCATGGAGCCGGAGCTGGCGCCGGCGTAAGAGGTCGACCTCATTTTTTTCGGTACTTGTGCGCCTCTGTCGCCCGCTTCGACGACAGCGGTTCGTCGTACATCACAATGTCCTGCCCTGTCAGAATGTGTCGTTTCTTGCCGAACGCATAGACGAATTCGAGAGCATGAGCACGGGCAGCCTTTGCCGAAGACAGGTAGGCTTCAACGTTTAGTCCAGGACGGGTGGCTTCCCAGTTTGGAGCGTCTTCGACTTTTCCCGCGATCTCTTCGAATGGCCCTATGTCGGCGGTATTGCCGATGTATACGTACTTGCGTTCGCGATTCCTTGTGCCCGCGACGTTGGATGTCACCGCGGCTTGGTCATCGTCGCGGCTCTCGGGCGGCATGATCGTCGGCAAGTCCACGTCGAGGGCTTGACTGATCTCCTTGGCCGTCCGAAGACGGATTCCCTGTCCCTGTTCCGCGCGCTGAATGGTCCGAGAATCGCATCCGACCCTGGTGGCGAGGTCCTCTTGAGTCCAGCCAAGCCTCATTCGAAGCCGACGCAAGAGTTTGCTGTCAATGATGGGCATAAGAGAGATGATAGTGTTTCCGGGCTGAACGCGCAACGTCAGAATCGTGACGCCCAAACGAGAGTCCCACGACAGAAGACATCCTGACAGACCTCGTTGATGCCCCTTCGAGGAGAGCCGATGTCCTTGCGGCACCGTCAGTAGAGGACAACTGTAAATGTCCCATTTGTGGCAATCGAAAATATCCCACATTCCGCGAGTGTGGCCTGTTCAGCCGCTGACCCATTTGGTGGATCTGCCGGCGACTCCCCAAGCGCAACCCGTTCCTTCGGCGAAGGCACCACAACCGTTTCTCCACGATAAGCCGTTCGAGCTGTTACAGCTATGTGGACTGCGATTGCGGCAGTTGGGCAGTGCCTGATTAATGGCATCGTTGCGACTCGAAGAAGCAGTCCCCGTCCGCGTAAGCGCGACGCGAGGGCAGGGCCGGGGGCGGCGTGAGCCGCCAGCCGAGCGGGTAGTCGCGCACGCAGGTGGAGAACCTGCGTCCACATGCGGTTCCAATTGCCGGTGTGCGCAGGGGCTATTGCGTGCACATAGCAAATCGGCCTCCACCCTCAGCTCTCGTCAGCGAGCACGTATACCCCCCCGTCCTACAACGAGCGAGCGCATCCGACTCAGCTGCGAGTATTGTACTTCCACGCCCGTGCCGCAGTCGGCACCCTCCGCTACTGTCGCCATACGCGAGCGCGGCACATTCATTGCCAGCAGTGTAAGCACTACCAAACTCTCTGACATAGCTACTGCAGTCTCGTCCACCCCGCGCGTTACATTCATCGAGGGCCGCCAACTCAGCTTGAGCGCGGTTGGTGTAACCGGAAACTATGCCGGCGGCATATCCTCCTGAGCATTGGTTGCTCTTGAAGCTAAACGCAAGCGCGCCATAGTAGCGGACGGCAGGATCAGGTGGCCGGAACGTTGTCGTCAACCTGAAGCTTTGCGTCGCCGCAAGGCCACCGGGATCCGTTGCGGTTACGGTAATGGTTGCGACCCCGTCGACCCCCGACCTCACGTTCAGTTGGTTGCCCGTTACCGAAACCGCGGCAAAGAAGACATTGGAAGTCTTCGCGCTGTATGTCAGCCTGTCGCCGTCGGGGTCCGAGAAGTATGAGGCCAGGTTGAAAGGCCATGTCCTGCGCTGATCTTCCAGCGAGGATACCGTATGCGTCAGATCCTGAAACCGGGTCGCCACTTGTGGTGGGCGATTCGTGGGAGGTGGTGGATTCGTGGGAGGTGTCCCCGTCCCCGAGCCGCGATCATCCACCCTCACACCAAAACTCTGCGACACGGAACGGCCGTCGGGATCCCTTGCGGTGACCGTTATGGTCGCGGTGCCGCCGCGCAATCCGCCAAGAGCCACTCGCTTTTCATCGTCCAAGAGAAACGCAACCTCCGGTTCCACAACACCGGGGTCGCTTGATCGAACGCTGTAGCTGAGGGTATCTCCGTCCGGGTCGGAGAAGTAGTAGTCGAGGCCCTGTGGTGTTAGCCATCTCGCTCTGGTCGGATTCCCGACCTCCAGAGTGAGCACTATCGTACTCGTTGCCGGCACAATCGTTCGCGCGACCACCGGCGCGCGGTTGCCAGGCGGCAACACGACCGTCCCATTGCGACCTCCACCGCCGTTACCACCGCCCCCGCCACAAGACGCCAGCCCGACTGACATGATGCCGGCAACTACAAGGACCAATGTTGTCCGCGAGAAAGCAATCCTATGCATCGTGGCAAACCTTTCGATTGGGTGCGGCGGTGTTTCGCCCTCACGAGGCCATGGATACGGTGGCGCTCAAGCTCCGCGGCTGCTCCATGTTGTCGTTACGGAGAAGCGTGATCGAGACGGTGCTGCTCGCTGTACCCTTCCGAATCGTGGTCTCGACAGGCTCGTCAACGAAATCCTCTCCTGGCACCACGGGATTCTTCCCGTCTCCCGGAACGAGCTGGACCACCACGCGAATGTCTTCCGGGGCAACAGCCGGCAACAACACTTCCAACCGAACCGCTTCACCGCTGCCGACGGCGTCCTGCAAGAACCGGACCCGCGCCTTCCCCACGAGCGCGGATGCGCTTTGCCGCTTGGCGACTCTGATCGGGCCAATGTCTTCGGTCGGCCGCCACAACGCCTCAGCCGTTGGCGGTGAATGACCCGCGGCCACGCCCAAACCTTCCCAGGCTGGCGGCTTTGGCGGACCGCCGAACGGCAAACGAAACGCCACCTGAAAGCTGGTGGAACGCTTGCCCCCACCGATGCCGTCGTAGCCCGTGCTGAAATTGAGCCAAGGGTGCGGGCGCCAGTCGAGGTCCACGCGGGCGCCCGTGTCCCACCGATTGGAACCGTCTTCGGCCCGCCAGCGATAACCGACCGTGTTGAGGCGAAGAGTCGTGGTCAGGTCGAAGCGCATCCCGAGTTCCAGCCCTTCAAGGGCACGCTCCTGGTATCCTGAACTGCCCTGGCGCCAGTCTGTGGTGGGAACAAAGTAGCGGAACGAACCGAGCCCCCACCGTCCGGCATAGTCGAGCCCTGGCGCCAGCACCCTGTGTCCGCGCTCGGCGTTCAACAGGTGGAACGCCGAAATCCCGACGATATCAGCGTCCGGCGCGTCCGAGACCCGGAAACGACGCACCACACCGTGCCGGAGATCGTTGCGGAACAGTCCGGAACCGGATCCGTCCCACGAGCGGGTAACTCCCTGCTGGATGAAGAACGAGGAAGCGCCGGGCCTGCCGCCGGACGATCCCGCACCGGCGAACGGAAGCACCATCTCGATATCACCATCGATCCCGAACTTGCTCGAAACGGGGGAGTAGGACAGGTTGCCGACGACCTGAAAGTGCGGCCCGAACGTCCTTTTTCCGGACGCCTCCGCGAAGCGCAGACTCTCCTCCAACACGAGCTTCAAACCGGTTCCCAACAGACACCGTGTGCCTTCCGACACTGCGTCGTTGAGCGCGGCCTCACACGTGCCCGCGTCAAGCAGGTAATCACTCCAGAACCTATCGTCGGACTCCGCCCGTGCGACTGAGGGGCTGGAGACGAGGCCAATCATCAACGCGAACGCACATGAAGCCCACCAGACGGGGCGGAGACAAGACACCTTGCCACAAACCGTAGCGATTCTGCTCTCCATCATCGAGTTCCTCCGGATATCGGTCTGGCAGCCAACTATTGCAGAACGAACCACTGTCCAGCCTGATTTCGACACACCACCGACGGCCGTAATCCTCCTTCCAGAGGCCGGCACTTTCCGCCGTCGCGAATTGATGGACCTGACGTTGCCTCACCGCCGAACACCGAGTTGCCTTGGCCCGCCGGATGGGCAAACCCCGGAACCGGCGTTTGCTGGCTGTGTCCGACGGGCTTCTCGGCCTGGCCTTGGTAGAGACGGTTGGCCCGATCGAGGCTTCTTCCGATGTCCGCCCCGATTCCGTAGCCGACCAGCGCGCCGGCGCCGGCAGCAACAGCCCGGCCCGAACCCTTGCCGACGTTCTTGCCCGCCGCCAGCGCGCCACCCACGGCACCGGCCACAGAACCCAACAATTCCTGGGGTCCCGGTGCTCCACTTGTCGCGTGGCACGCGCTGAGAAAGACGACGGTTAGTGCAACTGCTCCTAAACGTCCTGACATCCCTTCCGTCCTCTCAGCCTAGGTCCGCGACAGAACCGCCATGGCTCGCGAAGCCAGCATCCGTCCCATCCGATCAAGATCGACCCTCGGTGTCTCGGTTTCTTCGACTTCGACAAAGCCGCCTCGAACGGCTTTCCACGTCCTGGATGTCCTTTCCACGGCGAGGGTCGCGTCTTGCACGAAACTGCCCAGGATCCGCCCTGACTTGATCTCGATGATGGACACATGGAAGACCGCACCCGAACCGGACTCGTCGGACGGAGCCGGCATGATCTGAATCAGGAAATCGGCATGGTCCTTGAGGGCAAGCACCTCGATGAGCTGCCGGTCCCGAACCGGCCGGGACGAGTCGGCGAGCGCCCTGCTCGTGCCGGTCAATCGCAGAATCATGTTGCGATCGATCATCCTGGCGCCCTGTTCGAGAAACGGACGCAAGAAGCCGGACTGGAATCGCAAACCGGATGCCTCCGAAAGAGGCGACGTTGGCGCCGAGTCTCTTCGGGCTTCAAGGCTCACGGACAGTTTCTCTTCCGAGGTACTTGCCGACAGCGTACCGCCGTCATCCTTGCGACCGGCGGTCGTCCGTGCGAACACGACCCTGCTCTCGGCCTCCATCTCCCGCAGCCGATCGTCCAGCCTCCGGTTCCAGAACACCGCCAGACGTGGGGACCCTGCCTGTTGGTAGAATCGACGAAAGGCTTCGCGTACCGAGACGGACGGGACCTCCGCGGGAACGGCGGCCCTCTTCGCCTCGGGGGTCAGGACCACGGGTGTCCCGGTGCGATAGAGACTTGCGGGCTGCTCGGCCGTCGCTCCCATGGCGGAGAAACAAACGGCGCCGCTCGCCAATAGGACGACCTGCCACACAAGAGTACAGCTCATTACCGCCCTTCCCGAAGCTCGACGAGATAACTCTGAACCCGTGCGCCCGAGGTCGACCGCGTCGAATAGCTGGCCAGACCGCGCGCCGGAAGGTGAATCCGGTTCCATGCCGTCACCGGCTCGGCATCCGTTTGCCCTTGATCCAGGAAATGTGTGCGGCCTTCCACCTGCAAGGGAAAATCCGTGCAGTTCACCAATCGCGCGAAGACCTCGATGTCGCCACCCGCGGCCCGCCGGGCGTTGGTGGACTGGACCATGACCTTGTTGGTGATGGCCGAATCCGTGATGTTGACGGTATTCAGCGGCATGACCGTGACCGATCCCGGGACCATTGGAACCAGTACCGGCCCCGCTTGGGGGCTCACGTCCTGGAGCGCACGAAAGTCGCATTGCGGCCGGGGTTCAACCTTGGTCGCCTGACAGCTTGAAACGGATAGAACGGCCAAGACGGCCACCAGGCCGACGGGCCCCTTGCCGCAGTTCATGGTCATCCCTCGCCCAGTGACGTCGCCGGGAAACGAGTCCATGCGACTTTGCATCGCGCGCCGCCGCCCTGTCTCACTGCGCTCGAAATACCGTCGAACGTGATCTCCGGCGTATCCGAGCCGTCGACCCGCGCGGTACCGTAGAGCACATCCTCCGGCAGGTTGTCCCAATGCCTGATATCAGCCGCCGGCTTGGCGGCATCCGAAGCCATCTGAGAGAAGATCGAGACCAGACCCGCCGCTGCCCCGAATCCGGCTGCGGTTCTGGCGGCGTCGAGATTACCCTGGACCGCCTGCATCTGCGATACGGTCATGGAAGCGGAGGACACCATCGCCGCGGCCTGCGCTGCGCCTTTTGTCGTTTCCTTGAAGTTCGCCTTGCCGGCAAGGACGCTGTCCACTTCGCGGCCGCCGCGGCTCTTTGCCTGCCAGAGGATGCTCTCCACATACGGCAGAGACTCGGCTTTGCCGCTGACCCGAGCCTTGACTGACTTCATGCCCTTGCGTGAGTTGCCTTTGACCTTGAGAAGCTCCTTGTGCTGTCCTTCCGCGTACTTGACGGGTGCGTACCCCACGTCGGCCAGCAACAGCAGATTGTCCTTGTTACCCGGAACGACGAAGGCGTCGTTGTGGCTTTTCGCCAGGGCGTATGCTTCCTCCGCCAAGTCCTGGTCGCCGTTGCATTGGGACGACCAGCCTTCCAGGAATTCCAGCAGTGCAAAGTCCTGTCGAAACTCTTCCTTTTCCGCCAACGTGTCCTGAAGGCTGCCGGACCTGAAACTGGCGCGGGCGTTCTCGTAGTCGCCGTCCAGAAGGTAGAGGAGACCCCTGTAGTAGAAGGCCATGGCGCGTTCGTAGGGTTCACCGCGAAACACCTTCCTGTCCTCCGCGGTAAAGGCGCCCCGCGCCTTTTTGGCCTGCTCGTTGCCAGCGTAAACGGTTTCAATCGTCAGCAGGGCTTCATCGAAGGTCTCTGCCGCGACCTCGTCGTGCCCGAGCTCCATGGCCGCCAGCCCCGCGCGCATCCGGTTGAGGACATGGTTACGCTCACCCTCGCTGACGATCTTCCGAAACAGCGCGTGGGCGGGCACGGGTTTGTCAGCCAAGTACGTCTTTTCCGCCTCGGGATCGACGGACCTCGTAGGTCCGCACCCGACCACCGTCAGCACAGCCGCGAAACCAATCGACACCAACCGAAACACCATCATGACGATCCCCTCTCGAGTTTCCTTGCCCTTGTTGAGCGCATCGCGTCACCTGTAAATAACGTCGTCCTGCCCCGCCTTTTTGAAACTGTAGCGATTCGTCCACACGACGATCCCGTTCTCGAGATCGGTCATTCGAAACACGATCTGCATATACCGTTCCATGGCCCCGGCGGACGTGCGCGCATCCAGGGAGGTGATGCGGCCACTCAGACGATAGTCCGCTCCGGCAACGGCCTTCACGAGCCCTGTCGTCCCCACGTCGGTCACCCCTTGCCGCTTGAGCGTTCGTTCCTTGGCGACCATGTCCGCATTCTCCCGATCGATAAAGAGAATGCGTCCGTTGGCGGCGGTCTGAAGCTGTGTGGCCATTCGATCGACAAGCACGTTCTTGTTCATTCGTTGCGAACTCTGGTTCTCGAAATACGCGGCATCCACGATCACCCGCGGAGGGGTGCTCGCCCTGGCCAGGACCGGATTCTCCAGCATGTGCCGAACCATTCTGTCCACCATGCTCGCAATGTCCTGCGACTCGATGCCCGTCCCGCGGACCAACCCCGGAGTATTCACGTCCTGGTATGTCGTCGGGGTTCCCGGCGCATTCTCCACACCGGTCGGCGCGCAACCGACACCCATGAACGACAGCGCCATGAGGCCGGCGAGGCCCAGTGGAGTTCGGCAGCGGGCTCTTAGCCTTCGACGACCGACTGTTTTCTTCAAGATGCCCCCTCCCCTTTTCGCCCACAGGTTCTTAAATACGGTCATTTTCCCACGGCCCGCTACGATAGAAGCCGGTGCTTTCTTTCGATTGGACGACGCCCGACATCGCTGCCTTGGCCTGATCCAGGGCGACCTGCACGACCATGAGCCCTGCTTCCACACTGTCGGATTCGCGAGCGATGGCGGTGCCGTACCTCGTGACCAGAAGGGACAATACGGCGGTCGCCTCCTTCACGCCCCAGGCGCCTTCGCTGGCCAGCGCCTTTTGGATCGCGTCGTCAGCCGCCTGGAAGGCCGCCATGACCCTGTCCTCGAAACGCCGCCCCGACGACGTCAGGGTGGGCAGGTCGACGCCGATGGCCTGAGCTATGTCTCTCGCGGTCCGAAGAGAAACCGGCTTCCCCGTCTCGGCCCGCTGGATGGTGCGAACATCACAACCTGTTTTGCCGGCGAGCTCTGCTTGAGTCAGACCGAGCTCAACCCGCCGTCGGCGTAAGAGTTCGCAATTCATCGTAACCATGGTCCAAGACTACAGCGCCTGAAATTGCACGCGCAACGTCTCTAGAACGACATAAAGACGACAATTAGGCGACAATTTACACATTTTGAAACAGGTTCCTGGCTCGCCTATTGTGGAGACGGGCGACGGCAACAGGGCGAAACCTAGCGTCCATCTCCACTCCAAGGATAGAAGAATCGATCCCGGCAAGCGTTACCGGTCATGCGGCCCGGTAACATTTGCGGGTAACGTTTACCGTTGTGCGGATATGTGACTATTTCTGGAGGGTGGTGTGAACCGCGGTCCCGGGGCAGGACCCTCTAGCGCCGGAGCATCTCTTCCACGAAAAACTCCGCCGCTTTATAGGAGCTCCGCACCATGGGTCCGGCGGCGACGTAGCGGAAGCCGAGCTTCATGCCTTGTTCTTCGTATTCGCCAAAACGGTTGGGATGCAGGAACTCGGTCACGGGGAGGTGTTTCCTGGTGGGTTGGAGGTACTGGCCCAGGGTGAGGATGTCCACGTCCCGCTCGCGCAGGTCCTGCATCGCCTCCAGAACCTCCTCGGCCTCTTCTCCCAGACCCAGCAGGATGGCGCTCTTGGTGTAGATGCGGGGGTCCAGGGCCTTGATGTGGGCGAGGACCTCCAGGGTCTGCTCGTAGCCGCAGCGCGCGTCCCGCGCGTAGCGGGTGAGGCGCTGGACCGTCTCGATGTTCTGGCCGATGACCTGTGGGGCCGCGTCGACGACCTTGCGGAGTGCGGCAACGTCACCGCGAAAGTCCGGGATCAGCACCTCGATGATCAGGTCCGGGCAGCGTCGCCGGGTCTCACGGATAGTGTCGGCGAAGATCCCGGCGCCACCGTCGTCGAGGTCGTCCCGGTCCACAGACGTGATGACCACGTAGCGGAGGTTCATCCGGGCGAGGGCCTCCGCCACCCGCCCGGGTTCGTCCGGGTCGACGGGCACACCGGCCTTGGCGGTCTTGACGGCGCAGAAGCGGCAGCCGCGGGTGCACACGTCCCCCAGGATCATGATGGTGGCGGTGCCGGACTGCCAGCACTCGGCCAGATTGGGACAACGGGCCTCTTCGCACACCGTGTGGAGCTTCAACCCGCGGAAGTTGTCCTTGAGCCGGTTGTAGGCGGCCCCGGATGGTAGCCGCACCTTGAGCCACTGCGGCTTGTGTCCTGCTTGCGGGCGTGCGTCGATCATCAATTTCCAGACTAACCCAGGGGTCGAGAAAAGGCTATCGGGCCGTCGTTGCGTCTCGACCCCGGGTCAAGCCCGGGGTGACGGGAAGGGAAGCCGCGGGAAAGCCTATCCGACTGCGTCGCTCGTGGCTCCCGGGTCAA
>Ga0209020_1002115_pt1 | contig 16957 bp, 16 predicted proteins | sample PinacodermBB_FD_187298 | JGI IMG/M metagenome (GOLD analysis project Ga0209020, IMG submission 187298) | Host-associated microbial community of the marine sponge Aplysina aerophoba from Gulf of Piran - sponge pinacoderm, lysed by bead... | ecosystem: Host-associated > Porifera > Sponge >...
CTCGCCATCAGCGAGGTGAACAGCTACGCAAGCACCCATCCGCTCACGCGCGAGCGCATCCGCTTCATCCGCGACCACGTGGAGGGTGAAAACCGCGACGCAGGCGGCGCCCCGGGCGCGCACAGCACCGCCCACCGCCGAATGGTGGCGAAGCTCAAGGGGTACCTCGACCCTCCGGCGGAAACGTTCCGCGCCTACCCGGACGAGGACCAGTCGACCGAAGCGCGCTACGCCCGCGCCATCGCCTACTACCAAATCCCCGACCTGGAGCGCGCGCTTGCCGCGCTCGATGCCCTGCTGGCGGACCACCCGGACGACCCCTGGTTCCACGAATTCAAGGGACAGGTGCTCTTCGAGAATGGCCGTGTCAGAAAGGCGATCGCGCCCTACGAACGCGCGGTCGCACTCAAGGACGACGCCGGGCTGCTGCGCCTGGGCCTTGCCCGCGCGCAGATCGAAACCGGCGATGCCGCGTTGCTCGCGAGCGCCATCGAGAACCTGGAGGCGGCGACCCGGCTCGAGCCGAAAGTGCCGCAGCACTGGTATCAGCTGGGCATCGCCCGCGGCCGCGCCGGCGAGCGCCCGAGCTCTTCCCTCGCGTTCGCCGAGGCGGCCTATCTACGGGGCGATGCGGAACGCGCGTTTTATTACGCGACCCTCGCGGCGGAAAACCTGCCTCACGGCAGCGCGGGCTGGCTCAGGGCCGAGGACATCCTCAATGCCGCCAAGGTGGCCGCAGGGAAGAGGCGGTGAGCGCGGCTCTCTTTAGATGAGGCCGCCGAGCGGCGACGACGGGTCGGCGTAGCGCTTCTTCGCCATGCGGCCGGCGAGATAGGCGAGCCGGCCGGCTTCCACCGCGTGGCGCATGGCGTGCGCCATCAGCACCGGGTCCCTGGCGCCGGCGATGGCAGTGTTCATCAGCACCCCGTCGCAGCCGAGCTCCATGGCCACGGCGGCGTCGGAGGCCGTGCCCACACCGGCATCGACCAGCACCGGCACGCCGATGCGCTCGACGATGATGCGGATGCTGACCGGGTTCTGCACGCCGAGCCCAGAGCCGATGGGCGCCGCGAGCGGCATGATCGCGGCGCAGCCCATGTCCTCGAGCCGCTTGGCCATGATCGGGTCGTCGCTGCAGTAGACCATGACCTCGAAGCCGTCCTTGATCAGGATCTCGGCGGCACGCAGCGTCTCCGGCATGTTGGGGTAGAGCGTCTCCTGATCGCCGAGCACCTCGAGCTTGACCAGGGACCAGCCGCCGGCCTCGCGTGCGAGCCTCAAGGTGCGCACGGCGTCCTCGCCGGTGAAGCAGCCGGCGGTGTTGGGCAGATAGGTGTAGCGCTTGGGATCGACGTAATCGATCAGCATCGGCGTGTTCGGGTCTGTGACATTCACCCGGCGCACCGCGACCGTGATGATCTCGGCGCCGGAGGCGTCCAGCGCGGTAGCGGTCTGCTCGAAGTCGCGATACTTGCCCGTGCCGACGATCAGCCGCGAGCGGAAGCGCCGGCCCGCGACCTCCCAAGTGTCGTCGTCCGCCGCTGCCGGCGCGGGGTCGGCGCCACCGCCGATGAAGTGCACGATCTCGAGCCGGTCGCCGGCGGCGACCGTGGTCTGGTCGTAGGCACTTCGAGGCACGATCTCGAGATTGCGCTCGACCGCGATCTTGCGCGGATCGAGACCGAGCCCGGTCACGATGCTGTGAACCGACTGGGGCTCCTCGAACTCGCGGAGCTCGCCGTTTATCTGCACCTGCATGGGTGGCGATCCGTGGGTATTCCGCGTGAATTGCCGCGCCGCCGCGGCCTCCATCGGAGTATTGGTGACGAGCCTGACGAATTCAACAGCGGACGGCGCCAGGAAACACGCGGATTGAAGCCCGAGTCCCGGCCGTGTTAGACCGGTCATGCGGGCGAGCATCACGACCCGGTGCGGCCATGACTCTCAATATCTTGATTTTGAACGGCCCCAACCTCAATATGCTGGGGTTGCGAGAACCTGAGATCTACGGGCACCAGACCCTGGACGACATTCGCGCGCTGTGCGAGAGCCACGCGGAGGGCGTCGGGCTTGCGCTCGATTTCAGGCAGAGCAATCACGAGGGCGAGCTGATCGACTGGATTCAGCAGGCGCCGAAGGCCCATGCCGGCATCATCCTCAACCCCGGCGGCTACACGCACACGTCGGTCGCCATCATGGACGCGCTGCGCGCCGTGGACCTGCCGGCCATTGAGCTGCATCTCTCGAACATCCACCGGCGCGAGCCCTTCCGCCGGCGCTCCTATGTGGCGCAGGCGGTGCAGGGCTCGATCTGCGGCTTCGGCGCGCAGGGCTACGTGCTCGCGCTCGACGGGATGCGCGCGCTCTTGAAGGAGGAGTGACGCGATGGCAGTGAAACCTGTGCCGGATCCCCGGCCAGAGGAGCCGGAGCCGATGTTCGGACCCGACGTCGAGTTGATTCGCGCGCTCGCGGCGGTGCTCGACGAGGCGGGGCTCACCGAGATCGAGATCGGCGAAGGCGCAAACCGCATCCGCATCGCGCGCCAGGCCACGGTAGCGGCAGCCCCCGCACCTGCGGTTGCCGCGCGCCCGGCGCCGCTCGGTCCAGCGCCCGAGCAAGAGGCGCCGGCAGCGCCGGTCGCCGACGATGCCTCACACCCCGGCGCGGTGACCTCGCCCCTCGTCGGTGTGGTCTACGTCGCGCCGGAGCCCGGCGGGCGCCCCTTCGTCACGGTCGGCGATGAGATCAGCGAGGGCGATACGCTCTTCATCGTCGAGGCGATGAAGACGATGAACCCGGTGCGCGCCCCCAGCGGCGGCCGGGTTGCCCGCGTTCTTGCCGAGAACGGCGCCCGGGTCGAGTATGGCGAGGTCTTGTTGATCCTCGAGTGAGACCGATGTTCGACAAGGTTCTGATCGCCAACCGGGGGGAGATCGCGGTCCGGATCATCCGCGCCTGCCGGGAGTTCGGGATCAAGACCGTCGCCGTTCACTCCACGGCGGATGCCGAGGCGATGCACGCGCGCCTCGCCGACGAATCGGTCTGCATCGGCCCGCCGACGCCACGCGAGAGCTACCTCAACATCCCGGCGATCATCGCCGCCGGCGAAATCACCAATGCCAATGCCATCCACCCCGGCTACGGCTTCCTCTCCGAGAGCGCGGACTTCGCAACCATCGTGGAGGAGCACGGATTCATCTTTATCGGCCCGAGCCCGTCGCACATTTCGCTGATGGGCGACAAGATTCGCGCCAAGCAAACCGCGACGGAGCTCGGCCTGCCGGTGGTGCCGGGCTCCGCCTCGGCGCTGGAGGACGCCGCCTCGTTCGCTGCGGCGGCGGATGAGATCGGCTATCCGGTGCTGATCAAGGCAGTCGCGGGTGGCGGCGGGCGTGGCATGAAACGGGTCGAGAGCCGCGAAGAGCTCGCGACGGCGGCTGCCACGGCGCGCGCCGAGGCAGAGTCCGCCTTCGGCAATGACGCGCTCTATCTGGAGAAGCTGGTCGCGGCACCGCGCCATATCGAGGTGCAGGTGCTGGCCGACCAGTTCGGCAACGCGGTGCACCTCGGCGAGCGCGACTGCTCCCTTCAGCGCCGCCACCAGAAGGTGCTGGAGGAGGCCCCGTCGCCGGCGCTCGATGCGCGCCAGCGCGAGGAAATCGGCAGCCGCGTCACCACCGCGGTCCGCGAGCTCGGCTATCGCGGGGTGGGCACCCTGGAGTTCCTCTATGAGGACGGCGCCTTTTACTTCATGGAGATGAACACGCGCATCCAGGTAGAGCATCCGGTCACCGAGATGATCACCGGGATCGACCTCGTGCAGGAGCAGATCCGGGTTGCCGCCGGAGAGCCCCTCGCCTTCACCCAGGAGGACGTGCGCTTCGAAGGCCATTCCATCGAATGCCGGATCACGGCTGAGGATCCCGATACCTTCCGCCCCTCGCCCGGCACCGTGAGCGGCTATCACACCCCGGGGGGGCCCGGCGTACGCGTCGATTCCGCGCTCTATGACGGCTACCGGATCCCGCCCTACTACGACAGCCTGATCAGCAAGGTGATCGCCCAGGCCGGCAGCCGGGAGGCCTGCCTGATGCGTCTGCGACGGGCGCTGGAGGAGTACGTCATCCAGGGGGTCTCGACCACGATCCCGCTGCACCTGCGTCTGCTCGCCAGCCAGGCGTTCGCCGAGAGCGACTACGACATCCACTGGTTCGAGCGCTTCGTGACGGAGACCGGCGCCGGCAACAGCGCCTAGCGCGGACACCATGTCGACGGTCGAGCTCTCGCCGGCGCTGATACTCAGGGCCTACAGCTGCGGGCTCTTCCCCATGGCGGAGAGCAAGGCGGAACGGGACGTCTTCTGGGTCGACCCCGAGACGCGCGGTGTCATCCCGCTCGACGGCTTCCACGTGCCGCGCAGGCTCGCGCGCACGGTGCGCGCCGGGCACTTCCGCGTCACCGTGAACCGCGACTTTCCCCGCGTCGTGCGCGGCTGCGCGCGCCGCACCGGGCGCCGGCCGGAATCCTGGATCAACGGGCCGATCTTCGAGGCCTACTGCGCGCTGCACCGGCAGGGGCACGCCCACAGCGTGGAGGCCTGGCAGGACGGCACGCTGGCCGGCGGCCTCTATGGCGTCTCGCTGGGGGCCGCGTTCTTCGGCGAGAGCATGTTCAGCACCGAGCGGGACGCCAGCAAGGTGGCGCTGGTGCATCTGGTCGCCCGCCTCCGGGCCGGCGACTTCACCCTGCTCGACACGCAGTTCGTCACCTCGCATCTCACCCGCTTCGGCGCGGTGGAGATGCCGCGGGCGCGCTATCTCTCGCAGCTCTCGGACGCGCTCACGCAGCCCGCGACCTTCTATCCGGCGGGATTCTCCGACGCGGCGCTGTCGGCCTCAGGCGAGGCCTCGGTGCAGGCGAGCACCCAGATGTCGTAGACCGGATGCTCCAGCGCCGCGAGGCCGGGCGTCGACGAGAACATCCAACCGGTGTAGAGGCGCGTCGCGCGACCCGAGTGATCGACCTCGTCGATTTCGAGGAAGGCTGCGTTCTCCGGCGGCTCCTCAGGCGGCGCGGCGTGACAGGTGCGGACGACGATCTGGAGCGTCCCGAAGCGGACCGCCCTGTCGAGCGGCGCCTCCAGCTCGGAGGTCCGGGCCACCACCTTGTCCAATGCCTGGAGCACGGCAAGACGGCGCTCGGTCGCGGCGGCACCGATGCTGTCGGCGAGGGTCGCCGCGAGTGCAGCGACTGCGGTCAGCGAAAGGAGACTTGGCCTCACCTACTCCCCGCCGAAGGCGAATTGGCCGATCAGCTCCTCGAGCAGAAGCGAAGACTGCGTGTACGAAATACGGCCGCCGTCCTTGATAAGCGTCTCCTCGGCGCCCGGCTGCAGGTCGATGAACTTGCTGCCCAGCAGGCCGTCGCTCACGACCGCCGCCGTGGAATCCGTCGGCAGCTCGACCGTCTCGTCGATGCTCATGCGGAGCACGGCGCGGAAGGTCTCTGGCTCAAGCTCCCGGTCGATCACCGTCCCCACCTTGATACCGCCGATGCGCACATCGGAACCGTTGTTGATGCCGTCGACCCGGTTGAACGCCGCGCTCACCTCGTAGCCGCTCACCGTGGCGACGCCGCTCTTGGTATAGGCGAAGACGATGAAGCCGATGGCCACCGCCAGCACCACGGCGCCCATCAGGGTCTCGACAAGGCTTCTGGACATGGCGATCTCCTTCCCTGCCTCTGGGATGAGGATTGCGGCCCCGCCTCGCCCAGACGAAGCGGCGTCGAGTCGCATTTTGCCACAGCGCGCTCGGCTTGGGGTAAGGGCAAAGCAGAGAGCTAACCCACGACCTCGCCTTCGACCATCGCGATCGCCTCGATCTCGATTTCGAGCTCGGGCAGCGCCAGCGACGTGATCTCGACGATGGTGTCGGCCGGGTAGGGCGGCGTGAAGAACTTTTCCCGCAGGCCGACGATCTTGCCGAAGTTGCCCATGTCCTTCAGGAAGATGGTCACCTTGACGATCTTTGCGAGGCTGGAGCCGCCGGCCTCCAGCACCGCCGCCAGGTTCTTGAAGGTCTGCTCGGCCTGCGCGTCGAAATTGCCGACGCCGACGATGGTGCCGTCAAGGTCGATGGCGGTCTGGCCGGAGACGAAGATCAGGTCCCCGACGCGGTAGGCCTGCGCCAGCCTGAAAGGCTCGTAGGGATCGGGGTCGGTCTTGATGCGCACCGCGTTCTCGGCCATCGGTCTCCTCCCTCATTCGGTTCGTGACACGGCAGTCTCGCCCAGCGCGCCGCGGGATGGTAGGACGCGCGCACACGGCGGCAGCCGCACCAGCGGGAGACATGCGAAATGAGCGACACGGTGCTGATCGAGCGGGCGGACGGTATCGCCCGGGTGACCCTCAACCGGCCGGAGGTGCTGAACGCACTCAACGACGAGCTTTGCGAGGCCCTGGTCGAAGCCCTCGCAGAGGTCGAGCGCGAGCCCGAGACCCGCGTCATGGTGTTGCAGGGCGCGGGCGGCTACTTCATGGCGGGCGGCGACCTGCAGTCCTTCTATGGCCTGCTCGAGCGGACGCCGGACGAGCGCCGGCGGCATTTCGAGACGATGATCGACCGGGTTCACGCGATCATCCGGATCATGCGGCGGATGCCGCAGCCGGTGATCGCCAAGATCGACGGCGCCGCCGGCGGCTTCGGCCTGAGCCTGGTTCTCGCGTGCGACCTCGCGATCAGTGCCGCCGACAGCATCTTCACCATGGCCTATTGCCGCATCGGCACCAGCCCCGATGGCTCGTCGACCTGGTTCCTGCCGCGCACGGTGGGCGCGAAGAAGGCGATGGAGCTCGCTCTGCTGGGCGATCGCTTCGGCGCGCGCGAGGCCGAGCGGCTCGGCATCGTCAACCGCGTCGTCTCGCCCAATCGGCTGGAGGAGGAGATCGAGGCAATGGCCCGCCGCCTCGCCGCAGGCCCCGCCCGTGCCTTGGCCAACACCAAGCGGCTGCTCAGAGACTCGGGCCATGCCTCCCTGGAAGAGCAGCTCCAGGCGGAGGCCGAGATGTTTGCGGACTGCGCGGCGAGCGCGGATTTCGCCGAAGGGGTCGCGGCCTTCGTCGAGAAGCGCAGGCCAAGCTTCACCGGGCGCTGAACGATGGGCGCACGCCTCGCGGGCAAGACCGCGCTAATCACCGCGGCGGGGCAAGGCATCGGTCACGCCACGGCGGTCGCGTTCCAGAAGGAGGGTGCGCGGCTCTGGGCGACCGATATCGACGAGAGCAAGCTCGCAGGCCTCGCCACGCTGGAGGGCGTCACCTGCCGAGTGCTCGATGTGCGTGATGACGGCGCCGTGGCCGCGGCGGCCGAAGAGATCGGCGCGCTCGACGTGCTCTTCAACTGCGCGGGCCGCGTGCCCCACGGCACGCTGCTCGACTGCGAGCCGGCAGACTGGGAGGAAACGCTCAGCCTCAACGTCACCGCCACGTACCGGATGATCCGCGCCTTCCTGCCGGCCATGCTGGCGGCGGATGGCGGCTCGATCATCAACATGGCGTCGGTGGTCTCCTCGGTGAAGGCCGCGCCCGACCGCTGCGCCTACGGCGCCAGCAAGGCCGCGGTCATCGGCCTCACCAAGTCGGTGGCGCTGGACTACGCCACGCAGGGCATCCGCTGCAACGCGGTCTGCCCCGGTGCGGTCGACACCCCTTCCCTCGACGAGCGCTTCAGTGCCCGCCCCGATCCGGATGCCGCGCGCAAGGCCTTCGTCGCGCGCCATCCGCTGGGGCGGATAGGATCGCCGTCGGAGGTCGCGGCGCTCTGCGTCTATCTCGGCTCGGACGAATCGGCCTTCACCACCGGACAGGCGATGGTGATCGACGGCGCCTGGGGGCTGTGACCGCCCTACTCCCCGGTCGCCGGGCCCCTGTTTCCGGTGAGAGCGGTCATCATGTTGTCGATCAGCCGCATGCCGATGTTGTCGTCGAGGGAAAGGATCGATTCCGGGTGGAACTGGACGGCCGCGATCGGCCTCGCCTTGTGCTCCAGTGCCATGACGACGCCATCGTCGGTCTCGGCGGTAACCCTGAGCAGGTCGTCGGGGAGCGACACGCGCGCGGCGTAGAGCGAGTGATAGCGGCCGACGCGGAAGCGATCCGGCAGCCCTTGAAAGAGCACGCTGTCTCTCACCGTGACGTCCGACGGCTTGCCGTGGACCGGCTCATCGAGCTGGCCGAGCTGCCCGCCAAAATATTCGGCCACGGCCTGGAGGCCCAGGCAGACGCCGAAGAGCGGCACGCCCTTTGCCAACACCAGTTCGATGGTCTCAGCGGTGCCGAAATCGGTGGGCCGGCCGGGGCCGGGCGAGAGCACGACCAGATCGGGTGCGTCCTCCTGCAGCATCCGGCGCGCGGGCTCGGGCCGGAGCGTTTCGACCTCGGCGCCGGTCTGGCGCAGGTAGTTGGCGAGCGTGTGGACGAAGGAATCCTCGTGGTCGACCAGGAGCACGCGCCTGGCAGGCCCCAACTGGGCTGAGGTTGCGCGATCCGGTGTGGGCGCCGCCTCCGCCCGCACCGCAGCGAAGAGCGCCGAGGCCTTGAGGCGGCATTCCTCGTCCTCGGCCTCCGGATCGCTGTCGTAGAGCAGGGTGGCGCCGGCCCTGATCTCGGCGATGCCGTCCTTCATGCGGACGGTACGGAGCGTGAGCCCGGTGTTCATCGCCCCGTCGAAGCCGATGCGGCCGATGGCGCCGCCGTACCAGCGGCGCGCCGAGCGCTCGTTCGCCTCGATGAAGCGGATCGCCCAGTGCTTGGGCGCGCCGGTTACCGTCACCGCCCAGGTGTGGCTGAGGAAGGCGTCGAGCGCGTCGAACTCGGGGCGCAGGATGCCCTCCACGTGATCGACCGTGTGGATCAGGCGCGAGTAGAGCTCCACCTGGCGGCGGCCGATCACCCGCACCGAGCCCGGCTCGCAGATGCGCGACTTGTCGTTGCGGTCGACGTCGGTGCACATGGTGAGCTCGGCCTCGTCCTTGGCCGAGTTGAGCAGCTTCGCGATCTGGGCGGCGTCGCCGAGCGCATCCTTGCCGCGCGCGATGGTGCCGGAAATCGGACAGGTCTCGACCCGCCGGCCCTCGACGCGGACGTACATCTCGGGCGAGGCCGCGACCAGGAACTCGCCGGCGCCGAGGTTCATCAGGGCGCAGTAGGGCGCAGGATTGAGGGTGCGCAGCCGGTCGAACACCGCAGAGGGCGCGTCGGCGCAGCCCTCGCTGAACTGCTGGCTCAGCACCACCTCGAAGAGGTCGCCCCGGCGGAACGCATCCTTCGCGCGATCCACCGCCGCCGGATACTGGCCCGGCTCGTGGTCGTTCTCGGGCGGCTCGTCGGCTGGGGGCGCGAGCGCGTAGGCGTCTTCCCTCGGATCTCGCGCCATGTCGCGCGTGTCGCCGGTGGGCGTGACGAAATCGTAGCGATGGCGCACCGCCCGGTCCGACACGTGATCGACGACCAGGATCTCGTCGGGCACAAAGAGCACCAGGTCGCGCTGGTCGGCCGGGCGCTCGAGCTTGAGCTCCACCGGCTCGAACTGGTGGGCGAGGTCGTAGCCGAAGGCGCCGTAGAGGCCGAAGTGCTGGTCTTCGTCGTTGCCGAAGAGCTCGATCACCGCGCGCAGCAGGCTGAAGATGGAAGGCTGCCGGCTGCGCTGCTCCTCGGGCAGGATTTCCACGGGCGGGTGGATCTGCCCGCACACGCGATCGCCCTCCGCCTCCAGCGAGGCGACGGCGGCGAGCGGCTCGATCGCGGCGCGGATGGGCTCCAGCAGGACGCGACCTCGGGGCTCCAGCGCCGCGACCTCGAAGTCGCGCCCGCGGCAGGTGATGGCGAGCGGAGGGGCGGCAAAGCCCAGGTCCCAGCGCGTGTAACGGCCGGGGAACTCGAAGCAGGAGGACATGAAGACGCCGGGATAGCGGTCCAGACGCTCGACCAGGGCCGCGGCCGCAGGGCCGACCGCCGTCTCGCGGTCGTTGCGGTGGATGGTGATACCGCCGCGGGTGCGATAGCGGCGAGCATTGGCAGCGGGTTCGCTCATCGCGCCCTTATCCCACCTGCCGAGAGGGCCAACAACCCCGGCTGGCAAGGCCACAACCGCATGGCGGCGGGGCGATCGACGCCGCAAAAAAGCCTTGATGCGCGGCCACGGTCGGGAGGCGGCATCGCGAAATAGCCGGGCACGCAGCGATGAAGGGAAGCGACACCGGAACCGACGAGCGGCCGGCACTCGTGCTTCCGCATGTGCCGGAGCGGCGGCGGTCCATCGTCTCCTACGCTCGGGCCATGAGCGACAGCTTGATCGGCGGCTTCGATGCCGCCGACTTCGAGGAAGACGTCACCGAGCGGAAATTCCTCTGGTTTCACCATTTCCTGGTGAACCATCCGGAGGGTGTGAAGCATATCCTGCAGGACAACGCCGCCAACTACGTCAAGGCCGGGATCGTCCGCCCGCTGCTGACTCCGGCGCTCGGGAACGGCCTTGTCACCATCGAGGGCGACACCTGGCGTTGGCACCGCCGCATCATGACACCCGCCTTCAACGCCAAGAGCGTCGCGGGCTACGCCGGCATCGTGACCGAGGCGACCGACGCCATGCTGCGCGCATGGGACGAGGACGGGTCCGGCAGCGCGCTCGACCTCGAAGGCGCCATGAAGGAACTGACGCTCGACATCATCGCGCGCGCCATGTTCTCGTCGGACAGCGAGCTGATAAAGGACACCCTTCACCGGAGCTCGGCCCGCTATCAGGCGGAAATGAACCTCAGCCCCTTCGCCCTGATTCCGGGGATCAACCGCGTGTGGGCCCGTTTCAAGGAGCGGCGGGCGGCGCGGATTCTGAAAGACCTGAACGTCCTGATGGCGCAACTCATCGAATCGCGAAGCGCCCGATCCGGCGGGCCATCGAACGACGACCTGCTGGACAGGCTCCTGCACGCACGCGACCCGGAAAGCGGACGCGGGCTATCGGCGAGCGACGTGCGCGACGAGATGATCACCATCTTCGTCGCCGGGCATGACACCACGGCGCTGGCGCTCTGCTGGACATGGTTCCTGCTGTCGCAGCATCCGGAGGTCGAGCAGAGGGTCTGGGCGGAAGTCGACGATGGATCAAATGGCGCAGCGCCCACCTACGACGACGTTCGCCGCCTCCCCTACACGCGCATGGTCTTCGACGAGGCGCTCAGGCTCTTCCCCCCGGTTCACTCGCTGGCATGGCGCCAGGCGCTGGAGCGGGACGAGGTTTGCGGGCGCGCAATTCCCGCCGGCGCCATTATCGGCATCATTCCCTGGGTCATCCATCGCCACCGCGCGCTGTGGGAGGCGCCGGAGCGCTTCGACCCCGCGCGTTTCTCGCCGGAGCAGAGCAACGAGCATCCGCGCTGCGCCTACATCCCCTTCAGTGTCGGTCCGCGCTTCTGCATCGGCGCCTCGCTGGCGCTGACCGTGGGCGTCATGGTGATCGCGCATGTGGCACAGCACTATCGCCTGCGCCTCGCCCAGGATCAGCCCGTCGAGCCGCGCGGGCTGCTCACGCTTCACCCGCGCCACGGGCTTACCATGCGCCCGATACGGCGCAGGCTTCAGAGCCGGCGCAGCTCCACGACGGATTCGTAGAGTGCGCTGCCGCTGGCCTTGCCGGCGCGGACGCTGGACTCGACGATGCTGCTGCCGACCCGTGTCTCGCGGGGAACGTGGATGTCCGCGACCTGGAAGCCGCGGGAGGACGCGATGGCGGCGAGGAAGCGGTCGGTCGGGATCGGCACCCCCTGCAGGATGGAGTTGCCGATCACCACCAGCGCGGTCGCGCCGGGTCGCAGGCACCAGGCCGCGCCGTCGAGGAAACGGGCACAGTCGTTGAAATACTGGGCCGCGTAGTTGGCCCAGCCGTTGCCGCCGTAGACGCCCTTGTCGGGGTTGCGCGCTCGCACCGCGTCAATGGCTTCTCGAATCTCCTCGTTGGCGATTGAGGGGTCGAGATCGATGTGCTCCTCGTCGCGGGCGTTCTGCCAATAGGTGCCGAAATTGAGCGTCTCCAGGCGCTTCAGGTCGCGCGGAGAGGAACAGAACCCCAGCCAGTAGAGGTGCGGGCGGGTGTTGCGATTGTAGTGGTAGTTGTTGAGGTAGGGCGGGGAGGTGGCGAGCAGGTCCACGCTCCCCTCCTCGAGCGCGTTGTAGCCCTCGAAGAAGGATTTTTCGAGCACTTGCCCGTCGTCTCGCGCAGGGTTCGCGCGCTTGTCGCGATACCAGGCGACATCGTCCGCCATCTGGCGGAGCTTCGCCGCGATGACGCCGGCCACGTCGTCGTCCTCGACCTCAGGGCGCCCGACGGAGGCCTTGCGTCCCAGGCTCGGCTCATAGGAGTAGTTGGAATAGCCCACCATGGTCGCCGCGAAGGCGAGGCGGAAGAGCGCCTCAACCGGCGCATCCAGCGTCTCCATGAAATCGAACGCCAGCAGCACCTTGCGCTCGACCGCCGGGCTGTAGAAGGGCGCCCGCGTGCGAAACGCTGCGGGAGGCGATGCGCGCGGCGCGCGGCCCGTGCGCTCGCTCTCGCCCATGAACGTGACGAAATCCGTGGCGGCGGCGCTGAGCCGCGTGGGCTCCAGCCGATGCGCCTCCAGCTTCGCACGCGCGGCGAAGACGGCGTAGGGATTGATCTCGTAGCCGACGGCGGTGTGGCCGGCGAGGTCGGCCTCGATCAGCGTCGTGCCGACGCCCGCGAAGGGATCCAGCACGACACCCGGCTCCGGCAGGTGACGGGTCAGCGCGTCCTGGACGAATTGCCGCGAAAAACCCGCGATCCAGGGAACCCACCGGTGCACCGGCGTCTCCCGATTGGCCATGAATGCGGGATCGCGGAAGGCCCCGCGGTCGTTCCCTTGGCCGGCGGGTGTGGTCACCGGCCTCGGCAGCACGCCGCCCCGCCGGCGGTCAGGGGGTCAGGATGGTCGAGCCCGTGGTCTTGCGGCCCTCCAGGTCGCGGTGCGCCTGGGCGGCGTCCGCCAGCGGGTAGCTCTGGTGGATCTCTATCTTGACCGCGCCCGAACGCACGACGTCGAAGAGCGCGCCGGCCGATGCCTCGAGCTCCGGCCGCGTCGCGTTGTAGCCGAAGAGGGTGGGCCGCGTGATGTAGGCGCTCTTGGGCGCGAGCCGGGCCAGGTTGAAGTCGGTGATGGGGCCGGAGGCGTTGCCGAAGCTCGCGAGCGTGCCCAACCGTGCGAGGCTGTTGAGCGAGCCCTCCACCGTGTCGGCGCCGATGGAATCGTAGACCACGGGAACGCCCTGGCCCTCGGTGATCTCCATCACCCGCTCGGCGAAATCCTCGGTCCGGTAGTTGACCGGGTGGTCGCAGCCGTGAGCGCGGGCGAGCGCCGCCTTCTCCTCGGAGCCCACGGTGCCGATCACGGTCACGCCCAGATGCTTGAGCCACTGGCACTGGATCAGCCCGACCCCGCCGGCGGCGGCGTGGACCAGTACGGTCTCGCCCGCCTTCACCGGGTAGGTGCGGCGGATCAGGTATTCGACCGTCATGCCCTGCAGCATCATCGCCGCGCCCTGCTCGAAGCTGATGTCGGCGGGGAGCTCCATCAGCGAGCCTGCCGGCATGACGCGGGCCTCGGAATAGCCGCCGGGCGGCGGCGGGCTGGCATAGGCGACGCGCATGCCGGCCGCGACCTCGGTGACGCCCTCCCCCACCGCCTCGACCACGCCGGCACCTTCCATGCCGATGGTCCAGGGCAGCGAGGGCACCGGGTAGAGCCCGGTGCGGTGATAGACGTCGATGTAGTTGAGGCCGATCGCCTCGTGGCGCACCAGCGCCTCGCCGGGGCCGGGATCGGGTAGCGCCACATCCTCGTAATGCAGCACCTCGGGCCCGCCGGCCTCGTGCATCCGCACAGCCTTGACCATGTGTCTCCCTTTCCTGTCGGGGGCGCCCGCCCGGCCGCGCTCGGCCTAGACCGGAAGCTGCGGCGGCAGCGCGCCTTCCAATGCGAGAAGCTGGCGCTTGGTATCACAGCCCGCGCCGCCGGAGAACCCGCCGAGCGCGCCGCCTGCGCCGACGACCCGGTGACATGGGATGATCAGCGGGATCGGATTGGCCCCGCAGGCGCCGCCCACGGCGCGGGGCGCGCTGTCGAGATCACGGGCGAGGTCGCCGTAGCTCCGGGTCTGGCCATAGGGGATCGCCTGCATCGCCGCCCAGACCCGGCGGCGGAAGGCCGTGCCCTGTGGCACCAGTGGCAGGTCGAAGGCGCGGAGCGTGCCGGCAAAGTACTCGGTGAGCTGGCGCGCGGCCTCGGCCAGCACGCCGCCGTTGGGGCGGGGGCCGCCGCCGGAGCCGAAATCGACGGCGGTGATCGCGCCGTCGGCGGCCGTGATCGTGAGCGGGCCGACCGGGCTCTCGATGGTGCAGCGGGCGGCGGCCATCCGCCTCAGCCCTCGGCCGGCGCCCGGGCGTTGTCGAGGGAGGCCCTAAGCGCGTCCGGCTCGGTCACCGGCAGCGAGCAGACCGGGCCCACGCAGACGTAGGCCGTGGCCTGCCCCTCCTGCTGGCCCTTGCCGAAGGCGGGGTGGCCGAGCGGCAGGACATCTTTCGGCGCAAGCTGGGTCAGCACCCGGTTGGGCAGGCTGGTCGCGTAGACGGCATCGAGGAGTGCCTTGGTCCCCTCATCGGCGCGCGCGCCGCACACCACCACCTGCACCGCGTGGCGTAGAACCTCGCTGTTGTTGGCGAGGGTCGAGAGCGGCGAGAAGTTGCGCTCAAGCTCGCCGGAGAACGCCTTCACCAGCGCCTCGGCGCGGTCGCGATAGGCCGTCTCGCCGGTGAGATGATGGAGGCGCGCGAGCACGCCCACCATGGTGCCGTTGCCGGCGGGCGTCGCGGCGTCGTGGGCGGTCTTGGTGCGGCTGATGCTCGCCTCGCCGTCGTCCGGCGCATAGAAGTAACCGCCCTCGTCCGCGTCCCAGTAGTGCGCATCGAGCACCGCGACCCAGGCGCACGCCTTCTCCACGTAAGACGCCTTGCCCGTCGCCTCGGCCAGCACCAACGCCGCCCGCGCCATCTCGGCGTAGTCGTCGAGGAACTCGATATCCTTGGAGCGGCCGTGGCGGGCGGCGTGGCGCAGCCGCTCGCCGGCCGCCATGGGGCCCGCGACATGCTCGAAGGCCTCGCGGGCCGCCTCGAGCCAGGCCTGCTCGCCGAAGACCATGGCGGCGTTGGCAAGGGCCGCGATCATCAGGCCGTTCCAGTCGGCCAGCACCTTGTCGTCCCAGCCGGGTCGCTCGCGGCCCGCGCGGCGCTCCAGGAGGATGGTGCGCATCTTGGCGAGGCGGGCTTCGTCGGGCGTCCCGTCGATGCCGGGCGGCAGGAGGCGATTGAGGATCGTCTTCCCCTCCCAGTTGCCGCCTTGGGTGACGTCGTAGACGGCCTTGAAGTAGGCCGCGTCCGCATCGAGGAGTTCGTCGATCTCGGCCTCGTGCCAAATGTAGAACTTGCCTTCCTCGCCCTCGGAATCCGCGTCGAGCGCGCTCGCGAACGCGCCCTCGCCGGTGCGCATCTCGCGCAGCACCCAGGCCACGGTCTCCGCCGCGCGGGCGGCGAAGAGGGTCTCGCCGGTCTCTTGCCAGACATGGCAGAGCAGGTCGAGAAGCTGAGCGTTGTCGTAAAGCATCTTCTCGAAGTGGGGCGCGAGCCAGCGCTCGTCGGTGGAGTAGCGCGCGAAGCCGCCGCCCAGGTGGTCGTAGATGCCGCCCTGGCACATGCGCTCCATGGAGAGCACCACGGCGGTCTTCATCAGCTGCGAGCCGGTGCGCAGGTAGCTGCGCCAGAGCAGCTCCAGCATGGAACATTGCGGGAACTTCGGCGCGCCGCCGATGCCGCCGTGGCGGCCGTCGACCTCACGCAGCAGAGACCGCGCCATGTTCTCTGTTTGTGCCTCGGTCACGGCCTCGCCGGGCGTGCTGCGGGCGAGACCCTGTAGCGCTTCGACCAGCGATGTTCTGTTTTTGTCCACCTTTTCGCGGTCGTTGCGGTAGGTCTGCTCGATCAGGCTCAGCACGTCCTTGAAGCCGGGGCGACCGAAGCGGGGCTCGAGCGGGAAGTAGGTGCCGCCCCAAAAGGGCTCGGCATCGGGGGTGAGGAACATGGTGAGCGGCCAGCCGCCCTGCTGGCCCATGAGCGCGAGTGCGCGTTGGTAGATGGTGTCGAGATCGGGGCGCTCTTCGCGGTCCACCTTGATATTGACGAAGAGGCGGTTCATCAGCCGGGCCGTCTCTTCGTCCTCGAAGCTCTCGTGCGCCATGACATGACACCAGTGGCAGGCGGAATAGCCGACCGAGAGCAGGATCGGCTTGTCGGCTTCCTTCGCCTCGGCCAGTGCCTCCGGCCCCCAAGGGCGCCAGTGGACGGGATTGTCTTGGTGTTGCAGGAGATAGGGGCTGGTCTCCGCGCCGAGCTGGTTCTCGCTCATGGCCCTTCCCGTCTGGTTCGGACCGCGCGGCAGGGAGCGGCCTTGGGTTTGAGCATAGGGTGCCGGGACCTCTGCTGCCAGTGCGGCGGTTGGGCGCGGGGGGCCATAGAGAGAGCCTGTTCATGGGCTGGACGGCGGAGTATGGTCGCGCCCGTTGCCTGAGCGTGCACTGTGCCGCGAGAGAGGTCTTCCATGAAGGTCAAGATCGAGATCGACTGCACGCCTGAGGAGGCCCGGGCCTTCTGCGGGATGCCCGACCTGAGGGCGGCCCACGAGGCCATGGCCAAGGGCCTGGAGGCGCGGATGGCGGAGGCGATCGGCCAGATCGACCCCGAGGCGCTCTTGAAATCGTGGCTCCCCGGCGGGCTCCAGGGCTTCGAGGCCATGCAGAAGGCCTTCTGGGAAGGATTCGGGCAAGCCGGCGGCGGCGCG
>Ga0209020_1002117_pt1 | contig 16956 bp, 15 predicted proteins | sample PinacodermBB_FD_187298 | JGI IMG/M metagenome (GOLD analysis project Ga0209020, IMG submission 187298) | Host-associated microbial community of the marine sponge Aplysina aerophoba from Gulf of Piran - sponge pinacoderm, lysed by bead... | ecosystem: Host-associated > Porifera > Sponge >...
GGTGCTGGAGCAGAGGCTCTTCTACCGGATCGTCATGCCGGTGCGGGACGGCGCGGGAGAGACCCTCGGCAGCCTCTACGTGTACCGCGACGTGTCGAAGGAAATGGAGATGGAGCGCATGAAGGCCGAGGTCCTGCGGCTGCGCACCGAGTTGCAGTCCGCCTACTCCTTCGAAGGCATCGTCGGCGACAGCGATCCCATGCGGAACGTGTACATGTTGATGACCCGGGCCGCCGAAAGCGAGATCACGGTGCTCATACGGGGCGAGAGCGGCACCGGAAAGGAGCTGGTGGCCAAGTCGTTCCACTTCCACAGCTCACGGAAGGCCGGGCCGTTTCTGGCCATCAATTGCGCCGCCGTCCCGGAGACGCTCATCGAAAGCGAGATGTTCGGCCATGAACGGGGAGCCTTTACCGGGGCGGCCCGGCGGAGAATCGGGGCGTTCGAGCGCGCCTCGGGAGGAACGATCTTCCTCGACGAGATCGGCGACATGCCGCTGGCCCTGCAGGGCAAGCTGCTGCGGGTGCTGCAAGAGCGGGAGATCCAGCGGGTGGGCTCCACAGCCACCATCGCCGTGGATGTCCGGGTGATCTCGGCGACCAACAAGGACCTGGAGGCCGCCGTCGAGGCGAGGGAGTTCCGCGAAGATCTGTTCTATCGCATCGCCGCCTTCCCCATCGTCGTTCCGCCGTTGAGACAACGGCGCGAAGATATCCCGCTGCTGGCCAGGCATTTCCTGGAGAAACACGCCGAACGCGCCAACCGGCGCATCAGCGGCATCTCGAACGCGACGATGCGCGTGCTGCTGAGCTATGACTGGCCCGGCAATGTCCGGGAGCTGGAGAACGCCATCGAGCGCGCCGTTGTGCTGGAGACCGCGGACGTGCTGCATGCGCACAACCTCCCGCCGCACATGTCGCCGGGGGTCCCCTCCCCGAGCGGCGATCCGGCCAGGGTGCTGCCGCTGGTGGAAGTGGAACGCCAGGCCCTCAGCCAGGCGCTCGCGGTCGCGGGCAACAACATCGCGCAGGCTGCCCGGTCATTGGGTATCAACCGGGCCACCCTGTATCGGAAAATGAAGAAGTACGATCTGCTCGAAGTGCCTTGAAACGGCTAACGCAGTTTGCGACACCTGTCGCAAACTGCGACGCTGCCGAACTCCGGTCTCCACGCGCATCTCGCTGCAACCATCCGACTTTCCGTCTACATTGCACGAACGTTCCGTATTGCGGTCACTTGGCACGGCTTGTGCTTATTAGTCTGGTGAAGTGCAACGCAGAACGGAGGCACACGGAACAAGACCATGATCGGAGTGTTTGGTAAAGGATGGGGCCGGGCGGCGGACGCCCTGCGACGCTTCTGCCTCGCGTCGCGGGCGTCGGTCAGCCTGGAGAGCGTCTGTTGCATCTGCTTCACGGTCGCCATCGCCGCCAGCGTGTTCGAGGTCGTGAAAACGCTGTTCATCGGCGACATCCTGCATCGCGCGGCCCAGGCGGTGGCGCGGGACAACTCGTTGCAGATGCAGGCCGCGGCGGACAGGGAGCAGCTGCTCGCGCGCGCCCGGAAGGCGGTGCGGGAGGAGGTGGACGACTGGCTCGATCCCGACCTGCTGGAGGTCGATGTCAAGGTCTACGACAACCCCTCGACGATGTTGCAGGGCACGGAGTCCACGGGCGGCAACCGCCTGCTCGGCGGAGACCCCGGCAACATGGTGGTCGTGCGCCTGCGCTATGCGCCGGAGACGGTGCTTGCGCGGCTGCGGGAGAGGCTCCAGGCCGACGAGACCGACTCTCTCGCCTTTCAGGCCCTGGCGGTGGCGCGAAACGAACGCGTGGTGGACCTGTCGCCGCCTCCGACGGAAAGCCTCCAGGTGACCAGCAGAGGGGGTTGATGAGCACGCCGGTGAATCATCCGACGGCCCGCCTCTCTGCAGGCCTCTCGTCCTGGATTCGCGACGGACGGGGCTCGGTCAGCATCGAGTTCGTGTTCGGCGCGATTCTCATCGTCACCACCGCGGTGGGCGGCATGGACCTCCACCGGATGGTCGATGCGCGGTCGGTGGCGTTGCGCGCGGCCACCACCATGGCCGGATACCTCTCGCTGGAAACGGCCCCGAGCGCGGCGTTCCTCGACGACCTGGCCAGGTTCTCGTATCGCAACGAGATCGCGCTGCCGTCCGAGGCGGCTTTCGTGGTATCGGCGGTGAGCCGGTCCGGCGCGACCCCGGAGGAACCCGAGCCGCCGGCCGTCGTGCACTGGAACCGGACGTTCGCCGTCGGCGAGGACCCCGACTCTCCCCCGGAGGAGCTCGGCGAGTCCTGCGGCCGGCTCTCCGGCGACACGGCGGCGCTGACGGCGCTCGGGATTGCGCCCGGCGACAGGGTGGTCGTCGTCGAGGTCTGCGTCAAGCTGCTGGAGCGGGCGTTCTTTGGCGGCGGGTTGCTGGCGGACAACGTGTTCCCGACGCTCTTCTACCAGCATCGCGTCCTTCCGGTGCACGGCGGGAGGATGCCGGAGGAGCCGTCGTGACCGGACTTCCGCGGCGCAGGCTCCGGGCGCCGCCGGGCGAGTTCGAACCGAAGGAGGCAAGGTGGTCAGCGGAATGTGACAATTGATCGGAGTCGGTGCGAAGGTGTTTCGTATTACAGGTTTGCCGTTCAACGAACGGAAAAGGAAAGGAGAACGAGAGATGAACAGGATCATGAACTATGCCGGGTGTGTGGGGCGGTATCTGCGAGACACGCGGGCGGTCGCCGCCATGGAGTACGCAATCATCGTCGGGGTGATCGTCGTTGGGGTCGGAACGGCGGTGGCTCTGTTTCAAAACGAGGTGGTGGACCTGATTCAGGGTGTAACAACCGATGTCGCAAATCTGGACACGGACATCGACACAGCGCAAACTGACGATTAATTGATGCTCGGTTGATGTTTCAGCGCTTGCAGAAAAGCGGGGGGCGGCGGCATCGTTGCGCCGCCCCCCGGGCTTCGTTACTCGTTGGCGGTTTGCGGGTTGGTGGCTTTTATTGTCTTCGGGTGAAGAACGTCACCCGCCTCCTCTGCCGGCTGGGCCTTTCGCTCGCGCTGGCCGCGGTGTCCGCCGGAAACGGCTATGCCCACGACGCACGCGGAGGCACCGCATTGGCCGTTCATGCAGGCCAGAGCCGGATGATGCGGCTCAGCCAGCCGGTCGATTCGGTGTTCGTCGCCGATCCAGCCGTCGCGGACGTGCAAGTGGTCTCATCCCAGGTGCTGTTCGTGTTCGGCAAGGCCCCGGGCCGGACCTCGGTGGCGGCGCTGGCGAGCGACGGCGCCGTGGTGGGACAGTGGCAGGTGGCGGTGACCCTCGACCTGGAGCCAGTGCGGTCGGCTCTGTCAGGAGACCCGGACCTCCGCGACGTCCGAGTCCGTCAATGGCGCCGAGGGCTGGAATTGATCGGCGTGGTGGCGTCGACGGAAGCCGCTGACCGGGCGTTGGAGTTGGCCAAGGCCGCCCTGCCCGACAAGGCCGCGGTGATCAACCACATCTCGGTGTCGAGCCCGCAGCAGGTGAACCTCGAAGTGCAGATCGCCGAGGTGCAGCGCAACGTGAGCGAGTCCCTCGGCATCAATTGGGAAGCGTTCAGCCGGTTCGGCGAGTCGACGTTCGGCTTCCGCGTTGGACGCCTGATCCCCGTGGGTCAGGGGGTCCCGGTGGGGACCGTTTCCCGCGAAGGGCAGGCCGCGGCGCTGTTCGGATCCTGGTCGGCCGGCTCCGATTCGGTGCGCGGCCTGATCGACGCGCTCGCCACCGCGGGACTCGCGACCGTGCTGGCCCGGCCCAACATCACTGCGGTCTCGGGCGAGACCGCGAGCTTTTTTTCGGGCGGCGAGTACCCGTTGCCGAGCGGCGTGGAGGATGGGCAGATTGCCTTCACCTACAAGAAATACGGCGTATTGCTCGACTTCGTGCCGACGGTGATCGACCGCGAGCGGATCGCCCTGACCGTGCGCCCCGAAGTGTCCCAGCGTCTGGCCACCGACTCGCTCAAGATACTGGATACCGAGATACCGGTCATCGACGTACGGCGAGCGGAGACGACCATCGAGGTCGGGAACGGCGAATCCATCGTCATCGCCGGGCTCTACCGCAACCAGAGCGATTCGACGGAAGGCGGCGTGCCGGCGCTCAAGGACGTCCCGATGCTGGGCCGGTTGTTCGGCGCGCAGACCGCGCGCTCGAACTCCACCGAGCTGATCGTGGTCGTCACCGCGCGGCTCATCGGCTCCACCGGCGCGCGCGCGGAGACCGGCGCGAAGCGGGTGTCGCGCCTTCGCGTCCAGGGCTATCACTACTGAGCGCGGAACGGCGCCGCGAGGCCGGTCGCCCTCGGCCGATGGGCAACGTGATGCCTGGGCGGGTTCAAAACCGCCCTTGGCGCGATTCAGAATCAGACTTCCAGGAGACGTTCCTATGATTGCATGTCCAAACATCGCCCGCGCGGCGTTGCGGCTTGCCGCCGCGGCATGGGTAGCCGTGGCGCTCTCGGGCTGCGCTCCGTCAGCCATCGACGCCCGGCGGCCGGACTTCGTCGCCCCCCAGGCCATCGCCGGGCGGACCGCGGCTCAGGCGCAGCTCTCGCTGGCCCATCACCGGGCCTACCGGGAATTGAACGTCAGGGCCGGCGCGGCGCCCCGGCCCGCGGCCTCCCGCGGCGCCTTCCATCAGGCCTATCAGCGGTGGCTCAAGGGCGAAGTGCGGAAGCTGCCTGCCCCCGGCGAGACGGTCCCCGAAGCCAACTAGCTCCCAGGTGCCCGAATGAACGGCGACGACCGGAACATATGCGCATTCGCTGTCGATGCCGGCACCGAGCGCGTCCTCAAGGAGGCGCTGGACGGCTACCAGAACGGGAAGGTGCACCGGGGCGGCATGGCCGCGGCCGTCAAGCACCTGACCGGGGCGTCGTCGCCGCAGGTGGTGGTCGTCGACCTCGACGGCAGCAAGTTCCCCGCCGGCAGCATCCACGAGCTGGCCGGAGTGTGCGAGGTCGGGACCAGCGTGATCGCCGTCGGATCGAACGACACGGCGCGCCTGGCCCGGGAGCTGCTCGCCACCGGCGTGGACGACTACTTTCCGAAGCCGCTCTCCGCGGGCGAGATCCGGGAGGCGCTGCGGGCGGCGCTGGGCGGCGATCACGCGCCTGCGCGGCTGCACGCCGGCCGGGTGATCGCCTTCGCCGGCTGCGGCGGCGGCTGCGGCGCGACCACCCTGGCCGCGGTGACGGTGCAGGCCTCGGCCGCGCGGGGGAGCTACGTGGCGGCGGTGGATCTCGCGCGGACGTTCAGCGCCCTGCCGTGGATGCTCGACGTCGAGCCCCCGGCCGGACTGGACGAGATGCTCGGCATGGCGGCGTCCGGCCGGGCCTCGGGCGCGGACATGCTCGACGCCGTGTGCGCGGCCGCGGGCCCGCGCATCTCGCTCTACGGCTACCGCCAGGGCGACGGGCTGCCGCCGGCGCCCAGCCCCGCCGCGGTCCACTGGCTCACCGAGCAGCTCGCCAACCGTTCGCACCTGGTGGTGGTGGACGGGATGTCGGACGCCGATACGCTGTTTCCGGTGCTCGAGAACGCGGACGAGCGGGTGCTGGTCTACGAGCCCACCCTGGCGAGTCTCAACCACGCGACGCAAGTCCTCGCGCTGCTCGGCGAGGGGCGGGAGGCGGTCCTGGTGGAGAACCACACGCGGGCGCGGAAGAGCGCCCTTTCCCCCCAGCAGGTCCGCCAGGCCCTGGCCGGACGCGAGCCGGGCTTCACCATCCCGTTCGAGCCGAAGCTGCCCGCGGCCACGAATCGCGGCAGGCCCGACGAGTCGCTGGGAAAGAAGTACCGTCAGGCCCTCGACCGGCTGGTGGAGAGCCTCGCGAGGCCGGCGGTATCCCTGGCCGCGGCGGCGGCGGACTCGTAGACGCGGCGCCCTTCGGGAGAGGGCGCCGGACGGAAGGGAGAGAGACGCCATGGCACTGAGATCGTTCGGACGCCGCCCGAAGGGGGCCGAGGAGGAGGGCGTCCAGGGGGTCGCGCCCGCCGCAACGCCGGCGGCCGCGGCGTCCCTGCGTCCACAGACCTCGGATGCGGCCATCGCCGACATCGCGGCGCGGGTGCACCCGGTCGTCGCCAAGGCGCTCGACATGTCGCAGGCCATGAAGCTCAGCCCGGACGACCTGGCCGCGCAACTCCAGGCGTTTCTCGAGACCGAGGAGGCGGGCACCCAGGAGCTGACGCCCCTGGACCGCCGGCGGGTGGTGATCTGCCTGATCAACGACATCAAGGGGCTGGGTCCGCTGGAGCCCCTGTTCCACGACCCGAGCGTCTCCGACATCCTGGTGAACGGCCTCAAGTCGGTCTACGTGGAGCGCCGCGGCAAGCTGGAGCCGGTGGACATCAAGTTCCGCGACGGCCAGCACCTGCTGCGCATCGCGCAGCGCATCTCGGGCTGGGTCGGACGGCGGATCGACGAGGCCAGCCCGATGGTGGACCTCAGGTTGCCCGACGGCAGCCGCGTCAACATTGTCATTCCGCCGCTCGCCATCGACGGCGCCACCATCTCGATCCGGCGGTTCCTCATGACCGGCGTCACCCTCAAGGACCTGGCGGCGCAGGACATGCTCTCTCCGGCCATGGCGCGGCTGCTCGCCATCTGCGTCAAGTCGCGGCTGAACATCCTAATCTCCGGCGGCACCGGGGCCGGCAAGACGACGTTGATGAACACCCTGAGCCGGGAGATCAGCCACGGCGAGCGGCTGGTCACCATCGAGGACGCCGCCGAGCTTCAGCTCCAGCAGCCTCACGTGGTGCGGCTGGAGACGCGCACCATGAGCGCCGAGGGCACCGGAGAGGTGTCGATGCGCGCGCTCTTGATCAACGCGCTCAGAATGCGGCCCGACCGCGTCATCGTCGGCGAGGTCCGGGGCTCCGAAGCGATGGAGATGCTGCAGGCCATGAACACCGGCCACCCGGGCTCGATGTGCACGATCCACGCCAACACCCCGCGCGACGCGCTGACGCGGCTCGAGAACATGCTGCTGATGGGCGCCGTCGAAATGCCGCTGACGGCCATACGCCAGCAGGTGGCGTCGTCCGTCGATCTCGTGGTGCAGGTGGCGCGGCTGCGTACGGGGCGGCGCTGCCTGACCAGCATTACCGACGTCGCGGGGATGGAGAACGACACCGTCATCACCGAGGAGATGTGGCGCCTCGCCCAGGGCGAATCGTCCACGGCCTTCGAGGGCAGCGGCCGGCGGCCGTCTTGGATGGAAGCGGTGGACCGGGCCGGCTTGCGGGCCGAGTTGCTGGAGGTGCTGCAGATGGCCAACGACGAGGCTCCCGTCTCGGCGGCCGGAGGGGCGGGGCGATGAGCCCCCTGTTGCTCGCCGCGGCCGGTGTGGTTCTGTTCGCCGCGGCGGGCGCCGCCGTGTGGCTGGGCGGCCGGTCCGCCGACGCGGATCTCGAGCGCAGGCTCCAACGGGCCGCGACAGCGCTCGGCGGAACCCGCGTGGCGGTCGCCGACGGCGATGTTGCGGCGGGCGTCTTCCGCCGCCGGCCCGACAAGTCCTGGCTGTACGAACGGGTCGAGCGCCGCTTCAGCATGCTCGACGGCCGCAGGGCGGTGCCGCGGGCCGCGGCGCTGGGTTTCCTGGCCGCGGCCTTGGCCGCCGCGGCCGCGGTCCTGTTGCAGTTCGGGACGCTGCTCACGCTTCTGACGCCGGCTGCCTGGGTCGCGGGGGGTTGGGCCTTTCTCAGGATCGCCGATTCGGGCCGTCGCGCCGAGTTCGTCAAGCGGTTTCCCGAGGCCGTGGACCAGATCGTGCGTCTTACCCGCGCCGGGCTGCCCGCGGTGGAGGCCATCTCGGTGGTGGCCCAGGAGGCGCAGGAGCCGATCCGGCGGCTCATGCGGCAGATCGCCGACGAGCTTTCGTCCGGCCTCGATCCGGACGTGGTGTTGCGCGGCGCCGCGGCCCGCGTCCGCATTCCGGAGTTCACGCTGTTCTCCGCGGCGCTGTGCCTGCAGCGGACCACCGGCGGCGCCATTTCGGCCGCGCTCGCCAATCTCTCGGCGACGCTGCGCGCCCGGACGGAGGTGGAGATGAAGGCGCACGCCTCGACGGCGCAGACGCGCATCACCCTCTGGGTGCTGTCCGTGGTCCCGGCGGTGGTGCTGGGTGCCCAGAGCTACACCAATCCGGCGGCGGTGCAGGTGCTGTTCGAGACCCCGACGCTGTTGCGCTGGGGCGTCGGGCTCATCGTGGCGGGGCTGCTGATCGCGCGCCTCATCGCTTCGCGGTTCGGACGGTGACCGCGATGCCCTGGAGCCTGGCCGCGGCCGCGCTGGCGGCGTTGCTCACGCTGGCCGCCGCGTTCCTTTTCCTGTTGCGCGAGAGCCGCCGGGCGCTCGCCCTGGACCGGCGGCTTCAGGCGGTGCGGGCGCAGGCCGTGTCCGCGTACGGCGAGTCGGGAAAGCGCCCCGAGGACGCCTCCGGCGCCTCGTACCTGTCCGCGGCGGTGGTCGCCGGGCTCCGGGTCGCGGCCATCCTCGTGCCAGTGGGCGCGGCCGAGCGCGCCAAGATCGGCGCCCTGCTCGGGCAGGCGGGCTTCCAGCAACGGGACGCGCTGGCGGTCTTCCTGTCGCTCAAGATGATCCTGATGCTGGCGGCCGGCGTCGCCGCCGGCATGCTGGCGGCGGAGGCGGACCTGCTTGACGGCAACCGCGGCGTCATCGGCCTGGCCGGCCTGGCCGGGGCGGTGATGGGCGGACTTCTGCCCGAGGCGGCGCTGCGGCGCCTCGGCGCCCGAAGGCACCGCAAGCTGGCCCGGGGGCTGCCGGACGCGCTCGACCTGATGGTGCTGTGCGTCGAGGCCGGATACACCTTCGAACGCGCGCTCTCCATGGTCTCGGAGGAACTCCGGCCCCTCGCGCCCGAGCTCGCCGCGGAGCTGGGTTCGGTGGAAGCGCAGCTTCGCCTGGGCGCCGACCGCCGGAGCGTGCTGCAGGACCTCTGCGAGCGCACCGGGGCCCAGGGGCTGCAGGATTTCGCCATGACCGTGATCCAGGGCGAGCGCTACGGGACTCCCATGGGGCAGTCGATCCAGAACATCGCCGCGAACGAGCGCCTGCAGCGGGCGGCCCGCATCGAGGCCGCGGCCGGGCGGCTGCCGGTGATCATGAGCCTGCCGATGCTCCTGCTCGTGGTCCCCGGCATCATCCTGTTGATGGGCGGCCCGGCGTTCCTGGTCGCGATCCAGGCGTTGAGCGGCCTCGGCTCCAATTGAACGGTTCTCTCGCAGGGAGCGGGTTCAACGCCGGTCGTGTCGGCGGCTCGCCGGCGTGAAAGAACTTCTGCATGTCGCAGCAGCAAGGAGGAACTCCATGACGATCTTCGCCTTTTTTCGCCAGGCGCGGGCCGCCGCCGGGATTGTCGGGGTATTCGTCACCCTGATGACGCTGGGCGGCGCCGCGCTCGTTACCGACCACCTCTGGCTGACGTACCATCGCGACTTGCTCAAGAACGCCGCAGATGCAGCCGTGATGGCAGCGACGAGCCGGCTCCAGGAGCTTCCGTCCTCGATGTCCGACGACGACGTCAGCAGCCGCCTGCAGCCTGTTGCAGAACGCTACGTGCGGTTCAACCTGGCCGGGAACCTCTCCGAGAAGGGCCGGGCGCAGATGGACGAGACCCTCAAGGTTGACCTGGAGTTGAACCGGAGGCTGGGAACGGTCGCCGTGCTCGCCAGCGCCGATATGGGAGGAACTCTCCTTTCGAAGCGGGTCCTTGCGTATGCCGGATCCAAGGATGGAGTTGCGGTGAAGTCGGGGGCGGACAGCTCGGTCGGAGCGACCGAGCTCGTACTGGCGATCGATGTGACCGGGTCCATGTCGCACGACCTGCAAGGGGAGTCCGTTGACGGCAGCGACCCCACCAGCCGAATCAGCATCGTGCGGGAGGCGGCCGAGGACCTGATCGATATTCTCGCCTCTCATGAGAACAGCACCATCGCGGTCGGGATCGTACCCTGGGACTACCGGGTCCGGTTGAACCGGGACGCACGCACGCGATGGGAAGCCGAGGGATGGGCGGTGTATCCGGCCGCGCGGACGTATCCCCATCCGACCAGGACTCCCCCGGGCAGAGACAAGTATCTCCCCGAGAGGCAGTCGATGCCGGCGCGGAACCGGCTCCCCAACGCATGCAGAGCCTGGGCGGGATGTCTTGACATGCGCGTCGTCGATTCCGCTCTTCGGCCTTCGTTCTCCACCACGTTGCCCTCCGCCGAACCGTTCCGGATGAGTTTCTTCACCGATCAGACAACGTATCCCGAAGACCAGTATGTTTCATACGCGTGTCAGGCCTACACCCGCGCCGAATCCAACGGCCGGGGAGGGGAAGAGCCCCTCTGCTACGACCTCGACAGCGCCCCCACGGGACAGAATCTGTGCGAAGGCAACGACATACAAGCCGACGGTCCGTGGCGGGTCGAGCCCCAGGACGACTGCAACCTCAAGCAATCGGAAATCATGCCGCTCAACTCGGATCTGGATGCCGTGCGCACCGCCATCCGCGGTCTCAAGGCAGGCGGCTCCGCCACCTACTCGAGCGTGGGGATTGCGTGGGCGATTCGACTCCTCGCCCCGTCGTGGCGCGATGTATGGGGCGATCCCGTGCACCCGATGGACCAGGACTCCGGCGCGCAAAAGGTCATCGTGCTGCTGACCGACGGGGAGGACAATCACCTGACCGACTCCCAGGCTCACCGCCGGCAGGGTTGTACCGCGGCCAAGAACGAAGGGATCATCATCTTCACCATCGCCGCGATGAATGCCGATGACGTCGGCACCGAGCTGTCCCGCGGGCTTCGAGAGTGTTCCAGCGCGGCCGACGATCCGGACGGAACTTACGTCTTCGTCAACAATGCCGATCCTGACGCGCTCAGGAAAGCATTTGCCGACATAGGCAGGCAGATCGCCAGCCTGCGACGGATGTACTGAGCCGCGGCAACTCCCGCCGCCGCAGATACCCGGCGTTCCGGTTGCACTGCCGCGGGGAACCGTTCGCGACCGCGCAAGAAGACCGGAAGTCTTCCGGTCTCGCGATCCACGGGCACTGCCTCCATTCCCGCTCAAGCGTCTCGTCCGACGGCTTCCGTTTGCCGTTTCCGTCTCTTCGCCCGGCAGGTGCCCGCCCGGGTGGCAGGCCGGGACCCCGGGGACCGTCAGGACGGCGGCCACGAGGCGCGGCGAGGTCATCCGGAGCGGCCGTGGCGGGGATACAGGATCTCGCGTCCGGCGATCCAGGCCGCCGACTCGACCCGCAGCGGCTGCACGGCGAACACCGCGGCCGCCACCCAGGCCGCACGCACGTCCAGGCGCAGCAACAGGCGCCAGACCAGCACGGAGTTGACCAGGTGCAGCAGCGCGTTGACGACGAGACAGCCCTCCGGCGCCAAGACCCCACAGGCTGCGCTCGAGGCAGCAGCTCGCACGGACGACGGGTCGCTGGCGCCATTCCTTGATGTCATGGGGCGAGGACCCGATGGTCCAGAGGCCGGACGTCTTCTCGAAGCACCGACTCGTCGGCGAAGATCGCGCCGTCCGGGACCAGGCCGCCCGAGAGCGCGGGGAAGTAGCTGACCAACACCGTGACGGCCAGGGCCAGGGGCGGCCAGGGAACGGGGTTGTCGTGGAGGCGGGGGTTCGTTCTATCTCTTGAGGAGCACTTCCTGGTGTGCGCTGCCTCGAAAGATCTGTACCCGCACCGGCTCCGGTTCTTCCGGCTCGGGGGCGGGCGGCGCGGGCGGGGGCTCCGGGGCCGCGGCTTCTTGCGGGTCCTTCGCGACGGGCAGCGAGAGGAGGTTCTCGAACGCCGTCGGCGTGCGGTCGTCACGCCGCTGGGCGTCGGTGAGGGAGCGCATGGCGAGGGAGATCTTGCCCCGGGAGGTGGCGAGCACCAGACGCTCGGCCTCCGTCGGCAGGACCTCGAGAGTGACGGTGCTGGCGTTGCCCCGGGAACTCTTCTTCGGCTGTCCCTGGCTGCCTACGTTGCTCTCCACCTGACGGTCGACCGCAACGACGCGGACGTCCTCGAGAATCGTTCCGGTGAAGGTGTTCTTCTCTCTCGCGCGCCCTTCCTCGACCTCCACGGTGAGGATCACGTCGACCCGGTCTCCGGGATAGATCAACCCGGCCTGGCTGGTGGCCCGGTTGACGAGGATCGTGACCGCGCGGTGGTTGGGTCTCAAGGCGGCGGCGAGGAAGCCGTACTGGCCCGGGCGCACGATCGACGACCAGGTGAGCGGCGTGCCGTTGAACACCTCCCTGCGGACGACGGCGCCGACCACGTCGGCCGGCTTGGTCTTGCCCCTGAGCATGTGCGCCGTGAGGACGGCGCCGTTCTTGAGCGGCGCCCAGACGATGTCGGTTGCGGTGACCAGGCTCCCGACCTTCAGGTCCTTGGAGGCGGTGAGGACCACCGGCAGGGGCTTGGGCGGCGGGGCCGCGGCCTTTTTCGGGGGAGGTTCGGGCTCCGCTCGGAAGTACAGCCACGCGCCGCCGAAGACGGCGACGGCGGCGACGCTCACGAGAAGAAAGACGACTACCAAACGGGCTTTCAGCATCTCTGGACCGCCTTATGCGCTCCCGGCCGCGGCAAGAGCCCGCAACGTCAGGAGCGCGATGGCCGGCGGCGCGATGGCCGCCGCGAACGGCAGATCGGCGCGCAGCCGGCGAGTCGCGTCGAACGGCAACAGGGCAAAGAGGCCGAGGGCCATGCCGAGCAGCCCGACCCCGACCAGGAAGCCGCCGATGTCGGGCGGCCCGATCCACAACCCCGCCGCGGCCATGAGTTTCCCGTCGCCGGCTCCGAGGGCGCCCGCCAGAAACAGCGCAAAGCCCACTGCCAGCAGCAACACGGCGGTGAGGAGATGCGCCCAGAGCGGCGCCATGCCCCGATGGCCGGCGACGGCGATCTGGAGCACGAACAGGCCGAGCAGGGCGACCGGCACGGTGTTGGGGATCCTGCGGCGGGCAATGTCGAAAACGACCGCCGCCGCCAACAGCGCGCAACAGGCGATCAGCAGCAACAGTTCAGGCATGAGGCCTCTTTCCCGTCGCAACCCAGGTAACGGTTCCCTCTTGCGAAGAGGAGCGGGTGGCGTTACGGACGCCGATCATTTCTCTCCAGTCCATGTCCCGGCCGGCACGAAGCAGTCCCGGCCGCGGCCCTTGAGCAGCCCGCAGAGCCGCATGGCCGCGGCCCTGTCCGCCAGGGGACCCGCCCGGAGGCGGTAGAACACGCCCTTCTTCGGCACTTGGGCCTTCACCACGCGGTGGCTCAGGCCGCCGAGCAGCTCCTTTTCCTCGAACGCGAGACTGTTCCACGCCGCCAGCGCCGCGTCCCGCGACCGCGCCGAAAAGAGCTGCACCTGTCCGCCCGAGGGCGACGCCGCCGCGGCGCGAGCCGGCTCCTTCGCGCCCGCACGCGCGGCTTTTGCGAGCAGGTGCGAAAGGTCCGCGGCGTCGCTCTCCAGCCAATGGGAAGCCGCGTACCTGGCGTAGAGCTGCCTCGCCTCGTCCGCCTCGCCCGACTGGGCAAGCGCGCGCACCAGATTCGCGGTGATCATCGGATGCGACGACGACAACTTGACGGCCTCGTCGAAGTGCTTCCGTGCCCGTTCGTGATCTCCCTCGAGCGTCGCCACCACGCCGAGGCCGTTGGCCACCCAGGCTTCGGACGGCGTGCCCTTGGCAAGCCCGGCAGCGGCGAGGAAATGCGCCCCGGCCCCGGGAACGTCACCTTCGCCAAGGCTCGCGCGGCCCGCGCCGAGCAACGCCTCGGCCTTGGCCGCCGGCCCCGTCGATCTCTCGTCCGCCTCGTCGAAGTGCTTGCCGGCGCCAGTGAAGTCGCCCGCCTGCAACGCCAGGTAGGCCAGTCCGAGCCTGGGTTCCGGCGCGCTCGGGTAATGGCGCGAGAGTTCCGTGTACAGGCGCTCCGCGGGCACGGTCTGGCCGGCCTCGGCCGACGCCGACGCCACGCTCAGGCTGCTGTCCAACTGCTGCTGCTCCGCCGGCCCGAGCCTGCCGGCGTGTTGGTCCTCCACCTGCAACCCGCCGCAGGCGCCGAGGGACAGGGCGAGTCCCGAAACCGCCACCGCCAGGCGCGCCATCCGGGACAAGCCCTTGATCTCCGGCGCCGTTCCGCTCGTGGGCAATTTGCTGGGTTCCCTCATCGCGACGCGGGCGGGGTTGAGACCCGCCCCCCTAGGAGCCGCCGGGTCCGGTCCGGCGAGTCGATTCGCCCTCGGGCGTTGTCGGCCGCGTCTGGGCTCCCGTCGTCTGACGCAGCCGGTTCGCCATCCTGGCGATCATGTCGCGGATGCGCTCGAGGGCATCCGCGAGCTCGGCCAACTCGCCTTTCGACGACACCTCGATCCTGCCGGTGATGTGGCCGTGCTCCATTCGCTGCACGCGACTCGTCAGCGCGCGCACGGGCGCCAGCACCCATCTGCCGAACAGCCAGCACAGTATGACCGAGGACAACAGGAGCGACACGCACAGCGCGGCGCCGACCCACGCGACATCGCGTACCCAACCCTGCTGATCCTGCCACTGCGTCCCGACGAGTTCCGGCAAGCTGGTGTGAGCGCTCAGATTCGGCGCCTCCACGATGATCATCCAGTCGAAGCCGGCGAAGTTCTCCACCGCCGGCGCGTAAAAGCCCGTACTCGCCGAACGCGCGAAGGCGACAAGGGAACTCGGCCCCGGCGAGCCGTCCGGACTGTTCTGAGGGTCGTTCCGCGTGGCGACGAAAGCTCCGGACCGGTCGCCCTCATAGGACACGTTCAGGTGCGTAAGCGACTCGTCCGTGAGCAGGTTGATCTCCGGCTGCATGATCCGCCCGCGGGCGTGCGCGGAGCGCGTCTCGGCGATCAACAAACCGTTGCGGGTCACCACCATGAACTGCGATGAAGGCCCACGGCCGTCGGGCGCCGAATCGAACAGCTGAGTATGCAAGAGCTGGCCGGGCGCGGAAAGACGGCGCGAAACGCGGTCGGCGAACAACTGAACGAAGCGTACCGACAGAACCGCCTTCATCACGCCCACCGGGACCCCGGTCCCCTTGTCATGAATCCGCACCGAGAGGTCCACCGCCCACACGTTGGCCGAGGAGTCGAACTCGATCTCGCCCACCGAGAGTCCGGTCGACCACGCCCGTTGCCACCACTGCTCGTCGGACTGGACGAAGTCCGAAGTCGGGTTCGTCAGCGCCACGTTGAAGCCCAACGCGTCGGTGAAGAAGACCTCGGCGAAATGGGGGGACATCCTGACCTGTTCGCTCAGGTACGCGCGCGCCCCGGGGGCGACTCCCAGGCTCTTCCTGACCCGGAACCTGCCCTCGATCTGCTGTATCCCGAGGCTGTCCAACCCCTCCTTGGCATGAGCCGCGCGCGCCTTCCTCACCGCCGCGACCACCACCGGGGACGTCGCCCAGGTCTGCACCTCGACGATACGATCGAGCATGAACCTGTCGATGGTTTCCGCCAGGCCCGAGGCCGCCTCGGTGAGCTTCAATGCATCGCCGCGCAATGCCAGCGACTCAAGGGCGGGCGACGGGCGGCCCTCCGTCCGCAGCCACAGCCAGTATGCCCCCCATCCCGTCACCGCCAGCAACGGCATCCACACAAGGAGGAACACGGCCAACCCGAAACGAACACCGAGCGAATGAGTCATTGGGGATGCCCTCTTGGTCTGTCAAACCGGGAGAAACTTCTTCCGCGGCTCTTTGCCGTCATCACCCGAGACGCGCGTTTCCGGCCCGGGCGTTCGGATCAACCGCTTCGTGTTTCTCCTGCAGCTCCGCCGACCCGGCGCGCCTGAGAATTTCCTCTGCCTCCAGAAACCTGGAGGGCGCCTTTTCCCGATCAACGGACTCCTGCGGGCGCGTCGCGGGTTCGCCCCGGGAATGATGGATCTTCCCTATGTTGTCGCGAGTGGCGGCCTCACCCTCGCGGTCGCCCAACTCGCGGTGCAGCGACAAGGCGCTTTCCAGATACGCGAGAGAGCGCGTCAACTGGCCCTGGGACATGTAGACGAGGCCCATCCCGTCCTGCACCAACGCGGCCCCGGGCTTGTCCCCGGTCCTGAGACAGATCCGCACCCCTTCCTCCAAGCTCCTCAAGGCGAGGTCGTGCAGGCCTGAATCGTTCAACGCCAAGCCCAGCGTTCCGAGGGCGCGGATGTGCCCCGGCTCGTCGCCCGATTCCTTGTACAGCCGGACAGATTCGGAGAGGTGCGCGCGCGCCTTGTCCGTTTCCCCCAGGTGCCGGTAGAGGCACCCGGCGTGAAAATGCAGCCGCGGCAGCCCGTGAGCTTCCTCCTGAGATCCAAAGGACTGGATGGCGGCCTCGTACGCTTCGGCCGCCTGGGACGCATTTCCCTGAAGGCGGTAAAGGTCGCCCAGATTGGAGGAGGCCGCCGCGCGGACGGCATCGTCTCCGTCAGTCTCGCGGAGGGCCTCCTTGCAGTAGACGATGGCGGGAGCGATCTTCCCCAGCGCGAGATTCGTGACGGCCAGCGCGTTCAGGACAGGCCCGAACCGCTCGCTCTGCGGCAGCGCCTCTTTCAGGTGACCGTCGGCGTCCTCGTGAAGGCCCATGATGTGCTCGACGATGGCCAGCCGAAGAAACTCGCCCGCATCCACCGCCCGGCGTTCCGCCGAACGCCGGGCCAGATCGTTCCGGGCTGCGGTCACGGCGGCATGAGCCCACTCCGGCATCGGACCCTCGGTCGTGTCGACCAGCAACAGCTCGTCGGGACAGACCTCGGCCACGATGGAGCGAATCAGTTCGGCGGGCGGAACGTCGGCTGGTCCTTCCGGAGCCTGCGGCAAACCGGCCGGCGAAGCCGGATGCACCCGATCGGGCGCCTCGCCT
>Ga0209020_1002120_pt1 | contig 16933 bp, 16 predicted proteins | sample PinacodermBB_FD_187298 | JGI IMG/M metagenome (GOLD analysis project Ga0209020, IMG submission 187298) | Host-associated microbial community of the marine sponge Aplysina aerophoba from Gulf of Piran - sponge pinacoderm, lysed by bead... | ecosystem: Host-associated > Porifera > Sponge >...
GGGAGCAGGAGGGCCGCGCGCCGCCGCAGGGTGAATGGGTTGGGGTATCTGTGTTGGTGGGGTCACGGCATGGGGAGCAGGAGGGCCGCGCGCCGCCGCTTCGGGTGAACCGCGGCGGGCCTTGCAATTGTCGGCGTGTGATCGGGTAGGGTGCGGTAGCGCTCAGGCGCTTCGCTTCCCCCGCAGCAGTCTCACAGAAGGACGACGCGCGCGGTGGGCAGGGCCGAGGCGATTCAAAGGTGGACCGATTCGGTTGCGGACCGTCTCGGGGTGACAGTCTGGGGGTTCCTCGCGGGCATAGCCGCGGTCGTCGCCGCGGGGCTGGGGGGCTGGTGGGCTCTGGCGTCGCCGGAGGTCGCTCCGGTGGAGGACGTGCTGCCGCGCGCAGCGACCGCGCCGGGCGCTCCGGCCGCAGCCGAGCCCATCTCCGGCCCGGAAGGGCGGATCGTCGTGCATGTCGAGGGTGCAGTCGTTTTCCCCGGCGTGCACGACCTTGCGGAGGGATCCCGTGTCCACGACGCCATCGACGCCGCGAACGGGCTCACCGCCGACGCCGACCGGTCGCGGCTCAACCTGGCGGCGCCGCTCACGGACGGTCAGCGGGTCTGGGTGCCTGTGATCGGCGAGCCGGAGCCCCCGGTGGTAGGCCCCAGCGATCCTGGCGGCGGCAGCGGAGGCGGATCCTCCGGCACTCTGGTGAACCTCAACACCGCTGACCTCGCGGCCCTGGAGACGCTGCCGGGAATCGGGCCGAGCATCGCTGCTGCCATCGTCCGCCACCGTGAGCAGCACGGGGCGTTCAGCCGTGTGGAGGCCCTGCTCGACGTCCCGGGAATCGGTGAGGCCAAACTGGAGCAGTTGGCTTCGTTGGTGTCTGTGTGAGCGCGCACCTGGTGGCTCTGGCCGCGGCGCTGGTGTCTGTGTGAGCGCGCACCTGGTGGCTCTGGCCGCGGCGCTGGGGGCTTGGTCGATGTGGGCGGTCTCGGTGCCCGTGTTGGTCGGGATGGCGCTGTTGGCGGTTTGGCGAAGACACGTCGCGCTGATCGTGCTGGTCGTCTTCGTCGCCGTCGGCACCCGCGGCGCGGGCGAGCTCGACGCTCTCGACCCTCCGCAGGCCGACGCGTTCTCCGGCTGGGTGACCCTGCTCGACGACCCGCGGCCGCTGGGTGCGGTCGGTGTGATCGCCACGGTCCGCCATGACGACAGACGCATCAGCGCGGTGGCCCACGGCGCAGTGGCGGCGCGCTTCGACGATGCCTTGGCGGGGGAGAGGCTGCTGCTCAGCGGACGGATCGCGCCGGTGGGCGCCGAAGACGACTTCGACCGTTGGCGTCACGTTGTGGGCAGGCTCACGGTCGATTCGGTCGATGGCCGCGAACCGGGATCGCCGGTCTTCAGATTCGCCAACACGGTGCGCCGAACCCTGGTGGGTGGGGCGGAATCGTTGAGCCGCGGCGACCGGGCAGTCTTTCTGGGGATGGTGATCGGTGACGACCGGGGCCAGACGGCGGTGGTCGCAGACGACTTCCGAGCCGCGGGTCTGGGCCACCTGCTGGTCGTCTCCGGGCAGAACGTGGCGTTCGTGCTGGCGGTGGTCGCCCCGTTCGCCGGGCGTTTCCGTCCGGCATTTAGGGCGCTGTGGCTGTTCGCGACCCTGCTGCTGTTCGCGGTGATCACCCGCTTCGAGCCCTCGGTGATGCGTGCGGTCGCGATGGCCGGCACCGGGATCGGCGCGTCGGTCATGGGCACGCCCGTTGACGGCAAACGGGCCCTGTCCTGCGCGGTGGCGGGGCTGTTGCTGATCGACCCGTTCCTGGTGCGCCTTGTGGCGTTCCAACTCTCGGTGGCCGCCACCGCGGGCATCGTCTGGTGGTCGGGCCCGCTGGCGCAACGGCTTGGGGGCCCTTCTTGGCTGCGGGTGCCGGTGGCGACCACCGCGGCCGCGCAGTTGGCCGTGTCGCCGGTGCTGTTGGGGTTGTTCGGGCCGCTGCCGCTGGCCTCGCTCCCGGCTAATTTCTTGGCTGGTCCGGTGTCGGGAGCGGTGATGGTCTGGGGTTGTACCGGCGGAATGTTGGCGGGGCTCCTCGGTGGTGTCGCCGCGGAGATCGTGCATGTTCCGAGCACGGTGATGCTCTGGTGGATCGGGGGTGTGGCCTCGCGGGCTGCGCTCGGTCCTCAGGCGACGCTCGGGGTCGTGTCGATCCTGATGCTCGGGTCCGCAGCGTTGCTGGCGGTGTCGAGAATCCGTTCGGCCGCGGTTGTAGCCGGGGTGATGGCAGCGTTGGTCGCTGTGGCTGCATTGATGGCCGCTCCGAGTCTGGGACCTGGTGAGCACCCCTTGGTCGGGGAGTCTCGGGCGTTCGTGTCTGAGGGGGGCGACCTGGTGCTGGTGCTCGACAATCCGCCGACACGGGGACTGATCGAGTCGCTGAGACGCAGTGGCGGCGGCCGGCCCGACCTGGTCGTGGCCCTCGACGGCGACCGCTCCGACGCGGAGGCCGTGCTGGCGCTGCGCGAGCGGTTCGGCACCCTCGCAGTGGCCGCCCCGCCTATGCACCGCGTGCCCGGGGGGCGAACTGTGCAGGCAGGCCAGACCGTCGAGTTCGACGACCTGCTGGTGCGGTTCGAGCGGGTTGCACCCCGGTTGCAACTGAGCGTCAAGCATCGACTGCCCGAGCACCTGATGTGAGCGGTATCGGGGCGGTGCTTGTGTCGCAGTCGGGGTGTAGGGTCTGGCCGATGTTCGTTGAGTTGGGCGACACTCGTTTCGACGTGACGACTCGGGCACTGGTGATGGGCATCCTCAACCGAACTCCAGACTCCTTTTTCGACGGCGGGAGGTATTGGGAATTCGACGGTTTCCTGCGCCAGGCGGAGCTGCTGGTCGACCAGGGGGCGGACTTCCTCGACGTCGGCGGGGTCAAGGCCGGGCCGGGGCCCGAAGTGACCCCGACCGAGGAGGTCGACCGTGTGGTTCCCGCTGTCGAGGCCCTGCGGGAGCGCTTCGACCTGCCGGTCTCGGTCGACACGTTCCGTGCATCGGTGCTGGACGAGTCGCTCAAGGCGGGGGCCGTGGTCGGCAACGACATCAGCGGATTCGCCGACCCCGACTACCTGAGCGTCGCCGTGCGCCACGGTGCCTCGGTCGTAGCCACACATGTGCGGATCGGCCCGCGGATCGCGGACCCCCAGCCCCGCTACCGCAACGTGCGGACCGAGGTGGCCGAGTTTCTGCGCACACGCGCCGAGGCCGCACTCGCCGCCGGCATCGACCGCCGCCGGATCATGGTCGACGCGGGGCTCGACTTGGGGAAGACTCCAGCCATGTCGGCCGAGTTGATACGCCACAGCGACGATCTGGTCCGGTTGGGCTTCACGGTGTTCCTGTCGGCCTCCAACAAGGGCTTTCTCGGCGAGTTGACCGGCACCACCGTCGACGACCGGACCCATGTCACTCTGGGCGCCCACGCCCTAGGGATCGCGCTCGGCTGCCGCGTGCTGCGTGCCCATGATGTGGCCCGCAGCCGTCGAGTGGCAGACATGATGAGCGCCCTGCTTCAGAACCGGCGCACAGACCTGAGCGGTGCGACCGACCTAACCGGCCCGGTCGCACGGGCGCAACGCAACGGGAGCTAGGCGCGATGGCTCTGCGACTCATCGTCGGTGATGATCCGGTGCTCGTCGGCGAGTCCGTCAGCACCGCGATCGACGAGTTGGTGGGCGACGGAGACCGTTCCCTGATGCTCGAGATACTCACCGAAGCCGAATGCCGCAGCGAGGACGGCTCCTTCGACCCGACGCGCCTGATCGACGCGGCCCGAACCCCGCCGTTCCTGACCGACAAGCGGGTCGTGGTCGGTCGCCACGCCAGCCGCTGGACAGGCAAGGAACAGCTCAGCGCGGTCACCGACCTGCTCGGTGAACCGCTCGAGTCCACCGATCTGGTGATCGTGTGGGAGCGCGGCGTCGACCCCAGAGTCGAGCGGATGCCCTCGCTGCCCAAGGCGCTGAAGGTGGCGGTGGAGGTTGCCGGTGGGACCGTCGAGCAGACGACGGTTCCGAGGGGCTCAGGGGCTGCGGTCTGGCTGCGCGACCACCTGGCGGAATCGGGCCTCGATTTCGACCGTGGTGCGGTGGCCGCGGTGGAGACGCTCATCGGCGAGGACCGGGGCCGCGTCGTCGGGCTCCTGCTGACCCTCACGGGCGCCCTGGGCGCCGGCGCAAGGGTCACCGCCGACGACGTGGCTACCTACGGCGGAGACGACCTCGGCTCGGCGGTCCCGTGGGCGCTCGACGATGTCATCGACAACGGCAACATCTCAGCCGCGTTGAAGCTGCTGCCGCGGCTCGTCCCCTACGAGGGCACCCAGAGCGACCGCAACAATGCCGCGTTCCGTCTGCTGGCGATGCTCCACAAGCGCTACTCCAACATGCTGCGCCTCGACGGCGCGGGCATCCGCGACCAAGCCGAGGCGGCGAAACTGTTGGGAATGAAGGGATCGACCTACCCGGCAAAGAAGGCGATGCAGCAGAGCCGCAAGCTCGGCACGGCGAGACTGGCCCGCGCCATCGACTTGTTGGCGACCGCCGACATGCAGCTTCGGGGCACCGTCGACTGGCCTCCCGAGCTGGTGATCGAGGTGCTGGTCGCCCGCTTGAGCAACCTCAGCCGTCGTTCTGGGCGTTGACCTGGGTGTTGAGCCTGCGAAGCAGGCGGCTCTTGTTGCGAGCCGCGGTGTTGCGGTGGATCACGCCCCTGCCGGCTGCCTTGTCGATGCGCTTGACGGCTAGGCGCACAGCCTCGTCGGTGTCCGCAGCGCCGTTGTCGATGGCTTCGAGCGCGCTCCGGGTGCGGGTGTTGATCTCTGAACGCACGCCCCGGTTGCGCTGGCTGCGTTTCAGGTTCTGTCGGTTGCGCTTGATCTGCGACTTGATATTGGCCACGGTTACCTGCCGGTGTTGGGTTGAACGACCGACAAGCGTACCGGCCCCGCCCAGCGGATCGCACCACCCGTGACCTGGCTTTGGCGAACGGACCCGGTACCGGCCCCGCGGATCGCACCACCCGTGACCTGGCTTTGGCGAACGGACCCGGTACCCGCGGTGCCCAGCGGATCGCACCTACCTGCTGGTCGAGTCTGTTTGAGACAGCGGCGGTATCGTTTCGTGGCAGATGGAGCTTGAGCGCATACGCAACACGTCGATCATCGCCCACATTGATCACGGCAAGTCGACGCTCGCCGACCGTCTGTTGGAACTCACCGGCGCGGTCGACGTCCGAGACATGCGTGCCCAGTACCTCGACTCCATGGAACTGGAACGCGAGCGGGGGATAACCATCAAGCTCCAGTCGGTGCGACTCGAGTGGGGCGACCACATCATCAACCTCATCGACACGCCCGGCCATGTCGACTTCGGTTACGAGGTCAGCCGTTCGCTGGCGGCGTGTGAGAGCGTGATCCTGGTGGTCGACGCGGCACAGGGGATCGAGGCCCAGACCCTGGCGAACTGTTATCTGGCGATGGAGAATGACCTGGAGATCGTCGCCTGCCTCAACAAGATCGACCTCCCCGCTGCCGAGCCCGACAAGTGTGCAGCTGAGATCGAGCAGGTGCTCGGCATACCCGCAGACGACATCTCGCACATCTCCGCCAAGACCGGCGAGGGAGTCGCCGAGCTTCTCGACGCGGTGGTGGCGACCACACCGTGCCCGCAGGGCAGCGCGACCGAGCCGCTGCAGGCCCTGATCTTCGACTCACACTTCGACCAGTACCGCGGCGTCGTGTCGTCGGTCCGGGTGGTCAACGGTGTCATGTCGGCGCGCTCGAAGCTGCGTTTCATGCATGCCGGGACCACCCACGACCCCGACGAGATCGGCGTGCGAACTCCAGGCAACCAACCCGTCGAAGAGCTCGGCCCCGGCGAGACCGGTTACCTGATAGCCGGTATCAAGAACGTCGGCGAGGCCCGCTCGGGTGAGACGGTGACCACCGACAAGAACCCTGCGGGCGAGCCCCTCGACGGCTATGCGGAGCCCAAACCGATGGTGTTCTCCGGCCTGTACCCGATCGAGGGCGACGAGTTCACCGACCTTCGCGAGGCGCTCGAGAAGCTGCGCCTCAACGACTCGAGCTTCACCTACGAGCCTGAGACGTCGGGCGCGCTGGGCTTCGGGTTCCGCTGCGGCTTTTTGGGCCTGCTGCACATGGAGATCGTGCGTGAGCGCCTCGAGCGGGAGTTCAGCCTGTCGCTGATCTCGACCGCGCCGTCGGTGGAGTACCGCGTCACCCGCAGCGACAACAGCAGCGTAGTCGTGTCGAACCCGTCGGACCTTCCCCCGGCCGGCGAGATCAGCTCCATCGCCGAGCCCTACCTGAAGGTGAGCGTGTTGACGCCGTCGCACTACACGGGGACGGTGATGGACCTGTGCCAGGGCCGCCGCGGCGAGATGGTGAAGATGGAGTACCTGTCGCCGGAGCGTGTGGAGATCGTCTACCGGCTGCCGCTCGGGGAGGTCGTCATCGACTTCTTCGACCAGCTCAAGAGCCGCACGCAGGGTTATGCCAGCCTCGACTACGAACCCGACGGTTACGTGGTCAACAGCCTGGTGCGCGTGGACGTGCTGCTGCACGGGGACGCTGTCGATGCCTTCAGCACCATCGTGCACAAGGACAACGCCTACAGCTACGGCAAGAAGATGGCCGAGAAGCTCAAGGAGCTGATCCCGCGCCAGCAGTTCGAGGTGCCGATCCAGGCGGCGATCGGCGGGAAGATCATCGCCCGCTGCACGGTGCGCGCCTTCCGCAAGGATGTCACCGCAAAGCTCTACGGCGGTGACGTCACCCGCAAGAACAAACTGCTGGCCAAGCAGAAGCGCGGCAAGAAGCGGATGAAGTCGATCGGCCGGGTCGACATCCCCCAGGAGGCGTTCATCTCAGCGCTTCAGCTCCATGACTGACAGAACAACGGTGTCAAGCGCAGCGGTTCAACGAGGGTACAATCCTGGGATGGTCGACGATCGGCACATGATGTTCGACAACCGCAAGGCAGCGATCCTCTCGGCCGTTGTCCAGCAGTACATCGAGACGGCACAGCCGGTGGGTTCGCGGCGGATCTCGGACGCGCCCGGTGTCGCCGTGTCGCCCGCCACGGTGCGCCACGACATGGCAGTGCTCGAAGAGCAGGGGTACCTGGCCCAGCCACACACAAGCGCCGGGCGCGTTCCGACTGACAAGGGCTACCGGTTCTTCGTCGACACGCTGCGCCAGCGGGAACCTTCGCTGGTCGTGGCGGACCGTGGGATGGTCCGCCAGTTCTTCGCCGATGCCCACGGAGAGCTCGAATCGGTTCTGGCCCGCACCTCCGACCTGCTCAGCTCGCTCACGGACTGTGCGGCCGTTGTGGTGGGGCCCAACGCCGATGTCGCCCGGGTGCGCTCCACGCAGCTGGTCGACCTCTCCACGCATGTGGTGATGGTGGTTGCGGTCATGTCCAACGGGGTGATCGAGAAGCGCACCATCGAGGTAGCCACAGAGCTCACGCCGCAGATTGTGCACGACGCCAACCGGCGCCTCGCCGAGACGGTCGTGGGCAAGTCGCTGCTGGAGATGACCCCCGAGCCGCGCGACGACGACCCGCTGCTCAACGCGGCCGTCGAGGCGCTGCGGGCCGCGGCCCGTACTGCGGAGATCGTCGTCGGCGGGGTCTCCCGCGTTGCCGCCGCGTTCGAGGCGGTTGAGCAGATCCGCGACGTGCTCGCCATCCTTGAGCAGCAGATCGTGGTCGTGTCGTTGATCCGCGACGTGCTCGACCGGGGCATGCGGGTCGCCATCGGCGGGGAGACCGGCGTCGAGACCCTGGCCGACTGTTCGCTGGTCGTTGCGCCGTACTCGGTCGAGGGGGAGACGACCGGGATGATCGGCGTGTTGGGCCCGACCCGCATGGACTACGAGCAGGCCCTGTCCGCGGTGGCGGTGGTCAGCCGGCGTCTCGGCCACGCTTTGAGCGAGAACTGACATGGCCGACCATTATCAGACGCTGGGAGTGGAGCGCGGTGCCACCGACGAGGAGATCAAGCGCGCCTACAAGAAGCTCGCCCGGCAGTACCACCCCGACCTGAACCCCAAAGACGCCACAGCCGAGGCGCGTTTCAAGGAGGTCGCCTCTGCCTACGAAGTTCTTGCGGACCGTGAGCGCCGGGCCCGTTACGACCGTTTCGGGACCGACGCGCCGGGCGCGGCGGATCCCTTCGGCGGGGGTCTGGGCGACATCTTCGAGGCCTTCTTCGGCAGCGGATCAGGTTTCGGCGGCCAGGGTCAGGGGCGGGCGAGCAGCCCCCGAGGCGAGGACATCGAGGCCCATGTTGACCTCGACCTTGAAGATGTCGTGTTCGGCGGGGAACGCGAGATCAAGGTGCGCACGGCGGTCCGTTGCGAACCTTGCGACGGGTCCGGCGCCGCCCCCGGCACCCGCCCGGTCGTCTGCGACGAGTGCGGCGGTTCCGGGCAGGTTCGCCGGGTCCGTCAGTCTGTGCTCGGGCAGATGGTCACTGCGTCGGCCTGTCGGACCTGCGGTGGTGCCGGGGAGAGGATCGAGACGCCGTGCGACGAGTGCGGCGGTGTCGGCAGAGCCATCGAGCAGCGGACCTACAAGGTCGAGGTGCCGGTGGGCGTGGACGACGGGACGACTCTGCGGCTCGGCGGCCGCGGCGCCGCGGGTATGCGCGGCGGCCCCCATGGAGACCTCTATGTGCATGTGCGTGTGCGGCCCCATCCGATCTTCCACCGTGACGGCGACGACCTCGTCCATGCCCTGTATGTGCCCTTCACCCAGGTCGCCCTGGGTGCGGAACTGGCCTACGAGACCCTCGACGGGGTAGAGAACCTGGTGATTCCCCGCGGCACTGAGAGCGGCACGGAGTTCCGGTTCCGCAACTGCGGAGTGCCCCATGTCAACGGGCGGGGTCGTGGAGACCTGCGTGTTGAGGTCGTCGTTGATGTTCCCGATGAGCTCGACGACCATCAGGAGGCGCTGTTGCGCGAGTTGGCCGAGGCCCGCGGCGAGGAGGTCGCTGAGTCGGGCCAGGGCTTGTTCTCGCGGATCAAGTCGGCTTTCTCGTGAGTGCCGAGTATTCCAAGAGGGTGGGGGAGACGCTTCGCTCGGTCAGGCGTGCCAAGGATCTGTCGCTGCAGGAAGTCGAGGGGTTGTCGAACCAGGAGTTCAAGGCCTCGGTGCTTGGGGCTTATGAGCGTGGCGAGCGCGCTGTCTCGGTTCCCCGCCTGTGGCGGCTGTCGAACTTCTACGGCGTCGCGGTGACGGAGCTTCTTCCGGCTGATGAGCCCGCGACTGCTGCGGGCGGCGGCGACTCCAACGAGACGGATGCGCGGCACTGCGACCTCGTCGAATCGTTGGGTCTCTCGCGTGCTGAGGCTCAGATCCTCAGTCGGGTCGTCGCTAGGGTCGGGGCGGCACTGGAGGCAGAGCCAGAACCATCCCCGGATGAATCAGGTCCGGGTTCCCGTTGAGTGCCTCGCTGTTGCGGTTGATGAGCCGTCGCCAGTAGTCGAGGACCGCGGCGGGCTCGGTCGGTTGGCCCTGTCGGCGCAGCGTCTGCGTGGCGATCTTCCAGAGGTGGTCGCCTTCGCTGACGGTCCAGAGCTGCGACTCCGAGCCGCTGCCGACTCGGTGGCCGGTTGTGGGCGCGTCGGTGGGCGCGGCAGAGCTTGGGTGGCCGGTTGTGGGCGCGTCGGTGAGGGCGGCAGCGCGTGGGTGGCCGGTTGTGGGCGTATCGGTGGGCGCGGCAGAGCTTGGGTGGCCGGTTGTGGGCGCGTCGGTGGGCGCGGCAGATTGTGGGTGTCCGGTTGGGGACGCATCGGTGGGCGCGGCGGTGGGCGCGGCGCTTGTGAAGCCAGCGATCCTTGATGCGGTCGTATCGGAGTGGGGCGGGGGCGTCGCAGCAGCCCCTGGTTCGGCGGACGCGGCGACGGTGCTCGGGCCGAGGTCGGTCAAGACCGGCGTGAACCTGACCGGTCCTGCCTGCTCGCCAGCTTGCGGTGCAGCCCCGAGGTCCTCGAGCACGATCTGCGCCTCGACACGCTCGCCCCCGACGGACGCGACCGCTGGCGAAGACAGCGTGAGGGTGACGGCCCCGACGGCGAGTATCTTCCTGAACGAGCGGGGCGTGATGCGGCACCAGACCCCGTGGAGCAGGCCGCTCGGCCGGATCGATGCCAACAGTCCGGCGGTGCCGATGAATATCCCCCAGCCGGCCAGGGCGATGCCGACGATGCGAAGCAGGGTGATCGCCGCGGTGGCCGTGCCGAGCCTCTCCCACCAGTCGAGGAATGCTCCTGGATCTGTCGAGGGCCAGGGTGTCGAGCTGTCGATCTCGATCAGCAGCGCGGCGCAGGCCAACGAGAGCAGCACCGTCGCCGCGCAGCGCAGAAGGTTGGGTCGGTTGGTGTTCATGGGAACTCCGTTTCTATGAGGGTTGATCCGCCGGCGTGGGTTACTCGCAGTTGATCGCAACCGCCGGACGGGTCGTTGCGAATGTCGGTAGCGCCGTCGACCACGGTGACGTAGCCGGCCTCAAGGCGTTGCGACGGCGCGGGCCAGCCTGCGAACACTGCAATCACTCCGGTGCTCGGCTGGAGCAGCGCCAGAGTGGGGTTTCCGTCGCAGTTCCAGTCGCCGACCACGGCTTTGTCGCCTGGTTGGCCGACTCCGTATCGGCGGCCACGATGATCGATGATCACGCGTCCGCCGTCATCGACTCGGATCTGGTTCCCGCCTGAGGAGACCGCATCGGCGTCCGTGATGGACGCCAGGTTGGCCGGCCCGGCGCCGGTCGTTCCCTCGCCGGTCGTTCCTGCGCCAGTTGTTCCTGCGCCCGTTGTTCCTGCGCCGGTTGTTCCTGCGCCGGTTGTTCCTGCGCCGGTTGTTCCTGCGCCGGTTGTTCCTGCGCCGGTTGTTCCCGAATCGCTGGGTCCTGCACCGACCGGGCCTGTGTTGTCTTGCCCCGCACCGGTCGGTCCTGCGTCGGCCAGCTCGGAGTCGGACGGGAGCGTGCTGAGCTGTGGAGTGCCGGAGCCTGAGCCCCCCGGTTTGAGTATCGACCAGCCCAGCACCGCGACCGCGAGCACCGCGGCGGCTGCGGCCGAGGCCCGTCTCGACGGTCGGGAAATTGTCGGCAGCGAGCGCCGCGTGGAGCGTTTGCGGGGACCGCCGTGGAGCCGGTCCAACTCTGCGGTGACGTCGTCGGCCGTCACCGAACCCCGCTCGGCGCGCCGGGCCAGAGCATCGAGTTGGCGACGTTCCTTCTCCTCGCAGGCCGCGGCGAGATGATCGATCAGCGAGGCGAACCCGGCGAGGTCGCCTGCGCGCCCAGTCTCAGTTGAGGTCGTGGCGTCGGCCATCCCGCACAGGACCGGACGCTTGTCGGGCGCGACGAGCACATGCTCGGGGCACAGCGCCCCATGCACGGTCCCGAGCCTGTGAAGGTCAGCGACCGTCGCTGCCGCTGAGGCGAGCGCCTCGATCGACTCGGCCGAGGTTGCGGGCGGCTGGGTCGCCCACGAGTCGGGACCCACGAAACCCAGGTAGAGCTCCACCTCCGGCCCTTCGACGAACTCGACGAACTGGACGATTCCAGGGTGCTGGAGGCGCTCGAGCAGTTGCGCCTCGTGTCGTATCCGCTCTGACTTCTCCGGCCTCGCCGATTTGCAGGCCAGAAGGTTTCCGTTCCTGCGAGTGACTGTGATGCCTGCCATGAACAACGACAATACATGAAAGCTATCACATTGCAACGGGGAGTCTGCTCGACTCGCTGATCGGCTCTCTGATCGGCGGGAGCGGTAGCCTTGTCGCGATGTCGTCGCCGCGTGTGGTCGCCTTGGAACCGGGGTCTCCGGCGGAGCAGGCCGGGCTCATGGTGGGCGACGAGATCTTGATGATCGACGGTGAGGTCCCTCGCGACGTGATTCGCTGGCAGATACTCACCGACGATCCGGTGGTCCCTCTGCTGGTGCAGCGGGGAGCGCCCCATGACGGGTCCCATGAGACGCAGCGCCTCAATCTGGTGGTGTCGAAGCGCCACGGCGAGCCGCTCGGTGCTGAGGTGCATGCGGCGGTGTTCGACAAGGTGCAGACCTGCGACAACCACTGTGAGTTCTGCTTCATCCATCAACTGCCCCGCGGCATGCGGCGGTCGCTGTACCTGAAGGACGACGACTACAGGCTCTCGTTCCTCTACGGGAACTTCACCACCTTGACCCGTTTCTCTGAACTGGACATGGAGCGTGTGATCACCGAGCGTCTGTCGCCGCTCAACGTCTCGATCCATGCCACTGACCCGCAGATTCGTGCCGACATTCTGCGCAACCGGCGGGGGGCGGTGTCGCTGCGCTGGTTGCGGGCGCTGCTGGACCAGGGGATCGAGGTGCACGGCCAGGTCGTGGTGTGTCCCGGTGTCAACGATGCAGACGTGCTGGAGGACACCCTGGCGGGCGTGCTCGAACGCTTCTCGGAGTTGGCGACGGTCTGTGTGGTGCCCCTGGGGGTCTCACGTTTCAACAAGCAGGCCAGGATGAGGCCGCACACGCTCGCTGAGGCGCATCGGGTCGTCGATATTGTCGGCGACTGGCAGGAGGTGTTTCTGAGCGCGGTCGGCCGTCGGCTGGTTTTCGCCGCTGACGAATATTATCTGATGGCCCGCAGGCCGTTTCCCGAGGTCGACAGCTACGAGGGTTTCCCGATGCATGAAGACGGGATCGGCATGGTCCGCACCCTCGAGTCGGAGTTCCTCGCCCGGACCGAGCAGCCGACCCGCCCCAGAGCCGGTTTCTTCGCCTGGGTCGACGGGGCACCAGCCGACGGCTACCGCGCCCCCCGCTCGGGCTCCCCCGCCGACTCCGTCGCCGAACCCCCGCCCGGTGTGTCCGGTGCGCCCAGTGGCCCTCTCGCCTCCGGCGGTTCTGGTGGGTCGAAGGGGTCGGGCGACGCTTCGCGGGCGACGAGGGTGTCGCTCGGAGTGTCTAGGAGTGCTCCGGTCGGAGTGCTCACGGGGACGATGTCGGCGCCTGTGATCGAGTCGCTCACGAAATCGCTGGGCCGCTCCGACGTGCGGGTCATTGAGGTGCCCAACGAGTACTTCGGCGGCAACATCGGCGTGACGGGACTGATGGTGGGGGAGGACCTGGCGAGGGTGCTGGCCCGCGAGCCTGAAGGTCACCGCTATCTGTTGCCCGACGTGTGCCTCAGCCGCGGGGTGTTCCTCGACGGCACGGCGCCTGCGGATCTGCCCAGGCCCGTCGAAGTGGTCCCGACCGACGGTGCGGCGCTGCGCCGGGCTCTGGACCTGGGCGTCCCCCCGCCCCAGGTGACCCTGCAGACGGCCCCCGAAGCAATCGAGGTCGGGGCATGAGCCTGCCTGTTGATCGCCTCGTTGGACGCCGGGTTCGGCTCGTGGTGGACGAGGTCGGGGCATGAGCCTGCCTGTTGTTGCTGTCGTGGGCCGTCCGAATGTGGGCAAGTCGACCCTGGTCAACCGCATAATCGGCCGCCGCGAGGCGATCGTCGAGCCACGTCCGGGAGTCACCCGGGACCGTAAGGTCGTGGAAGCGGAATGGCTCGGACACCATTTCTCGCTGCTCGACACCGGCGGCTGGATCGCGGATGGTGATGCGCTCGACGACAAGGTCACCAGGCAGTCTGAGACGGCGATGGCGCAGAGCGACGTCGTGCTGCTGGTGCTCGATTCAACGGTCGGCGTCACCCACGAAGACCAGCTGGTGGTCGACCGGTTGAGGCGTTCCAAGGTGCCGGTCTTGGTGGTGGCCAACAAGGTCGACGATGCCGCCCACGAGCACTCGATCTGGGAGATGATGGGGCTGGGTCTCGGCGACCCGTTCCCGGTCAGCGCTCTGCACGGTCGAGGAACCGGCGACCTGTTGGACGAGGTGGTCCGCCTGCTGCCCGACGACCCGAGCGACACGCCCTCACCCCCTGAGGGCGATGATCCCAACATGTTCGCGGTGGCGGTGGTGGGGCGGCCCAACGTGGGCAAGTCGACGCTGTTCAACCGGCTTATCGGCGAGGAGCGTGCGATAGTGCATGACCGGCCCGGCACGACCCGCGATGCCATCGACACGGTCGTGGAGACCGACCACGGCCCGATCCGGTTCATCGACACCGCCGGCATGCGGCGCAAGGCTCGGATCGCCGAGGACACCGAGTACTACTCGTTGATACGGGCACTCAAGGCGGTCGACAGCTCCGACGTGGCGCTGCTGGTGGTCGATGCCACCGTCGGGGTCACCCACCAGGACCAGCGCCTCGCCGAGCGGGTCGACGGAGCGGGCTGCCCGATCGTGATCCTGCTCAATAAATGGGACCTGCTCGGCACTGCCAAGCGCACCAGGATCGCCGAGGATGTGGAGCGCAAGCTCGGCTTCCTGGGCGAGTCGCCGGTGCTGCGCGTCAGCGCCCTGTCAGGCAAGGGGGTGAATCGTCTGTGGCCAGCGATCCAGAGCGCGGTCGTCGAGTACCGCACCAGGATCCCGACCCGCGATGTCAACAAGGTGATCCGTTCGGCGCAGGCCGCACAACCCGCTCCCCGCGGTGCCCGGGTGCTGTACGCCACGCAGGGCGCGACCGATCCGCCGACGTTCGTGCTGTTCGTCAATCGGGAGCTTCCGAGGACCTATATGCGTTACATTGAGCGTCGTCTGCGGGAGGAGTTTGGGCTGGGCGCGACCCCGATCAAGCTGCGCGTTCGTCGCCGCAGCGACTGACATCGTCGTGTTGGGCGGATTCGCCGGGGTATAGTTGTGCTGGTCTGCCGCTAAGGCGAGTTCCTGGAGGGGAACCGGCTCAACGCAATCGGAGCCACGATGACAACCATCATTCTCGGAGTTCTTGCCGTTGTCAGCTTGGCGACGTCTGTCGTGTATGCCCGGTCGGCTCGCAGGCGGTTGCGTCTGGCGCACCTGATCGAGGCTGACGGCGCGGATGATCGGGAAGGGCACTCTCTGGCCTTCGCGGCGTACCGCAAGGAGGCCCACACCTCGGCGATCTATGCGCTGATCGTTCCTGCGGCGGCGGTGGTGGCGGTGTTCGACGGAGCGAACGTGACCTCGGCACTGTTCGGTCTGCTGATCTTCCCGGCCGGGGCCTCTCTGTGGTGGTCGCGCACGCTGGCTCGTGAGGCTCGGATGGCACGCAACCGCTACGACATCGAGCGCCGTGCCAGTGAGGCTCTTGAGCAGGAGCAGTTGGCGCCCAAGGCTTGGGCGGCCCGTCTCGCTCCCGAGCAGGTGCCGGACTTCGCTGGTTTCGAGATCGGCCGTGTCTATCAGGCCGGTTCGGGGCTCATGGCGGGTGACTTCTTCGACGTGCATCGCGTTGGTCCCACTCGGGTTGCGGCGGTCATTGGCGATGTGGCCGGGCACGGCATCGAGTCTTCGATCACTGCGTTCCAGGCGAAGTATCTGTTGAGGGTGTTCCTGCGGCAGTTTCGTGACCCGGCGCAGGCCTTCGAGGAGCTCAACGAGCAGCTCGCGTCGGGTGACCGCCACGAGGAGTTCATCTCGGCTGCGGTGGTCGTGTTCGACACCGAGGCGGGGACTTTGCGTTGTGCGTCTGCGGGGCACCCGGCGGTGTTCTTGTTCCAGGAGGACGGGGTGAAGCCGCTGCGCTCCACCGGCCCGCTGTTGATGCTCGACCCCAACGCAACCTATTTCTCCCGGGAGATTCCGATGGAGAGCGGCGACATGATCGTCATGTACACCGACGGCCTGGCCGAGGCCCGTGCGGGTGGTGCGCTGTTCGGCGAGGACCGCATCATCAAGACCGCGGAACGTGAACTGAACGCCCCGCCCGACGTGCTGTGCAAGGCCCTGCTCGACGCGGCCAAGGACCACGCCGGCGGGATCATCGACGACGACACGGCGGTCATGGCGATCCGCCGCGACTGACGACCTCGGGCCGGACGTAGTCTCGATCCGATGCCGTGGTGCGCGCCGTGCGAGAAGAACTGGACGCCGACCTCGTTGACGTCGGCCGGCACCTGCCCCGACTGCGGCGAGCCTGTCGAGCCCACCCCCGGCGTCGACCACGCCCCCCATGTCTACCGCCCCCCCTGGCACTTCTGGCTGGGCCTGATCGCCGCAACCGTCTACCTGGCTTGGCGCGCTATCGACGGCCTGCTGCTGCTCTTCTGACCGCACCTTTGGTTGTGTTCAGACGCGTGGTGCGCCATACATGGGGTCAATCCTCCCCGCCGTCCACCATCGCTCGTCGTTGGTGCATTGGCGGGGCTTTTTCGTTCAGCAGCCGAGGGCGTAGGTCAGCGATCGTCCGCGTCACCCCATGCCCGGGCCTGGGCCTGATCCCAGAAGTCGTTGGGTTCCTCGGGATGCCGCAGGTAGGCTGCCCGGTCGGCATCGGCCAGTGTGCGTCTGACCGCGGTAGCAAAACCGTCTCGAGCGGCGGCGGAACTGTTGATCTGCATCTTCCGGGCCTGCTCAGCGAGCCCTTTGTCAAGGGTGAACGTGGTGCGCGTATTCGCCATCACCTTATGCTACCAATACTGATAGCACCAGGGTCCCCTCGCTGGGGATTTGATGGCGTGTTTCGGGTTTACGGAGCGCCGCGGGATCGGCGCGCGGAGATGACTGCTCCGGCGATCAGCACAATCAAACCGACGAGTATCGCGATGGCTTCCATCCACAGAGTGTGTTTCTTGGCACCTCTCCCGTCAAGTGCTCGTGGCTCTGTGTGGGTTGGGAGCACACAGTCGGTTGCCGTGTGCGGTGTGGTCGGGATCGGACGGGTCAGATCGGGTTCGCGGGCGCTCGGTCGCGGTTGTGCCATAATGACGGCAGCGACCACAGAGGGGGGATTTGCTTATGGCCGAGTGGCTTGGAATCGAACATCT
>Ga0209020_1002133_pt1 | contig 16864 bp, 13 predicted proteins | sample PinacodermBB_FD_187298 | JGI IMG/M metagenome (GOLD analysis project Ga0209020, IMG submission 187298) | Host-associated microbial community of the marine sponge Aplysina aerophoba from Gulf of Piran - sponge pinacoderm, lysed by bead... | ecosystem: Host-associated > Porifera > Sponge >...
GGCACCGAGACGATCCGTCAACTCCCCGGCGGACACGTTCAGCACGCTGTCGAGTTGCACGCAGCAGGGCTGAGGCACCGGATCGTCTCCGGGCTCCAGCAGTACTTCCGTCGCGAGACCGCGCACGCGGGTTGAGCACGGGGCGACGATGACCCGCTTCAGCCGGTCGATCGCTACGTCACGCGACAGAACGACAACAGGTCGACGCGGCAGATCAGGAGTCTCACACCACCAGATCTCGCCGTTGCGAGGTGGTCGGGTCACCGCCTGCGTCTTGCCCGGAGGAACGACTCGACGTCTCCCCAGGCGTCCGGGGCGTCAAGTGGCACCGAGTCGTAAGCTTCGTACTGCTCATCGATCTCCGCTCTGCGATGTTCCCGGCACAGTGCTGCCAGCGCCTCGTCCATGAGGTGTGCATCGCGGGCACCGGGCATCGACTCTCGTGCGGACGCCAGCAGCCGCCCGTCGACTGTGGTGCTGATCCGATGTCGATTCATGCCATAAACGTAGCATGATCTGCATCGGCTCGCGCCGGCGTCACCGGCCTCAGTTGAACACCGTGGGCTGAAGGCCACCGATGTCGTCGTCGAGGGGGAAGAAGGGGCGCTGCATCCGCTCGAACGGCAGTGACCGGACCGAGGCGGGCGTGGGGCCGGGGGAGTCGATGACTATCACGGGGGCGTCCGGGTACACCATGCGGTAGTTCATGGGGTTCTTGGCGACGGCGAACTTCGGGGTGAGTGCGTCCACGCCCACCGAGGTGTACTGCTCGCCGGTCCATTCGTAGGTGGGGTGCGAGGCGATCACGATCTGCAGGCCGCCGGACCGGAGGACCGCCGTGGGGCCCATCTCGCCCACGACGCCCTCCCAGATGCCGCCCTCGTAGACGAACCTGCCGTCGGTGACCACCTCGACGGTCCCGGTGATCGACATGGGATCACCCCAGCGGGGGTCGAGTTGGTGGCCGAGGCGGAGCGTCACCTCGGCGCCGACGCCAGCGGCGTGGCACTGCGCCGCCGCCTCGGGGTCCACGACCGGTGCCACGGACGACGCGTCGGGGGCGAGTTCGGCCAGCGCGGCGATGCATGCGACGCTGTCGCCGGCCGCCCCGCCGCCGCAGGCGTCCGCGGTCTCCATCAGCACGATCGGGCCGCCGTCGATCCGCAGACCCTCGCGCACGGCCTCGGCGGGCGTGGACATGTCCGGTTCGAACTCGTGGCGGCGCTGCCAGTACTCCTCCGCCAGAGCGACGGCAGCCTCCTGCGCCCCGGCGGTGTCGCCGTCGGTGATGACGAGCCCGCCGCTGCCCATGCCGGGGCGGTCGATGAAGGGATGGACCAGGAACATGCTCGTCGACAGGACGTCCGGGCGCGCCTCGAGCCGCTTCGCCTTGCGCATCATGTCGGCGAACGGACCCTCGCCCTCGGTGGAGCCGTACACCGCCCCGGTAAGCACCGGCACCTTGGCCATGACCATCGTCGGGGTTGCCGCGCCGACGGCGGCGTCGACCACCAGCGCGGCGCCACGACGGCCCGTGGTGTAGCTGTCGCGGTGGGGGTACGTCTCCCAGGCCACGAGGCCGTCGGCGTTGGTCACCATCGCCTCGGTGACGTGCGCGTGCAGGTCCAGGGTGGCGACGATGGGCACGCCGGGGCCGACCAGCGCCCGGGCGGCCGCCAGCAGATCACCCTCGATGTCGTGGACGGTCTCGGAGACGGCGGCGCCGTGCAGTGCCAGCAGTACCGCATCCACCGGGATGAGCCGCTTGAGGGCCGTCAGCAGGTCACGGCGCAGAGTCCCGTAGCACTCGTCGGTCAGCGGACCGCCCGGGCTGGTCGAGGCGAACAGCAGGGGCACCGGTGTGGCCTCGCGTTCGGCCAGGACCTCCAGCATCCCGCCCATCACGCCGCCGGCCACCTCCAGCACGTCGTCGCCGTAGCGGAGTTCGAAGCGCTCGAAGGTGGCCACGTCGATCGGCTGGCCGCCGAAGTCGTTGCACTCGGTCAAGATCCCGCCGACTGCTACTCGCGGACCAGACATGCGGGGCCCTCCTTTGTTCGGCAGCGTGCTGCACCTGTCGTCGCGAGATCTGGCGCGCTTGCTCTGAACTGGATTCCGGCCTTCGCCGGAATGACGGGGGAGGTCACGTGCAGCACGTCTCAGCAGTCACTCTCTTGGAATCGCCGTCAGGCCAGGGCGTAGGCCCGGCAGGCGGATCGCCAGCGCAGGTCCTCGGTGGCCTCGGCGTCCAGCGGGGCGATGAGCGCCTCGAAGGCCTCCACTTGGCGCCGGTAGCCGCCCCCGATGTTGCACACGGGCCAGTCGCTGCCGAACATCAGGCGCCCCGAGCCGAATGCCTCGAACGCCACGTCGAAGGCGCCGCGCAGGTCGTCCGGCGTCCAGTCGGGTTCCGGGGTGACGTTGTGCAGGCCCGAGACCTTGGCGTACACGTTCGGGAAGCTCGCCGCGGCACGCATCAACTCCACCCAGCGGGGGTAGTCGTCGGTGCCGATGGGCGGCTTGTTGAGGTGGTCGATCACGATGCGGAGACCGCCGACGGCGCTTGCCAGCGTGGGGACGTGCTCCAAGTGCCGCAGCTGCACCCCCACGAAGTCGTAGGCCATCCCGTGTTCCGCCAGGACGCCGAGGCTCTCGGCGACCGCCGGCTGCAGCACCCAGTCGGGGTCGGGTTCGTCGTGGATGAGGTGGCGGATCCCCACGACCGGCCCGGAGGCCGCCAGGGCGTCCAGTGTGGCCGACGCCCCCTCGGGGTCGAGCAGGTCGAACCAGCCGACCACCGCGGTGACCCGGTTGTTACCCGCCGCAACGGCGAGCATGGCCTCGGTGTCGGCGAGGCTGTTCTCCGCCTGCACCAGGATCGCCTCGGTCACGCCCGTGGCCTCGATGTGTTCCCGGGCCTCGTCGACGAGAAACGTCCGCCGCAGTTGCTGGAACACCGGCGGCAGGTCGGCGTCCAGCCACTCGTAGGCGCACTGGTCGAGATCCCACTGGTGGAGGTGCGTGTCGATGAGTCGGGCGCCGGTTTCAGACATGGCCTTGGATCTCCTCGGGGGATTCTGCCGAGCGGTCGGCCGCGGATGCAGCCGGACCCGCTGGAGGGTGGATTCCGGCTTCCGCCGGAATGACGGAATGGATGTGCAGCGGCATTGCTCGGCCCTCTCCTAGTGTCGTCGGTTCAGCGGTAACTATCGCACCGCGGCACTGCGCTCGGGAATCGGCGCTCTCAGCAGACCGTGTTGCCTTCGCTGTCGAAGAAGGGTGATGTCGGACATGGACGCCGTGGCGCTCCCAGCTCTCAGCGGACCGTGTTGCCTTCGCTGTCGAAGAAGTGGCAGAGCGCCGGGTCGATTCCGACGCGGCAGCGCTGCCCGGCGTGCACCGTCGCCGTACCCGACCGTCGTACGGTGATGACCGGCGAGATCGCGCCGCCGGCAGCGCCGGGCCGACCCGCGTCCTCCCCGGTGGGCGTTGGCAAAGGTCGGTGCCCGCCGGCGTCGTAGTCGGTGGGCGGAGGCGGTGGTCGGTGCCGACCCGCGTCCTCCCCGGTGGGCGTTGGCATAGGTCGGTGCCCACCGGAGTCGTAGTCGACGCGGATGAACGTGTCCGGCCCCAGCCCTTCCATCGACCGGACGACGCCATCGATCGCGCCGGTGCTCTCGGCGCCGACGAGCGTGGCATGCTCGGGTCGGATCCCCACGAGTACCTCGCCTGCCTCCGCCAGAGCCGGCCGGGCGGCAAGGACATCGGCGCCGATCGGCACCTGCGCGTTGGCGACCTGCAGCGTCGGCTCCTCGCCGGTCACCCTGCCCGGCAGGATCGACATGGGCGGGCTGCCGATGAAGGACGCCACAAACAGGTTGGCCGGCTCGTCGTACAGCACGTCCGGCGCCGCCACCTGCTGCAGCACGCCGTCGCACAGCACCGCAACGCGGTCGCCCATGGTCATGGCCTCGATCTGGTCGTGGGTCACGAAGACGGTGGTGGTGCCCAGGCGCCGTTGCAGCTCGCTGATCTCCTCGCGCATCTCGCCGCGCAGCTTGGCGTCGAGGTTCGAGAGCGGCTCGTCCATCAGGAAGACCTGGGGCTGGCGGATGATGGCCCGGCCCATGGCGACGCGCTGGCGCTGCCCGCCGGAGAGTTCGCGCGGCTTGCGACGCAACAGGTCGGCCAATCCAAGGGTCTCCGCCACGGCCAGGACGCGCTCGGCACGCTCCTTCTTCGCGACCCGCGAGGTGCGTAGCGAGAACCCCATGTTCTCCTCGACGGTCATGTGCGGGTACAGGGCGTAGCTCTGGAAGACCATGGCGATGTCGCGCTTGTGCGAGGCGACGTCGTTCATACATTCGTCACCGATGTAGAGGTCGCCGGAGGTGATGGCCTCCAGCCCGGCGATGAGGCGCAGTGCGGTGGACTTGCCGCAGCCCGATGGGCCGACGAGCACCACGAACTCGCCGTCGGCCACGTCGAGGTTGAACTCTTTGAGCGCCGGCGTGCCCTTGACGTACTCCTTGGTGGCGTTCACGAGCTTCAGCGAAGCCACGGTGCCACCTCCCTCCTGTCCAGTGATGGACTATGCATCCGAACTCCTCACTTGGTGGCGCCCGCGGTGAGGCCGCGGACGAAGTACCTCTGCAGTGCCAGGTAGAACACCAGCACGGGAATCGACACGAAGAGCATGTACGAGAAGAGCTGCCCGAAGTTCACGTCGAACTGCCCCACGGATCTGAACAACCCCACGGTGACCGTGTTGCCCTGCAGCGGGCCAAGCAGCACCAGCGGGGGCAGGAACTCGTTCCACACCCACACACCGGTGATCACCAGGACGCTGGCGGTGGCGGGCCGCAGCAACGGCAGGATCACCGACCAGTAGATGAAGCCCAGGGAGGCCCCGTCCATCGACGCCGCCTCCACGAGATCCTTCGGGATCGACCGCATGAAGCCGCGATACACCAGCACCGCGAACGGGGCGTAGTAGGCGCACAGGAACAGGATGAGGCCCGGGAAGCTGTTCTGGAGGCCGAAGTACTTCAGAACCCGGAACACGGGGATCAGGATCACCGGCGTCGGCAGGATCAACCCGAAGAGGATCACCGCCCCGATGGTGTTGCTCACCCAACTGTCGGACATGTGCAGGGCGAACGCCAGCATCGAGGACAACACCATGATCAGGGCGATCGTCGAGCCCGTGATGAGCAGCGAGTTGACGAGGCCGCCGCTCACGTCGCCGGCGCTCAGCACGCCCGACATGCCGTCGAGCGTCGGGCCGATCGGGGGCTTCGCCGGCGATCGGAGGATCTCGGGGTCGGTCTTGAATGCGTTGGCGATCACCAGGTAGAGCGGGAACAGGAAGAGGGCCGAGACGACGATCGCCAGTAGTGCCCGGAACTGGCGCATCACAACTCCACTTCGCGGCGGCGAAGGACCCGCAGCGAGATGACGGTCGTGGCTGCGGTGATCACCAGTAGCAAGACCGCCATCGCCGAGGCCAGGCCGGCGCGGTTCTGGGTGAACCCGGCGCGGATGATCGCCAATCCGACGGTCTCCGAGGAGCGTCCCGGACCGCCGCCCGTCAAGGCCACGACGTGGTCGTACAGCTTCAGGGCGGAGATGAGCGAGATGAGGGTCGTGATGGTCACCGCCGGTGCCACCAGTGGCCAGGTGATGAGGCGGAACCGCAGGTATCCCGAGGCGCCGTCGATCGAGGCCGCCTCGTAGAGGTCGGTGGGGATCGCCCGCAGCGCGGCGACATAGATCACCGTGGCGAACGCGATGAGCTGCCACGCCAGCGCCAGACCCACCGACACGACGGCGAGGTTGGGGGAACTGATCCACTCCGGCCCAGGGATCCCCAGCGCCTCGAGGGCGTTGTTGAGCGAACCGTCGTTGGCCAGCGTCCACCGGAACGTGAGGCCCACGACGAGGGGGCTGAGCACGAACGGCGCGAACAGGATGATGCGCAGGGTCGTGTAGAGCCGCGATCCTGCGTCCAGCAGCACCGCGAAGAGCAGTCCCAGGGCGTTGGGCACCACCACCGAGGCCGCCGCGATCAGGAGCGTGACGTAGAGGGCGTGGCGGAAATCGCCACTCTCCCAGAGCTTGGCGTAGTTGCTGAAGCCCACCCACGAGATCTCGTCCCGCAGGAAGTTCACATCGTTGAGGCTGTAGTGGACGGTGACGCCGATGGGCGCGACCACCAGCGCTGCGAACAGCGCCGTGGTGGGCGCGCCCATCGCCATCAGCCCGAAGCTGCGCCGCCCTGCACCGGGCGGCCGGCGGCGCCCCCCGGCCCTGCGGCCGGAGGGGCGCTCGGCGCGACTCCGCGTCGGCAGGAGGGTTCCCCTGACGGCGGAGGTCAAGTTGGTTGGGCTAGCCCGAGAGGTCGTCCCAGGCGTCCTGGAGGGCCTGTGCGGCCTCTTCCGCCGACCTGCCGGCCAGCATCTCCTGCGCCTGGATCCAGATCTCGTTCTGCATGCCTGCCACGAGGGCGTCGTCGCCCACCTCGAAGGTGTAGAAGGCGACCTGCCTCGCCGACTGGTCGGCGAGGATCTCGATGACCTCGGTGATCAGCGGGTGCAGTTCCACGTCGTCAGGCAACACGAACAGCTTGTTGTTGGCGATGTGCGCGTCTCGGATGAGGTCGTCGAGGTTGGTCTCGACGTTCGTGGCGAACTCCACTGAGAACAGCCGCGCCGCCTCCGGATCAGGCGTCGCTGCAGAGATGGCCGGACCACCCGACGTGTACGTCGCCAGGCGCTTCGAGCCGTCGAAGGTGGGCATCGGGAAGATGCCGATCTCGAACGGATGGTCCATGGGCACCGCCCCGGCGAAGAAGCTGCCCATGGGATACATCGCCGCGGCGCCGTCGAGGAACGACTGCTGCAGGTCGGCATAGCCGAGGTTCAACTCCTCGCCCGTCAGCCAGCCGGCTGCGACCAGCTGCCCGTACGGCCGCAGGGCATCCACGAAGATCGGGTCGGTGAACTTGGCCTCACCGCTCTTGAGTTTCTGGTTGAACGTCGGGTCCGCGCCCGTCACGTTGAGCGAGGCGAGGTTCATGATCGGCCAGCCCGCGGCCCAGGCGTCGCCGCCGGCGCCGCCGATCACGAACGGGGTTTCGCCCGAGGCCGCGATCGCCAGGGCGGCATTGATGAACTCGTCCCAGGTCTCCGGCTCGGACGTGATGCCGGCCGCCTCGAACATGTCCTTGTTGTAGAAGACGCCCGACTCGTAGACCGTGAGCATCGGCAGCGCGTACTGCCGGCCGTCGGTGTACCCGAGGCCGACCGGGTCGATGAACCGCTCGAGGTCCTCCGGCTCGAACGGCAGCAGCAGGCCCTCGGCGATGAACTCCGCGGTGGAGAAGTTGCTCATCATGACGTCCGGGAGCTGGTCGGTGGCCGCCAGCTGCTTGAGGAAGTCACCGATGTTCAGGTCGGGGGCGACGATCTTGTTGATCTTGAACTGCGGGAAGTCCGCCACGGTGCGGGCGATGGCGTCGTCCCAGAACTCCGCCGGCAGGTTCGGCGTCTCGAAGACGAGGAAGTCCAGCTCGATTGTGCCACCAGCGGAGCCGGCAGCCTCTGCGGCGGCTGCGGTGGCAGCCTCCGCCTCGGCTCGCGCCTCGTCGGCCTCGGCCTGAGCAGCGGCGGCGGCCTCTCGCGCCGCGTCGGCCTCGGCCTGCGCGGCGGCGGCTTCGGCCTGCGCGGCGGCGGCTTCGGAGAGCGCCGCATCAGCGGCGGCCTGCGCGTCCGCCAGTGCCGCTTCGGCGGCTGCCATGGCTTCCACGTTGCCCTCGGCGGTGGCCTGGGCCAGGTCGGCGGCGGCCTGCGCCGCTTCGGCTGCGGCGAGCCCGGCCTGTGCGTTGGCGCCCGCCGCGGCGGCATCGGCGATGCCAGTGGCGGCGTCAGCCTGGGCACTGCGGGCAGCGGCTGCGGTGGCCTGAGCTTCCGATAGCGCCTCCGCCGCAGCGGCCGATGCGCCCTGCGCCTCGGCCATGGCCGCGTCGGCGGCCTCCGAGTCGTCAGCCGCACACGCCGCTGCCACGAGCGCGAGCGCGAGCAGCGTCGCCAGAACGCCGCTCTTCTTCAAGTACTTCATCGGTCCTCCTGCGTTGCTTAGTGGACCCGAGCAATAGGGAACGCGAGGAAAAAGCCACCGGCCACCAGTTTGAACGGGAAGTGCCGGAAGTGTAACCGCCGCTTGTGATGCGGGCAAAGGGCGTCGTCGGACTCTGATCGTGCTGGGAACTCCGTGCGCGGTGTCGTGACCAGGAAGTCTGGCGCGAACCGGGGATGCTTGCTTTCGAGAGCCGTGCGGGGATTGCGATGCTTCTTCCGACTGCGTTTAGCGGCGCCGAGGAGGCCCCTGGAAGCAGCAATATCCGGGCTGCACTACAGTGCTGATCACTGGCGCCACTGGGGGGAGGCGCTCCTCCGCCCCGCGTTTTGCGTCGGCGGAAGGAGATCACCATGAAATCGCGACACGGCCGCTCTTGGAGGCGGTTCATCGTGCTCGTTGCGGTCACAATGCTCATCGCCGCGTCGTGCGCGGCCGATGACTCCGCATCCGAAGCCGCCGGCGCGGCAGCCGATGCTGCTGACGCCGCCATGGTGGAGGCGAGAAGCGCAGCCGCCGATGCCGCGGACGCGATGGCCGAAGCCTTGGCGACGGCAGCCGCGGCCCGCAGTGCGCAAGCGGACGCCGCCACCGGCATTGCCGACGCGGCCGCTGCCGATGCTTCAGCTGCGGCGGCACAGGCCGCGGCTGAAGCAGCCCAGGCAGAAGCGGCATTGGCGCTTGCCACGGCCGAAGGCAATGTGGAGGCGATGGCTGCTGCTGAGGCGGACCTCGCTGCTGCCCAGGCAGCCGCGGAGGAGGCGCTGTCGGAGGCCGCCGCCGCTCAAGCCGAAGCCGACGAGGCGCGGTCCGCGGCCGACGCGGCACGCGAAGAGGCGGCCGCTGCCCAAGCCGAGGCGGAGGCTGCTCAGGCCGAAGCCGACGCGGCGCGAGCCGAAGCCCAAGCAGCAGCCGAAGGGGTTGCCGCCGCTCCGGGCGGCCCGCAGCGCGGCGGCTCACTCACCTTCGCCCGGTTCTTCGAGACGCAGAACCTCGACCCGGCGGGGGTCGCCGACAACGGGTCCATCTTCGTGCGGGTGCAGATCTTCAACACTCTCGTGGAAGCCGACCCCGACACCCTCCCGGACGTCGGCCCGGGTGTGGCCGACGAATGGAGTTCCAGCGCCGACGGCATGACCTGGACGTTCCACATCCGTGACAACGCCAGGTTCTCCAACGGCGAGCCGGTCACGGCCGAGGACGTGCAGTTCTCACTGGAGCGGTTCGCGGACCCGACGATCAGCGTGAACATCCCGAGCCTCGGCGTCGGGGTCGAGAGCGTGGACATCATCGATGACCAGACCGTGCAGGTGAACCTGGACCGCCCGGTCGGGGCCTTCCTCGAGAACATCTCGGTGTTCCCCGCATCGATCATCAACAAGGCCGCCGTGGAGGCCGAAGGCGACGACCACTGGATGAACCCGCTCGGCACCGGACCGTTCAAAGTGAAGGAGTGGGTAGCCGGCTCGCACATCACCCTCGAGCGCAACGAGTACTACTGGGAGGAGGGCAAGCCGTATCTCGACGAGATCCGGTTCGACTACATCCCCGATGACAACGCCCGCATCCTGCGCATCCAGGGCGGCGACGCCGACATCGTGGAGGGCGTGCCGTGGACGCAGATCCCCGATCTGCAGGCCAGCGACGGATTCGACATCCACGTCGCCGACATCGTCCGCTACGAGGGCGTCTTCCTGAACCACACCGTCCCGCCGCTCGGCGAGGTGGGTGTGCGCCAGGCGCTGAACTACGCCACCAACAAGGCGGCCATCAACGAGGCGGTCTACGGGGGTGTCGGCGAGATCGCCAACAGCATGATCCCCAAGGCGCTCTACCACTCCGACTACGACACCCTGCCGGCGTACTTCTACGACCTGGAGCGGGCCAAGGAACTGATGGCGGCCTCGTCGATGCCCGACGGCTTCGACCTCGCCTACATCTACCCGTCAGGCTCCACGGCCCACGAGCAACTCGGGACCATCCTGCAGGCGGACTGGGCGCAGATCGGCGTGAACCTCTCCATCGAGGAGGTCGACACCGGCACACTGTTCGGCGACCGCTTCTTCACGATGGAGTACGAGTCGGGCGTGCCGCTGCCGAAGTTCACCTCCGACGTTGTCGTGCCCGACGAGGTGGCGCTGCTGTTCTACGACAAGGACCCCGCCAACATCCTCGCCGGCTTCTTCACCGGTTGGGAGATCCCCGACGAGCTCGAACGCGTCACCGAGGAGGCCGCGTTCACCACCGACGAGGCGATCCGGGCCGAGCTCTGGCCCGAGGCGCAGCGGATCGCCATGGAGGAGGCTCCGTGGGTGACGCTGTTCTTCCTGCCCACCGTGCACGCGGTGGCCGAGGGCGTCGAGGGCTTCCGGGTCGTGCCCAACGGCTGGTGGGACCTCGAGGACGTGTGGTTCAGCAACTGATCGGCTGATCTCGGCGACGTAGTCGCCACGACGCGATACTGGTCGGGTCCCCGGGTCACGGGGACCCGACCACGCCGGGAGGTCGTAGTCGCGTATGTGGGGGTTCCTAGGGCGGCGGCTGCTGCACAGCGTCTGGGTGCTGGCCGCCATCATCATCGTGTCGTTCCTGGTCATCCGGCTCATTCCGGGCGACCCGGTGGTGCAGATGCTGGGACTCCAGGCGACGCCCGAGAACATCGCCGCCGTCAACGAGGATCTCGGGCTGGACCTCCCGTTGGGGCGGCAGATCACGTCGTTCGTGGAGCGCGCCTTCCAGGGCGACCTGGGCTCGTCCATCATCAAGCGGGCGCCCGTGAGCGACATCGTGTTCGACAGGCTCCTGCCCTCGGTCTACCTGCTCCTGTACGCCACGGTCCTGGCGCTGATAATCTCGGTGCCGCTCGGCGCCCTCTCGGCCATCTACCGCAATCGCGTGCCCGACCAGATCGCCCGGCTGACGAGCATGGTGACCTTCGCCATGCCCCAGTTCTGGCTGGGCCTGATGCTGATCCTGCTGTTCGCCATCCGGCTGGACGTGTTGCCCAGCGGGGGATACGGGGAAGGGTTCGGCGGGATCCTCCTGCATCTCACGCTGCCGGCGCTCACGATCGGCCTCTATCTCGCCCCACAACTCATGCGGACGCTGCGTTCGAGCCTCATCGAGGCGATCGAGAGTGACTACGTGGAGGCTGCCCGCTCGCGGGGATTCCGGGAGAGCCGGGTGGTGGGCAAGCTGGCCATGCGCAACGCCCTCGTGCCGCTGATCAGCGTTCTCTCCATCAACATCGGCTTCCTGATCAGCGGCACGGTGATCGTGGAGGTGGTCTTCCAGATTCCGGGTCTCGGAGCATTGCTTGTGCAGTCGGTGCTCAACCGGGACTATCCCGTGATCCAGGGGCTGATCCTCGTCTTCGGGGCGATGGTCATCCTCGTCAACATCCTCGCCGACGCCGCCTACGCCGTTGTCGACCCGAGGGTGCGAGCAGGGATGGCCGCCGAATGAGGACTCTCGCGTGGGCGGGCCGCCGGGCCGTCGGTCTCCGGGGGGAGGCGGCCGACCTGCTGCGCCAGGCTCAGACGGAGCGGCGGTGGTCGAACGTCACCCTGGGCATCGGTATCGCCATCGTGGGGGCGCTCTCGATCGCCGGCTTCTTCGCATCGCTGATCGCTCCCGCCGATCCCAATGCCCTCGACCTGACCCAGCGCCTGCTGAGCCCCTCCGGGAAGCACTGGATGGGGACCGATCCGTTCGGCCGGGACATCTTCACCCGGACGCTCTACGCCGTCCGGCTCGACCTGGTCGTGGTGCTCATCATCACGTACGTGCCGATGGCCTTCGGGATGATCGTCGGGGCACTGGCCGGCTACTTCCGGGGGTGGGTGGACGCCATCACTATCCGCGTGATCGACGCCTTCATCGCCTTCCCCTTCATCGTTCTGGTGATCGCCGTGGTGGCGATCCTGGGGCCGGGCCTCAAGGGGGTGTACATCGGGGTTCTCGCCGTGGGCTGGACACTGTATGCCCGCCTCACCAGGGGGGACATGCTGGTGCTGCGGGAGCAGCAGTTCATCCTCGCTGCACGCACGTTGGGCTACTCGCCGCGGCGCGTCATCCTCCGCCACGCCATCCCCAACCTCGTCAGGTCGAATCTCGTGTTCTCCATGGCCGACATCGTCCTGAACCTGCTGCTGCTGGCGGGGCTGTCGTACCTGGGGCTGGGCGTGCAGGCGCCGACCGCGGAACTGGGATCGATGGTGGCCGACGGCCAGTCGTTCCTCCTGCAGGCGTGGTGGGTGACGACCCTGCCGGGCGTGGTGATCGTGGTCCTCGGAGCGGGCTTCAGCATGATCGGTGACTCCCTGGCCGACCGCCTCGGTCAGAAGTTCGGGGTGGTCGGCTGATGTCAACCGACGCGGCGCGCCGGGCACAGGGGCCGGACTCCAAGGTGCCCCCGCTCTTAACGATCGAGGGTCTCCGCATCGGCTTCCCATCGCTGGAGGGCGTCGTCCTCGCAGCCAACGACGCCCATCTGACCGTCGGTCAGGGCGAGGTGCTCGGCCTCGTCGGCGAGTCGGGGTCGGGCAAGAGCGTCACGTGCCGTGCGATCGTGGGGATGGTGCCGCACCCGGGCGCGGTGCTCGGCGGACGCATCGACTACGACGGGCGCGATGTGCTGGAGTTCAGTCGCTCGGAGATGCGCCAACTTCGTGCCCGCGAGATCGCCATGATCTTCCAGGACCCTGCCAGTGCCCTCAATCCCGTCTTCACCGTCGGCCACCAGATCTCGGAGGTCCTGCGGCTGAACGCCGGACTCGGCCGAAGAGCGGCGCGGACCAGGAGCATCGAGTTGCTCGAGCGGGTGGGGATTCCGGCACCGGACAGGCGCATGTCGGCGCATCCCCACGAGTTGAGCGGCGGCATGCGCCAGCGGGTCATGATCGCCATGGCCTTGGCCGGCGAGCCGCGGCTGTTGCTCGCCGACGAGCCGACCACCGCGCTCGACGTGACGATCCAGGATCAGGTGTTGCGGCTTCTGGAGGACCTGCGGCGGGAGCGCAACATGTCGATGATCCTGGTCTCGCACGACATGGGAGTCATCGGGACCACGGCCGACCGCGTGGCCGTCATGTACGCCGGGCGCATCGTGGAGGTCGCTCCGACCGATGTCCTGTTCTCGCGCCCCGACCACCCGTACACGCGGGCGCTCATCGATGCGATGCCGCAGCTCGTACCCGGAGAGCGGTCCGCCCTGAGGACCATTCCGGGCCAGCCGCCGGACCTGCTGGAACTGGGCGCGGGTTGCCCGTTCGCCTCCCGGTGCCCGATGGCTCGGGACGAGTGTTCGGAGGTGTCGATGGAGTTGACGCCCGTCTCGGCGGCGCAGCTCTCCGCGTGCCCGTTTGCACGGAGCGAGACATGAGCACGCAGCCCGCAGGGATGCGCGCCCGGGCCGGCGATGGCGAGCCCATCCTCGTCGTGGAGGGGCTCGAGAAGTGGTTCGCGGTCGGGCGCTCGCTGCTCGCGATCCTGCGCAGGAGGCCGTCCGAGCGGATCCTCGCCGTCGACGGGGTGTCGATTCATCTCCTGCCGAACGAGGTGCTCGGAATCGTCGGCGAATCCGGCAGCGGCAAGAGCACCCTGGCCAGATGCCTGGTTGCCCTGTACCGACCCGACAGCGGGCGGATCGTCTTCGACGGCGTCGACGTGACCGAGACCGCCGGGCAGGAGCGCCGCGATCTGCACGGCCGGATGCAGATGATCTACCAGGACCCGTTCACATCCCTCAACCCGCAGATGTCCATCGGGGCCGCCATCGGGGAGGCCGGCAGAGTGCATGGCCGTGAGGGAGACGACTTCGTGTACGAACTTCTCGAAGTGGTGGGTCTCCCGCGCTCTTTCGCCGGTCGCCGGCCGCGGGCGCTGAGTGGCGGGCAGCGGCAACGGGCCGCAATCGCCCGAGCCCTCGCAGTGCAGCCCGAGGTACTGATCGCGGACGAGGCCGTCAGCGCGTTGGACGTCTCGATCCAGGCCCAGATACTGAACCTCTTCTCCCAGCTCAGTGACGACCTGGGCTTGGCGATGATCTTCATCGCTCATGATCTGGCCGTCGTGTCGCACGTGGCGGATCGGGTGGCCATCATGTACCTGGGACGCATCGTGGAGGAGGGTCCGGTCGACGCGGTCTTCCGAGCCCCCAAGCACCCGTATACGAGGGCGCTGCTCGACGCCCATCCCGATCCGTACGCGCTCGGCGCTGCCGACGAGACCGCCCCCATCTCGGGGGACATTCCCTCGCCGCTCGACATTCCCTCGGGATGCCGGTTCCGGACCCGCTGCCCCTACGCCACCGACATCTGCGAAACCGACGATCCGGCGCTCGCACCCGGCGATCAGCCGCATCGCGTGGCCTGTCACGTGCTCCCGTTCGGACCGCCGGCGAAGAGTTGAGGCGGCGGACGGCCCGGCGTCAGCCGAGAGCGGCTCGCAGGCCGGCGGCGTACTTCTTGCGCTGCCCCTTGACCATCAGCGGCACGAACGGCCGCAGCACGATGAACGGCCCCGAGGGGGCCATCTCCAGATCCATGGTGATGCGCGTGCCACCGTCGGCGAGGTCGCTGAGGCGGTAGGTGCCGCGCACCGGCCACGACGTGTCCTCGGCGCAGACCCACGTGATCGACTCATCGGGCTCAACAGCCGTGATGACGAAGTCGACCTCCTGGCCGCGGTTGGCTTGCCGGTAGACGGCCCCGACGGCGCCGGGTAACCCTTCGGCCAATTCGCAGGTGGCCACGTCGTGGCGCCATTCGGCCTGGTTGGCAGCGTCCGCCAGGTAGGCGAACGTCCGCTCCACGCCGGCGGCCACGTCGATCTCAACGGTGCAGATGCTCATGGCCGCCGATCCTACGGGCGTCCCGTTCCGGCGTAAGGGCAAGCTCCCAGAACCCCCGCCGCTCCGGGCCGCGGCCGGAATGGTGCTCACACTGTGCGGCTCCCGGACCAAAGGACCTCCACTCCGACGACCCCTTCCTCGATGCTCCTATGTTTGTCAAGTGGCGTCTTGGGTGAGCCATTGTTGGTAGTGGGTGGCGAGGGTTGCGTTGTGGTGACAACCTCGTGGGCATCACGCCGACGGCAGACCGTCGCGCCCCTTCAACCTGCGTATCCGTTCTCGATCGCCCAGTTCTTGAACCCCCCGGGGCCGAATGGCAGGCGATAGTCAGTGGTGATCAGTTCGTCGGCAATCTGGCTCACGAAATCCAGTGTCACCAGGCCGCTGTGCATGGCCTCGCAGAGAAGAGCCAGTGTTCGGGTGCAGGTCACCCCCGCCCGTTGTCCGATTCGATAGGCCGTCCCGTCGTCGATCACGGCGGTTGCCGGCATTGTCGCGGCGAGAGCGAGCACCGCCGCGTCTCCGACGTTGCGCTCGTTGTGGACGAGACGGCCTGCGAACTCGGCGAACTTGAGCAGTTCAGAATCTTGAGTCAGCTCCCGGTGTTCGAGCCATGCCGCATCGAGGATCGTCTCGATCCGATAATGCAGCGAAGCCCCGACCTGGAGTTCCTGAACAACGGCCTGCGGAATGACGGCGCGTCGTTCGCCGACGACGGCCTCGAGGACATCGAGTCGCCCCACTCGGGCGAAGTGGCTCAGCGGACCAGTGTCGAACACGAGCGCGTCCATCGGGGAGCGCTCAGGACACGAACGACCAGATCGCGTCGGCGGGGAGTTGCGGCAGGTCGGGCAGGTCGCTCTCGTCCCACGTATCCGATAGCAGGGCGAGGGCGCGGGCCGCGGAGATCTCCTCGCGGCGGTACACGTTCAGGACCGCCTTGACGTAGACATCGGTGTGATACGGCGGGGCGAGTTCGGGCGCCACCACGAGACTGTGCTCCACGATGTCGGATTGGCGGGTTCGAGTGGCGCGGACGGTCGCCACCTCTTCGGCGGAGGCCAATTCCAGTTCGCTGAGCCGCCCCGCCAGTGTCGTCATGTCCACGCGATACTCGCTGGCGATGAGCACGGTGGATGTCCGCGTGTCGTCGCCGCTACCCCAGCGGTCCCGCAGCGCGGCCGCGGGGAGCAGCAGCGAGCGTGCGAAACGGTCGACCAGGCTCTCGGTCTGTCCGGCCGGGGCGCTGACCACATTCCAATCGGTGGAGTATTCGTCGGCGAACACGTAGTGCCCCAGTTCGTGGGCGAGCGTCAGGCGGCGCCGACCGACGGACCGGCTGCCGTTCACCACCGCCACACCGCCGCGCCCGAGCAGGATTGATGCACCGTCGGCGCTCCGTTCGCCCAGCGCACGGGAGAATGCGAGTAGGCCGATGCCCGCAGCATGGCGAGCCAGGTACACCGCCGGCTCGGGGCCGTCGTAGCCCAGCTGGCGGCGCGTGTCGGCCGCGGCATCCTCTGCCTGCTCGAGGGTGTCGGGGAAGTCCAAATGGGGAGTCGCCGCGAGATCAAGTTCTCCTATGTCCTGCAGGAACGAGACCTCACGGGCGACGTGCTCGGCAACGCGGTCGATCTCGGGGCTGGGCGCTCCCGGCTCCGCGGCGTTGCGCCGCGACACGACGGCCGCCGGGGCATCATCGAAGAACCACTCGATCCGCATCTCGAGGGCGTCCGCCAGCCGCGCCAACTCCGTTGCCCCGACTCCCCGCGCACCGGTCTCGATCTTCGCCAGCGCGCTGCGTCCTAGTCCTGCCCGCTCTGCGCACTCCTCCTGCGTGAGCCCGAAGTCACGCCGAGCAGCAGCGATCCTTAC
>Ga0209020_1002136_pt1 | contig 16843 bp, 13 predicted proteins | sample PinacodermBB_FD_187298 | JGI IMG/M metagenome (GOLD analysis project Ga0209020, IMG submission 187298) | Host-associated microbial community of the marine sponge Aplysina aerophoba from Gulf of Piran - sponge pinacoderm, lysed by bead... | ecosystem: Host-associated > Porifera > Sponge >...
CCTGCACGAGCACGGCATCATCGACATGGTGGTGCACAGGCGCGAACTGCGCGGCACGCTCGGCCGGCTGCTCTCGATGCTGATGCAGCCCAAACCCGCGCCGGTCGAGGTTGACGGCGCGCCCCTGCTGGCCAATCCGGAGATCGTCGAAACGGCGGCAGCGAACGACTCCGGCGGCACCAACCCGGAGCAGATCGAGGGTTGAGCACGCTCGATCCGGTGCTGGCGCGGTTGACGGCGCTGCATCCGAAGCTGATCGACCTCAAGCTCGACCGGGTGCTCCGCCTTCTGGAGCGGCTGGGGAATCCCGAGCGCCGCCTGCCGCCCGTCATCCATGTCGCCGGCACCAATGGCAAGGGTTCGACCGTCGCCTTCATGCGCGCCATGCTGGAAGCGGCGGACCGGCGCGTGCATGTCTATACCTCGCCGCACCTGGTCAGGTTCAACGAGCGCATCGTTGTGGCCGGCGAGATGCTTGCCGACGGCGAGCTCCTGGCGCTGCTGGACGAGTGCGAACGGGCGAACGAAGGCAGGCCGATCACCTTCTTCGAAATCACGACCGCGGCGGCGTTCCTCGCCTTTTCCCGCGCCCCCGCCGACGTGCTGCTGCTGGAGGTTGGCCTGGGCGGGCGGCTCGACACGACCAATGTTGTCGAACGCCCGGCGGTGACGGCGATTACGCCGGTCGCCCGCGATCACACGCAGTTCCTCGGCGAGACCCTGGCGGACATCGCTGCCGAGAAGGCGGGCATCGTCAAACCCGGCGCGCCATTGGTCCTCGCCCCGCAGGAGGCGGAGGCGAAGGCCGTCATTCTGGCAAAGGCGGCGGATAGGGGCGCGCCGGTCTATGACGACTGGCGGGTGTCTGAAGGCGTGTTTCACGGACGCCGGATGACGCTCCCCCTGCCGAAGCTCGGCCTCGCCGGCGCGCACCAGGCGGGCAATGCCGGGCTCGCGCTCGCCTGTCTCGAAGGGTTCGGCCTGCCGGAGGCGGCGCTCGTTCGCGGCCTCGAAACCGCGCATTGGCCGGCGCGCCTTCAGCGTCTCTCGGAGGCGCCGGAAATCTGGCTCGACGGCGGCCACAACCCGGCAGCGGGCCGCGTGCTGGCGGACTGGCTCGCCGGGCGGCGCCAGCGCTTCGACCTCATCGTGGGCATGCTGGACACCAAGGACCGCGACCGCTTCCTGGCTTCGCTGGCGCCGCATGTCGAGCAGGCGGTAGCGGTGCCTGTGCCCGGCAGCGATGCTTCCGTGCCGGCCGAAGCGCTGGCGGAAACGGCGCGGGCCGCCGGCATGGATGCAACGGCGGCCCCGAATGTGGAGACGGCACTGGAACGCCTCGGCGGCGCGCGGCCGGTGCTGATCGCCGGCTCGCTCTACCTTGCAGGTGCGGTGCTCGCCGGGCGCGGCGCCCGATGTTCTCCATAGAGATTTATTTCCTGAATAGGCTTGCAATCTGCCAGATCCGGACTATCTTCGCTCTCGCAGGAAGAACCGGAAACGAGAGCATGACCTGAGAACGATGGGCGGGGACTTACCTCCCTGGCGGCCCCAGATGCGAACCCGTAAGCGAATCGACCGCGCCGGCCGCGGACAGGACAGGTGCGCCCGCAAACGGAAAAGGTCCGGTGAGGTTTGCACGGTTTGCGCGGAAAGTGTCCGAACGGGTTGAGTCGGTCCGGCGGGAATTTGCCGCCGGCGTCATGGCCTGTGCAGCGTTGCGGCGCCGGGGGCCGTGGAGGCGCGGCTCCTCCGGCCGGGCGGCCGGCCGATCCTGCGCCTGACGCCGTGGCGCCTGAGGAAGCGCTTCATCGCGCTGTGGCTGAAGGAGAGGCCGTGCTCGCAAAGCGCCGCGCACAACGCATTCACGGGCATGTCCGGGTCCGCCTCCAGAAGGCCGAATATCCGGTCCCGCTCCGCCTCGATGCGCCAGGAGCGGGTCCTGCCGGTTCCGGTTTTCGGCCGCAGGTGGCCGCGCTCGCGCTCCAGTCGCCGCCAGCCGGCGATGGTGCCCTCGCCGACGCGGAACAGCCGGGCCGCCTCCGCGCGGGTCATCCCCTCCGCCAGGGCCGCCATCACCCGGACCCGCAACTCCACAGGCAGCGCTTTCCCCATATCCGCCGGACCTCCCTTGCCGGCGGCCGAACTAGAACAAATCAGGAATATTGTAAAGGCGCCGGCTCCTCTCACTCGCCACCCCGGTCTCCCCCCTTCGTCGCCCCGGACGCCTGCAGGGCGAGTCCATGGAGCAGGCGTTCTCGGACTGAGTGTCCTTCCCGGTCGACCGGCCCATGCGGAACTACCGGGACGGGCGCATCTATGTGCTGCATACCGGAGGTGGGTGGATCGTGAAGCGGGTCGTGCGCGACGGCGACGGGTGGTTTCCCGCCAGCGACAAGCCGTCCTAGGACCCGGTGCCCTGCCAACCTATTGTCACCCTGGACGGAGCGATGCAGAGATCCGCGGGCCAGGCTTTCTAAGTCTCTGCTGGGTTGTGGCGGCAGGACTGGGCCCCGGCTCGGGGGCCGGGGCGACGGTTTTGGGCTTGGCCCGATATGCAGCTGAACCCGAAGGGGTTGTGCTCTAGCCTCGGCCCTGCGCTCAGACCACCGAGTCCAGCCACTGCTTCAGCGCACTCTTGGGCATGGCGCCGACGCGCTGGGCCACCATCTCCCCGTCCCGGAACACCATGAGCGTCGGGATGCCGCGGACGCCGAGCTCGCCGGGGGTCTTCGGGTTGTCGTCGATATCGAGCTTCACGACATCGAGCCGCTCTTCCATTTCGGTCGCGATATCCTCGAGGAAAGGCGCGATCTGCTTGCAGGGGCCGCACCACTCGGCCCAGAAATCGACCACGACGGGCTTGGCCGCCTGCTTTACGTCTACGTCGAAACTTGCATCCGTCGTGTGCCGAGTGGCCATTCCCGCTTCTCCTGTGGAGTCGTCCGATCTGCACCTTCAAGTGGCTGCAAAGCGGGGTAGCGTCAAGGCATATGTGGCGCAAGGCAGCTTTCGGGAATCGGCATCAGCAGGGGCTCCTCGGTCCAGAGCAGGGCTGCGCGCACCGGACGCTCGGGCCGCATCTGCCGCAACAGCGCGACATAGCGCGCCAATTGCCGCAGATAGCCCACGGGCGCGTCGCCAGGACCGGCCGGCGGTGCGCGACCGCTCTTGAAATCTACGATCAGGGTTTCCTCCGGCAAGATCGCCAGCCGGTCGATGCGTGCGTTCGCGATCTCGCCGCCGATTCGGCCGACCAACGGCGCTTCCGCCCGGCTGCCGGGGCCGAACACGCGGCGGAAGGCGGGATCGTCGAGCACAGCCAGCGCCTCGCGGGCTGTCGCCTCGGCATCGTCCGCCAGCCCCGGCTCGGCAGCGAGGAACCTGCGGGCGGTTTCGAGCCGCCGGTCGGGCGCCACTTCGGGCAGCAATTCCAGCAGCTTGTGGATAGCCTGCCCCCGCCGGAACCGGCCGGCGGACCTGCTGCGCAGCGGGGAGGCGACCGCGAACGCTTCCTCGTCGCCGCCGGGTGGCGCCGCGATCCGACCCGGCGCGGCGGGCCGCCGCGCCCAGCCGGGCAGGGGAGGGGGGGACCCGCGGTCCCCGGCGGGCTTCTCCGCTTCCGCTTCGGCCGCGCGCCGTTCCATGACCAGAAGGGCCTCGCCGAAGTCCGGGTCCTCTTCTTCGCTCAGAAGGTCCCCCAGCTTTCCCGACACGACGTTGTACCAACAGTCGTCGTGCAGTTTCCTGCCGCTGTTGTTCCAGCCGCAGACCACCAGCCGGTCGGCCGCACGCGTCATGGCGACATAGAGCAGGCGTCGATATTCCGCCTCGTCCTCCTCGTCGGCCCTGTCCAGCAATTCCCTGGAATACGGGTCGATCCGGTCCCTGTTCGTGGATGGCGGCCAGAGCAGTAGATCGCCGTCTCGGTAAAGGGTCCGGCGGCGGCTCGGATGGGCCGGGGCGGCGGCAGTGTCCGGCAGGATCACCACCGGCGCTTCCAGCCCCTTGGCGCCGTGGACGGTGCTCACCCGCACCTCGTCGCGGTCCCGCTGGTCGAGTTGCCGCTTCACCTCCGCCTCGCCGCTCTGCAGCCATTGCAGGAAGCCCTGAAGGCTCGGCGGGTGGCGGCGCTCATAGTCGAGCGCGGCATTCAGGAACTCGTCAATCGGATCGTTGGCCTCCTCGCCGAGGCGCGCCGCGATCTTCCGGCGGAGGCCGCCTTCCGCCAGCAAGTCCGCAAAGAAGGCGTGGACGCCGACATGGTCGGCCTTGCCGAGCAGCGCGCCCAGGGCCTCGAAGCAGGGACCGAAGCGCCCCGTCTCCCGGCGCTTGCCGAGCGCGGCCCAGAGCGTGCCCTTCCGGCCGTGGGCGAGCTCGAACAGCGCCTCGTCGTCGAAGCCGAACAGCGGCCCCTTCAGCACGGTTGCGAGCGTCAGGTCGTCCTCCGGCAGCAGGACGAAATCGCCGATGGCGGCAAGGTCCATCACGGCAAGCTCATCGGTCAGCGTCATGCGGTCGACGCCGGCGACGGGCACGCCCGCCTGCTTCAGCGCCGCAATGACGCGCGGGATGAAGGCCCGGCCCGAGCGGCGCGGCAGCAGGATCATGATGTCGCCCGCGCGCATGGCCCGGCCGCCGGGCGCTACCGGCTCGCCCCGCCTGAGCCAGCTTGCAATGCGCCGGGCGACACGGTCGGCAAGCGCGGTTTCGGCAGCGTCCTCGCGGAGATAGTGAGTGGGCGGCTCGAACGGATCTCCCGCTTCGCCCTTCTCGCCCATCTCAAGCGGCCAGACCTCGACGCGGCCGCCGGCGCCGCTGCGGCTCGGCTTGTGGACGGGCGCCGGGCCTTCGAGGCCGAGTCCGTGCTCGCCGGAGAACACCGTGTCCACGGCTTCCAGAAGGACGGGCGCAGCGCGGAAGGAGACCTCCAGCGGGACATTCTCCCAGCGCCGCCCGGCGTCCAGCGCACGCTTCTCGAAGCGCTGGCGCATCTCCTCGAATTTCTTCGGCTCAGCGCCCTGGAAGCGGAAGATGGACTGCTTGGGGTCGCCCACGGCGAAGAGCGTGCGCGTCTCTTCGCTCGCTCCCTCGCCGGCGAAAAACTCCTGCGTCAGCGCCCCGACAAGCTCCCATTGCGTGGGGCCGGTGTCTTGCGCCTCGTCGATCAGCACATGGTCGATGCCCCGGTCCAGCTTGTAGTGTACCCAGGCGGCGGAATAGGTGCGCAGCAGGCTGAGCGCGCGTTCGATCAGGTCGTCATAGTCGAGCAGCCCGGCCCGGCCCTTGGACCGCCGGTATTCGCTGTCCACGGCCTCGCCAAGCGCCAGCGCCGCCTCGGATGCCCTGAGCGTGGCTTCGATCCGGCGGTATTCGCGCAGCCGCTCGATCCGCTCGCGCTCGTCGGTCAGCAGGCCCGGCAGGGCTTCGCCTCCGGCAAGCTTCGCCGAACCGATGCTGTCCCGCGGCTCGCCGTCCGCCTTGAAGAAGACCTTGCGGACCTCCTCGATATCGTCATTGGAAGGCTCGTCGGTCTTCGCCCAGTGCCGCAGCCTTGCGGCGTGCTGCTTGTCGGTTATGCCCCCGCTCGCCAGGACAGACGCGGCTGCCCGGAGCGCCTTTATCCCTTTCTTGGTACGCTTGGGAACGTCCGGCAGGACCAGCCCCGCCTCCAGCGCGGCGAGGGCCTGCGGACCGAAGGCGCTGCGATGGCCCAGCAATTCGGCGATGAAGGCGCGGATATTGTATTCCGACAAATTGTCGGCGATCTCGGCGACGGCCTCGTCGATTTTTTCGCCGCGCCGTTCCAGCACGGCGTCCCGCGCGCGCGCCTGTCTCGCCTGTGTCTCGCGCTCGTCGGCAAGCTGGAACCAGGGCGAGATTCCAGCCTCGATGGGGAAGCGCCCGAGCAGGCCCTGGCAGAAGGCGTGGATCGTGTCGATGCGAAGCCCGACCGGCGCATCGACCGTGCGGGCGAAGAGACGTCTTGCGCGGTTCTTCGTTTCTCCGTCCGGGGCCCTGGCGCCCAGCCGGGCCAGAGCCGTGTCGAGCTCTTCATCCGGGGCCGTTGCCCAGCCGGCCAGTTCGCGCTCTATGCGGATGCGCATTTCGGCAGCGGCGGCGCGGGTGTAGGTGAGGCAGAGGATGCGTTCCGGCAAAACACCCCGGAGCAGCAGCGCCAGCACGCGGTCCGCAAGCACCTTGGTCTTGCCGGAACCCGCATTCGCGTCCACCCAGGCGGACGCCTCCGGATCGGCGGCCCGGCGCTGCTGTGCGGTCGCGGCCTCGACGGCCGGGTTCAGACCCGCCTGGACCATTCGTCCTTCCTCGAAAGATGCCGGTAGTCGTTCCAGGTTCCGGCGAATTCCGGCCTCGGCTCCGCAAGATAGGGCATGGCCTCCTCGTCGAAGGCGGCAACGAAGCGTCGGAGGCCTTCATCCGTCGCCTCGACGAGCGCCCCGGCATTGTAGGGCGCGCGCTGCTTGCCCTCGGCGGCCTTTGCCGTCGCAATCACGGTCGGCGCAGGCCGGTCGGACCTGCCGCCGCCGGTGCGCCAGTATTCCAGCGCAGCGGCGTCACCGGCCGGGCAATCGGGAAAGCCGCCGGCTGCGGCGATCATGGCTTCAATGGGCAACTGCCGCGCCGTTCCCGTGACGACAGCTTTTGCCGAGGGCGGATTGCCGGACTTGTAATCGACGATGACGAGCCCGCCGCCGGCCCGCAGTTCCACGCGGTCCGCGCGTGCCGTGAGGGTGAAGGGACCTGCCGGGCCATCGAGCCGTGTCTCGCCCGCGATTTCGGTCAGGATACGCTCGATGCCGGGCCGGCGCTCCGTCTCGACGGTCCAGACGTTCCGCGCCGCGCGTTCGAACCGTCGGTTCCAGAACGTGTCTGCCAGCGGACGGTCCCGGAACCGGGCGAACGCCTCTTCGCCGATGACGAGCAGACGGTTCCAGGCCTGGTCCGGCAGGTCCGGTCCCGGATATTCGCGCATGAAGCGCTCCAGCGCCTCGTGGATCGTCGAGCCGAACTCGCGGGCCTCCGGGTCGGCGTCGATGGGGTCGAGCGGGCGCAAGCCCAGAATCTGCCGGGCGTAGATGCTGTAGGGGTCCTGGAGCCAGGTTACGACGCGGGTGGCGGAAAGCTTGCGGGGGCGGGCCGCCACGGGCGGGCAGGGCTTCGGCGGGCCGGCCGGCTGCACGCTTTCCGGCCTGTCCAATTCCGCCTGCCAGGCGGCCCAGCGCCGGTCCTCGATATCGCGCCCGAGGGCCCGAGCCACGGTTTCCAGCCGTTGCAGCCAGGGGGAGGGCACGGTCGGGTCGGTGCCCACCCGTTCGGAGCGCGTCAGGATGACCTCCCCCGAGTGGAGCGCCTGGGCGAAGTCGTGCGCCGCGAGACCCTGCCGGGTTTCGGCCGCCGGCAGGCCGAACTGCGCGCGCATTTCGCGGCTCATCCACGGGTCGGCCGGCGGCTCGGCTGGCCATGCGCCCTGGTTCAGCCCGGCGAGGATCAGGCGGTCGGCGCGCTGCAACCGCGCTTCCAGGGGACCCAGAATGGCGAAGGCCGGATGGCGGGTGCGCGGCATGCGCACCGTCTGCCCGGCGGACAGCTCGTCGAACAGCGCGGCATAGTCGGCGGACTCGACCGACGGCCAGACGTCCGCCGCCGCCTCAAGGTCCGCCAACAGCGCCGCCGCCGCTTCTCCGTCGGCGCCGCGCCAGAGGCGGGCTGCGCCCGCGAGGTTCTCGGCCACGCCGACATGCGCCGCCAGCAGGTCCGCGAGCGGCGCCTCCTGTCGTCCCCGGAGCGCCTGCAGCGGCTTGAAGGCGCGGGCAATCCGGCGCGCCGTCTCCGCAACCCGTTCGTCCTCCGAGGCGTCTGCGGCTTTCAGCAGCCCGTCCAGCCCGTTGCCGGGGCGCGGGCCGCGCAGCAGCTTGCGCTCCAGTCTGCGAACGGCGCGCCGAAACTGCACAGGCTCCACGCCGCAGGCCGCAAGCGGATGCTTGAGCGCGGCGAGCAGTTCTGCGGGAGCGAAATCCGTCGCCGCTGCGTGGGCGATGAGGCGCAGGAAAGCGCCTGTGGGTGTCCTGCCGAGCGGTATGCCGGCGCTGTCGTCCGCCATCAGGCCCCAACGGCCGAGTTCCACGGACACCCGCCGGGCGAGGTCCCGGTCCGGTGTCACGAGGGCGGCGCTCTCGCCGCGTTCCAACGCCTCGCGCAGCATGAGGGCGATGGCGCCGGCTTCTGCGGCGGGATTGGCGAAGCGTGCGGCGGTCAGCCCTTCCGCGCCTTCGCTGAGTTCCGGCGCGAGGCTCTGCCAGGCTTCGGTCGTCTCCGCCGGCCGCATGGCTTCCGCGACGAGTAGGCTGCGGGGCAGGGGGCAAGGCGCCGGCCAGTCCGGCACCGCGGCGCGCTCCACATCGAGCCGGTCGAGCAGCTGTTTCAGCGCCCATTGCGGGTGCCCTTGTTCGAGCGCCTCCCAGCCCGTGTCGTCGAGATGGCGGTCGAGGCCCGGCAGCACGACGAGGCCTTGCGGCATGGCGGCGATGCAGGCCAGCAGGTCCGCCGTTGCCGGCATGATGCCGGTGGAGCCGGCGGCGATGACGCGCCCCGTCGGCGGCGTCTTCCGCCAGAGCGCGATCTGGGCCTCGTAGAGCCTGTTGCGGCGGTCGATGGGGTCGAGCCGACCCTGCTCCTCCAGGATCGCCGGCCAGGCCTTCGTGACGATGGCGAGAAAGTCCAGCGTCTCCTGCCAGTGCTCCGCAAACTCCTCGGCAACCAGCGTTTCGAGGCCGCTGAAATCCAGTCGGTTGAATTGCACCTCGTCGATCAGCCGGGCGAGCGCTCCGGCAAGTTGCAGGGCGCGGTCGGGGGGGATTGCGCCTTCCCGCTGCATGACCAGCCGGGCCAGCAGCAGGCGGCGGTTGAGCGCCGGGATCGCGGGCTTCAGGCTGAGGTCGTCGGCGAGCCCGGGTTCGGCTTCGGCGCGTATGGCGATCTCATCGGGGTCCAGCTCGCCGAGGGAGAGGATGCGCGGCAGGAGCAGGGTGTTGCCGTCTGCCGCGGCCGCGAACGCCTCGACGAGCGCACGCCCGGCGCGGTGGGTCGGCAGGAGCACCGTGTCCTCCGCCAGCGTCGGGCTGTCGATCAGCGCGCCGGCGAGGGTTTCCAGGAATGATGCGCCGGCGGGGATGGAAACGACATTCATGAGCTTGCAAGCATAGCCTCGGCATGGGCGAGGCGCACCGGCGTGCCGGCGTCCAGCCAGATGCCCTCGCACACCAGCCCGAAAAGCCGCCCGTCTCCTTCCGCCTTGTCATAGGCGCGCGTCAGCCGCCAGGCGCCGGCCGGCGGATCGTCGAACAGGCAGGGAGCCAGGATTTGCGCGCCGGTGAAGAGGTAGGCGGCCCTCTCCGGGTCCCGCCGCCGGCAAAGCCGCCCGTCGGAGGCGAGGTGGAAGTCGCCCGCTCCGTCGTAGTGGACAGCGCGGCCGGTCGGGTAGAGCAACAGCAGCGCGTCCATCCGGCGGGGGTCGAACCCGGCTGCGAGCCGGAGGAGCCATTCGGCGCCGTCCGGTCCCCATACGAGGTCGGAGTTGAGGACGAAGAAGGGCTCGCCGCCAAGCAGCGCGCGCGCAAGAGCGACGCCGCCGCCGGTCTCCAGCCGCTCCGGCTCGCGGGAGACGCGGATTTGCGGCCGCGTCCGCGCGGCCAGATGGGCCTCGATCTCCTCCGCGCGGTGGTAAGTGTTGACCACGGCGCGTGCGACCCCGGCCTCGTCGAGCAGGTCAAGCGCGCGGTCGATCAGCGCCTTGCCGCCCACCTGCCGGAGCGGCTTCGGCGGCCCTTCGCCGAGGCGCGAGCCGAGCCCGGCGGCGAGTACCATGGCGGTATGCGGCAGCGTCCCCGTCATTCGGCAACCGGCGGGATGCGGAGATCGGCGGAGACATTGCGGCGGAACCAAGCCGCCAGCGGCTCAAGCGCGGGGTGGGCGAGGTTGCGCTCCAGCATCCGCCGCAGCCGGGGCAAATGGCGCATATAGCCGGGTTTGCTGTCGCGCCGCGCAAGGCGCATGAAGGTGCCGAGCACGCGGATATGCCGCTGGGCCCCGAGAACCGCGATGTCGCGGTCCAGCTCCACGGCGCCCGGAAAGGCCGCGCGGTAGCGCGCCAGGACAGCCGCGCGCACGCTCTCGTCCACATCGCGCCGGGCGTCCTCGATCAGCGAGGCGAGGTCGTAGGCGGCCGGGCCGCGGGCGGCGTCCTGAAAGTCGAGCAGGCCACAGGCTGCCGTGCCGATCCTCCCGTCCAGCCGGATCAGGTTGTCCACGTGGTAGTCGCGCAGCATCAGGGTCTCGGGTCCGGCCAGCGCAGGCGCCAGCACCTGCCGCATGGCCGCCCGGAAACTTTCGCGGTCGGGCGCCTCCCTTCCGGCAGCCGGCAGGTACCAGTCCAGGAAGAGCTCCGCACCGGCCAGGAACCTGTCTTCGCCGAAGGTCGGGTATCCGTCTGCCGCGTCGGGACGGCGTTGCAGGGCGATCAGCGTGTCGGCCGCGAGCAGGTAGAGCTCTTCCTCGCTCTCGCCGCGTTCCAGCAGCCGGGTAAAGGTGTCGTCGCCGAAATCCTCCAGCAGCAGCAGCCCGTGCACCGGGTTCGCCCTGTCCACGCGCGGCGCGGAGAGGCCGAGTTCCGTGAGGCGCGCGGCCACCGCCATGAAGGGCCGCACATCCTCTTCGGGCGGCGGCGCGTCCATCAGCATGGCGGTCTCGCCGTTTCGCCTGAGCCGGACGTAGCGGCGGAACGAAGCATCGCCCGCCAGGGGCTCGCGCCGGGCGTTGCCCCAGCCGGCGTCCGCCAGAAAGGCCGAGACGGTGGCCTTCCGGTTCACCGGCGGTCCTCGATCCGCGCCCGCCTCGCCTCTCCGCACGCGATTTCGAAGGCAATATCCAGCCGGCGGTCCGGAAGGAAGCCGCCGAGGCGGTCCGGCCACTCGACCAGCGCCATGCCCTCGCCGAGCGCCTGTTCCAGCCCGAGTTCCACCGCTTCCTCGGGCGCGGCGAGCCGGTAGCAGTCGAAATGCCAGACCGGCGGCGCCGGAAACTCATAGACCTGCACCAGCGTGAAGGTCGGGCTCGGCACGGTTTCGGGCTCGATGCCGGCGTCCCGCTGGCGGCCCTGGATGAGCGCGCGCGCAAAGGCCGTTTTGCCAACTCCGATACTGCCGATCAGGCCCACGGCGTCGCCTGTCCGCAGCGAGGCCGCGACCCGCCGGGCGAGCCGGCCGGTCGCGGCAAGGTCGGGCAGATCGACGGCTTCGGGCAGCATGGCGGCAGGACTTGATCGGGCGAGATGCGGCTTCCATGATAGTGGGCGCGGCGGCGCCCTCCAATCCCGGAGCATGTATGGAACACGAGACCGATGCGGTGATCGTCGGAGCGGGACCGGTCGGTCTCTTCGCCGTGTTCGAGCTCGGCATGCTCCGCATACGCGCCCATGTGGTGGACTCGCTGGAAGCCATCGGCGGCCAGTGCACGGCGCTTTATCCTGAGAAGCCGATCTACGACATTCCCGGCTTCCCGAGGGTGGACGCCGGTGACCTGATTGAGCGCCTGGAGGAGCAGGCGGCGCCCTTTTCGCCCGTCTATCACCTGGACCAGCGGGTCGAGGCGCTGACGCCGCTGGAGGACGGCTGGCGGGTCGAAACCGCAAGGGGCACCGCAATTCGCTGCAAGGCGGTCATCGTCGCGGCCGGAGTGGGCGCGTTCGGCCCCAACCGGCCGCCGCTCGAAGGGCTGGCCGCCTATGAGGGCAGGAGCGTCTTCTATGCCGTCCGCCGGCGCGAGGACTTCCGGGACAAGCGGGTCGTGATCGGCGGCGGCGGCGACAGCGCGGTGGACTGGGCGCTCTCGCTCTCGGATGTCGCGGCCTCGGTTGCGGTGGTCCACCGGCGCCCCAAATTCCGCGCCGCGCCGGAGAGCGTCGCGCGTATGAAGGCGCTGGAGGCCGAGGGGAGGGTAGAATGCGTGATTCCGTACCATCTGGACGGGCTCGAAGGCGAGGACGGCCGGCTAGAGGCCGTGCATGTGAAAACGCTGAAGGGCGAGACGCGCCGCCTCGAAGCCGATGTGTTGTTGCCCTTCTACGGCCTCGCCATGAATCTGGGGCCTATCGCCGAATGGGGCCTCGGACTGGACCGCAACCATGTCGCCATCGACCCCTCGACCTCGATGACCGACCGCGACGGGATCTACGCCATCGGCGATATTGCCACCTACAAGGGCAAGCTGAAGCTGATCCTGACCGGTTTCGCCGAGGCGGCGGCGGCGGCCCATGACATCCATCCTCGCGTCTTCCCGGACGAGGTGCTTCATTGGGAATACTCGACGACGAAGGGCATACCCGAGCCATGACCCGTCCGCCCGTGCCGATAATCCCGACCTGCACGCTGCCGGGCGTGCTGACCATGCTCGGACCGACTGGCCCAGTGCGGCCGCTGCTGCTCGATTCTCCCCATAGCGGAACCGACTACCCGGCCGATTTCGATGCCGCGGTGGACCGCGACACTCTGCTCGACGCGGTGGACACGGCGGTGGACGAGCTGTTCGGCGCGGGGCCGGAGCTGGGCGCGGCGCTGCTCAAAGCGCATTTCCCGCGCACCTATATCGACCCCAACCGCGCAGCAGACGATCTCGACGCCCGCATCCTCGACGGCTGCTGGCCCGGCCCGCTCTCGCCGACAGAGAAGACCCGGCGGGGCAACGGGCTGATCCGGCGCACCATCGGCGACGACGACCGGGCGCTCTACAGCCGCCGGCTCGGCGTCGAGGAGGTGCAGGAGCGCATCTGCCGCTATCACGCGCCTTACCACCGCGCGCTCGGCGAGGCGCAGGACCGGCTGATGGAGCGGTTCGGCGCGGTCTATCACCTGAACTGTCATTCCATGGGCTCGCGCAGCCGCGAGGACATGACCCGGCGGCCGGACATCGTGCTCGGCGACCGCGACGGCACCACCTGCGAGGCGGAGTTCACGGTACTCGCCGCCGAGGTGCTGGGCGGCCTCGGCTACCAGGTGCGGACCAACCACATCTTCAAGGGCGTGGAGTTGATCCGCGCCTTCTCCGCTCCGGGCGCCGGTCGCCACTGCCTCCAGATCGAGATCAATAAGGACCTCTATATCGACGAGGCGACGCGGCGCCTCAGGCCGGACTTCGCGTCTGTGCAGGCCGATCTCGCGCAACTGATAGACCGGCTGGCCGCCTTCGCCGAAGAGCGCGCAGTCGAAGCGGGGAGGGACGTAGCATGAAGACCCATGCCGAGGTCGTCATTATCGGCGGCGGGGTAATCGGAGCGTCGGTGCTCTATCACCTGACGAAGCGGGGCTGGAAGGATGTCGTGCTGGTTGAGCGCGACGAGCTGACTTCCGGGTCGAGCTGGCACGCCGCGGGCGGCATGCACACCATCAACGGCGACCCCAATGTCTCCATGCTGCAGAAATACACCATCGACCTCTACCCGGAGATCGAGGCGGCATCGGAGCAGTCTGTGGGCCTGCATATGTCGGGCGGCTACATGCTGGCCGGCACGCCGGAGCGCCTGGAATGGCTGAAGCTGGCGCATGCCCGCGGGCGCTATCTCGGCCTGGATACCGAGCTGGTCTCCGCCGAGGAGGCCCATGCGCATATGCCGCTGCTCGATCCCCGGCATTTCGTCGGCGCGCTCTGGAATCCCAGCGACGGCCATGTCGACCCCTCCGGCGCGACCCATGCCTACGCCGCGGCGGCGCGCAAGCAGGGGGCGGAAATCTACCGCTTCACGAAGGTCGAGGCGCTGGCGCCCCTGGCCGGCGGCGGCTGGCTGGTGACGACTGACAAGGGGGAAATCCGCGCGGAGCATGTCGTCAATGCGGGCGGGCTCTGGGCAAGGGAGGTCGGCCGCATGGTCGGCCTCGAACTGCCGATCCTGGCTATGGAGCACATGTATCTCGTCACCGACGACATGCCGGAGGTGGAAGCCTTCAACCGCGAGACGGGCCGCGAGATGCTGCATGTCGTGGACTTCGAGGGCGAGATCTATTTGCGCCAGGAAGGACGCGGCATGCTGATGGGCACCTACGAGGCGGCCTGCAAGCCGTGGTCGCCGGTGGATACGCCCTGGGATTTCGGCCACGAGCTGCTTCAGCCGGACCTCGACCGCATCGCGCCTTCGCTCGAAGTCGGTTTCCAGCATTTCCCGGCTTTCCAGGAAGCCGGCATCAAGCGGGTCATCAACGGGCCGTTCTGCTTTGCGCCGGACGGCAATCCGCTGGTCGGGCCGGTGCGCGGCCTGCCGGACTTCTGGTGCGCCTGCGCCGTGATGGCGGGCTTCAGCCAGGGCGGCGGCGTCGGCCTCGCGCTCGCCAACTGGATCGTCGATGGCGACCCCGGTTTCGATATCCACGCGATGGACGTGGCCCGGTTCGGCGCCTGGGCGACGCCCGCCTATACCGACGCCAAGGTCCGCGAGAACTATTCCCGCCGCTTCTCGATCCGCTTCCCGAACGAGGAACTGCCGGCGGCGCGTCCGCTCCGCACGACACCGGTGCATGACAGGCTGGCCGGCATGGGCGCGGTGTTCGGCGATGCCTGGGGGCTGGAGCAGCCGCTCTGGTTTGCTCCGCCCGGCGTGGAGGACCGGTTCTCCTTCCACCGCTCGACCGATTTCGAGCATGTCGGCGCAGAATGCCGGGCCGTGCGCGACGGCGTCGGACTGGCGGAGACCAGCGGCTTCGCCGTTTACGATGTGACCGGGCCGGGCGCGGAAGCCTGGCTCGACCGGATCCTGGCAAGCCGGCTGCCGCGCGAAGGGCGCATGGGCCTGGCGCCGATGCTGAACGAGGCCGGCAAGCTGATCGGCGATTTCACGCTCGCCAATCTCGGCGGCGGGCTCTGGCGTCTGGTCGGCTCGGGCCCGGCCGAGGAGTACCATTTGCGCTGGTTCGACCGGCATCTGCCGGCGGACGGCTCGGTCGTTCTCGCGCCGCTCGGCGCCGCGCTCACCGGGCTTACGATAGCGGGTCCGAAATCGCGCGATGTGCTGGCGGCTCTGGTGCGCGAGGACGTCTCGGCCGAAGCGTTTCGTTTCATGGACGTGCGCCGGATGACGCTCGGTGCGGTGCCGGCCCTGGTCGGCCGGGTGAGCTATACGGGCGGACTCGGCTACGAAATCTGGGTTACGCCGGATTACCACCGCCCGTTGCTGGATCTGCTGCTGGACGCGGGAGAGGCGCACGGTATCCGGCCGTTCGGAAGCCGGGCGCTCAACGGGCTTCGCGTCGAGAAACAATACGGCTCCTGGGCCAGGGATTACCGGCCCCTCTATGGCCCGATAGAGGCGCGGTTGGACCGCTTTGTGGCGTACGGCAAGGCGGCGGACTTCATCGGCAAGAAGGCGGCGATCCGGGAGCGGGACTCGGGCGGGGCTGTCCGGCTCTGCTTCTTTTCCGTGGACGCGGACGATGCCGACGCCATGGGCGACGAGCCGATCTGGCGCGGCGGCGAGGTCGTTGGCGCCATCACTTCCGGCGGCTACGCCCACTGGTCCGGCGTCTCCGTGGCCTGCGGTTATGTGCCGAAGGAGCTGGCGGTCGAAGACGACGGCTGGGAAATCGAGCTCCTCGGCGACCGCCGCCCCGCCCGCCTGCAGCGGCTGCCGCTCTTCGACCCGAACGGAGCAGCGATGCGGGGATAGCTTCGGGGGAAGCGCAGCTTTGCAGCCCCTCATCTTGTGCGGGTCGAGGCCGCCGTATCGCGCCCCGTCAGGCGGCGCGCATCAGGTCCACTTCCATGCGGACGCCGTCATAGGGGAAGTTCATGCGCCCGCCCTCGTCCCGGTCGAGCAGGCCGGCACCGACGAGCGCGGCCATGTCGCGGTGCACGGCCTTCACGTCCCGGCCCACCCGCCGCGCGACCTCGCGCACGGGCAGGTGCCCCGCACCGGCCATCGCGCGCAGGATCGACAGGCGCTTCGGCGCGCATATCCGGTGGAGCAGGTCGATGGAGGCGAAGGCGATGCGCGGCGCCGTCCGCCGGCCCGCCAGAGCCGCGTCCATCCGCGCGGCAAGTTCACTGCGGGGCGCAACTGTCAGGGTCACAATCCGTTCTGTCTCACCCATTCGTCCACCTCCTTCCAGAAATCGGCCAGGAGTCCGGTCAAATTGTCGAACTCCAGCGGTGTCTCGATTCCGTTCATATGCCTGTGGTCGCCTTTTCCAGCCTCGTTGTCGTACCGCAGGACGCACTCGTTATCGACGACAAGAGCGAAGGAGTATTTCAGCCCGTGGCTACTGCCGCGCACCGCGATCGGAACCCGCCAGACCTTCACTTGAGCGAACGCGCGGTCGCTCAGGACAAACCTGTCGTCGAACTGAAGTTCGGCGTCCATTTTGTTGTCAGTTATGTCAACGAGAAATCGTTGTCAAGCAAGCCAACGAATTCTGGGCGGCATGGCTTAGACGACTTTGACCTCAATCCGCCCCACACCCTCGACTTCGCCTTCGAGGCGGTCGCCGGGGGAGACGGCGGCGACGCCGGCGGGGGTGCCGGTCATGATGAGGTCGCCCGGCATGAGGGCGAAGAGTGCCGAGATGTGTGCGATCACCTCCGGCAGGCTCCAGATCATCTGCGAGATGTCCCCGTCCTGCCTGAGCTCGCCATTCACATGCAGGCGCACCGCACCCGTCTCCGGATGGCCGATCTCGCTCGCCATGACCACGGGTGAGCAGGGCGCAGCATGGTCGAACGCCTTGCCGATCTCCCAGGGCCTGCCGAGCTGCTTGGCCACGCCCTGGAGGTCCCGGCGCGTCATGTC
>Ga0209020_1002149_pt1 | contig 16765 bp, 15 predicted proteins | sample PinacodermBB_FD_187298 | JGI IMG/M metagenome (GOLD analysis project Ga0209020, IMG submission 187298) | Host-associated microbial community of the marine sponge Aplysina aerophoba from Gulf of Piran - sponge pinacoderm, lysed by bead... | ecosystem: Host-associated > Porifera > Sponge >...
GAATCCAATGCCATACGTAGACGAGTCATCTGATCTTCCACCAAAGCATTCATGGGATAGAGAATGAGGGCACGGATGGCCGCAGGACGTTGCTCATTGTGCCTTTGTTCTTGACCTGTGTAATCATCCCAGTTAAGGCCTTGTTCAATGTCCTCTTTAAGCTCATACTCCCCTTGGTGATTTCGCTTTGCCATGGGCTGATCATCCTGGCCACGCCACCAGCGATTCTCGAGGCTGAGATAACCAGACTTTGGCTTTGGCCACCCCCCCTTATCGCGGGTGGCTTCCTCAATGATTGATGCCAGAATTGGCAGCAGGAAGGCCTCAGTTTTTCCTGACCCTGTTCCAGAGGTGACGATGCCAGCTTGACCATCACGCAACCCCCGTTTCAGCATTGTTACCTGATGACCGTAGGGACGATGGAGAGCTCCATGCTCATCACGGTCAATGAGACCGCAACCGATCAGGTCAACAAAGGCACGCCGTGCTTTTGGCGATAAGCTTGCCAGAACCGCATCTTCCCCTTCCTCGCTCACAAGATCCTCAAAGCTGCGCCCATCTGTCTCCCAGGAGGGCAGCGGCTCAAGCAATGGACTGGTACAGAGCGTACCTGTCTTCATGAGCAATTTTCGGCGATCTTCCCTAATGTCTGCTGGCTCAAGCCTGGAAGCTGTGTCCAGGTAGCTGAGATAGAAGGCACGGATGCGGGAGAAGGCGCCAATGGGATCATGCATGGGGACTAGATGAGGTTGATCAAGGGGATTTCAGCCTGGTCTCGGATCTTATCACCTGTGCCTTTATCAAGCCAGTAGGAATAGGTGTGCTGCTCCCGGCGGGATGGCAGTGTAGGACCTGGTAGTTGCCGCCCCTTCAGAGCTGCAAAGCGGCCAATCGGTAGGGGCAAGTAGGCATCAGCATCGTAGAAACGCTCGATCAGTGGCTTCTGCCGATCAGGGAAGCCAAAGGGCCAGAGTCCGCGACTGGCGCCATGGATGCTGTGCAGTGCAGCACGGTTGCGATGACAGGACACGAACGGGCCATGTTCATCATCACTGTGCCATCGAGTTCGCACGAACCTGTGCTCCCGGTGAATCACTGCTTTGCTAGGGCTGGCCTTGTCATCATACTGACAATGCTGCTCTGGAGGCTGAGAGTAGTCCAGGTGACTGTTCTCTCGGATTCCACAAAGCCGTTCCTCGTGGAAGGAGGGATCTCTGGCAGATCGGGGCCAATCCGGAGCATCGCATGTCTTGGGGACTACCACCCAAGGCGGGATCCCATCCAAGTTCACAGGCAATTCCACCCAGTCCTCCTGAGCCACCAACGGCAGACCACTAAACTCAGCCAGCAAGTCTACCACCTCATGCCCACGAAAACGCCAGCCGCGAGGCAGCCAAGGACAGGCTGGTGCTACGGAGTCGACTTCCATCTCAAGTTCTTTGGCAAGGGCCAGCAACTTCTCCAAACCTGCAACGGACAGTAGGCCGACCACTTGCACCCCTATCGGACTTGTTTGCACTAGACGGGGATCAATAGGCTGCAGACTCCACTCCCCATTCCGGTCTAGTCCCTCCTCAAGCCAACCCCCTTCACACCAGGCTCGCAGTAGGCCTTCGTAAAACAGTGGCCACTCAGAGGACATCCCACCTAGTTGGCGATAGAGTTGCTGAAATTCCCGTCGCTTGATGCGCGGACGACGTTGGAATACTGCACAGAGTGCGTCAAGTATCTGACGTTCAAACTGTGGGTTAACTGCTGAGTTCCCATTGCTCAACAACTGCTTAGCTTTGTTTACGGAAGCATTACCCAGGTCAAAATTAGATTGCTTAGGCGTCTCTAAATAGATAGGCCCCAGCTTACAACCCCAGTCTTCTCGAAAAACAATGAGCTGGGAGCGTTTAAGCTGCACATGAGAGGAGATGTACTCCAATTGAAAGGTAACATCCCGTTTGGGAATGTCGTCAAAAGAAGCCTCGAGCCTTGCTGCTCCTGCCCGAAAGGCAGTTTTCTGACGGCTGTCATCTGGCGGTTTCCATATCTCTGGATTGTCTCGGTCTGGGAAGTAGGCGATTGAGAACTTTTCTTTAGGGATGAAAAGCTTGATAGCCCGTGCTGGCTGTCTAAACTGTACGCGCACATTGGGCAAGCCCAGTCCCCTTGCCAGGAAACCACCTTGAACTCGGAGTCCTTTACTAAGAGTCAGTTTTGGAGGCGACTCTTTACTATCTGGAGATATACCAGATGTGGCAAATCTTTCGAGTTGCCTGGCAGTCGCCTCAAAATCCCTGATGCAGGTCCATCCGTCCTGCTCAAGGTCGAAATTGTCAATTTCTGTTCCACCAAATTGCTTAAGGAAAGCCTCACTGCTCTCTTCACGCATGACTACATGACTTGGCCTTTGCTCCGCTGAAGGGCTCGGCAGCAATCGCGGACAATCGATGGCGGGATCCAGTCCAAATAACAGCAACCCCTGATTAATTAGGGGACGAAGCCCGGTGATTGAGGATTCCTCAAGGTCAGTGGCAAGGCTACCCCCTTCAAAAGCAGCGTACTGAGGGTCCGCCGTGTTGGGAATCAGTAAAGGATGTTCACTCAACTTCTCACACCACTCATCACCAGGCTCCTCATGCCAGCCATCCCGCTCAGCCTGGGGAATTCCATCTGCGAGAAGCAGCACCCCCAGCACATCACCATACGAGCAAAGGACCAGCGCCCCAAACACTGGACTCGATCCAGCGATCTGCCGATTGTTGTTGCTGGTCTGGTTAGATGTGGCTTTTTGGAGATCCTGAATGACCCGACCTAGAAATGAGCTGAACCAGGTTTCATCATCAGGGTTCTTATTCAGTGCTTGTTTCCATCGCGTGAGCTCGTTTCTGAAGTCAGAGCTGAACTCTGCTTCAGAAAGAAGACGGCTAATTAACTGCGGGGAGTTGGCCTTCAGATGCCATTCATGGCGTTGTCGCAGACGACTAAGGAGCTGCTGTAGCAAACGATAGTCTGCCAAGCGCGGAAAAGCTAGCCGCCAGGAATGAGAGATTTTTCTGCGGTAATCATCTATTGGAGGTAGCTCTAATTGCCGGTGCCGTTTGCCTTCAAAGATTCCTTCTATGGCAAGCCACTCGCTAAGTTTTTGCCAGGCTTTAGTCAAAAGCTTGAGCCCCTGGTGATCCTGATGACCAAAAGCTGCTTCATAGCGGGCATGAAACTTTCCCTTCTGATCAGGGTCCGGGTAACCGTGGGCAATGAGGCAGGTAAGCCAAAGGAAAGCGAAGAACGGAGGTTCTTCCAGCGCTGAGGGTGTGTAATGCTTCATCTGATGATTCAGCACAAAGTCGTCTGGTCTACGATTTCGCAACTGTGCCTGCCGCTTAAGTGCTTGTATCATTTTTTCTGCCATGGTTCGTGGGTTGCTTTGATCATCTCCTGTTACTTCACAAAGCTGTTCTTCTGAAGCGCGCAGACCTTGATGCGGCGGAGCATCTGCATCATCCACGAAACAGAACCACAAGAGCTGTTGATTCCATACTTGGGTATCCCACTGATGCCAGGTCTGTGGTGGTGTGTAAGCCATAACACCGTAGAGTGGGGTTTATAGTCAGCTTAAGTCCAGGTTCTGCAATAGATCATGTAATGGCCATGTAACCCCATTGAGGACACGCAAGTCCTTGCCCCCAGGCCTCCAGCGGTTGCAGTGCCGCCACGGCTCCATGGTTCAGCATAGGAAGACTTTAATAATTATTATTGCCCCATGATGCTGCCAGCCACCACACCTCAACCCCAGCCACCAGATGCCGCCACCGCCATGGCGCTGCCACGACGGCTGGTGGTGGCTGGCACCGATACGGGGGTGGGCAAGACCGTGATTTCAGCCTTGCTGGTGCGGGCATTGGCGGCCCGCTATTGGAAGCCCATCCAGGCCGGCTTGCCGCCTCTGAGTTCCGAGCCCAGCGACAGTGAGCAGGTGCAGAAACTCAGTGGTTGCTCCAGCAGCGCCATTGTGCCGGAGGCTTACGGCCTCCAACACCCCGCCTCTCCCCACTGGGCCGCCGAGCAGGAGGGAATCGTTCTGGAGCGTCAGCGCCTCTGGCCACCGGAAGACGAGGAGCACAGGGCGCTGGTGGTGGAGTTGGCAGGGGGTCTGCTGGTGCCTGTCACCCGCCACCTGCTACAGATTGACGTGATGGGGGAATGGGGCTTGCCGGTGGTGTTGGTAGCCCGGGCCGGGCTGGGCACCATCAACCACACCTTGCTGAGTCTGGAGGCCCTGCGCAGGCGCCGCATCCCGGTGTTGGGCCTGGTGCTCAACGGGGACGACTTTGCCGATAACGCCACGGTGCTACCCCACATGGGTCGCACCCGCCTCCTGGGCCATGTGCCCCGTCTCCGTGGGACGGATCCGGGTGTGCTGGATCAGGTGTGGCGCAGTAGTGGCATGGCAAGCTGGTGGCCGCCAACGACATCCCCTCCTCTCCATGGCTGATTCCTCACGCCTGGAAACCGATAGCCTGGGGCCGGTCACCGTGGAAGCCCGGCACTATTGGGGCGCTCAGACCCAGCGGGCCATCCGCAGCTTTGCCATCGGCCCGGATCGGATGCCCATGGAGATCGTTCACGCACTGGGGCGCATCAAGAAGGCGGCGGCCCTCGGCAACGCCCAGCTTGGCGTGCTGGATGAACAGCGCTGCGGCTGGATTGTGGCGGCCTGTGACGAGGTGCTGGCCGGTCGTTTTGACGATCACTTTCCCCTCGGTGTGTGGCAGAGCGGCAGCGGCACCCAGACCAACATGAACGTCAACGAGGTGATCGCCAATCGGGCCTCGGAATTGGGTGGTGGGCAACGGGGCCGGAAGCGGCCGGTCCACCCCAACGATCACGTGAACCGCTCCCAGTCCACAAACGACGTATTCCCCGCCGCCGTTCACCTGGCGGCGGGAGACAGTGTGCAGCAGTTGTTGCCCAGCTTGACGGAACTGATCACCGCCTTGTCCACCAAGGCGGCGCAGTGGACGGACGTGGTGAAAATTGGCCGCACCCACCTTCAGGATGCGGTGCCGCTCACGGTGGCCCAGGAGATGGGAGGCTGGGCAGCACAATTGCAAGATGCCGAGCGGCGCTTGCGCGACTCCCTCACCGGACTCCAGCCTTTGCCTCTGGGTGGTACGGCGGTGGGAACCGGCTTGGGGGCGCCAGCGGGATTTGGGGAGCTGGTGTGTGAGCACTTGCGCCGGTGGAGTGGGCAGAACTGGCATGTGGCCCCTGATCGCTTTGCGGTGATGGGGTGCCATGACGCCCTGGTGGACCTGATGGATCGCGGCGGCCAACTGGCCATGGGTCTTCACAAGATCGTCAACGACATCCGCCTGCTGGCCTCGGGTCCCCGCGCCGGTTTTGGTGAATTGCGGCTCCCTGCCAACGAACCGGGCAGCTCCATCATGCCCGGCAAGGTGAACCCCACCCAGTGCGAAGCCGTGGCCATGGCCACGGTGCAGATTCTGGGCCAGAGCAGTGCGGTCACCATGGCGGGGTGCGGCGGACATTTGCAGATGAACGTCTACAAACCACTGCTGGGATTCAACGTGCTGCGGGCCATGGCCCTGTTGCGGGATTGCTGCCGTTCCCTGCGGGTTCACCTGGTGGAAGGGCTGGAGCTGGATGGGCAACACGTCAGCGCCTTGCGGGATCGTTCCTTGATGTTGGTCACAGCCCTGGCGCCGGAAATCGGCTATGACGCCGCCGCCCGTGTGGCACTCCATGCCCATGCCCACCAGATCGGCTTGCGAGACGCTGCCCTGACCCTGGGTGTCATCACGGCAGAGCGTTTTGACCAGGTGGTGAATCCCCATGCCATGGCGCACCCCCATGGGGAGCCCCCCACCTGAACAGGGCAGCAGAATCAAGGGAGACGTCCAGCCCGTTGAAGGTTCCTGCTACGGATCCGTCTCCGGTGTTGCACTTCGAGCCGTCAGGCGGGCTGCCAGCACACCACCCAGAAACCCGAACAGATGGCCCTGCCAGGATACGCCCGGCGCTCCCGGAAACAGTCCCGGAACCATCTCATGGAACAAAACCAGGCTGACAACGGAGAGGAGGATGCCAAGGGGGCGTCGCTGAAACCAGCCTGTCGACAGCAGAGCGCCCAAGTAGCCAAATACAATTCCGCTGGCCCCCACATGGACCGTGTTGTGGGGGGCAATCAGCCAGATTCCCGAGCCCGACACCAAGGCGCTGACGATGGACACCTGCCACAGTTGCCCCCGACCCTGGTGGAGGCCCACCAAGCTGCCCAGAATCAGCAACGAGATGCTGTTACCCAGCAAATGCCCCCAGTCCCCATGAATCAGGGGGGCGCTGAAAACGGTCCAGAGGCCTGTCACCGAACCACCTGGATGGATGCCGAAGATTTGAGCGGAAGCCTGACGGGAGAACAGGCCCAGAAAAGACAGGACAAGCCGCAGAATATGGACAATCCAGAGCAGGGCCACAAAGTCCAGGGTGGCGGGCAAAAGGCGCCCGGTTGGCCGCGGACCACCGGCGGTGCCGTAACTCATGAAGACTTGATCAACCGAAGAACCTGAGGACCCAGCCGTGCGGCACGGTGTTCGTAGTGGAGACCACGAACAATCAACTCCGCTGCCTGCTGGAGATCTCCTTCTCCTGCCCTCAACTCCGCTTGAGCAAAGAAATGACGGGCCTTATCGAGCAATCTGGCCTTATCGCTTATGGAAGGAAGCGTGGGCATGAATGGATGAAAACGCTGTGGACAACAGTGCAACCGGACTCAAGTGCCGGGTTCTTCGCCCTGGTCTCCTAACGCTTCAATGCAGGAGCGCAGGTGATGGGCTTTGTCGTGGCAGCCCTCCGAAAGAGCAAGGGCCAGTGCAAACTCCAGCTTTTCCAGTTGATGGTCCTGCTCGGAAAAGGTGATGGTCGAAGCATGGCCAGAGATCGTTTCCATGCCTTCACTTTACTTTCTTCCCATTCTGACACCCGGTTCTCCAATTCGGGGCCGTTGGAACATGCACTCGAGCATGACGACTTCACAACAGAATGCAGTTGAGGTATGGAGATTGAATGGACACTGTCAAACACCTGCCCGGAGTTCTCACAATTTTATCCGGTCTGGGTCTGGGGCTTCTGGCCCTCGGCACTCGAATTCCCGCCGCTCCCCTTGTGGGCGCTTTGCTGGGGTCAACCCTGGCGAGTCTGATCCCCAACCTGTCGACCATCCACTGGCCCACGGGGACGCGAACCATACTGGAGATCGCCGTTGGCATCGTGATTGGTTCGGGCCTGACAGCCACCACGCTGCAAGAGATGCGCCATCTCTGGCGACCTGCCCTTCTCATCACGGTGGCCCTTCTGGCGGCAGGGATCGTGATTGGCTGGTGGAGCAGTCGGCTATTGGGAATCAAGCTGACCGAAGGGCTCCTGGGTGCAGCGCCAGGTGGCCTTACAGGCATGAGCCTGACTGGAGAAGAGCTGGGGGTTGGGGCTACGGTGGCAGTCCTGCATACCGTGCGCCTGGTGGCAGTGCTGGTGGTGATGCCCCTGCTTGTGCGGCTACTGACCATGGGCCAGGCGGGTCCACCCGGTGACTCATAGAACATGCCGAGCCTGGCCGTGGCAGGAATGACAAGGCATCTGCATACTTCTCTTGCCCTGAGGGTGGCCCTGCTGACCCTTCTCGGCAGTTGCGGCCCGGGTGGTGGGGAGCTTCCGCAAGCCGGGCCCCTACCCAGCGGCTGCCTGGCGCAGTTGAGTCGGGAGTTCCTCGATCCTGCTGAGCACATGGACCTCTGTGACCGTATTGTGGCCAGCCATCCCCGGTTGCTGCGGGCACACGTGGATCGCTTCATCGTCTGGCAGCATTACGGTAAAGAACGTGAAGCCTGCCGGAAGCTTTTTGATCTGGAGAAGACCATGGCCACGCTGACCGCCACCCCCGATGATCGAGAGGATTTCCACTTCAGCGTGGAAGCAATCTGTAGAAACCAGGTGGTTGATGACTGAAAAGGTGCGAAGGGACGTCTTTTGCCTCCTTCACGAAGGGCTGGCCATGGGGCAATGGTGAGCCGTGTGAAGAGCCGCAACCCGGGCATTCCCGGATCCGGCCGTGCCCGGAGTGAGCCACAGCGTTGGTTGGTGCTGGGGGGCGGCTATTGCGGAATGCGTCTGGTGGATCAACTCCTGGATCTGGGGCATGACGTTGTGGTAACGCACCGCGCAAGCACCGACCGATACGCCATCCACCACCCGGCGGCTCCGCTGGCCCCCAACACCTCTTCCCCTCGACCGAGACCCCAACCACGGGTGGTCGTCTTCGACGATGCCCAGGGGATTGTCCCCGACCTGAGCGCACTGGGACCGTTTACGGCAGTGATCTCAACCATTCCTCCCGGGAAAGACGGCGTTGACCCTGTGCAGGATCGGCTGGGGACCGCCCTCCGGCAGGACGCACCTCCATGGGTGGGCTATCTCTCCACCAGTGGGGTGTATGGGGACCTGCAAGGGGACTGGGCGGATGAATCGCTGCCCCCGCGTTCCCGTATCCCCCGCAGCCGTCACCGTACTCACTGTGAAGCGGCGTGGCAGGCGTCCGGGTTGGCGCCTCTGATCTTGCGCCTACCAGGAATCTACGGGCCTGGCCGTAGTCCTTTTTCGCGGCTGCATCAAAGGCGGGCCCGCATGATTCATAAACCGAGGCAGGTGTTTTCCAGGGTCCATGTGGACGATGTGGTGGGAGCCGTTCTCTGGTGTCGGCGCCACGGATACCGTGACACGGTGGTCAACGTCTGTGACAACCGGCCCTGCCCCAGCAGTGAACTCCTGGGCATGGCTGCCCATCTGCTTGGCTGCAAGTTGCCCCCCTGTGAGCGCTATCGGGACGTGAAGGACAGCATGGGAACGATGGCCCGGAGTTTCTGGCTCGAAAACCGTCGTATCAGCAACCGGAGGCTTCTGTCCTGGGGTTATGTCCTGCGCTATCCCACCTATCGCGAGGGTCTTGTGGCCACCCTTGCCGAGGAAAGAGGGGGAAATTTCAACCCGGTTTACCATCGCGCTGACGGTCTCCTGGCAGGCTGAATGCCATGGGAAAAGGCGGGTGGCGGGATTGGGTGGCGGGGGTTACTGCTGCCTGCGGTGCTCCTGGGAGCGCTGATCAAACTGTTCCCACAGGGACGTGAAATCAGCCTGCATGAAGGGCCAATCCACCATGATCCAGCCCCGCTGAATCCCGAAGCCCAGGCTGATAATCAAGATCACCAGAATCAATGATCGGAACATTAGCCGCCCGGGTTTACCGGATAACAGGTTGCCCAACCTATCCCGGACTCAGGACACCAGGGGGCCGCAAGCGTGCAGCCATGGACAATGCCGGAGTTGTCAATCAACTTGAGAAGCAATTACGTCCCCTGCTTCCGGCGCCGTTGTCGGCATCTGCCCTGCAGTCGGTTGCCATGACGCTCGTCGTAGTCGTGGAGCGCGGTTCCGGTGAGTCGTACCCATTCCCACAGCCGCCGTCCGCATCAGTGGATGCCGACTCTCCTTAGGCTTGGTACCGTTGTCCTGCGTTCGGCATTTGTTGAAACGGTCTCGTCAATGCGTGTCTCACTTGCTTGTGAGCACTTTGTTGGCTGGCGCGCTACCGCTGGCGGGGGTGGCGGCGGAGCCAAAGTCGGCTCCCGACTCCAGTGGGGAAGAAGACGGTGCTGTCCTCAGCCAGAGCAAGCCCACCGGTTCCCGGGCGGGGACCAGGATCGATGGATCGTCCTTGCCCACGTCCCTGGCGGATCTGGCCGCACCGTCGCCATTGTCCGGAACACGGTTGCCGGACGACATGGCAGATCAACGGCTACGGCCGTTGTCCTTGCAGGAGGCACAGCAACTAGCCCAGGTCAATCACCCTATCCTGCAGGCTGCGGCGCTTGCGGTGGAATCGCGGCAGGCCCAACTGGAGGCTTCCCTGGGCGCCTGGAAGCCGCAAGTCACCTTGGGGTCGTCCGCAGGGTTGCCGGCATTGGCGCTGGAGTACCAATACAACCCGGAGGGCTCCTATCCCCGTGGCGAACTGGAAACCCACGTCAACGTGGAGGCAGCCTGGTTGTGGAGAGATCCTCGACGGAAGGCCCGCATTGCAGTGGAGCGCCATGAACTTGAGCAGGCAAGGATGCAACACCAACTGTTGCAGCGTGACGTGAAACTACAGGTGGCGGAGTCCTACTACGAACTCCAACGCACGGATGCGGAAGTAGACCTGCGTTCGGCAGCCGTTCAGGCTGCTCAGGCCACCTTGAAGATCAGCCGTGCTCGCTATGGGGCCGGAGTGGCGGCCCGCCTGGACGTTCTTCAGGCCGAAGCCCAGTTGACCGACGTTGAAGCCTTGCTGGCCAGCGCCGAGGCCCGTCGGAGCATCGCCCGGCGCCGCTTGGCGAGGGTGCTGAATCTGCCCCAAGGGGTGGTGCCCACGGCACAGGACGCCAACACACAGCAAGGCCGCTGGACCGCAACACTGAGGGAGAGCCTGGCTGCCGCCTTTGCAAGCCGCGAAGAGTTGCAACAGTTTCTCTCCGCCATCCAGGAGCGGGAAGAACGGGCCAAGGAAGCGCTGGCTGCGCTTCAGCCCACCCTCTCCCTCTTTGTGACGGGGTCCTGGAACCAGGCGTCCGGCAACGTTCTCTCCGGCGCCTCGCAAGTTGAAAGCCGGTTCAGGGGGCGGGTTTCCACTACCACGGGCGTGCGCTTTACGGTACAACTCCACGACGGAGGTTCTGCCCAGGCCAGCGCTCGCCACTGGAGATTGGAGGCGCAGAGGCAGGAGCACCTTCTGGCGGATACCCGCAACACCTTCCAGCAGCAGGTGGAGAAGGCTTTCCATGCCCTGCATGCCCAGGAAGAAACGCTGGAGTTGCGCGCCCGACAAGTGACGACCCGGCAAGAGATCCTGAATCTCACCACTGCCCGCTACGAGGCTGGTGTCGGCACCCAGCAAGACGTGATTGATCAGCAGAATGCCCTGACCCGCACTGCCGTTGATCACGCTCAGGCCGTCCTGGACTACAACCTGGGCCTGGCGCAGTTGCACCGTTATACAGGCCTATCAACCCGGCCCTAGCCTGCCTCCCAGAACACCCCTTCACGTCCCCGAGGTCGCAGAACCGTGGTGCCTTCACCTTCTCGAGGCGTCAACAGGAGCAACCAGTCTCACGACTCCCCGGCCAGTCCGTCGAGCTTATCCCTGTTGCAGATCCTTCGGCTTGGCTTGTTCCAGGGATGCCTGGGCACCATGGCGGTGGTCTTTGCAGGCCTGTTGAACCGCATCATGCTCACCGAACTGGCGTTCCCGGGTCTGTTGGTGGGCGGCGCCCTGGCATTCGAGCAGTTGGTGGCCCCAAGCCGGGTGCTGTTTGGTCAGATCTCCGATGCCAAGGCGTTTCAAGGCCGCCATCGCGTTCCCTACGTGGTGACCGGGTCCGTCTTCTATTGCCTCATCGCAGTGCTCTCCGTTCCGCTGATCTTCTTTGTGGGCCATGCCATTGCAACGGACGACAGCCGTGCCTTCTGGGGTGGCGCCACTGCACTCTGCGGACTGTTTGCCCTGTTCGGCCTGGCTGTGGCCATGGCCACGACGCCCTACCTGGCTCTGGTCATTGACCGCACCACCGAGAAGGAGCGTCCCCGTGCCGTGGGAATCATCTGGTGCATGTTGACCGTTGGCATCATCGTCGGGGCCGTTTGCATTTCCATCACCCTCGGGAGTGTGGACGGGGTGACGGATCCAGCGGTGCTGCAACCTGCGTTGCAACGCTTCATGATCCAACTGGCGTTGGTGGTGGTGGCGTTGACCGTCGTGGCCTGCTGGGGAATGGAACCCCGGGGCGGCTCCCGCTCCGGCGGGAGCCGGAATCCCGAAGAGATGATGACCCTGCCACGCACATGGGCCCTGCTCACCTCCAGCCGTCAGACCTTTGTATTTTTCGGCTTTCTGGTGCTGTTTTCCCTGGGGGTTTTCCTTCAGGATCCCATCCTGGAAAGCTATGGGGCGGATGTCTTTGATCTACCGATTTCCAAAAGCACCATCCTGAATGCCCTCTGGGGTGCTGGCACACTGCTGGGCTTGCTCCTGGCAGGATTTCTGATCACCCCCAAACTGGGGAAGATGGCCAGTTCCCGTCTGGGCTGCCAACTGACCACCCTCTCGCTGGCGTTGCTGTTTCTGGCAGGGTGTACCGGTCAGGCAATGGTGTTGCAAGTGGTGATGGTTTTGTTTGGTTGTGCCGTGGGCATTGCCACCAATGCCATCCTCTCTCTCATGCTGGATTTGACGCTGCCGGAGGCAGCCGGCACGTTTGTGGGGGCCTGGGCCTTGGCTCAGGCCCTGTCCCGGGCACTGGGCAAACTCATGGGCGGGGGCCTGCTGGACCTTGGTCACGTCTTCGTTCCCGATGGATGGGGGGCAACCTGGTTGCCGTCGGCCTTCCCTGCCTATGGCTTCGTGCTGTTCGTTGAAGTCCTCGTCATGGCTGCAGCCACATGGTCTCTCGGCGCTGTGCGTGTGCATCAATTCCGTGGGGACACGGCCGGCACGCTGACCAAAGTGCTGGCTCTGGAGTTGGACTGAGGCTTCCCCATGCAACAAACCATCGCCGCATGGCAAGAGCAGTTGGGTCCTCTCCTGGACCGTGTGGCTGCACGGCAGAGGGAGGACTTTGGCCAGATCGAAGCTGAAAGAAAAGCCGATGGCTCCCTGATCACAAACTGTGATCGCTGGAGCGACCACACCATCAGCCAGTGGCTGCAGGACCGTTTCCCCGCCACGGGGATGCTGAGCGAGGAGGGCAACACACGGGTGCCGCAGCAGGAGTGGAGCTGGATCCTGGATCCCCTGGACGGGACCACCAACTTCACCTACGGCATCCCCCACTGGACCGTTTCCCTGGCCTTGCTGCACCAGGGCCGTCCCATGATGGGATGGCTGGAGATTCCCCCGCTGCGCCAGCGGATCGTTGTGGTGCGGGGAGAAGGCGTCGAGCTGAACGGCCGTCGTCTACAGCCACCAACGGATACGGTCACACCCAATGCCTGCGCCAGCCTCTGCACCCGCAGCATGGTGGTCTTACAGCGCCGGGCAGACCGTCGATTCCCTTGCAAGTTGCGCATGTTCGGTGTGGCCAGCACCAACATGGCCGGCGTGGCTTTGGGGCAAAGCCTCGGCGCCCTGGAGGCCTCACCCAAAATCTGGGACCTGGCGGCAGCCTGGCTGGTGTTGGAGGAGCTGGGTTGTCCCGTTGAACCGCTGGCGGGACATCCCTTCCCCGCCACACTCGGCGCCCAACTGGCAACGGTGAGCTATCCCCTGCTGGCTGTTGCTGCCCCGTCACTCTTCCCCCTCTTTCGTCCTTGGGCCGCTGCCCTGCATCCTGAAAACCAACCACCACCGGGCTGATGTCAGGAGCAGGTGGCCAGGCCGTCCCAAACGTCCTGCTTGAGCTGCTCCAAGCCCTGGCCCGTGATTGCGGAGATCCGACGGCAGGGCTGTTGGAAGTGTTGGCTGAGCGTCGTGGTCAGGTGTTCCAACCGACCGGCTTCCACCGCATCGCTCTTGTTGAGAGCCAGCAGACGCGGACGATCAAGCAGAGCGGGGTCATAGGCTGCCAACTCCCCAAGGAGCACAGCCCCATCCCTGCAGGGATCTTCTGCCGTGGCATCCAGCAGGTGAACCAGAAGGCGGGTGCGCTGGATGTGGCGCAAGAAATCGTGCCCCAGTCCGGCACCCATGGCGGCGCCCTGGATCAAACCGGGAATATCGGCGAACACTGTGCCGTCTCCCGTGGGGCGCCGCACCACTCCCAGGTTGGGCGTCAACGTTGTGAACGGGTAGTTCGCCACCTTGGGGCGTGCAGCGGAGAGGGCGCGGATCAAGGTGCTCTTCCCCGCGTTGGGGCAACCCACCAACCCCACCTCGGCCAGAAGCTTGAGTTCCAACTGCAACTGCCGCTGCTGGCCCGGATGGCCGGTGGTGCATTGTTCCGGAGCCCGGTTACGGTTGCTCAGATAACGGGCATTACCAAAGCCACCCTTCCCCCCCAGGGCGACACAGAGTTGCTGCCCGGGCGTGGTCAGGTCTCCCAGCCAGGTGTTGTCCCCCAGGTCATGGACCTCCGTACCGCAGGGCACCTTGACCAACAGGGGGCGGGCACTGGCTCCGGTGCAATTTTTAGGGCCGCCCCGTCGCCCGTCCCCAGCCGTAAAACAGCGCTTGTACTTGAAATCCAGCAGGGTTTGCAAGTTGGTTGTGGCCTCCAGAATCACGCTTCCACCGCAGCCGCCGTCCCCACCGGCCGGACCACCGGCCGGCACGAATTTCTCCCGACGGAAGGCCACGATGCCGTCCCCGCCATGGCCAGCCTGCACCTCGATCCGCACCAGGTCAATGAACTGCATCCAGACCCGCTCCTGCCCGCGTTGCTACCCCATCTTGCCGGTACGGATCGTGGCATGGCCCTGTGGATTTCATCACCAGCGTGGTCATTGGGCTTAATCTGGAGACCTGGTCTTCACCGAATGTGCTGGAAACCTCTGGCCCCTCCGTCCTCAGCAGTTATGACCCTCAAGGGAGAGGAAAGGTTGTGCCGAGACGTGGGGAGTGGCTGCAGCAGCATTACGGCCTTCCACTGCCAGCTTGGCTGGTGGAGTGCTTGCAAGAGGCTGAACCGGCGGCGGAATCGTGCCGTCATCAGGGTCCCCTGGAGGGCGCTGCTCTGATTGCCGCTGCTTTTGATTTTGCCTGGCAACAGCACCAGGGGCAAGAGCGCGCCAGCGGGGAGCCCTACATCAGCCATCCTCTTGCCGTTGCAGATCTGTTGCGGGAGATTGGTGTAAGTCCTGGTGTGATTGCTGCAGGTTTCCTCCATGACGTGGTGGAGGACTGTGGTGTAACCACGGCCGATGTTGAAGCCAGGTTTGGTCGCGAGGTGCGGGCGCTTGTCAATGGCGTCACAAAACTGGGGGGCATTCATTTTGTCAATCGTACGGAGGAGCAGGCCGAAAATCTGCGCCGCATGTTTCTTGCCATGGCCAGTGACATTCGTGTGGTGCTGGTCAAGTTGGCTGATCGTCTTCATAACATGCGCACGTTGACGGCGTTACCAGTAGCAAAGCAGAAAAGAATTTCCATCGAAACGTTAGAAATCTATGCCCCTTTGGCCAATCGCCTTGGCATTGGCAAGCTGAAGTGGGAGCTGGAAGACCTGGCTTTCAAGGTGCTCCATCCCCAGGAGTTCCGTGATATTTCTCAACAGCTAGCCAGCAAGCGGAGTGAGCGGGAAGCCCGGCTCAACGCCACTGTGGAGTTGGTCCGTCAACGATTGTCCGAGGCTGGTCTTGGCCAGGTGGACGTGAATGGTCGCCCCAAGCATCTCTATGGTATTTGGAGTAAAATGAAACGACAAAATAAGGCTTTCCATGAAATTTACGATGTGGCGGCGCTGCGGATTTTAACGGATAGCCTAGAAAGCTGCTACCGAGCACTTGCTGTGGTTCATGACACTTTTCGTCCCATTCCCGGCCGCTTTAAAGACTATATCGGCTTGCCCAAACCCAATGGCTATCAATCGTTACACACTGCTGTTATTGCCAATCAACGGCCGCTTGAAGTGCAGATTCGTACACAACAAATGCATCAAGTTGCGGAATATGGAATTGCTGCCCATTGGAAATACAAGGAAGGGGGCTCCCCTGCCAGTGGTCAGGCAGAGGAGCAATTCAACTGGCTGCGCCAGCTTCTCAATTGGCAGCAAGACACTGCCGATGGCGATGGCCAGGACTATTTGGCCTCCATTAAAGATGATTTATTTGATGACGAGGTATTTGTATTTACACCCAAGGGAGATGTTCTAGGTTTACGGCGTGGTTCTACACCTGTGGATTTTGCCTATCGTATCCATTCTGAAGTGGGGCATCACTGCCATGGTGCCCGCATCAATAACCGCCTCACGCCCCTGTCCACTCCTTTGAAGAATGGCGATATTGTTGAGATCATGACAGAACGCAATGCCCATCCCAGTCTGGATTGGTTAAATTTTATTGCCACACCAACGGCTCGTAACCGTATACGGCAATGGTACAAAACCAGTCATCGAGATCAAAACATTAACCGCGGTCGGGATATGCTAGAACAGGAACTGGGTCGCCATGGTCTGGAGGAATTACTAAAATCCTCAGCGATGCAAAAAGTGGCTGAGCGCTGCAATCTTTATACGGTCAATGATCTGTTGGCTGCTGTTGGTTTTGGCGCACTCACGATTCATCAGGTTGCCAACCGTATACGAGAGGAACTTCGCCTCCAGGCCCCTCGTGCGTCGCAGCGCAAACCTGACCCTACCCCCACCGCCCCAGCTCCATCCAGCCGAGATCCGAGTACTACGGCTGATCGACTGCGAGGGGATCCGATTCTTGGTGTGGATGGGCTGGACTTTCGCCTGGCGGGCTGTTGTACGCCTCTGCCCAAGGAACCTATTGTTGGTGCTATATCTTTGGGCAATCATGGTCTCACGATTCACCGACAAGACTGTGACAATATTGAACGCATTCCCATGGAGCGCCGCCTACCGGTGCAATGGAATCCTGGTCATTCCGAAGATAACACCTATCCTGTTCGTTTAAGAATTGATGTGATGGACCGCGTTGGGGTGCTTAAGGATATCCTCACACGCCTTTCCGATGCCAACATCAACGTCCTGAATGCTCGCGTGCGCACCAGTCG
>Ga0209020_1002155_pt1 | contig 16703 bp, 19 predicted proteins | sample PinacodermBB_FD_187298 | JGI IMG/M metagenome (GOLD analysis project Ga0209020, IMG submission 187298) | Host-associated microbial community of the marine sponge Aplysina aerophoba from Gulf of Piran - sponge pinacoderm, lysed by bead... | ecosystem: Host-associated > Porifera > Sponge >...
CGGCACGCGACAGCCCAGCAACCGCCACCCCCCGAACCTGCTGAATCATCGAATCGAACATGACCACAACCTAACAACAGGGTACGACACTACACCAAACACACCACCCGGACACGGCCCTACGCGGTCAAGGATGGAACCAGCGCGGTTCTCCGAGGGATCCCCCAGAATCAGCGCTGACCGCACCCTCACCCCGACCTAAAACGCGAAGCCCCCGATTTCTGGCCCAAGGGCTTGGGGTGATCAACGTTAATGATCCCGGTGACATCTACACCCACCAGCTTGTCGCCGTACGTGTCGGGGCACAGATCGAATGCACGAGATGCACTCTCGGTGACTGGGACTGAACCGAGCTAGGCGGCTTCGCTGGTGTCGCCGTTCGACTCGGGTTCTGTCTGTGACGGCGATTCGATCCCGAGGTGGCCTTCAATGCGTGCCAGCCGTTCACGGGCGTCACTGAGGCTGGTTACGACCTTGTCGAGCTTGCCTTCCTGCTTGTCGAACCGCTTGTCGAACTTGGCTTCCTGCTTGTCGAACCGCCTGTCGATATCCGCCACCAGCTTCTCGGTCGACTGGGCGATGAGCGAGCGGGTTTCGATGCGGGTCTGGAGGTTGTCGCGGTGTTGTAGCCGGATGGAGGTGATCATCAGCGTGGTGAGGGTGGCGAACATTACGCCGAACGCGGCGCCGAGGATCACCAGCACCTGTGTGTCTATCGCCGGGCCCGCCATCGTCTCCATGCGGCGAACCTACACCAGCGTTCAGCACAGCACAACCTGAAACGACATGATACTCATCATTAACGGCGTATGAGCCATTCGGAGACAAGACCATGGAACCACACCGACCAGGCGCGACGCCTCGTTACGCTATTGAGCAAGTTTACTCAATAGCGTAACGAGTGGGTAGTTCTACATCTATGTTTGGGCAGGTCAGCTGGGGTGTTCTAGCGCCGAGGATGGCGCCGACGCTGTATCTGCTCTGGGGTTGCCCGCAACCGACTCTGCTCGGAGGGCTGTTGCTTGGCAAGGGACGGGAACTTTCGGACAGTGTCTGTCGTCTAAGCGGATATGAAGGTGTTGGCGTCAATCTTGGCTGTGGCAGTGCTGGCCGTCGGATGCGGCCGTGCCAATTCCGAGACGCCCGCGTTTGTCGGGCCGCTGGATGTGATCCCCGACCTCGATGTGGAGGATCCACTCGTGAGGTGTCCGGGCACGCGTGCAGTGCGTTACTCGCGGATGATCGACCCGCCCTCAATCGACGAGGTCGACCACCCAGCGGTGGACGCGCTGAGGGCCTTGCTCGACGCCCCCGAAGTCGAGCCCCTGCCCCCAGGACGATGGGTCGTCATTCCGCTATGCGTGTAGCGAACAACACAGTCCGCCCCTGCCCCCAGGACGATGGGTCGTCATTAGCATCGGCGACGACAGCGCCGAGTTCGCGACTCTGGCCGATGACAGCTTCTGGGTCGCCGCTATCGACCGCCAAGGCGACAAGTGGGTCCGCACGGGACAAGCAGCTTCCGCCGGCCCGTGCGAACCGGCCGTCCCGCTTCCAGCCGGGCTCGGCCGGGTCGAGGTCCGCCTCGACCCCGATTCGATGCCCGGCGCCGCCGACACGACCATCGACCTCCTGGTCACCGAGCGAGGATGCGCCGACGGACGCGAGATGGGAGACGCGCTCAAGGGTCCCCAGGTGATCGAGACCGATGTCGCGGTGCTGGTGGCGTTTGCTGTCATCCCCGTTGCCAGCGTTGCCACCTGCCCGGGCAACCCGTCGACCTCGGTCACCATCGAGTTGTCCGATCCGTTGGGCCGACGAGGGGTGTATGACGGGCTCTTCTTCCCGCCCAAGCCCCTTGTCACAGTTGCTGGCCACTGACGCCTACGGAGCACCGCGAGGGGGAGTCCCTTCAAGTGGTGGGCCTTTGTGTTGATCCTCGGTGACGGTCGCCAGCTGTGACCCCGCGGAGAAGCCCGCCGAGCAAGAGCAGTGTTCCCACTTCGGGTTGTCGCCTACGAGGGTCATAGGTTGCCATCCTAAGTACATGCCCTCATGCCTAAAGACCGGGACGACCATTGAGACCGTGGGGAACCGATAGGCGAGGCGCGGGGAAAGGGACTGTCACACGCCTCGTTCAACATAGTTGTATTGGTCACCCGCTTCCGGCACGGGTCCGCCTGTTTCTCGGCCCACTGTCTGCCGCTGTGCTGCGTAGATGAAAAACATTGTGTTAGTTGTAAACTGATTGGAAAGGTATGATCGATCCATGCTAGAACATTCGGCTATCGTGGCAGTAGGTCTGAAGCGAGTTCTCGAAGACGAGGGAGCGACCCGTGAATAGCAACCCAATGACGAGTGCAAACGGGGCCCGCCAAGGGAGTCCAGCCCTGCGCAGGATTGAATTGGGTTCACCGACAGGCCTGTCGACGGTTGTGGCGGCGGTGCCGCCACAGCTTCTCGACCGTGTCGCTGCCCAGCCCCAGCGAGGGTTTCCGGCGATTGCGAAAGAACCCGAAGCGTGCGCGGCGATCACTCGGGCCGTTCAGAGTCTCCCGAGCGCGCATGTGATCCAACTTGGCGACAGCCGGCGCTTGGAACTCGCGCCAGAGAGCATCGAACTCGTGGTGACTTCTCCTCCGTACTGGACCCTCAAGGAATATAACGATCAACCTGGTCAACTCGGCCAGGTTGCAGACTACGAGGAGTTCTTGGACGGACTCGACGAGGTGTGGCAGCACGTCCATCGTGCCCTCGTGCCCGGCGGGCGGATGGTCGTCGTTGTCGGGGATGTCAACGTGTCACGCAAGGCGTTCGGACGGCATCTGGTGTTCCCGCTGCATGCCAGCATCCAAGAACGCTGCCGCAATATGGGATTCGACAACCTTGCGCCGATCATCTGGCACAAGATCGCTAACGCGAAATACGAGATGGGAGCTGGCGGATTCTATGGCAAGCCCTACGAGCCGAACGGCGTCATCAAGAACGACATCGAGTACATCCTGCTGCAGCGCAAACCCGGCGGTTACCGCAAGCCCGAGTTGGCGACGAGACTCATGTCCATTATTCCAGCCGAAGAACATGCAGACTGGTTCCAACAGATCTGGCGTATCACCGGGGCGTCGACGCGAAACCACCCGGCACCCTTCCCGCTCAGCCTTGCAGTGCGTCTGATCCGCATGTTCTCGTTCGTGGGAGACACCGTCTACGACCCATTCCTCGGAACTGGCACCGCCTCTGCTGCGGCTGCGATCTGGGGACGCAACAGCATCGGTTGCGAGATCGACCCGGCCTACTTCGCGCACGCTGCCTCGAGGGTGCAGGACACCATCGGGGCATCGAGCCAGTTGACCTTGGACCGTTCGGCCTGAATCGTGGCTGGATTGCCGGATCCCACGGGTCTTGCCTTGGTGGACCAGATCGGAGGGTCAGCCACTCCGACTATTGAGGAATACTGCGCTGCCTCGGCCGAATATATCAGAGGCGCGTCAAAGGTCGGCAAGCAGAAGAGTAAGGCGGCCCAGATCCGGCTCTCTAGTGGTTTGTCTAATGCGACCCTCGCCAGTCTCCGGGCAGCAGGGCTCAGCCTGCACGGCGCCGTTGCGGGTGAGCGGACAGTTGGCGGAGGTCTGCGGAGTGCAAAGGCCGACGTCTCGGAGATCACCGAGACGGATGGCTTGAAGTTGGCCATCGAGATCAAACCCGCCCATTTGGCCGTGGGTCGCGCTATCTGGAACCGTTTCGGTGACATCCGGACGTTCGCGGTCAACGTTCACCTCAAGTTTCCGTTTGCAGTTGTCGGCGGCATTCTGACCTTGCCGACCACGGAGCGGGTGCGGTCAGGGCATGACGACGATTGGAAACCGACTACACACCTGATTGAACGGGCGATCGGCCGGTTCACGCGTGCAGGCGGACGACAAACCGAGGGCGACGCGCCACACCTGCTTGAGGGCATCGCGGTCGTTGTGTTTTGTCAAGAATCGGGGCTCATTGATCTCGAACTTCCCGCCGTCGGTAGCGGTCTTCGATGGGAGGAGTTCATCGACCGAATGGCCACGGCATACGACGCCCGTTTCGGCGAGGATTGATAGTCAGAGAGCGAACCATCCAAAGACTCTTGGATTTCGCGACTTGGTCGATTGTTTTGGTTCACTGTCGGATAGGTCCCGCGCGTGAGGTCTTATCCATTAGCCCAGATTTGTCAGTAGTGGGGTTTGTGTTGGGGTGGGTGTTCGCGCGACGTGCTCTCCTGGTGCGGGATAATCAGGCTTTGTCAGAAAGTTCTGGTCCACACCGAGGGGGCACTCGCATGGTAAAGTATATTGGGAGGTGGCCGCGGTTGAGGTTTACTGGCGGGGGGCGGGGTTTGATTCACCCAGGGTGAATCACTGGCCGCGCTCAAGTCGATCCGGGCCCGCCACGACGACGGCGAGTGGATCTATGTGATCCTCGACAACCTCTCGGCTCACAAGGGCCGCGCCGTGCGCAAGTGGGCACAAGACAACAAAGTCGAGTTGTGCTTCACCCCGACCTACAATTCTTGGGCCAACCCGATCGAGGCTCACTTCGGGCCGCTGCGCGAGTTCGTGTTCAACGACTCCCAGCACCCCAACCGCTGACCCGTCGGCTGCACGCCTACCTGCGCTGGCGCAACGCCAACGCCCGAGACCCCGACCTGCGCTGGCGCAACGCTGCGAACGCGCCCGAACCCGAGCCGATAAAGGCCACCGCTGGGGCCGACCACTCCCATAAGCAGCATGAAACACCACGCGCGCAAGCGTTTGTTGACACCGCACTAGATCCCTGGTATACATCCATTCCGTGAAGATGATCGTCAATGCAGATCGACCGACGAGAACCAGGTCGTACCCCGAGAGGATCCCGCAACACGTTCTGAACGACATCGACCACCATCAACGGGAACCAGGATGAGCAACATAGGAGAACCAAAGAGCACGTCAGACACCACAACCCGCATCAACCGTGTCTCGAACAAAGCACACGCTGCCCTGCTTGATCGGGAAATCCCACCCCATCTTCTGTCTGGAGTCTTAGAAGACCAGCTGCTAGCACGCGTAACGCTTGCGATGGCAGGCGATCCACAAGCCGGGGCGTCTCTTCGCTCAGACGGGGGCGGCAGCAAGGCGCTGTTGGTGGCCTTGAACTCTACTGACTGTGCTCGGTCCGCGCTCGCCGCGTTGCTCTATCCCGATGTAGCGCGCGCTGCTCTGCGCCTTGCTGAATCCAACCCATCTGGCCGGGAGCGTCTCGAAATGCTTCCGACGTCGGTTGATTCCATTGACGTGTGGATATCGTTATCTGCACCGCAACGCGGATTTTCTAACGACCGCGCTCACTTCAAGAGACAACGGGCTAGTCATGCCAGGTTCAGCCAATGCGCCCGTGAGACCCTGCCTGTGCTGATAGAGAACATGGAGGCAGCAGCTTGGGCTTTGAGCGCACCTGGATGTATTCGCGATGCTTTCGGTTTCATGGATGGGAGCGAACCAGGCGACACGACTCCACTGGCGGTCCTAGCCGCCATGTCGGCACCCCACGCGATTGCCGCCGTGTTGGGCACCCCAGAGAACTCCTTGGAGTTGGTGAACGAGGCCCGACTAGCGGGACGCTCAGCAGGCGCTCGCATGAGACAAGAAGCGACGTATTCACAACAGCCAGTTCTCGGTACAGCCGACCACGGGGAAACCAGTCCCGCCATGACCAACGCGATACCAAAACCGGGTGACGGCGAGTTCTGCAAGGTCGTCGAGACGCTGTCTTTATACGGCTGGGAGGATTCGGTCCGGTTTTTCAGTTGCGCTGCTAAGGTTGCTGCGCTCGAACTCCATCGACGGCACCGCGCTGAACAAGGCGAACGTCTTGAGGTCATCACAGACTCGTCGATTGTGGACGCGCATTTGGGTTTCGGCGAAGCGACCTATGCTGACCTTTCCACCAGGGATCTGATGGAGCAAAGAGCACAGCTGCAGTGATTGTTCACGGACGGCCTGGACATCCTGCGAGGACTAGTTGACGGTGACTGAGCGACTCCCGTGGGCGATGGCAGCAATAACCTTAACTGCGGCGGTTGTGTTGACAATAGTGTTGATCTACCCGCCGAACGACACCACCACCGGTGACGAGATCAGCGCGTTGCGGCTTCGGGTAGCTGACCTAGAAACCGACCTGGAAGCGTGGTCCGACGAGGTGAGGGGCTGGTCTGTGCGCATAGAGGAACTAGAAGCCGACATTGACTGCCTGAACAGCGACGAACTCGGGATCCTTGGCGAGGCCGACCAGTTGGCTGACGCGAATCTCTGTGAACGGCTCGGTGTCGATTAGATGGGGTGGAGAAAAGACCGCGCTAAACGGCGAGCTATCAACAAGCTGCTTGCTGGAATGCTTGAAGATGGTTGGGCTGAGATCGACCGGGTGTTCGGCGATGGAGAAAGCCCACAGAAACTCGAAGCCATGGAGGCGTTGCACCAATCAGTCCTTGAGATGCAACGCAAATTGCTTGCGGCCGACGCATATTCGTCTATCCGGTCTGAGTTCTGTTCAGCGTTCGGTATGACAGAAGCCCAGTTCGACACCGCTGTGCGAGAAGCAGGCGAGCGGAAGTGCTGATGGCGTCGGCGGACTGCCGATCAACCGTTCACAGACGACCCCAAGAAACGTTGGAACCGTGAACCCAACAAAGACACCTGATTCACCCCGGGTTTTGTGCAGGCTCCAAGGATTGGAGCGAGTATGGAATCTATCGACACACAAACGAGGGCGGTGGCGAGGTCTCGCCGCTACTCTGGTGAGAAGAAAAAGCATGCGGTGCGGATGGTGTTCGCGCAGACTCGAATAGCTTCGGCTGGTTCGGTGGGGTTGGTGCTTGCGCGCATGGCGGTTTGCAGCGTGCGTGCGGTGCGTTCGGGGCAAGGGGCGCTCAGGGTGTCGACGGCCGGGTCGATTTCTTGTTGGGTCACCACCAGGCGCTGAAGGAGACGCGCTCGGTCACGGAGGCCGGTTGTGAGCGCGGGAACCAGGCGAGTTCGCGGCTGCTGCCAGGGGCGGCCGAATGGCTTGCGACGCCGTCTAAACCGGCCTGGTAAGCGGCTGTCCCGATCGGTTGGAAGACGCTGTGGGCGACAAGGTTGTCGGCGCTGTCGAGCGGGTAGGTGGTCGGCGGGCCGACCGCGGTCACCCCCTTATCGGAGAACGCGTCAAGGGCCAGACCTTCGGGCACCTTCACAACGATCAGCACCGGCGCCTCAGTCGGTTCGAGGTCCTCTGGCCCATAGGGCAGGCCCGCGAAACGGCCAACGACGTTGTTGCGGGCAGTGAGCACGTCAACATTGAGATACAAGCAGGCGACACCGGGCGGGTTCCAGCGCTGCCCCGACACAGCGGCGTGGTGCGCGTCAACGGGGTCGTCCCAGCGGGGGATCCGCGACGCGGTAGTAGGTACCGCCTACCGCTACGCTGCGCACGTCATGCGACGCGTGCGTAATCGAAGCTCGCCCGCACCGACTCCAACAGTTCGCGGTGGTCGCCGTCGGTGATCATCTCAAGCATGCTGCGGCCACCGTACGCTTCGGCGGGTCGGCGTACCACAACCGCGGGCATGCCCTCACGCAGGCGGTGCCTGAGAATGTCGGCGATCTCAGCGAGCGTGCCTATGCGGTCGAGACGCTCGGTCGGGGTCCCGGACTGAAGCCACTTGTCGACGGCCTGGCGGGTCACGCCCATCATCCCCGCGACGTCGCTGCTTGTCAGCGCTAGCGTCGCCATCACCCGCCTCAACGGCTCATCGACGCGGCGTTCAAACTCGATATCGGCCAACGTCACCACAACACGGTGCAACACGGCTCTGTCCAGACCGGCACCGCCGCGCCTAGGCGGGCGGGGCAGCCCGCCAACGAGGAACCTGATCCGGTCCACCAATGCGGTAAGCACTCCCGTGCCGTCGACGGTCGGCGCCGTCCACAGCAGTTCCGCCGCGTTGTCGCGCAACAGGAAGTATCCCGTAGCGGCCCGCTCGGCGATGTCGGGATCTGTCGATGGCAGTGCCGTAAGCCGCTGGGCGGCGCCGTCCACTGTCATCCAGTAGTGCAACAGCACCGGCCGGTTGCAGCCCGCAGCAATCGCGGGAGCGATCTCGTCCATTTCGGCGACGAACCCTGGAACCGCTTCTTGAGCGGCCCGGGTCGCTGTGTCGGGGTCCCGACCGAGGAGATCGTCAATGGTCGCCACAACACAACTATACGACGGTTGCAACCTATTAGCAACCGATTCGCAACCTGACAGGGACGCTGAATTGGTTCCATCTTGTGTGGTCTTGGTGGAGCTGGAGGGAATCGAACCCTCGTCCGTCGGGTGGTTGCCCGCCGCGCTACGACCATTCCCGTGGGTGTGGCTCATGGCTGCCACGCTCCCGGGTGAGTTGGGCCCAAGGGCCCGCCACCAGAACTTTCTCCGGCGTCAGGGGTCTTTCCCGTCAGTCAGCGGTCTCTCCCTGCTGTCCACTACCGCTTCTGGTGCCAGGCTGCGGCAGTGTGGCCCCGCGTGCCATTGCTGGTCGCGATGATTCTCTGCCTACTGACTTATCAGGCGGCGAGAACGAGATCGTCCGTATCGGCGTCTCTGTTGGTGCCCCGTTTTGGGAGTCTGAGCAACTCCGGTCGCACGTCGGCACATCCCGGTCCCAACGTCGAAACCGATCAGCCCCTTGTGCATGTTGTCGATTGTCAAAATGCGTTCCCCGACGAGACCCCCTGAGAAGGCCTCCCCTGGCGAGGATGCCAAGCGTAGCCCGGCCCGACGACACATGCCGCAAAAAAGACCGATGCATGTGTCCCCAACAGTGAGTCGATGCGTTACCGTTTCCCTATGTCTGAGCCCACACCGGTCACCGACTGGACCACCGACTACGACATCAGCGACCCACGTTACATTGAGGATCCCGTGCCGATCTGGCGGGAGATGCGCCAGAAATGCCCGATCGCCCATACCGAACGGCTCAAGGGCTCCTGGAACCCGACCCGCTTCGACGACATCCGCGCGCTGGCGAAAATGGTCCCTGAGCTGTCGTCGCGGGCGCCGCTGGTGATGCCGCCGCCGCCGGACTTCCCCGAACAGACGCTCTACGAACAGCAGATCGCGGCGGCGCCGATCACCGCCGACCCCCCGATCCACACCTGGACCCGCCGCATGATCCTGCCGGCGTTCTCGCCCAAGACGGTGAATCGTTACACCGACTACACCGAGGAGCTGGCGCATTCGCTGATCGACGGCTTCATCGCCGACGGGGAGTGCGATGCTGCTGTGGACTACTCACAGCAGATTCCGCCGAGGGTCATCGCCCATCTGCTGGGTGTCGATCCGGCGATGGCCGACACGTTCGTCGGCTGGGTCAACGACCTGCTGGGCGAGGGCCTGTTAGACCCTGAGAAGCGAATGGCCGCCCGTGACGCTCTGCTTGGCTTCCTCGGAGTCGAGGTCCACGAGCGGGTCGACAACCCCAAAGATGATCTGCTGACCGAACTGCTCCACATGGAGCCGTTCGACGAAGACGCCGAGATCACCCCGGGGGTCGTCATAGGAATCGCCAACCTGCTGGTAATAGCAGGGATCGACACGACCTGGAGCTCCATCGGGTCCGCCCTGTGGCACCTGGGGACCAATCCGGACGACCTCGCCCGTCTCAACGCCGAACCCGAACTGCTGCCTACCGCAGTGGAGGAGTTCCTGCGCTACTACGCCCCGGTAACCATGGCCCGGATTGCCGATGCCGATGTCGACTACGGCGGGGTCAAGATTCAGCAGGGCGACAAGGTGCTGATGAACTTCCCGGCGGCATGCCATGACCCCGAACATTTCGAGGATCCCGACGAGTTCATCATCGACCGCCAACGGAACCGCCACGTTGCGTTCGGATCGGGGATCCACCGGTGTGCGGGTTCGAACCTTGCCCGCTTGGAGATGAACGTTGCGCTGCGAGTCTGGCTCGAACGGATTCCCGAGTTCCACGTCAGCGACCGCGACTCCATGAAGTGGGCGGGCGGTCAAGTGCGAGGCCCGAGAATCATGCGGGTCTCGTTCCCTGCGGGTGCGCCCCGCCCGTAGACGAGGAGGATCAATGGCCGAGGCATTCACCGTTGACTGGACGGAGATGGCTGACGGAACCGCCGAGGACTACCGCCGTCTCGACAGACGGTACAGGGAGCACGCTGCACAGACGCTCGTTGAGCATCTGTTGACCACACTCCGTCTGCTCGAGGGTCCCACGCTCGGGTATCAGATCGACCGGGAGCGCCACAGCCGCCAGTCCGCCACCCGGGCGCTGCGCAACGGAGAACCCGACGAGTTCGTGGCCGCGGCACTGCTCCACGACATCGGCGACGTGCTCGCCCCGGCGAACCACAGCGACGTGGCAGCGGCGATCCTCACCCCCTACGTGAGCGAAGAGACCACCTGGGTGGTCCGCCACCACGGGCTGTTCCAAGGCTACTACTACTTTCACCACCTCGGCGGTGACCGCGATGAGCGCGACCGTTACTGCGAGTCGCCGCACTTCGACCGCTGTGTCGACTTCTGCGCGTCCTACGACCAGAACTGCTTCGACCCCCACTACGACGATCTCCAGGTCGAAGACTTCGTCCCACTGCTCAACGAGGTCTTCTCCCGAACCCCTCGGTCCTGGGATTGAAACGGCCCGCTGTGATGGACTCGACCGTCTCGTACCCGGAGCAGTCGCCTGCCGACCCGACCAGTCTGAGACCAGCCGCGCCGGGCCCTCCCGAGTCGGACCGGTGGTTCAAGGCGACGCTCCCCAGAGAGACCCTCACCCGACTCAGCCGCCGGACCGACGGCGAGGCGTTGCGCCGCATCGCTGCCTACTTCGCGCTCCTGGGCGGACTCGGTGCGCTCTCGGTGCTGCTGTGGGTCAGGGGGTCGTGGTGGTTCCTGGCGATCTACGGGGCCTACTGCTTCGTGTGGTCGTTCTCCAACGCGACCGGCCACGAGGCCTGCCACTACACGCCGTTCCGCCAGCTCTGGTTGAACAACGCCCTGCTGTACACGAACTCCTGGATGCAGAACTGGGAGCCGGTCACGGTGCGCTGGGTCCATGCCCGGCACCACACCTACACCTCGATGGTCGGCGATGATGCCGAGTACCTGCTGCCCAACCCCATCAAGCGACGCGACCTGGCCAACCTGGTGCTGGGCACCAACCATTTCTGGAACTACAACAAGGAGCTTGCGCAGCTCGCATTCAAGCGTCCGAACGACTCGATCCGCGAGGCAGTGCCGGAAGACGACCTGCCGCTCACGGCCCGCAATGCCAGGGTGTTCCTGGTGTTGTACGCGACCGTGATCGGGTCCTGCCTCGTGCTGTGGACCCCGCTGCCGGCGGTGATGCTGATGCTTCCCCGGGTGGTGGGCGAGCCGATGCATGGAGTCCTGCGGGCCCTGCAGCACGGGGGACTCGAGACCGAGGCAGCAGACCATCGCCGCACCACCCGCAGCATGTGTGTGAGCAGGCCGCTGCAGTGGCTCTACTGCAACATGAACTTCCACATCGAGCATCACATGTACCCGATGGTGCCGTTCCACGCGCTCCCGGAGTTGCACACCGAGATCAAGGATCAGCTCCCGGAGCCGACCCCTGGAGTGCGGGCCGGGATGGTGGAGATCGTGACGACGATGCGCCGCCAGCGCACCGACCCCGACTATCGGCTGCCGAACCGCGTCCCCGCCGGCACCGATCAGCAGACCGAGCCCCGCCCGCCGCCGCCCCCGGCCGCGATGCCCCCGCCCGCGGCTGGTCCGGTCGACGTTGATCCGGCTGTGATGGCCCCGGCAGCGGTGGACCGGGCGGCTGGTCCGGTCGACGTTGATCCGACCGGTGTCGTGTTGTGCGACGTGGACGATGTTCCCTTGGGCGACGTGTTGGGCGTGGAACGCGGGGGAGTGCGCTATGCGGTCTGCCGGACTGACGACGGTGCGGTCTATGCAGTCGACGACACCTGCACCCACCACTCGGCGCGCCTCTCTGAGGGCGTTCTCGTCGGCTGTGAGATCGAGTGCCCGATGCATCAGGGACGTTTCGACGTCACCAGCGGAGAGGCCACCCGCCGTCCCGCCCGTGAGCCCCTGCGCACCCATCCGGTGGAGGTCGCCGCCGGGCAGGTCCGCCTTCGCCCGCCAGCACCGGATTCACCTGCTGACGCCACAACCGCACGTCGAGACGTCGGCACTGCACGTGCGAATCAGCGCCCGCGGCCAGATTCCTGACTGAACCGCCCGGATAGTGGCGATGTCGAGAAGTTCTCTGGCGATCACCTCGCTCGGTTCGAGGTCGGTCGAGCGGCGTTTCAAAGCCCGCGGAACGAGACGTCAGCACTGCGAATCGCAGCGTCGAAACGCCGCAGTGGCCGCGCAACGTTCCCTGCACCGGCGGGATCCACCGGATTGTCACACATCGTCGCTACGTTTCGTTGGCAGCCGGAGCGAGAGGCGCACCGGTCAAAAGGACGCTCGGATGGATCGCAAAGCACGGACCCGTGAGACCACAGTCAACGACTACTTGGCCGCCGCGCTCAATTCCAAACATCCGCGTTGGTCGGTGGAGGCCGAGTCGACGAGGGTGCTCGCCGACCACCCCTCCAAGGCACCGGACATAGTCGTCCGGATGCCCGGGGGAATGTCGGTGATCCTCGAGACCGAGTATCTCCCTGCCGCCACGGTGGAATCAGATGCTTCCGGTCGTCTCGGCAAGAACCTTCTTGAGACGGGCGAAACCGTCGAGCAAGTCGTAGCCGTGCGACTTCCTGAATCCCTGAGCCGGGCGCCGCAGGCTGAACTGGCCGCGGCGATCGCTCAAGAGGACTTCGACTACTGCCTGCTCATCGGGACCCGCCCCGAATCGCCCGACAGGTTCCCGTCGGCCGGTTGGATCAACGGTGACATCGATGCGCTGGCGAACCTGGTTGAGGCGATTGCCGTCTCAGAACGCCAGTTGTCGCAGGCAGCCGGCGTACTCGAAGGCGGTGTCTCCCAGGCGGCAGGGACTCTGCGCGAACTCCTGTCGGAAAACCGGATGTCGGTGCTCGATGCCATCTCTTTGGCGCTTCACCAGGCAGACGGCGAGCAGACCTCGCGCATGGCGATGACAATCGTGGCCAATGCGCTCACGTTCCATTGCGCCGTCGCTTCGACACACCCGGGGATCGCCCCGTTTGCAGACCTCAGGTCGGCAGGCGAGTTGACTCCGAGCGCATTGTTGGGCGAGTGGGATGCCATCCTTGAAATCAACTATTGGCCCATATTTGAGATCGCTCGGCGCGTGCTGGCGCCGCTTCCTGCAGATGTGTTTCGCGATGTAGTCGGCCAACTGGCTCTGGTAGCGGAACGACTCGTCGGTATTGGCGTCACAACGACCCAAGAAATGACCGGCCAACTCTTCGGGCGGTTGATCGCCGACCGCAAGTTCCTGGCCACATTCTACACGCGGCCGCCGTCGGCAGTCTTGCTGGCTGAGTTGGCCGTGGCGCTTCTCGGAGCGGACTTCGCCGACGACGACGCAGTCAAGAAGCTGAAGGTCGCCGACCTTGCCTGCGGCACGGGCGCCCTGCTCTCCGCGGTATACGGACGCTTGTCCGCCAGAGCGCGCCGAGGGGGTCTCGACGATGAGGAACTGCACCCGACTTTCATGGAGCAGGTTCTCGTCGGAGCAGACATCATGCCTGCGGCCGTGCATGTCACCGCTTCGCTGCTGTCAGCTGTGCATCCGTCGGTTCCCTTCGGCGACACCAATGTCCACCTGATGCCCTACGGCCAAGTCGCCGGTGCGGGCCATTCTGTCGCGGCAACGGCAATCGGATCACTCGAATTGATCGACGACAAGGAGGCGGCATCACTGTTCGGCACAGGCAGAACAGCAGCATCGGGTCGATCGGTCCATTCTGTGAATTCGAAGGATGCTCTGGTTCTCGACCATGGATCGTCTGACCTTGTCATCATGAACCCTCCTTTCGCGCGCACTGTCGGGCAGGAGGGCGATCGCGTCGGCATTCCGCGCCCCGCCTTCGCCGGCTTCGGGACCTCAGAGGTGGAACAGAAGCAGATGAGTAAGCGGCTCGCCGAGATATACCGGGCGAAGCGCAAACAACCTGCCGAGAAGTACCAGGGGAGACATCCCACTGCTGGGCACGGGCACGCTGGTCTGGCCTCGAATTTTCTCGATCTCGCGCACGCCAAGGTAAAACCCGGAGGTGTCGTGGCGTTCGTCCTGCCCGCTACTTTCACGGTATCGAGCGCTTGGTCCAAAGCTCGGGAACTGCTCTCGACGCACTACAACAAGATCATTGTCGTGTCGATCGCGGCGCACGGTTCTACCGACAGAGCATTTTCGGACGACACGGCGATGGCCGAAGTGCTTGTCGTCGCGGTGAGGCGGCAAGGTTCCGACGGCGCGGCAGGCGGCCAGAACGCTGATGAGGCAGACAAGGTCCTCTGGGTGGGGCTCGCCGACCGTCCCGAGACCGTCGCTCAGTCGCTTGCAGCGGCGTCCGCGATCCTGGCCCGCAGGGTTGGCAGCCACAGAAGCGCGGAATTGCCGGGAGTGCTCAGGATCGGCGATCAGCGCCTCGGGATAGTTGGAACGGGTCGGCTGGAGGATGGAGGATATGGTCAACTTTCCGAACTTGAGTTGGCCGACACCTGTCTCGGGTTGCTCGACAGCAGGCTCAGACTGCCAAGGCACGAGCCGCTTCCGCTGCGGGTCGCCAGGTTGGGAGACCTTGGCCGCAGTGGTCCGGGCAACGCCGGAATCGGTGTCAAACCGACATCCGCAGATGCTGTCGAGAGGGGCACGGGTGCTTATGCGGCACCGTTTTGGATATACGACTTGCAATCGGGCACAGAGCGGTGGAAAGCCGCTTCCTACCCGGCACTTTGGGCACACAGTTCCCGCTCGGGCCGGGAGAACAGGCTGGAAGTCCTTCCCGACGCTTACGGAGAGGTGCGCCCGGGCTGCACCGCCGACCAAGGAAGGGAGGTCTGGTCGCGTGCCGCGTCGCGAGTCCATATCAACCTGGATTTCCGACTCAACAGCCAGCGTCTTGGCGCCTGCTTGACGCCACGGGCGTGCATCGGCGGAAGGGCTTGGCCGAGCTATCTTGTGGACGCACCGGTACACGAACTGCCGATTGTGCTGTGGTTGAACACTACTGTTGGACTGCTGGGTCGCTGGTGGGTCGGGTCGCGTCAGCAGCAGGGTCGGTCGCTCCTCTCGGTCGGTCGTATCGCTGAGATACCGGTGCTCGACTGCCGTGCGCTATCAGGGGAGCAACTCACCGATGCCTCAGAGGTCTTCGCGCGGTTTCGGTTGCGTGAATTCCTCCCCGCGAACGAGGCGCATCGCGACGAGGTGCGCCAACAACTCGATCAGGCTGTTCTTTGCGATCTGCTTGGACTTCCCGAGTCGATCCTCGACCCGTTGGACACGTTGAGGGAGCAATGGTGTCGTGAGCCCACGGTTCATGGGGGAAAGCGGACCCGACCGGACGCGTGAGCGTGCCTCATCCGACTCGTCGGCAGTCACTGTCGGGTCCTCGGCGCTTGTTCGTCAGCGTGCTCGCGAGCGCTGCCCGTCAGGTGGCTGACCGGCGGCGGTGGGAGCGGGTCATCTCTCGTTGCGCTTCACGGTCGGCGTCGCGGCGGGCGATGTCTTGGCGCCGGTCGGCCTGTGTTCGGCCTCGGGCCAGCGCCAGTTTGAGCTTCGCCCGTCCGCCGACGAAATAGAGTGCCAGGGGCACCAGCGCGAGCTTCTCGCGCTCGAGCCGTGAGGCCCAGCGGTCGATCTCGCGGCGATGGGCGAGCAGCTTGCGTCGCCGGTCGGGTTCATGGGCGTAGGCGGCCGCGGAATGGGAGTAGGCCGAGATGTGCAGCCCGACGAGCCAGAGCTCGCGGCGGTAGATGATGGCGTAGCTCTCGGCCAACTGCACCCTGCTCTCACGAAGCGACTTGACCTCGCTGCCGTGCAGTTGGATTCCGACCTCCAGGGAGTCCAAGATCGTGTAGTCGCGGCGCGCCACGCGGTTGGTGGCCACCGCCGCGGCCCCGGCGGGGAGGTCGCCTGGTTTGTTCGACTTCGCCATTGGCGCAACGCTAATGCTGCCGAGCGCGGGTCGCGGTACCCTTGGCGCGCGTGCTGGAGATTCCCGCGTCGGTTCACTCCCGGATGCTCGGCCATGCGATCGCGGGGCTGCCCGACGAGGCCTGCGGGCTGTTCGCTGGCCGCTACGGGGGTGACCGTGTTGATCGGTTCTTCCCGATGACCAACACCGCCCGCTCGAGCCGGGTCTACGAGCTCGACGGCGCTGAGATCCTGAGAGTCGAGCATGCCGCGGACGACGACGGGCTGGCGGTGATCGGGGTTATGCACTCCCATACCCACACGACCAACTACCCGTCGCCGACTGATGTGGCCGACGCTGCCCGGTTCGATCCCTTCGGTGTGTGGCGGTTCATCATCGTCTCGCTCAAGCATCCCGATCCGTCGTTGCGCTGCTACAGGATCGCCGCTGAGGAGATCACCGAGGAACCGGTGACGGTGCTGACCAGCGGAGCGGACGCGTGACCGTCTTCGGATCGGTGACGGTGCTGACCAGCGGAGCGGACGCGTGACCGTCTTCGGATCGGTG
>Ga0209020_1002171_pt1 | contig 16642 bp, 11 predicted proteins | sample PinacodermBB_FD_187298 | JGI IMG/M metagenome (GOLD analysis project Ga0209020, IMG submission 187298) | Host-associated microbial community of the marine sponge Aplysina aerophoba from Gulf of Piran - sponge pinacoderm, lysed by bead... | ecosystem: Host-associated > Porifera > Sponge >...
ACTCCTTCGAAAACCTCCGTCTCGTCCGACTCATGGTCGTCACCTCCAAGGCCATTATCGCCTCTTATCAGGTGTCCACCAATCCCGGGCAAGACCAGATCGTTGAAAGGACGTTGAAGCCGTTGGCCGATGAGCGTCTTAGGGCATTCGAGGAGAAAGCCGCCCAACTCAAGAGCGACCGGCGGCCCAGAGCCCAGCGGAAAGCAGAGTTGCTCAAGCTAGATCCGGCTGAGGCTATTCTGGAACTAAAGGTTCTAGATCCCGCAATGGGAAGTGGCCATTTCCTGGTCGCTGCGGTGGATTTCCTGTCTGACTACATCGCTGAGGTGCTCGAATCCGCCCCTGTCGTCCCGGCATGGCTCGCCGGTGACTATGTTTCGCCTCTTGTGAAACGTGTGGCCACGGTTCGTAGTGAGATCCGTCGGCGGGCTGACAAGTCGAAATGGGTGCTGGACGAGTCTCAACTTTCAGATCAAGCAATAGTCCGTCGTATGGTGCTTAAACGATGCATCTACGGAGTCGATAAGAATCCTCTGACCGTAGAGTTAGCCAAAGTGTCGTTGTGGCTTCACAGCTTCACCGTTGGCGCGCCTCTATCCTTCCTCGACCACCACCTGCGTTGCGGCGACTCATTGCTTGGTTTGCGGGTTTCGCAGGCGGTGCAGGACTTGGACCAGCTAGGAGGACTATTTACCGGTAGCGCCATCGCGGCAGCGGAGGCGGCTACGGAGGGCATGCAACTCATCGAGGAGATGTCCGACGCCGACGTCGTCGAGGTACATGAATCGGCAGCCCTGTTTCAAGGCGTGGAGGAGACTACAGCAGACCTCCGAGGACTGCTGGATTTCCTTTGCGGCAGGCGTTGGTTAACGGGGGGTTGGAAGAAGAAAGAACTGGCGGAGTTCGAAGGTCCTTTGGTGACAACACTCAGTCGTCACAGCGCGCACGCATACGAACTGTTGGCCCGAGGTCCGGGCGAGGTTGGCGGTGTCTCGGAGGACGGCTCCGCTGACGCGTTGTCGATGTTCTCGGAGCTGTGGCGCAAGGCTCGAACCGCCGCTGACCAAGAGCGTTTCCTACATTGGGAGGTGGCTTTTCCGGGTGTCTGGCGCCATTGGCAAGATCGCCTGCCGGCCGGAGGCTTCGACGCAGTGATCGGGAACCCACCTTGGGATCGCATAAAGTTACAGGAAGTAGAGTGGCTCGCACCGCGTGCAAGGGAGTTGGCCCTCGCGCCTATAGCAGCGGCGCGAAAGGCCGGTGTTAGGAATTTGCGTGACCGCGGATCATCCCTTGTGCCCGAGTTTGATGCCGCCAAAGTCCGGTCTGAGAGTCTAGGCCGGATGGTCCGTTCCGGTGGTGACTACCCGTGGTTAGCCCGTGGCGACATGAATCTTTACTCACTGTTTGTCGAACGGGCCATGACCCTGATTAAACCCAACGGGCTTGTTGGCGTGCTGGTGCCGTCAGGTATCTGTGGTGACAAGACAGCTGCCCCCTTCTTCCGGTTCGTTTCTACGAATGGCCGCGTTGGCAGTGTGTTTGATTTCGAGAATCGCCGCCGTGGAACCGGATTGCCGCCGTTCTTCCCGGACGTGGACTCCCGGCTCAAATTCTGTGCCTTTACCGTTGGCGGCGAGGATCGGCGTTTTGACCGGACGGAGTGTGCATTTTTCCTGGAAGAAACAAAAGCAATCTACGACCAGGACCGTTGTTTCTCACTGACTCCCGCGGATTTCTTCCGGGTGAATCCTAATACTGGCACGGCACCGGTTTTTCGTAACCGTCGTGATGCGGATGTCACCTGCAGTGTTTACGAGCGGCACCCGGTGCTAGTGGACCGATCGGGAAGTGGCCAGTCTCGATCTTGGCGGGTGAAATACAAACGCATGTTCGACATGACCAACGATTCCCATGTCTTCCGAACGGCAAAACAGCTTGAAACCGAGGGGTTCTATCGGGTTGCGTCCAACCGCTGGAAGCGGGGGGACGATCTGTACTTGCCGTTGTACGAAGGAAAAATGGTACAGGCATTCGATCACCGAGCCGCCAGCGTTGTCGTCAACCCAAAGAATCTCAACAGGCCCGCCCAACCGCAGGACGCGACGAATGAACAGCACGCCCGTCCGGACTGGCTACCTGCCCCTCAGTTCTGGGTTCGAATAGAAGACGCCGACTGGCCTGAGGAATTGGGGTGGGCCGTGGCATTCAAAGATGTGACTTCACCCACCAATTCTCGGACGATGATTGCATCGGTGGTGCCTCGGTCGGGTTTCGGCAACACGTTGCCGCTCCTGATGCCTGACGAAGATGCGATGATTGCCTATCGAGAAGGCGCATGGCTCTTGGCTGGATGTCTCAATTCTCTTGCTCTGGACTTCCTAGCCCGACAGAAGGTCCAGGGACAACACCTCAATTTGTTCATTGTTGAGCAGCTTCCGGTGCTCACCATCGCTGACTATCAACGCTATTTTGATAAGAAGACAGCCCATGACATCGTCCGCGAACACGTTCTCCGTCTCACTTACACAGCGCACGACATGGCACCTTTTGCCCGCGACCTCGGCTACGACGGTCCACCCTTTGTATGGAATCAAGAAGAACGACGCCACCTTCGTGCCCGTCTGGACGCTTTGTATTTCCACCTATATGGCCTTAGCCAGGAAGAGGCTGAATATGTGTTAGACAACTTCCCGACAGTTCGCCGGGAGGATGAGGCTGCATTCGGCCGGTACCGGACCCGCGAAATGACCCTCGCTTACATAAAGGCATTGGCTGCAGGGGACACGGAGACGGATGTGGCTGTATAGAGTGGAAGAAGCGCGTTGGTGCAAGAACCGATCGTTAGGGTTGATCGAAGAGCGTAGTGGCCTCTGATTCGCCAAACGATGGGAGGCGCAAACCGAGCCGCACGGCGACCACACGCCCTTGCTTGTCATCTCCTCGTTGCGTAGTTTGTACTCGTTTCCAGTTGAAGGGCGTGGATCATGGCGCAGTCGACCATTTTCGCGGACTCCGGTCTTCCGACCGCACTCGTCGACAACCTGCGGCGTTTCAATCCGTGGTGGGAAGACGAGGCCATGCCGGTGCAACCGCCTACCCGACGCCACTTGGTGGGCCAGATTCGACGACGTTTGGATGTCAATGTGGCGCCGATCGTCGTGGTCCGGGGGCCACGGCAAATCGGCAAGACCACAGCGCAGTTTCAAATTATCCAGGATTTGCTTCGCGAGGGTGTAAATCCGAGGCGGATTCTTCGCGTCCAGTTTGACGACCTCGGCACGTTGAAGAGATTGCCCGAACCGATCCTGCGGATCTCGGACTGGTTCGAGCGGCGTATCGCGCCAAAACGGTTCAATACCCTGGCCGAGGGCGGATCGCCGGCCTACCTGTTCTTTGACGAGCTCCAGAACCTTGACGGCTGGGACGCGCAGCTCAAGTCATTGGTCGACAACGCTTCCGTCAAGGTGGTGGTTACCGGGAGCTCGGCACTGCGGATCGAGCTGGGACGGGACAGCCTCGCGGGAAGAATCAACACCATCGAAGCAGGTGTCCTGTCGCTGACCGAGATTGGCGCGTTGCGCGGGTATGCGACTCCCGAGCCGTTCCTCAGGGACAATGGTTTGGCGGATCTCCTGGACAAGGCGTTCTGGACCGGCTTGCGAGAGCACGGGTTGGAGCATGGAGAAGTTCGAGAAGAGGCTTTCAGGCACTTTGCGGAACGTGGCGGCTATCCGGTCGTCCATCGCGACAAGGACGTGGACTTTGCGCAACTGGCGGATTATCTCAACGAAACGGTGATCAAGAGAGTCATTCAGCACGACTTGAGAATCGGCGAGCGCGGGCGAAAGCGGGATGCCAACCTTCTCGAAGAACTGTTCCGGCTGGTTTGCCGGTATGCGGGTCAGACCCCGCGGATGGCCACCTTGGCGGATGAAGCCCGACTGTCGCTGGCGGCGAACATCGGCTCCCAACGGGTTACCCAATACCTGAAGTTCCTCGGGGATACCTTGCTGGTGCGCCTGATTCCGCCTCTAGAGATCCGACTCAAACGGAGGCGAGGTAGTCCGAAGCTTTGTCTCGTGGACCATGGGTTGAGAGCAAGCTGGCTCCAGGAACACATTCCCCTGGTGCCGGACGACTTGGCGAAAAGTCCCGAGCTGACCACGCTGGCCGGCCACTTGGCAGAGAGTATCTTCGGATCGGTGGCGTCGACGATACATGGCCTTGACGTGGCGCATTTTCCGGAGAGAGGGACGGACCGGGAGGTCGATTTCGTGTTGACGGTGGGCGGCAAGCGTATTCCGGTCGAGGTCAAGTATCAGCGGCGTATCGATCCCTTCAGGGATACTTTGGGTATACGCTCGTTCCTGGACAAATCCTCGAATAACGCGCCTTTCGGAATTCTCGTCACCCAAGACTATTCCGGAACTCCGGACGATCCGCGGATCGTCACTCTACCTTTATCAACCTTTATGATGCTCCGATGAGCCGGTCCGGGATGGTGGAAGTGGCTTCCAAGAAAACGCTTTATCTGGCCAATCCCTACGGTTTCTCGTCGCAGCAACGCGAGGGTCCGCTGGCGGCGCTGACGGCGGCGTTGGAGGCGCTGGGGGTAGAGGTGTGGGAGCCGTTCGCGCGCAACAACCAGGTGGACCGCGCCGAGTCCGGCTGGGCGTACCGCATCGGGCAAGCCGACCTCGGTGACGTGCGCGCCGCCGATGGCCTGTTCGCGGTGGTTAACGGCTGTCCTCCGGACGAGGGAGTGATGGTCGAACTGGGCATGGCCATCGCCTGGGACAAGCCGGTCTTCCTGTTCAGGGACGACTTTCGCCGTTGCACCGACAGCGAGGCGTATCCCTTGAATCTGATGGTGTTCACGGGGCTTCCGGAGTTCGGCTGGCAGGCCTGTTGGTACACCTCGGTGGCGGAGATCGGGGACCCTGACAAGGCCCTGGTGCGGTGGTTGAAGGACGGCACGCGGCTTTAGGAATGTTTCATGTAACCATTGCCGTCCTCTCGCCGCGAGAGGCTCGACCGATTGAGAAATCGGGGCTGCCGGCCGCCCGCCGGTTGTTGACACGGTCGCGCTTGATCGACTATCATTCGGCACGTACGTTGGGTGTGTGGCGAACCTTGTCGTAAGAGCCTCTCACCGGTTAACCCATGTCAAGCTCGGACATGATTCCCGCCAATCGTCGGGTATGGCATTAATGAAGGCGACGCTCCCACGGATATCGCTTGACCTCGAGCCCGAGCTCTCATCCGCCCTCAAGGAACTGGCCGAGGGGGTGGCGCGGTTTGGAGAGGCCAATGGGCTTTCTCAGACGCAGATCCACAATTTGAGCCTCGCCCTGGACGAGCTGGCGACCAACACCATTTCGTACGGTTTCGCCGAGGTGGACAAGCAGGAGCTTCGGGTGGAGTTGCGCATCGAGGATGACGAAGTCGTCGCGCAGCTCGTCGACACCGGGATCCCCTTCAACCCGTTCGAAGAGGCCGCCGCGCCCGATGTGCATGCAGCTCTTGACGACCGCCCCATCGGCGGTCTTGGCGTTTTCCTGACCAAGACGCTGTTTCCGAATCCGAACTACCAGCGGACCGACGGGCTCAACCGAATTACTCTGCGCGCACCTCTGAAAGGAGACAGTTGATGGCAAACGGAAGCGTTTTGGATCTCAACACGGAGACGGACGGCGATACCACCGTGGTCATGCCCGCGGGCCGCATCGACGGCAGCACGGCCAGTCCGTTCCAGGAGGCCCTTCTCAAGCTGATCGAGGAAGGCAAGGGTTCGTTGGTGGTAGACTTCGAGAACATCGAATACATCAGTAGCGCCGGGCTCCGGGTCCTGCTGCTGGCGGCCAAGCAGCTTCAGGCGGGCGGCAGGAAGATCGTGCTGTGCGCCATGCGGGACCATATCGCCGAGGTGTTCAAGATCAGCGGTTTCAGTGAAATCCTCGCCATTCACCCAACGCGCCAGGACGCGATCAATGCCGGATGAGCTGGAAGCATCTGTAGCGGAGGTTGTTTCGTCGTCCACCGGCGAGCCCATCAAGATCCTTGTGGTGGACGATGAGGTGGATCTCGAAGCCCTGGTGCTGCAGAAGTTTCGCCGGCGCATCCGGCGAAACGAGTTGGTGTTCGACTTCGCCCACAACGGTCAGGAGGCCATCAACAAGCTGGATGAGGATGACGATATCGCGATGGTCATCTCGGATATCAACATGCCGGTGATGGATGGCCTCGCCTTGCTCAAGCAACTCAATGAAACCAAGCCCAACATCCGCTCCGTGATCGTGTCCGCCTACGGCGATATGAACAACATCCGGACGGCGATGAACCGGGGGGCGTTCGATTTCGTCACCAAGCCCGTTGACTTCAACGATCTTGAGATCACCATCGACAAGACCCTGAAGCATCTGGCGCTGGTACGTGAAGCGTTGTCCAACAGGGATCAACTGGTGGCCCTCAGCCACGAGCTGGACGTCGCCCGGGACATGCAGGCGTCGGTACTGCCCCGCAGCTTTCCCTCCAGCGACCGTTACAAGACCCACGGCTTCATGATTCCGGCCAAGGAAGTCGGCGGCGACTTCTACGACTTCTTTGCCCTGGGGGACGACAAGATCGGCGTGGCCATCGGCGACGTTTCGGGAAAGGGCATCGCCGCCGCGCTTTTCATGATGGCTTGCCGTACCCTGCTCCGGAGCCGCGCCCTGGAGGGTGAAGCGCCCCACCAGTGCCTGGGTTATGTCAACGACCTGCTGTCGGAGGACAACGATAATTGCATGTTCGTGACGCTCTTCTATGGAGTCCTCGATACACAGAGCGGGATCTTCGACTATTGCAACGGCGGACACAATCCGCCGCGGGTGGTTCACGAAGACCACCAGGTCGTCGCTCTGCCTACCACTCGCGACGTTGCGCTGGGCGTCCTTCCCGGCCATGAGTTCAATCACGACTCCCTCCAGCTTCATGCCGACGACACCCTGTTCTTCTACACCGACGGCGTGACCGAAGCCGAGGGTCCGGGGTCGGAGGAGTTCGGCGAAGAACGTCTCGACTCGTTGCTTGCCAAGATCGATCGGGCCGACTGCGAAGAAGTGAGCTCGTTGGTACTCGATCACGTGCGGGAATTTGCCGGCGACAATCCGCAATCGGACGACATCACCTGCGTGGTATTGCGCTATAATGGACACTAGAGTCCTGTCCGGTTAGTTCGGGCAAAGGGTCTGGAGTTGAGTTCCGTGTATGCGTTTGGGCGGCTCACCATCGTGGCGTTGCTCTTGACGATGATCTCGTCGGCGACCGCCGCGGAATCCACCACACCAACACCGCCGCCGGGTCCGGCCACACCGGGCGTCAGTCCGGAAGCGGTCATGTTCGGCCAGTCCTCTGCCCTGACCGGGCCTGCCAAGGCCTTGGGGGAGGGGATGCGTTTGGGCATCACCGCCGCGTTCGAGGAGGTCAATCGCGCGGGCGGCGTGTATGGTCGGCACCTGCGCCTCGCCACCCTCGACGACCGCTACGAGCCCGAGGCCGCCATCGCCAACACCACCCGGCTCATCCACGAAAAGCATGTCTTCGCGCTGATCGGCGCCGTGGGCACGCCCACGTCGAAGGCGGCGGAGCCCATCGCCACGGAAGCGGGCGTGCCGTACGTTGGCGCCTTCACGGGCGCGGAGTTCCTGCGCGACGCGCGGAAGCGCCCCACGGTCATCAACGTACGCGCGTCCTACTATCAGGAGACCGAGGAGATGGTGGAGCGGCTCACCCGGGATCTTGGGGTGGAACGCATCGGCATCCTCTATCAGGACGACTCTTACGGCCGCGCCGGGCTTTCGGGCACGCTTCAGGCGCTTCACAAGCGCGGCATGACGCTGGCCGCCGAGGCCACTTACCCGCGCAACACCCGGGCGGTCAAGACCGCGGTGCTGGACTTGAGACTCGGCAACCCCGAAGCGGTCATCATCGTGGGCGCCTACCAGCCGGTGGCCACATTCATCAAGTGGTCGCGGCGCCTCGGTTTCAATCCCATCTTCGTGAACATCTCCTTCGTCGGCAGCTCGGCGCTGGCAAAGGCTTTGGGCCCCTCGGGCAAGGATGTCATCGTCACCCAGGTGGTACCCTTTCCCCATGACACACGGATTCCGGTCGTCTCCCAATACCGCGAGGCGCTTCATGCCGTCGTTGCCAGCGCGGAGTCCGGTTTCGTCTCGCTGGAGGGATACCTGACCGGACGCGTGGCCGTGGAGGCGCTGCGCCGGGCGGGACCCGGGCTCACCCGCATGGGGTTCATTGCCGCCCTCCAAAAGGCCGGCACCATGGATCTGGGCGGCTTCATGCTGCTCTATGGGGAATCCGACAACCAGGGCTCCGATCGGGTGTATCTGACCGTGATCGACGACTCCGAGCGGTTCCGTTCGATCCGGCGCTTGGAGCGGCCGTGAGTCTCGCGGACCTCTTCAGGCGGGTCGAGGGCCGGCGCATCGGCCTCGGCGCCAAGATGTACACCGCTTTCGGCGCCGGAGTGCTGCTGATGCTGGCAGCCAGCGCCGTGGCCCTGGTGGCGTTCAGGGACGTCAGCAATTCACAGCGTTACATTACCGAACAGAGCGTGCCCAGTCTGATGGCGGCCATCCGGGCCGCGCAGGCGAGCTCGGCTCTCGTCGACGCGGCGCCGCGCCTCGTTTCCGCTTCTTCGGAAGCCGAGCTCGCCGAAGTCCAGGCGGCCGTCGCCAAGGACAGGGAACTGCTCGGGAAGCTGATCGACGAGCTCCGAGTGCGCGAGTCGCTGGAAAACCAGGAACAGGCGCTCTCTCTCCGCTCCCTTTCCGATGCCCTTGCCACCACGCTGGAGAAGATCGAGCAGTCGTCGTCGCGACGGCGGGAGACCCAGCGGCGGCTGGATATCCGGGAGGCCGAGATTCCGGTGATGACCCGGCGGATCGATCGTATTCTGGTGCCGGAGATTGACGATCAGCAGTTCTTTCTCGCCACCGGGCTTAGGGACATCGACGACCGGCCGGTGCCTCCGGGGGAGCGCACGTCCTACGCCGAGCTGGTGCGCTATCGGGATCTGCTGACCCTGCATACGCAGGCCAACCTTGCCGCGAGGCTGCTGGCGGAGGCCGCGGTGCTGAACGACCGGACCCTGATACAGCCTCTCCGGGAGCGTTACAACGCCGCCCTCGGCTCCTTCGAGCGCGCGTTCCGGGCCTCCGAGTCCCGTGCTTCTCCCACCCGGATGCTCGACTTCGAGTTCGAACGGCTCAAATCGTTGGGACAGGGCCCCGAGGGGATATTCGGCCTTCAAGAAGCCATCCTGAGAGAAGCGGAGATGGAGATCCAATACATCGAGGAGAACCGGGCTACCGCGTCCAGGCTGCTGGCGACCATGGACCGGGTGGTGGCGGTGGCGGACCGTCAGGCGGACGAAGCCAGCCACTCCTCCACGTCGGCCGTGAACACGAGCATGATCGTGCTGGTGGTGCTCAACGTGGTGAACGTGATCGGGGCGATCGCGCTCGGTTGGATCTTCGTCGGCCGCTACCTGATCCGGCGCCTGACCGGATTGGCCGCGTCTATGCGTTCCATGGCCGAGGGCAACCTCGAGGCGCCCGTGGAGGTCCGGGGCAACGACGAGGTGAACGACATGGCCGACGCTCTGGAAGTGTTCCGGAAGCACGCCCTGGAGGTGCAGCGGCTCAATCTGGTGGAGAAGCTCGCGGACGAACTGAAGGACAAGAACTCGGAGTTGGAACAGACCCTGAAGGACCTCAAGACCGCCCAGCACCAGGTGATCATGCAGGAGAAGCTCGCCTCCCTGGGCCAGCTCACCGCCGGCATCGCCCACGAGATCAAGAATCCCCTCAATTTCGTGAACAACTTCTCGGATGTCTCGGGTGAGCTCATCGAGGAGGTACGTGAGGTGCTCGGCGAGGTCCGCGAGCAGGTGCCCGACGAAGCGCGTGACGAGATCGAGGGGATCCTCGACGATTTGACCGCCAACCTCCAGAAGATCAACCAGCACGGCAAGCGCGCCGACGGCATCGTCCACAGCATGCTGGAGCACTCACGCGGCCAGTCCGGGGAGCGCCGCGCGGTGGATCTGAATGCATTGCTCAAGCAGTACGCCGATCTCGCCTACCACGCCATGCGCGCCAAGGACCAGATGTTCAACGTGACCTGGGAAGAAGAGCTGGACGGGGAGATGGGAGAGATCGAGGTCGTGCCCCAGGACCTGAGCCGTGTTTTCCTCAACCTCATAACCAATGCCTGCCAGGCGACCTTCGAGCGGGCCAAATCGGACGGCGGCTATGAGCCGCGGATACGGTTGTACAGCAAGCGCGACGACAACCACGTGGAGTTTCGAATCCGGGACAACGGACCCGGGATCGCGCAGGACATGATCAAGAGGATCTTCGAGCCTTTCGTCACCACCAAGCCCACCGGGGAGGGTACCGGACTCGGACTGTCCCTGTCCCAGGACATCGTCGCCCAGCACGGAGGTCTCATGGGCGTCGAGTCGGAGCCCGGCGTGTTCACGGAGTTCTGGATCACGATCCCCGCCGACGGCTCGGCATCCGCTGGACAGCCGGCCTGACCCCGGTTATCCGGCCGAGGCGTCTTGCCGGCGGTGGGTTGCCCGCCGCGGGTCTCACCGCGGCGGGCAACCCTTGTCAGGAATTGTTTCGGAGCGCGTCGGCGTCGTCCGGATCGGGCATGACCACGAACTCGGGGTAGGCTTCGATGCCGAGTTCCCCCGCGTCCTGGCCGAGCTCTTCCACCGATAGCGAAACCCGCGCCCCCATGAGCTGCTTCAGCCCCATCCATACCAGCCACGAACTCGCGAACACGAAGACGCCGATGGCCACCACTCCCAGGAGCTGAACGCCGAAGTTGCCGCCGGCCACGATGCAGGTCGCCAGCGTGCCCCAGATGCCCGCGAACAGATGGACCGGTATCGCACCGACGACGTCATCCACCTTGAGCAGATCCAACAGCCTCAGGCCCGCCACGCAAACGCCTCCGCCGACCGCGCCGATGATCACCGCCCAGTAGTGAGTGACGAAGTCCGGCCCCGCGGTAATGGCCACGAGCCCCGCCAGAGCGCCGTTGAGGCCCGCCATCAGGTCGATGCGCCCGAGCAGCGGCCGTTCCATAACCAGGGCGACGAGAAAACCGGCGGCCCCGGCGAGGTTGGTATTGACCAGCAGGTGGCTGATGGCCACCGCGTCCGCGGCCCCGCCCAGGGCCAGTTGCGATCCGCCGTTGAAGCCGAACCACCCGAGCCACAGGATGAAGACGCCCAGGGTCACGATGGGGATGTTGGAAGGCGGCGTGGTCTTGACGCTGCCGTCGGCACGGAACTTGCCGCGCCGGGCACCCACCACGATGGCCCCCGCCAGGGCCGCCCAGCCCCCGGTGGAATGGACGATGGTGGATCCGGCGAAGTCCTTGAAGCCCATGGCGCCCAGCCATCCGCCGCCCCAGGTCCAGGCGCCGACGATGGGATAGATGATGCCCGTCAAGAGGATGATGAAGACGAAGAAGGTCCAGAGCTTCACCCGCTCGGCCAGGGTGCCGGACACGATGGACGCGGTGGTGGCCACGAATACCATCTGGAAGAACCAGTCGGACATGCGGGCATAGTCGGCCTTGAGCACCGCCTCGGTTGCCGCCGCCCGGGTCTGGTCGGTTGCGGCCAGCAACGCCACTTCTTCGGCTGAAGGTCCGTAGAAGAAGGTGAGGGTGCCGATCCAGCTCCCAACGTCCACGTACATCAGGTTGTAGCCGATGAAAAAATACATGATCCCGGCGATGGCGTAGAGGCCCATGTTCTTGAGGCAGATCATGGAGACGTTCTTCGTCCGCACCGAGCCCGCTTCGAGCATGGTGAAGCCGGCGCACATCCACATGACGAGGGCGCCCCAAATGAGAAACGAGAAGGTGTTGAGGACGAATTGCGCTTCCTTGTCGAGGGCCGCGTCGGCGGCGGTGGCCAGCCAGAAGAAGCCCAATCCCGCCACCAGTCCGCCCGCCGTGGCCATGCGGCCGAAGTGTCCGCCGAAGCCCGAAACCCATTTTGGAAAGCCGTAGTTGCTCATGTTCACGGTACCTCCGGTTTCATCGAATTTCGTCTGCAAGCCTCCAGTTCGTGGAACTCATGGCCGTTATCGTGGGTCCGTCGGACAGGCTTCTAGATATGATAATAGTGAAAGAACTCCGCCGGCACCGGGTGCATGAAGACATCCCTCGATTCCTGCTCCTTGAACGCGATGTAGTGGTCGATGACGTCCTGCGTGAAGACTCCCCCCTCCAGCAGGTACTGGTGGTCCGCACCGAGGGCGGCCACCGCTTCCTCCATGGAAGTGGGAACGGAAGGAATCCGGGCTGCTTCCTCGGCGGAGAGCTCGTAGATATCCGTGTCGGTGGGGTCTCCCGGATCGATGCGGTTCCGGACGCCGTCGAGCCCCGCCATCAGCATGGCGGAGAAGGCCAGGTAGGTGTTGGCGGAGGGGTCGGGCGGCCGGAACTCGATCCGCTTGCTGGCCGCCGAGGTCTCGTAAGTGGGGATGCGGACCGCCGCCGAGCGGTTGCGCGCGGAGTAGGCCAGGTACACCGGCGCCTCGAAGCCCGGGACCAGGCGTTTGTACGAATTGGTCGTGGGGGCGCAAAAGGCCAGCAATGACGGGCTGTGCTTCAGCAGGCCGCCGATATAGAAACGCGCCAGCTCGGACAACTCCGCGTAGGTGCCGGCTTCAAAGAAGAGCGGCTTGTCGCCGAGCCAGAGGGACTGGTGCACGTGCATGCCGCTGCCGTTGTCCCCGAACAGGGGCTTGGGCATGAACGTCGCGGACTTGCCGTGGGCCCTGGCGACGTTGCGCACGATGTGCTTGTACCACTGGGTCTCGTCGGCCTTCCGGCGCAGGGTCTGGAAGCGGGTGGCGATCTCGCCCTGGCCGCCCGTCGCCACCTCGTGGTGATGGACCTCGAAATCGAGGCCTACCTGCTGCATCTTCTCCGCCATTTCCCAGCGCAGGTCCGCGAGCTGGTCGAACGGCGGAATCGGGGAGTAGCCTTGCTTGGGCGGGATCTTGTAGCCGAGGTTGCGTTCGTCCTCCTCCCGGGCGGAGTTCCAGTCGGCCTCGTCCGAGTCCACGATGTGGAACGACGAGTTGGGCTTCAGGCCGAAACGGACGTTCTCGAGCACGAAGAACTCGAGCTCGGGGCCAAAGAAGGCCTTGTCGGCGATACCGGAGGTGAGCAGATGGGCTTCGGCCTTGGTGGCCACGTAGCGCGGATCGCGAGTGTAGCGATCACCGGTCAGCGGGTCCACGACGTCGCAGATGAGCTTGAGCGAGGGTTGCGACTCCACGGGATCGATCCGGGCCGAGTCGAGGTCGGGGACCAGCAACATGTCGGATTGGTCGATGGACTGGAAGCCCCGCAGGCTGGAGCCGTCGAACCCCTGGCCGCGCTCGACCAGACTCTCCTTCACGCTGGAAGGGGGTATCGAGAAGTGCTGCCATCGGCCGATGAGGTCGGTGACGAGGAGATCAACACGTGTTACCTTGTTGTCCGATATCAGTTTCTGTACGTCTGCAAGCGTCATCAGCTTCTCCTTCGTGTTGTTGTCCGGTATCTGATCTCGATTAGACAAAAAAGTGTGTTACAGCATACCACATATGGCGTTTGGTAACGAGGAATCACAAATCAGGCGGCTCTACGGAAACATTGATTTCGGCCCGCGGCCGTGCGAGGTGACGAAGGTGGGCGGTTGCGGGGGCAGAAGCTGGCGCGGGCCGTCTATGGCGAAGTCCAGCTCGCGGAGGTCCTGCGCATCTTTGCAAACCTATTTGCGAGACACAACACCAGGCATCACCCTTCACCCGGGTCCACGCTCGATGATGACCTCGGTCTCGAGCATCGAACCCCCCGCCCCGCGAAAGGTGCCTCGGGTCGGCGGGACATCGGCATAGTCGCGTCCCACCGCGACCCGGATGTGACGCTCGTCGCCTTCGGTGTCGTTGGTGGGGTCGAACCCGATCCAGCCGATGCCCGGAAACCAGCATTCCACCCAGGCGTGGCTCTCGCATTTCGCCACGCCAGCGGTGGGAGGACCGAGGTACCCCGACACGTAACGGCACGGAATCCCCCAGCCGCGCAGGATTGCGGCCATGAGGTGGGCATAGTCCTGGCAAACGCCCCGGCCGGTCTCGAGGATCCGCTCAATGGGGGAATCCACCCGGGTTTCGCCCGGAGCATACTCCAACACCCGGTAGAGCGTGGTACAGAGGTTCCTCGTGCTTACCAGCGGATCGTCCGTGGCCGTGATATCGTGCGCTGTCTGGAACTCGTCCAGGGCGGGAGTCCAGTCAATGAAGTGGCTGGGGTGAACCATCGGCCACAGTTCGACGCTGGCGACGATGCCTTGAAGCGCCTCCCAGGCCCCGTCGCCCAAGCGGGCCGGCGTCGATGGCAACGGTCCCACCTCCACCACGGAACGGGTGGTGGCGTCCAAGTGTTCGTGTTTTCGGGGGCGGTCCAGGAAATGCCCGGTGTTGCCGAAGGAATCGTTGAACTCGAACAGCGCACCGTCCGGCTCGGTTCGCACGGAGAACTCCCGGAGCAACTGCGCACGGTCGCGGATCGGACACACATACAACGTCATCACCGAGTCTCGTGCCGGCTTGGCGTATGCGAACCGCATGTGGTGTTCGATGGTATAGGTAACGATCACGGGGCAATCCCCTCGGCCGAAGTATGGGTCACGTAGGCAGCCATGGTCAGTTCGTGGAGCGTCCGCCCGTCATTTTCCAGCGAGCGGAAGAACTCGCCCTCCTCCGCGTCTTCCGACAGCCCGGGGGATTCCATCTCGACGGCGGCCGTCAGGCGTAACACCATCCGGTGGGGCGGCGCCAGGGGGTAACGGGCACCCACGGGGTCGATGGCCGCCAACAGCTCCTGGATGTGCTGCACGGAGAAGCGTAACGACCGGGGAATCCCGGGGTCCCGGGTGAGCAGGCCCAGGGCATCTTTCCGGTGGACGTTCGTCGAGTGGCGACGACAGTAGACTTCGTAGGCGCCGCACACCCTCAGCAGATCAGCCCACGAGAGCGCATTGGCGGCGCGGTCATCGGCGCCGAACTCGATCCAGGAGGCGAGCAGCACGGCCTGATGCTGCACCCGTTCGACGAACCGGCCCAGTTCGAGAAAGCGCCAGGTTTCGTCCCGCGGCATGGCTGCGTCCACAACACCGGCGAACAGCCGCAACCGGTCGATGGCCTCGTTCACCAGGGTGGCGGGGGCCTTGGCCCAGGCGCTGCTGAAGTCGCTGTCCCGTATCCACAGATAGCCCTGGTTGAGACAGGTCCACACCGGCAGCGGCAGTTGCGCCCGCACGCGTTGGCCATTTTCGCGTCCGCGCTCCCAACACGAAAGCAGGGAGTCCGGATTCGCACGCTCTTCCACCAGGTTCCCGGCAAGGGTGTAGGCGTCGGGTATGACGACGGTTTCGGCGTCGTCATCGGTCGCGGTTGCCCCCACCGGGGCCTGTCCGAGGATGCGGTACACCGCCTGCCAACCCAGGGTCAGCTCGGCCGCCGGCCGATCGGCGAGCCGGTCGAGCTGGAACCGGAGGAGTCGCGCCGTCTGTTCGATGCGCTCGACATGGCGGCCCAGCCAGTAGAACTCGGCGGCTACCCTTGCCAACATGATGCGGTCCTCAATCCTCCAGGATCCACAGGTCCTTGCAACCGCCGCCCTGGCTGGAATTGACCACCAGGCTGCCGCGCCGGAGCGCAACCCGGCACAGGCCGCCCGGGACCACATGCTGCTCGTTGCGCCCCTGCAGCACGAACGGGCGCAGGTCCACGTGGCGCGGCTCGATGGCCCCGCCGATCAGGCAGGGGGCGCGGGACAGGTCTAGCACCGGTTGCGAGATGAAATTCGCCGGATCGGCGCGCAACCGTTCGGCGTATTGCGCGCGCTCCTCGGCGGATGCGTGGGGCCCCACCAGCATCCCGTAGCCTCCGGCTCCGCCGACTTCCTTGACCACCAGCTCTTCGAGGTGCTCCAGGGTGTATGCCAGGCCGTCGGGCTCCCGGCAAAGATGGGTCTCGACGTTGGCCAGTATCGGCTCTTCGCCGAGGAAGTAGCGGATGATGCCCGGCACGAACGAATAGAGGCTCTTGTCATCGGCTACGCCCGTGCCCGGCGCGTTGGCAAGCACGAGGTTGCCCGACCGGTACGCGTGGAAGAGGCCCGCCGCCCCAAGGACGGAATCGCCGCGGAACATCACCGGATCGAGATAATCATCGTCGATACGCCGGTAGAGTACGTCGACGCGTCGCAGGCCCGCTGTCGTGCGCATGTGCAAGGCCGCGTCCCGCAAGACCAGGTCCGGCCCCTCCACCAGGTCGATGCCCATCTCTCCGGCGAGAAAGGCGTGTTCGTAGTACGCGGAGTTGTGCATGCCGGGGGTCAGGATGGCGACCGTCGGATCCTCCAGGGAGGGGCGGAGCGAGGCCAGCGTGGAGTAGAGGTGCTCCGCGTAGTCCGCCACCTCGCGTACCCGGTGGGCCCGGTAAAGGCTCGGGAAAGCGTCCTTGATGGCGTTGCGGCAGGCGAGCATGTA
>Ga0209020_1002173_pt1 | contig 16636 bp, 14 predicted proteins | sample PinacodermBB_FD_187298 | JGI IMG/M metagenome (GOLD analysis project Ga0209020, IMG submission 187298) | Host-associated microbial community of the marine sponge Aplysina aerophoba from Gulf of Piran - sponge pinacoderm, lysed by bead... | ecosystem: Host-associated > Porifera > Sponge >...
GCAGGCATCACCGCAGGCTGCACCACCCAACCACTGCGCTACTGCCCCGACCAACCCGTCACCAGAGCCCAGATGGCCACCTTCCTCACACGCGCCCTCAGGTTGTGATCGCAGCGGTCGGCGTGCGCCCTAGTGGTTCGCCTTCATAGGCGACCCCGAGGGCCTCGACTTGGAGCTGGAGTCTGTTACCCAGAACTCAAGGCGAGGCTTCTGCCAGCCGCTACGGGTCGTCGGGGTCTGGAGCGTTGATGCTGATCGCTATCAGGCCCCAGGACAGCTCCTGCTTCCAGGTCCCGCCCTGGGGCGTCTGCGCCAAGATGTAGTGGCCGGTGTCGGCGAGGCTCCAACCGTCGCGGCCGGCGGCGTCCTCGTCCTTGGACCAGGTGGAGCCCAGCTGCAGATCGACCTGCCCGGTCGTGTAGAGCACGAAGTGATACGTCGTGTTCGCCGACAGCACGGTGCCGAAAGGCGCCGCGAAGGCCACGTAGCCCTGCTCCATCCGATCGGGCACGATCAGGTCCACGAGCTTCGAGCCGGGCCCGCCTCCGGCTGCGGCCGACCACAGCTCCGCCCTGACCGTCGCGATGTGGGCGACGTTCAGCGGGACGCCGATGGACACCTCGACGCTCCCCATCTCGGCGGCCGCGCCTCCCGTCGTGAACCCCTGTGCGAGCACGAAGCCGTTGGTGGGAATGTCCGACCACACACTGCGCCGGCGCCGCTCCTGGCCGAAGTTGCTCACCAACGGGGGGCGGCGGGACTGATCGAGCCGCGCGTCGGCCGGCTGCCCGCCGTCCTGGTCCAGCGGCGGATTCTCCTGGGGCGGATCCTGCGGCGGCGGATTCTCCAGCGACGGGGGATCCTGCGGCGGCGAGTCCCGCGGGTCGTCCCGGGTCTGGGCACGGCCCGGTCCATCCTCGGGCGGGGACAGTGCCTCCGGCAGTGTGATGCTGTCGCTGACGCGCTCGCTCTTGCCGGCCTCGTTCACGGCCCGTACCCACACCCGGTAGGTGCGGCCCGCCTCCAGGTTGTCGAAGGTGACTGTGGCCCTTTTGGCTTTGGCCGTCTTGGTGCGGCCGCTGCCGGTCGCGCCGCCCTCTGGCCTGGCATGCACGATGTAGCCGTCGGGCGCGCCGCCGCGCGGCGGGGCCTGCCAGCTCACCGCCACGCCGCGGGCCGCGGCCGTCAGCTCCAAGCCCGACACCGGGCCGGGCAGCGCCTCCGGCAGGGTGACGCTGTCGTGGACCCTCTCGCCCTTGGCCGCCCCGTTGCGGGGCCGGACCCAGACCCTGTAGGTCGAGCCGCTGTTCAGGCCGCGGAAGGTGACCGTCGTCCTGTGGGCCCCGGTGCGCCTGGTCTCGCCGCCGCCGCCCTGCCGCCTCAGATGCACGAGGTAGCCGTCGGGCGCGACGCCGCTCTGCGGGGCCTGCCAGCTCACCTTCACGCTGTCGAACGTGGCGGCAACCTCCAAGCCCGACACCGGGCCGGGAACCTCCGCCACCGGCGTGGTGTGGAGCCCCTTCACCCGCACCCACCGGCTCGACGACGGGGCGTCCTCATGGTGGTAGGTGCCGGTGAAGGAGCGCACGAACACCCCTGTGGCGACGCCGTTCTCGAGGCCCTCGATGACGTAGCTGGTCACCCCGCCGGGCACCGAGAGGCCTTCGCTGGGACCCACCGCCCTGGGATCGCGGGGGTTGGCCCACACCCCGGGCGCCTGGCTCCAGCGCAGCGCGTGCCGGATCTCCGAGTCGTCCACCCCGTCCCTCGGCGACACGCTCCAGCTCACAGTCAGCTTGCCGTCGCCCGGCACCACCCGAATGTTCCGCGGCTCCGGCCCCGGCGGGGGCTCGTCGATGGTCACCACGGCTGTGCCCGTGCCGTCGGGGTCGATCTGAGCCGCTGCGGGCAACGCCGGCATCAGCGCGCTCAGCAGGAGCGTCGCCGCGGCGACCGGGGGGACCCGCAGCCGCGTCAGGCGACCCCTGAGGCCCTGGCCCAGTGCCCGGCGAGAACGACCGCGGTGAATCCGGTCTTGGCCGGCCGTCCCTGTCAGTTCATTGCCCCGGGTCCCCCGGGGGCCCGGTGCGCTGATGTGACTCGACATGACGCCCTCCGCGCCTCCTCGTTCCAACTGCCGCCCTCCCTTGTCTGCGCGACCGAAGACACACGCCCGCGACTGGCACAGTCAGCTTGGCACTGCCAAGAAGCGTGATGTCTGCCAATGTCTGCCAGATCCGGGCCAGTGGTGGCAGGTTTCTGCCAAACCGTCTGGCAGAGATCTGCCAGAGGCTCCGCGGCGGCTCCGTCAGCCGGCGCGACCCTGTGGCCGGCGCTCTGGTTCTCACGAGGCCGATCGAGTTCGCTAAAGTGGGTGCCGTGGGCGTTGGAGTTGGCGAGGGCTTGGCGGTTGCGCGGATCAGTCTTGCTTGTGGTCGCATCGTCGGAGGCACCGACGCCATATTGGAGGCCTACCGCTTCGGGGTGGGCGAGGGACCCCACCGCGAGCCCTGGAGAACCGCATATCACCGCGAGGCTGTGCACGTGTACGGCGAGTCCTTGCCGTGGACCTATCAGCGTGACATCGCACGGCTGTTCGGTGACAGCGAGCAGGCGATGTCAACCCGCTTGATCCCCTCGTCACTGGCGGAGGATTGGGCGATCGTCACCGCCTACATGGGTGAGGCCGTCGATGCCATCGAGGACTGGCTGGCCACCGCCGAGCCGAGGCTGCAACAATCAGCGCCGGCGGTGTCTCCGCAACTGATGACCAGCACTCCGAGGGTTGTGCACTGGGACGCCTTGGCCGCGCTGACCACCAAACACGGCACCCAGAGACTCAGGAGCGCCTGCATCGCGGTGAAGCACTACTTCGACGCTGAGGCGCCTCAGTCTCTGGAGACCTCCGAACAGATGATGCTGGAGAGGCTGGCATCAGGGGCGGCGATCGCGGACGTGGCAGCCGAGATGGGCTACTCCGAGCGCTCGATGTACCGGCAACTGTCGAAGCTCTGGGACAAACTCGGAGTGTCGGGCCGAGCCGCCGGAGTGCACAAGGCAACCGCTGAAGGCCTCATCGGCTCACACCCACCGCGCGGCGGGGGCGTCCCGCGAAGTGGTGGGCTTCGGGGTTGAGCCTCGGTGGTCAGTTGCCGGGTGTGGACTCGGCTGTGGTGACGCTATGTGGCCTGCGATCCAGAGATCCCGCTCCCCCTCTCCACGCGGATCTCATCGGGCGGGCGGAGCGTAGATCAGGCCGCCGTCGAGCCAGCCCGCGTTGATCGTGCCGGCGCGGGTCAGGCCCGCGGGCTCGAGGTGGCGGGTGAGGATCTCGCCGTAGTTGCCCACCTGGGAGATGGCCTGGTAGAAGGCGTCGGGGGCGAGGCCCATGCTCGACTGCTGCTCGTCGTCGGAGGCGCCCAGCAGCCTGGCGGCCTCCGCGTCGGGCGGGTCGGCCGCCATGGCGTCGACGTTGGCCTGGGTGATCCCCTTCTCGTCGGCGATGATGGTGGCGTACACCGCCCAGTTCACGACGTCGGCGAAGCGCGACTGGTTCTGGGGGTACACCGGCGCCAGCGGCTCCTTGGAGATCGGCGTGGCCGGGAAGATGACCCACTCCTGGTCGTCGGGCTGCTGCTTCGCCTTGCGCCCCGCCAGCGCCGAGCCGTCGGCGGTGACCGCGTCGCATGCTCCCTGGATGAAGTTCTCGGTGATGGCGTCGAAGTCCTCGAGGGTCGTGAGGGTGATGTCGATCCCGGCGGCGTCGGCGGCATCGGAGACGTTCTGCTCGGTCGTCGTCCCGGCCAGGGCGCACACCACGGCACCGGCGAGGTCGGCCACCTGGGATGAGGGCGAGTACCCGTCGTCCGCCTTGGCCATGAGCTGCTGGCCGTCGTAGTAGATCACCGGCCCGAAGTCCAGGCCCACGGCGGTGTCGCGGCTCTGAGTCCAGGTGGTGCTTCGAATCAGCACGTCGATCTGGCCCGCCTGGAGGGCCGCGAATCGCTCCCCGGTGGTGAGCGACACGAACTCCACCGCGTTCGCGTCGCCGAAGACCGCCGCCGCGACGACGCGGCAGTAGTCGGCATCGACTCCGACGACGCTGCCGTCGGGCCGGGTCTCCGAGAAGATCACCCTGGTGCCCGAGACGCCGCAGACCAGCCAGCCGCGCTCCTGCACCGTCTGCAGCAGGTCGCTGCCGGCGGTGTCCTCAACGATGTCCCCCGACGTCGTCGAGGCCGGCGGGGCCTCAGTCGTCTCGGGCACCGGCGCGCTCGCGGGCTCGGCGCCGGAGGTGTCCTGCGAGTCGGCGCCGCCGCAGGCCGAGACGACCAGAGCCGCAGCCGCGAGCGCAACCAGCAGCCGCGGCAGCCTCGACCGCACCGCCGCATTTTCGCATGGTGTGGACGGGGCTGCTGCTGCTTCAGCAAGCTCCGGACAAGCAAGCTCCGGACAGGCGGACTCTGGCGGGACCTTCATGTTCGCATCACGCTAGCATTGTGTAGCACAGCTCAGATGATGCAGCATGTCTCGCTATGAACAGCAAGATACAAGATATTGGAGTGCTTCTTGTATGATCGACCATCCACGGGAGAGCGTCACGGCGGGATCGTCATGGATCTCGGAGGGGAACTGTGGGTGTCGTCGGGCCGGGCCGGCTCGGCACGCTGAGCAGCGGGCCGTGGAGTTGGCCCTCAGCGCAAAGGAGTAGCCGACCCATGCAAGGTGACCGACGCCGGACCGCCAAGGTCGCACTCGCGGCGCTGGTGGTGGTGGTGGTCGCGTTCTGGGCGGTTCTGCCCGGCACCGCCTACGCGATGCAGCCCGAGGAGGCTGCGACCCTCCCCTACTCGGACCTCCAGTTCGTTCTCAGTTCGTTCTCCTTCTTGGTGTGGGGCGCGTTGGTGATGTGGATGTGCGCTGGATTCACGATGCTGGAGGCCGGCTCGGTCCGCACCAAGAACGCTTCGATGATCTGCCTCAAGAACGTCGGCATCTACTCGATTGCGGCGCTCTCGTACTTCTTCGTCGGCTACGGCCTCATGTATGTGGACGTCGACGGTTTCATCGGCACGCTGCAGTTCTTCCCTGGCCCAACCGCAGCCGAGGCGACGCTGTTCGACGGGGCGACGGACCGCGTCGACGAGGTGGTCGGCAGGGGACACGCCTCGATGTCGAACTTCTTCTTCCAGACGCTGTTCGTGGCGACGGCCGCGTCGATCGTCTCCGGTGCCATCCTCGAACGGGTCAAGCTGTGGGCCTTCTGGGCCTTCACGCTCGTCATGACGGCCGTCATCTACCCGGTGGCAGGCTCCTGGGTGTGGGGCGGCGGCTGGCTCCAGGAGATGGGTTTTCAGGACTTCGCCGGCTCGACGGTCGTGCACGCCATGGGCGGCTGCGCCGCGCTGGCGGCGCTGCTGATGGTCGGACCCCGCCGCGGCAAGTTCCGTCCCGACGGGAGCGTGAAGGCCACCCCGCCCTCCAACGTGCTGGTGGTGACCCTGGGAGTCTTGATCCTGTGGCTGGGCTGGTTCGGGTTCAACGGCGGCTCGGTGCTGGCTCTGGCCACCCCCGGCGACGCGGTCGCGATGAGCAGCGTGCTGTTCAACACCAATATCGCCGCGGCGAGCGGTCTGGTTGCCGCGGTTCTTGTCGCCCGCCCGCTCTTCGGCCGGTTGGGCCTTGCTTCCAGTCTCAACGGGGCTCTGGCCGGCGTGGTCTCGATCACCGCCGGCCCGAATATTGCCGAGAGCTATTGGGCGGTCGTCATCGGCGCCGTCGGTGGCTTGCTGTGCTCCGTGGCGACCTGGCTGATGGAGCGCATGAAGCTCGACGATGTGGTCGGTGCCATCCCCGTGCACCTGGTGGCCGGCGTCTGGGGGACGCTGGCGGCGAGCATCGCGGCTGGAGCCGATTTCGGTGTACAGCTGCTGGGCGTGGCGTCGGTCGCGGCGTTCGCGTTCGGCGCGTCTTTCGCCGTCTGGATGGCCATCGACCTCACAGTGGGCATACGGGTGTCCCGCGACGTCGAGTTCGTGGGCCAGGACGTGGGAGAGCTCGGCATCGAGTCGCACCCCGAGTTCGTGCTCGTGCCCGAGGAAATCGACGACTACCAGCAGCCGCTCAAACCCCCCAAGCGTGGCAGGCGCCGGCGAGGACGACCGGATGGGCACGAGCGACCGGAGATGCCCGGCGAGCGGTTGGTTGCGCCTGCGGGTGCGCCACCGGGCCAGCACTTTCCGCCTGTTGGCGCACCGACCGGCCATTACTTTCCGCCTGTTGGCGCACCGCCCGGCCAACAACACCGCCCACCCGCCACCGCACCGCCCGGCCAGCACTATCCACCCGCCGCCGCGCCGCCCGGCCAACAACCCCCACCCAGCGAAACACCACCCGCCGCCACGCCACCCGGCCAACAACCCCGCCCACCGGCCACCACGCCACCCGGCCAACAACACCGCCCACCCGCCACCGCACCGCCCGGCCAGCACTATCCACCCGCCGCCGCGCCGCCGGGTCAACAACCCCGACCACCCAGCGAAGCGCCGCCACCGGGCCAACAACCCCGCCCACCGGCCACCGCGCCGCCGGGCCAACAACACCGCCCACCCAGCGAAGCGCCGCCACCGGGCCGACAACCCCCACCCGGTGGGGCGCCACCTGAACGTCGCGGCTAGGTGACGGCAGTCGGGAGAGACGGGCCCGTCAACCGCCGGCCCACGCTCCTGGCAGGCACAGCACCCCGCGGCGGTCCTTGCGCCGCATGGTGACCGACAGCCACTGCTCGACGACGAGCGCCTCCTGCGTGCTCAGCGTCAGGCTGCCGAGCGGCGACTGCAGCACGAGGCCGTGGCCCGCGGCCTGGAGATGGATCGGCGGATCGGTCCGCACGCGCAGAGATCCGTCGTAGTGCGGGCTGGCCGCCACCGGCAGATAGCTCCTCAGGTCGGCGAGCGCGGACGCACGGCCGCGGACGAGAACAGGAGACTCGTAGGTCGTGTACGCAGCCCACACCTCGCGGTCGCTGCGCACGAAGCCCGCGCCGCGCACCGGCGGCGGCTCGCCGCCCCCGTGCACCAGCCATTGCCGCAGCCTCGACATCGCGACCGCGGCCGCGTTGGCCTCGTCGCTCGCGCTGCCGACCAGGCCCGCGTACACTTGGTGCACGTGCGCGGCCGTGACCCGGCTGATGTCGCGGGCACCGATCGTGTACCCGCCCGTGGCTGCGATCGTCTCCAACTCCGAGTATGTGTACATGAGCCTGCCAACTCCGCCGGCGTCCTATGCAGCGGTGACTCCGACCCCAGAATCTCCGAGTCTGCTCAAGGCCCCCCATACCAGTCAGCGTCCACCTCCGGATTCAACCCCTGCGTCGTCTGTGTTGACCCTACGACGCTCCCGGACATCGGGCCAAGGGGGCAGGCTCTAATCTGGTCGTCGAGTGCGGACGGTCAGTCGACACGGCACGAATGGCTAGCCGTGCCGGCGGCTCGCGGCTACCGGGCGGCCTGTCCTGCGCCACAGATTGCCCGCAGAGAACGTGACGGCGTCCATGAGGCTGCGGCAGATGGTGGCGCGGGTGGCCGCGAACGCGGCGGGGTCGAGCCGCTCGGCAAGGTCGGCGGCCACTTCGCAGGCCTCCTCGACTGCATCGCCCGTCGTCACGTAGTCGAGGAAGCCGGCATCGACCGCCTCGTCGGGGGAATAGAGACGCGCCGTGTTGCAGGCCATGGTCATGTGCCGGTGCGACAGTCTGGACCGGGCCAGCTCCACGGCCAGATCCGGCACCGGCACGCCGCGGGACACGAAGTCCATGCCGATCCTGTAGTCGCCGGCCGCGCCGATGCGGGCGTCACAGCACAGCAGGGAGGCGGCGGCCGCTCCCAGAGCATCGCCGGTGCAGGCGGCCACCAGAGGGCGGGGAAACTCCACGAAGCGCAGGATCATCTCGGTCGCGCTCTGGAGCAGTCGGGTTGCCGCCTCGCCGCCGGACCGCAGGAACTCGTAGTCCCAGCCGACGGAGTAGCAGCCCGCACGGCCCGTCAGCACCACGGCCCCGGCATGGGCCTGCACGGACCTGAACGCGCTCAGCAGCGATTCGACGACGGCGACGTCGATCGTGTTGTCTGCGCCGTCGTCGACGGTCACCACGGCCACCGGTCCGCGCGTGCTGATGGTGACGGGCACTCGCGAGGGCGTCGCTGCCGTTCGAGCCATGTCATTCACGATACTTCAACCTTGGCGCACTGAACGGAGCCGGACGACTGTAGGTCCCAGCTAGTCGCGGTGACCGGCGCGTTGCCGGGCGGACGGCGTCCGCCGCCACAGAGAACCCGCCGAGCGTATGATGGCCTCTGTGAGGTTGCGGCAGGTGAGGGCGCGGGTGGCCTCGAACGCGGCGGGATCGAGCCGCTCGGCGAGGTCGGCGGCCGCTTCGCAGGCCTCCTCGACCACATCGCCGGTGGTCACGTAGTCGAGGAAGCCGGCCTCGACCGCCTCGTCGGGAGAATAGAGACGCGCCGTGTTGCAGGCCATGGTCATGTGCCGGGACGACAGCCTGGACCGGGCCAGGTCGGCGGCCAGATCCGGCACCGACACGCCGCGGGACACGAAGTCCATGCCGATCCTGTAGTCGCCGGCCGCGCCGATGCGGACGTCGAAGCACAGCATGGAGACGGCGGCCGCCTCCAGAGTGAGCCCGGTGCACGCCATCACGGTAGGTCGGGGGAACTCCACCAGTTGCAGGATCAGTTCCGTGCCGAGGTGGAGCAGGTCACTGGCCGCCTCGCCACCGGACCGCAGCACCTCGTTGTCCATGCCTTCGGAGTAGCAGCCCGGACGGCCCGCGACGACGACTGCCCCGGCCTGGGCCTGCGCCTCCATGAGGGTCTTCCGCAGGGCCGCGGCGAGGCGGGCATCGACTGTGTTGCGTGCTCCGTCGTCGACGACCACCAGCGCCACGGAGCCGCGCATGCTCATGGTCACCGGCGGGTGGCTCACCATTGTGCTCTCAGTCCCCAACTCGACCACCACGATCCTGCCAGTCCTGGATCCATCCGGCTAGCCCGCCGGGACGAGGCCGCGGGTCGCGGCCGCCCAGCCCGCCGAGGCCGCGGCGCCGGCCAGCAGGTAGGGGCCCAGAGGCCTGCTCTCGCGCAGGCCGTGCCGGGCGAGGACGACCAGCGCCTCGGGCAGGGCCAGCACGAAGCCCGCGGCCAGGCCCGCCAGCGCGACCTGCCAGCCCCACCATCCGCACAGCAGGCCGTTGAGCACGCTGAGACGTACGTCGCCGAACCCCAGCGACGGCGGGTGGACGAAGTGGACCGCGGCCATCAGCGCCCCGCACATCGCAGCCCCCAGCGCCGCGCCGATGAGGCCGTCCGGTTCGGCCCTCACCAGCGACGCCGTCGCGTAGAGCGCCCACACGATCCCCGCGGCGGGCCAGATCAGCCGGGTCGGCAGCCGGCCGGTGCGCAGGTCGGTCACGGCCAGGCGCACGCCCGCGGCCAGCCAGACCGCCGCCGCGGCCGCAACCGGAACCGCTGACACCTCCACGCGAGAACACTAGGCCGGGACCACTCGCCGCCGGCTCAGGGCGACACGCCGGATCGAGGGACGGGTTCGCGTGCAATCGCAGCCATGTCCATAGCCGGAACCGTATACAAGGACCGTGTACAATCACACGATGCCCTACTGGAGAGTAGGCTCAGCGGGGACAAGTCCTGTTCGGGATGTGAACAGGCGAATGGTCATCGCGCATCGCCGCTAGCCGCTAGCCGACCTATGACGAACCCTCCCCCCACCCAGAGAGAACGCGCGCCGGTCACCCCGCAGGCCCAGAGACGGCGGGTCGCCCTTCCCGGCGCCCAGCAGAAGCAGCGGCGGAGCGGGCTGCTGCTGGCGGGCCTGGTGCTGGTGCTCGGCGCCGGGTTCGGCTTCTGGTTCATCCTCCAGAGCATCGATCAGCGGGCCGAGTACTTGATCGCGGCTCGAACCATCGAGCGCTGGGAGGTGGTCGGCGCCGGCGACTTCGCCGTGGTCGAGGCGCACGTGGGCGAGGCCTCGGCCCTCACTGTCGACCAGAGCGGCGCGGTGCTCGGCAAATGGGCGTCCGGCCGGATTCCCGCGGGCACGATCATCACCGCGGGCCTGTTCGAGACTCCTCCGTTGTCGGGATCCGACGAGTCGGACCGGGTGTTGATCCAGGTGAGCCTGCCGTCGGGGGATGCGCCCTTCGGCACGCTCGACACCGGCGACACGGTGGCCCTGCTCGGCCGGGAGGCGCCGGGCCCCGAGGGCGAGCTGGGCGCGCTCGCCCTCATCGGAGTGCTCCGGCTCGAGTTCGTGCAGGATGACGACGTCTATTACGTGGTCACTCCCGAGGAGGCCCTCGACATCAAGAGCAGCGTCGACCGCTACACCGCGGCGACGGACCGCACCATGCTGAAACTGGGCTTCGATCTGACCATTGAGGAGTTGGTCGACGCGCTGGAGGGCCACGCCGCTAGCGTTCCCTCGGCCATTTCAGACACTTCGCTTGACACGGGCGCGGGCGCGGAGCCCGTCGAGGACCAATGATGACCATCGTCTCACCGGACGGCAGTCCAACCGCTCACGAGTCCCGACCGATCCCATGCTGACCGTCTACAGCACCCAGGGCTCGCCCGGAGCCTCCACCACCGCCATGCACCTGGCCGCCCACTGGGCCTCATCGGGCCGCGAGGTCCTGCTGATCGAGACTGATCCCGCCGGGGGATCGCTCAGCCACAACCTGGGCATCCAGTTCACGCCCGGATCGGCGTCGTTCGTCGCCTCGGGCCTGACGGTGCAGAGCAACCATCTGATCGACCATGCCCAGGACGTGCTGTTCGAGAGCCTGCACGTGATGCCGGCGCCGGCCAGCCCCACCGGAGCCCGCGGCATCTTCGAGATCTTCGCCGCATTCGCCGGCGACCTGCGGACGATCTCCGAGAACGAGATGGCCGTGATCATCGACGGGGGCCGGATCAGCGCCGACACCGCGGCCTCGGCGCTGACGACCGAGGCGGCCGGGGTGGTCGTGGTGTGCCGCGACAACAGCCAGCTGTCCAGCGTCGGGCACCTCACGGAGGCCCTTGCCTCCGGTCCCGGCGACGGGCCGGTGGGATGCGCGGTGACGGTGGGCAAGTCGCCCATGAGCCCCGAGGAGTGGCAGGAGAGCTGTGGCCTGGGGTTCTGCGGCTCCATCGAGACCGTGTCCGACATGGCCACAGACCTGTCCGCCTACCTGACCAAGGGCAAGCGCAAGTCCAAGAAGTGGCGGGCGAGCCTGGAGCAGGTCGGGGAGAGCCTCTATCAGTACGCGCACCCGCCGATGTCGGACCGGTCCCGCCGCGCCCGGCCCGCCGAGCCGGCCACCATGCCCGGCGCCGATGCGGCCGGAGGCACGGACGGCTCGGCCCGGGCCGCGGCTGCGGGCTCTGGTCCCCCAGCCGGCCATGATCCCGCCGCCCACGCACAGGCCCCGCCGACGGCGCCGCCGGAGGGCTTGTTGGCCCACGGCCGGCCCGCGCCGCCGATGGCCCCCGCAGCCGGCGCGGGCTTCGATCCGTCGCACCACCCCCAGCCCGGCTACCCGCCGTCGCACCACCCGCCGCCCGCACCCGACCCCCAGCCCGGCTACCCGCCGTCGCACCACCCGCCGCCCACGGGCTGGCCCACCGACCCCGGGGCACCGCAGGGCTACGGCGAGCCTCCGCCGCCGGAAGGCCGGCCCGCCTACGGCCAGCCCGCACCGCCGCCCTACCCGCCGGCTCAATTCCCGGCCCATCCCTACGAGCAGCCGCACTACCCGCCGCCCGAGGCCCACGAGCAGCCGCAGTACCCGCCGCCCGGGACATACGAACAACCGCCGGCCCATCAACAGCCGCCCGAGGCCCACGAACAGCCGCCGGCCCATCAACAGCCGCCCGAGGCCTACGAGCAGCCGCAGTACCCGCCGCCCGGGACATACGAGCCGCCGCAGTACCCGGCGCATCCGTACGGGCAGCCGACCACTCAGCCCGAACCCCCGGCCCAGCAGGCCCCGCACGAGCCACCGCCGCAGACCCAGGCGGCGCCGAGGCCCAACATCCAGCCCACCGGCTCGTTCCGGGACTGGGCCGTGAAGCTGCACGGCTCGAACGCCCGGGACATGGCCGCCGACCGGGGAGGCTGAGGGCGCTCAGCCCAGCGGTGCCATGGCGGACGCCAATCCCGGCCTAGAGCTCTTCCAGCAGTCGCACGACCGGCTCCTCCGGAGGTTCCTGGAACTGGAGCGGCAGAACCTGCCGGCCGACGTGATCGACAAGCAGCTCATGGACCTCGCGGAGAGCATCGTCCAGGACTTCAACACGTCGGCTCTGATCGCCGGCAAGCCCCGGCTCACCGACGGCGAGACGCGGGAGTTCCGGTCCCAGGCACGGGGCATCATGGGCGGCGGCGCACTGGTGCCGCTGCTGGAGCGCGAGGACGTGGAGAACATCCACATCCTCGGCCACGACAAGGTGATCCTGTCGCTGGCCAACGGGGACCGCATACCGGGACCGCCCCTCGCCGGGAGCGAGGAAGAGCTGGTGATGATGATCCGCCACCTCGCGGCCACCGCGGGCCACACGTCGCGGCGCTTCGACACGGCCGCGCCGATCCTCGACCTGCGGCTGGCCTCAGGGCACCGGCTGTTCGCGGTGACCGCGGTGGCCGAGCGGACCTCGATCGTGATCCGCCGCCACCGGATGCTGCAGTCCTCGCTGGAGCGGCTGGCGCAGTCCGGCACGGTGACTCCCCCCATGATCGAGGTTCTGCGGGCCGCGGTGCGCCCCCCCAACCCGGCCAACATGCTGGTCGTCGGGGGGACCGGCGCGGGCAAGACCACGCTGCTGCGCTCGCTGCTGTCGGAGGTGCCCCAGTCGGAGCTCATCGTCACCATCGAGGACACCCTCGAGCTGCACCTGCGGTCCTCGGGCCTGCACGAGCGCACGCTGGCGCTGGAGACCCGCACGTCCAACACCGAGGGCCTGGGCGAGATCTCGATGTACGACCTGTGCCGGGCCGCGCTGCGGATGTCGCCGGACCGGGTGATCGTGGGCGAGGTGCGCGGCGGCGAGGTGATGCAGCTCCTCCAGGCGATGGGCATCGGCAACGACGGGTCGCTGGGCACCATCCACGCCGGCAGCACCCGGGCGGCCATCAACAAGATGCTGATCTACGCGCAGCGCTCGCCGGACTCGCCCACGCCGGACTCGGTGCTGCGGGAGATCTCCGAGGTGCTGCACCTGCTGGTGTACATCAAGAAGCTGCCCGACGGGCGCCGGGCCGTCACCTCCATCCGGGAGGTCGTCGGCTACGAGGAGGGCCGGGTGGTCACCTCGGAGGTGTTCGCCCCCGGTCCCGACGGGGTCGGCGTCTACACGACGCCGTTCAAGGCCGACGGCGAGCCGCTGGCCCGTCTGGTGGCGGCCGGGTTCGACCCCTCGATGCTGGGCCGGCCCTACCGGCCGGCGCCGGTGGTCCCGCAGTCCCAGCCCCAGCCGCAGCCACCGCCACAGCCGCGACCCCAGCCACCGCCACAACCACCGCCCCAGCAGCCACAACCCCAGCCGCGGCCACAACCCCAGCCCCAGCAGCCACAGCCTGGCGGCGTGCCCGGCGGACGGCGCCCCGATGGGCCGGTGCAGGCTCCGCCGCGCCCTCCCGCCCAGACGCCCGGCCCGCGACCGGCCGGGCCGGCGCCCGTGCAGCCTCAGCGCCACGCGGCCCCGCCGCCGCCGAGCCCGGCCCGGGCGCGACCCGCCGCGCCGGGCGCCGCGCCGGCCGAACGCGCCAGCTAGTGGCATGCCGTGAGCACAGCTGCGCCGCTCTATAGTCCTGCGCGCCAGGCCGGCGGTCGCGCGACCAGACCCGCGACACACCGCTAGGACGCCATGATCCCGCTGGCTGCCATGGTGCTCGGCGCTCTGGCGGGCGTCGGCCTGTTCACCGCGGTACTGGGCCTGCAGGAGCGGCCCGCGCGCGACAAGCCGTCGCGGCTGCGCGAGTTCCGGTCCAAGGCGGCGGGCGTCGAGCTGTCGTCGTCGGCCAACGACACGCTGGCCATGATCGGCCTGGGGGCGGTGCTGGCGTTCGGGGCGTGGTACGCCACCGGATGGGTGGTGGCCGGGCTGCTCGGCGCGACCGCCGGCGTGATGGGGCCGATGATGTGGCGGGCGCCCCGCAAGCGCCGCGACTTCATCGACGAGATCGAGGCCTACTCGCAGTGGACCGAGCAGATCCGCGACCTGGTGGCAGCCAGCGGCTCGCTGTTCGAGGCGGTGACGCTGTCGGCCGACCAGGCCCCGCCGCGGCTGCGCCCCAAGGTCGTGCAGATGGCGTCGATCGCCCGGACCCTGGGGCTGCCGGCCGCGCTGGACTGGTTCGCGGCCGAGATGGACTCGCCCTTCGCCGACCGCCTGGTGCTGGGCATGAAGATCGCCTGGGACTCCGGGGCCCGGGTGAGCGAGGCGTTCGAGAGCACCGCCCGGGCGACGCGGTCCGAGGTGGAGATGCGGCGCCGCAACGAGGTGGCCAACGCCCGGGCGTGGACCCAGGTGATCTCGATCGTGGGGGTCACGGTCGGCTCGGTGGTGGTCATGTTCGTGTTCAACAAGGGCTTCTTCGACCCCTTCGGCTCCCTGATCGGCCAGGTGGTCCTGCTGGCGGTGGGGGTGCTGATCTTCGGCAACGTCTACTGGGTGCTGAGGCTGTCGGAGTCGGGGGCGCCGGTGCGCCTGCTGACATCGGAGGGCGACAAGCCGGCCGAGGGCGTCGCGGCCGCGCTGTCGGGAGAGGGCGCCGACCCCCCCCCCCCCCGGCGGCGGGCCAGGTAGGCCCCGAAGACATGGCCAGGACAGCGGGACGGGAACTCTGACGCCATGGTGATCCTGCTGGGCGCCATCGCCGGGCTCGGGCTGCTGCTGGTGGTGATCGGGCTCGCACCCCGGCCGGCGCAGGCGCCGCTGCCGGCCGGCCCCGATCCCGGCCGCGCCGCCGGGGAGGACTCCGGGGAGGCCGGTGCGGTGAAGGACGCCACCCGCCGAGCGGCCCGCCGGATCGAGAAGGACCTGGCGTCCAAGTCGGCCCTCATGCAGGATGCCCGCATGGTGGGCCGCAGCCTGGAGGCCCACGCCATCCACAAGATGGCCGGGCTGGTGCTCGGCGCCGCGGTGGTGGCCGCGGTCGGGCTGTTCGCCAACACCCTCTTCGGGCTGGCGCTGCCCCTGCCCATCATTGTGGCCGCGGCGATGGCCGGGGGCCTGGGCGGATGGCTCCTGCCCGACTCGATCCTCAAGACCGAGGCCGACAAGGAGCGGGTGCTGTTCCAGCAGGTGGCGGAGTCGTGGCTGGAGTTGGTGGCGCAGTTGGTGACCGCGGGGGCAGACACGTTCGGCGCGCTGGCGACCGCAGCCTCATACAGCGAGCAGCCCGGGTTCGTGGTGATCCGCGACACGCTGCGGACCTCGGCCGCCAGCGGCGAGGCGCCGTGGACGGGCCTGCGGAAGTTGAGCGACGAGCGCCGGCTGCGGTTCCTGGACCCGTTCTGCTCCGCCCTGGAGCTGGCCGGCACGACCGGCGCCGGGTCCCGCCAGGCGATCCTGGCCCAGGTGGAGGCGGCCCGCACCAAGGCCATGCTGGAGGCCGACGCGGCCGCGGCGTCCGCGGGCGAGAAGATGGGGGCGCCCCTGGCACTGATCGGCGCCGCCTTCATGATCCTGATGGGCTACCCGCCCCTGGCCGGGATCCTCGACACCTCCACTCTCTCCGGCCTGTAATCGGCTATCCTTGGTTGACACAACATTGGCTGTCAGTTAGCCTTCTGACAAGAGCTTCGCTGCCGGGCATCGACGACACGCCGATCGTCATCGCTGACGATCTTCACGAGCCGTCGCCGACCCTCGGAGGAGTTCTCTGTGACCACCCCGGCCCATCCCCGCCCGACCATGACCAGCCCGCCCGACACCCCCCAGCCGCCCACGCCCGATGAGGCCGCGCCCGATGAGGGGCCGCCGGCCCAGGACGCCGCCAAGGCCACGACGCCCGACCCAGGCATTGCCCCGCCATCGGACCTTCGCCTCGCCGCACGTCCCGCCGCTGCGGACCCCGTGCCCGCTGCCGGCCCCTCGTCTGCCGCGGCCGCATCGCCCGCGAGGTCCTGGACGGCCAATGCGCTGGTGGCCGCGCTCACCGCGGCAGTCACCATCCTGGGCGCAGCAATCGTGGCGCTGCTGATGCACGAGTTCAACTCCATCGACGCCCGGTTCGCGGATGTGGACGACAGGTTCGACACGCTGGAGGCGGACATAGACGACAGATTCGAGGAAGTGGACGCCAGGTTCGACTCGCTGGAGGCCGGCCAAGCCGAGATCGTCCGCACACTGGCGGTGCTGGTCTCCGAGTTGAACGCCCGCGCCGCGGTGGACGCCGCGCTCTCGGGCCGGCTCCTGGACCCCGACCCCGCCGATCCCCGCAGCGCCCAACCGTAAGAGCCGACCGCATCACACGGCTGATGCGGGACACTGCCTCCAGGATGGCGATCCCCGCAGCGCCCAGCCGTAAGAGCCGACCGCATCCCTTGTGCCAGCTG
>Ga0209020_1002198_pt1 | contig 16444 bp, 14 predicted proteins | sample PinacodermBB_FD_187298 | JGI IMG/M metagenome (GOLD analysis project Ga0209020, IMG submission 187298) | Host-associated microbial community of the marine sponge Aplysina aerophoba from Gulf of Piran - sponge pinacoderm, lysed by bead... | ecosystem: Host-associated > Porifera > Sponge >...
CGAGCTCCTGCTCGGCCTCCACCATGTCGAACGGCGGGCGGTTCAGTTCGGCGGTGGTGGCCACGAGGAACACCACGAAGGGCACGATGCCGGTGACCCAGAGGTTCCAGTCGTAGCCGCTCTGGCCGGCCACGATGTCGTGGGTGGACAGGCTGCCGGACTGCAGCAGCACAGCGGCGAGGGACAGACCCAGGGCGGCCTCGTAGGAGACCATCTGCGCCGAGGCCCGCACCGACCCCAGCAGGGGGTACTTCGAGCCCGAGGACCAGCCCGCCAGCATCACCCCGTACACCGCCATGGAGGACAGTGCGAGCACCAGCAGGATCCCGATGTGCGGGTCGGCCACCTGCAGGTAGGTGGTGTTCCCCCACCAGCTGACCGTGCCGTCGCCGGTGGTGAAGTTGCCGCCCACCGGCACCACCGTGAACACCAGGAAGGCCGGCACCAGCGAGAGATAGGGCGCCAGCTTGTAGACGAAGCGGTCCGAGCGGGCCGGGACGAGGTCCTCTTTGAAGAAGAGCTTGATCCCGTCGGCGAGGGTCTGCAGGATGCCCCACGGCCCGGCGAGTGCCGGCCCGATGCGGTTCTGCATGTCACTGATGAGCTTGCGCTCGAACCAGATCATCAGCATCACCGCCACCATCAGCATGGCGAAGGCGGCGACCACCTTGACGATGAGGATCAGCGCCTCGTCGAGACCGAAACCGCCGATGAAGGCCGGATCCAGGGCGAGGACGTTCATGAGACCGGCGGCTCCACCCTGATCTCGCAGACCGCAGCGTCGGCGTCGATGAGCTCACCGGGGTCGGCACCGCCGGAGTTCACGGTGAGCGCGGCCACCGCGACCGGCACCCGATCATCGGGTGAGACCGTCACCGCAATGGCGCCGGTCGGTGAGCTGACCCGCAACAGGTCCTCGGGACCGCAGCCGAGCTGTTCGACGTCCCGCGGGTTCAACCGGAGCCCGCCCGGGCGGGCGAAGGCGGCCAGCGACGCACAGTTGGATGTGATCGTGCCCTCGTCGTAGGCCCTGCGGTCGGCGACCAGCCGGTAGGAGTAGCGGTCGAAAGCCACCGTCTGCGCGGCGGGCATCCGCACGTCGTCGAGTCCTAAACGGGGTGGGGATGCGGCAGCGGGCACCTCGGCGCCGTTGCCGGCGACAGGGAGCAGCACGCCGTCCAGCTGCGCCCGCACGTCGTCCCAGGTCGCCCCGGCGTGCAGCGGCGAGAACCGGGCCAGTTCGGCCCAGGCCGCCTCCGGCGAGGCGATCTGCAGGTCCGACCCGAGTCGCAGCGCCAACTCGGCGGCGATCTCCCAGTCCCGCCGGCACTGTGGCGGCGGGGTCACCTGGCGGGTCTCGGCGGTGGCGCGTCCTTCGATGTTCACGTGCGTGCCCGACCGCTCGCCGAACATCACCGCCGGCAGGACAACGTCGGCGCGGCTCACTGAGGCGGTGCCGAACGTGTCCACCGCAATGATCGTTCCGACCCTCTCCAGCGCCTGCCTCGCAAGTTCGCGGTCGGGGAAGTCCGCCAGGGGGTCCGCGCCGAGGAGGAAGAGCACGTCGATGCGCCCCGCGGCGGCGGCGACGAGGATGCCGGTCGCATCGGCGCCGCGCTCGGCGGGCACCGCCCCCCACGCCTCGCCGTACCAGGCGCCGGCGCCCTCCAACGATGTGCGCCCCGGCAGCAGCCCCGGCGCCAGGCCCGCGTCGATAGCGCCGGCCGCGGCGCCGCGGCGCAGCAACGGCAGGAAGCGGGCGTGCGGGAAGGCGCGGGCCAGGCGCAGGGCCGCGGCGGCCGTCGGGGCCGCCGACTCCGCCACCGAGCTGCGGCCCACCAGGACGGTCAGAGGATTGTCGGCGAACAACGACGCGGCGGCGCGCAGTTCGGCAGTGGCGATCCCGGCGATGGCAGCGCCCTGGGGCGGATCCAGGATCGCCTCGGCGATCATGTCGGCATCGCCCGGGCGCACGCGCAGGGAGTGCCGTGCCAGCGGCGTGAGGCTGCCGGCAAGCGGGGACATCTCCACGAGCGTCGCCGCGCCGGATCCGGCGGCGCCCCGCAGGCGCAGGAAGAGGCTTCCGAACTCCTCTCGGAGGTCTCCTGCCAAGCTCAGCACCACGCTGCCGGGCGCGCAGGCCTCGGCGATGGTGGCACGCGGCAGGGCGCAGACCAGTTCGGCCGGCAGCCCGTCGCCGAGTTGGGCGTCGAGGTTGTCGGTGCCGATGACGCCCTTGGCCAGCTTCGCCCAGGCGTACTGGTCCTCGCTGCACAGCCTGGCGCCGCCGAGCACCGCCACCGAGGCCGGCCCGTTGCGGCCAAGCGCCTCGGCGGTGGCCTCCGCGGTGGCGGCGAGGGCGGCCGACCACGAGGCACCGACGAGTTCGGAGTCCTTGCGCACCAGCGGCTCCTGCAGGCGCCCCGGGCTGTGGACGGCCTCGAAGCTGAACCGGTCCCGGTCGGCCAGCCAGCCGTGGTTCACCGCCTCGGAGTCGACCCCCTGGATGCGCAGCAGCCGGTTGCGCGAGGCGTGGACCGAGATCCGGTCGCCGGTGGGGTTGGGGTATGTGGAGACCATCTCGGTGAGATCCCAGGGCCGCGCCCGGAAGCGGTAGGGGCGGGCGGTGAGCGCACCCACCGGGCAGATCTGCACCGTGTTGCCGCTGAAGTACGAGTCGAACGGGTGATCGGGGAAGGTGTTCACCTCGGTGTGGTAACCACGGCCCTGGAAGCCGATGAGGGGCTCGCCGGCCACCTCGTCGGCGAAACGCGTGCAGCGGTCGCAGAGGATGCAGCGCTCCCGGTCGAGGTAGACGAGGTCGCTGATCGGCAGCGGCTTGTCGAAGTGGCGCTTGGACTCCACGAAGCGGCTCTCGCCGGGCCCGTAGGCCATGGTCTGGTCCTGCAGCGGGCACTCGCCGCCCTTGTCGCAGACGGGGCAGTCCAGAGGGTGGTTCACGAGCAGGAACTCCAGCACGCCGTCCTGCGCCTTGCGGGCGGTGTCGCTGGCGGTCTCCACCACCATGCCCTCGCGAACCTCCAGCATGCATGACGGCGCCAGAGCGGGGCCGCGTCCCGTGTCCACGTCCACGAGGCACATGCGGCACATGCCCACCGGCCGCATACGCGGGTGGTAGCAGAACCGGGGGATGTAGGTGCCGGCCTGCTCGCAGGCGTCGATCAGCAGTTGCCCGGGCGCGGCGTCGATCTCGACACCATCGACGGTGATGCGCACCGGTGTCTCACTCATGGCGTCACCGGCGCCGCGGCCACCGGGATGCGGCGTGGCAGGTAGGCCTCGAACTCGCCGCGGAAGTCGCGCAGCGCCGAGACGATGGGCGAAGCGGCCGACGGGCCCAGCGGGCAGATGGTGGTCATGCGGGGCGGCCAGCTGAGGCCGGGGCTGATGTTGTCGCAGACGTCGGTGAGCAGGTCCAGGTCGCCCGGACGCCCCCGGCCCGCCAGGAGGCGCTCGAGGATGACCTCCAGCCAGCTGGTGCCCTCCCGGCAGGGTGTGCACTTGCCACAGGACTCGCGGGCGAAGAACCGCACCAGGTTGTGGGTGGCCCGCGGGATGTCGGTGGTGGAATCCATCACCACGATGGCGCCGGAGCCGAGCATCGACCCCGCCGCGTCCACGGCCGCCTTGTCCAGCGGCAGGTCCAGGTGCTCCGCTGTGAACCAGGGAGCCGAAGCCCCGCCGGGGATGAAGGCCTTCAGGTCACCGCCGTCGCGGATGCCGCCCCCGTAGCGCTCGTCGCAGATGATCTCCCGGAACGTCGTGGTGCCGAACGGCACCTCGAAGGTGCCGGGGGTGCGGACGTGGCCCGACACGGCGAAGACCCGCGTGCCGGCCGACTGCTCGGCCCCCCGGCCCACGAACGCCGCCGCCCCGTGGGTCACGATCCACGGCAGGTTCGACAGCGTCTCCACGTTGTTGACGATGGTCGGGCGCCCGTAGAGCCCCACGGCGGCAGGGAAGAACGGCGGCTTCAGCCGGGGCATCCCGCGGTTGCCCTCGAGGCTCTCGATCAGCGCCGTCTCCTCGCCCACGATGTAGGCGCCGGCACCGGAGTGCAGCACGATGTCGGTGCCGAAGTCGCTGCCGCAGATGCCCGAGCCCACGTAGCCGGCGGCGTAGGCCTCGTTGAGTGCGGCGGCGATGCGCTCGGCGGCCAGCGCCATCTCGCCGCGCACATACAGGAAGCACTGCGAGAGCCCCAGCGCGTAGCAGGCGATGAGGCAACCCTCGATGAGCTGGTGCGGGTCGCTCTCCATCAGGAGGCGGTCCTTGTAGGTGCCGGGCTCGCTCTCGTCGCCGTTGACGACGAGGTAGCGCGGCCACACCTTGGGCGGGCAGAAGCCCCACTTCACCCCTGCCGGGAAGCCGGCGCCGCCGCGCCCCAGCAGGCTGGCGGACCGGACCTCGGCGTGCACCGCGGCCGGCGGGGCGGCCAGCGCCCGGCGCAGCCCCTCGTAACCGCCCGTGCGGAGGTACCCCTCCAGCGTGTGCCCGTCGTGGAGATCGCGCCGGGCGGTCACGATCATCTCCCCGGGGGGTGCCGGTTCGGGCTCGGGCAGGGTGCCGGCGGCGGCATCGCCCTCACCGTTGGCCCGGTGGCGTTCCCACCAGGCCGGCGGGCCGGGCGTCGACGGCACCGAGACCCCGGCGGCGCGCGCCGGGGGGATCCGCTGGCGGACCGTGGCCACGGTGCCGTGGGACGGCACCTCGGGGTGGGCGCCGTTGCGCAGACCGGTGACGAGGCGGTCGAAGTCCTCCGTCGCCACACCGCCCACGTAGCGGTAGTTCACCTGCAGGCAGGGGGCCTCGGTGCAAGCCGCCACGCACTCCACCGCCTCCAGGGTGATCTTGCCGTCGTCGGTGGTGCCTCCCACCGGTACGCCCAGCGACTCCGCTGCATGCTCGATCAACTCGTCGGATCCCAGCAGGTGGCAGCTGATGCCCCGGCAGATGTTGACGCGGTAGGTGCCCCCGGGCGAGCGCTTGAACATCTCGTAGAAGGAGCAGGTGCTGAGGACCTCCGAGGGCGTCGTGTCCAGCAGCTCGGCGATGTGCTCCATCGCCTCGTCGCTCACGTAGCCGACCTGGGCCTGGGCCACGTGCAGCAGCGGGATCAGCGCCGAGCGCGCCACCGGGTAGCGCCCGATGATCTCGGCGGCCAGCTTGACGTTCTCGTCGCTGAGACGAGCCATCAGCGGTCCACCTCGCCCATGATGGGGTCGACGGAGGAGATGATGGCGACCGCGTCGGCGACCAGGCGGCCCTCCAGCAGGTACGGGAGGGACTGCAGGTTGATGAAGCTGGGCCCCCTGATGTGCATGCGCAGCGGCTTGGGGCCGCCGTCACTGACCATGTAGCAGCCCAGCTCGCCGCGGGGCGACTCGACTGCCGCGTACACCTCGCCGGCGGGCACCTTGAAGCCCTCGGTGAAGATCTTGAAGTGATGGATGAGCGCCTCCATGGACTCGTCGATGCGTCCCCGCGGCGGCGGCGTGACCTTCTTGTCCTGGACGCGGTAGTCGCCGGTGGGCATCTGATCGAGGATCTGGCGGACCAGGCGGATGGACTCGCGGATCTCGTTGAGGCGGATGGCGTAGCGGTCGAATGAGTCGCCGTAGGTACCGCAGATGATGTCGAACTCCAGTTGCTCGTAGGCCAGGTACGGCATGTGGCGGCGAAGGTCCCACGAGTAGCCGGTGCTGCGCAGGATCGGTCCCGTCACCCCCAGCGCCAGGCATTCGGCGGCGCTGATCACCCCGACCCCCTGCAGGCGCTCCCGCCAGATCGGCTGACCGGTCAGCAGCGTGTCGTACTCGTCGAGGCGGTCGCCGATGGGATCCAGCAACCGCAGGGTCTCGTCGCGCCAGCCGTCGGGCAGGTCGGCCGCCACACCGCCGGGGCGGATGTAGTTGTGGTTCATGCGGAGGCCGGTGATCTGCTCCAGAAGGCGCAGCACCTCCTCGCGCTCGCGCCAGCCGTAGAGCATCATCGACACGGCGCCGAGGTCCATACCGTTGGTGGCCTGGAAGAGTAGGTGCGAGCTGATGCGGTTCAACTCGCACATCAGCATGCGGATCCAGACCGCACGGGGCGGGAGTTCGAGGCCGAGCAGCGTCTCGGTGGCGGTGGCGAAGGCCAACTCGCTGAACAGCGGCGAGGCGTAGTCCATCCGCGTGACGTTGGTTGGCCCCTGCAGGTACGTGAGTGTCTCGCCGGTCTTCTCCATGCCGGTGTGCAGGTAACCGATGATCGGCTTGCAGCGCGTCACCGTCTCGCCGTCGAGCTCCAGCAGCAGCCGCAGCACCCCGTGGGTGGAAGGGTGCTGGGGACCCATGTTGATGATCATCCGCTCGGGCGACGAGGGCACCGCCGTTTGGGCCGCCGACTCGCTGAGCCGCAGCACGGGACCACCGCCGCGGGCGTAAACCCGGCCCTGCACCGGGGGGACTTCGACGCTCACCGCGTGTCCCCGGCCGCCTTGAACCGCACGGGCACCACCCCGACGGCGTAGTCCTTGCGCAGGGGGTGGCCCTGCCAGTCCTCGGGCATCAGGATGCGGGTCATGTCCGGGTGGCCGTCGAAGGTGATGCCGAACATGTCGAATGCTTCCCGTTCGGGGCTCTCGGTGCCGGGGAAGAGGTCGAACAGCGTGGGCAGCCGCGGGTCATCCGCCGGCACCTGCACCCGCAGGCGCACCCGCTCGCGCCGCTCGTGGGAGATGAGCGTGACGACCACCTCGAACCGTTCCGGGGCGACGTCGGCGGGGAGGTCCGCCCTTCGGGCCGCACCCAGGTAATCCACGCCGCACACGTCGAGGCACTGGAGGTAACCGGCGTCGCGCAGCGCCTCGGCAACCTCGGCGAGTTGCGCCGGCCGGAGGTGCAGCACGGGCGCGCCACCGGGGTCGGCGCTGAAGGGAACGCCGAGGTCGGCTGCTCCCGGCGGCGAGGACGAGGCCACCCTCAGCCCCGGCCGAAGCGGCCGCGCTTGGGGCTGACAACCATCCTGGTGGCCGTCTGGCCGTCGCGCTGCTCGACGACGATGCCTGCACCTGCGTCTGCGGCCGCCTCGCGGCGGCGCGTCAGTTCGCCGCTGGTGATCAGGCCGTGCAGCGTCAGGATGGCGTGCAGCAGGGTCTCGGGTCCCGGCGGGCAACCGGGTGCGTACACGTCCACCGGTACCACCTGGTCGACGCCCTGCACGATGGCGTAGTTGTTGAACATCCCGCCGGAGGAGGCGCAGACGCCCATCGAGATGACCCACTTGGGCGCCATCATCTGGTCGTAGATCTGCCGCAGCACCGGCGCCATCTTCTGGGACACCCGTCCGGCCACGATCATGAGGTCGGCCTGCCGGGGCGACGCCCTGAACACCTCCATGCCGTAGCGGGCGATGTCGTAGTGGGGACCGCCCGTGGCCATCATCTCGATGGCGCAGCACGCGAGGCCGAACGTCGCCGGCCAGCAACTGCGTGCCCGCGACCACTTCACGACCTCCTCGAGGCGGCTCGTAGCGAAGTTGTGGGGAAACTCGGTCAACCCGCCGTACGCGTCACCCAGCGGCGCAGCATCCGGCGCCCCGGCGGCCCGTCGCACAGCGCTGCTCTGGGGAAGCTCGGTCAACCCGCCGTACGCGGCACCCAGCGGCGCAGCATCCGGCGCCCCGGCGGACTCCGGCGGCAGCGGGGCGCTCATGACTCCGGACCCGAGGGCGGAACGGCCGCCACAGCGGTGGGCAATCCCGGTCGGGAATCCTCCGGCGGGACGCGGCGGATGGTACCGGCGGTGGTGCGGGCCGCATCGACGGTGGGATCGGCGCGATGGCCCCGCAGTGGACCCCAGTCCAGCGCCCCCTTGCTGATGAGGTACACGAACGACTCGAAGACGGCGAAGGAGAAGATGCCGATCGCCACGAGCCCGAAGAGTCCGAGGGCGCCGTGGGTCACCGCCCACGGATACAGGAACACGATCTCCACGTCGAAGACGATGAAGATCATCGCCACCAGGAAGAAGCGCACCGGGAACCGCTCGGGGATCTCGGACTGCGAGACGATGCCGCACTCATAGGGTGCGTTCTTGGCCCTCGTCGGCCGCCGCGGCGCCATCAGGCGCGACGCCACGAAGCTCAAGGCGCAGAACACCACCGCCAGCACGCCGAGGGCGAGGACCGGGAGGTACTGGCCCACTCCGTTCTCCCCCTGTCTACGCCGTAGCGCTCTCGAAGGCCTCCTGCTCCCGGCGGAATCGCTGGTCGCGCCAGTGCAGGCTGAGCACCAGGGTCAGGAAGATGAGGCCCGAACCGATCGCCACCAACGCCGGCACGAGCCGGAGGTCGCCCAGGTTGCGGACCATGACGATCGAGAACGTCTCACCGTTGCGATCCGGCTCCGGCAGGGGAGGGGCCTCCCCGAGGACCTGGACCTTCGGCACCGCGGGGCGGGCCTGCACGACGGCGTAGTGCGGCGGATGGGTGATGCGCGCCGAGTTGGTGATCTTGTTGCCGACCCGCGACCACAGTCCACCGCTGGGAGCCGGCTTGCCGCCCGTCTCGTAGACGTCCTCGAAGACGAACAGCGGGCTCACCGAGGGCTCCTCGCTGCCGTCGGGCAGCGTGACGGTGGTCGGAACGAAAGCGAAGGTGTCGCGCGCGACGAGGAAGGCCTCGGCGCTGGCGGTCGCCTCGCCGGACTCAGCGGTCGACAGCAACTTCCAATCCCCCACGTCGATATAGCCGAGCGTCTCGGCCCAGTCGATGACCTGCGGCGCCGCGGCCGCCAACGCGCTCAGCGACAGGTGATCGATGCGGTTGGCCTCCGCCGCCACCTGCTCATCGAAGCGGGCCTCCAGAGCCGCCTCGTCCAGGTAGCGGGGATCCTCGGGGGACAGCAGGCTGTTGCGCTCGACCAATCGGGCGCGGATGGTGTCGCTGTCCACGGTGGCGACGGCGGCCCGCACCTCGTCGCGGTCGGGACCCGAATAGTGCAGAGCCAGCGCGATGGCCCGGGGGAGACAGCCGTACCTCGGCGCTGAGAAGGTCCAACCGGTCTCGGCGACGGGGAAGATCTGCCCGGTCTCGCAGTTGGGATCGGGCAACTCGCCCACCGTGGCCACGAAGGCGTCCTCGATTCCGGTCAGCTCGGCGCCCGCGGGATCCGAGAACGTTCCCTCGTACTCCCACCTGGGCGCGTCGCCGGCGTAGCCGATGCCCTGCAACCACCAGATGATCGCCATGATGGTGAACCAGCCGAACAGCCCCGCCAGCGCCAGCAGCGAGCCGAGACGCACGCCGGTGTTCAGCACCAGCAGCAACCACACGGTCCCCACCAGCAGGGTCGCGGCCAGGGCCACCGTCAGGAGGCCGCGGAGCTCCGGGTCCCAGCTGATCCCGCCGAGGGTTACGAGCGCGTGCATTCCCATGGCCCGCCCGCTACAGCTGCCGCTCGTACGCCACGATGGCGGCGATCTGCTCCGGCGTCAGCATGCCCTCGGGGCCGTGTGTGAGACAGAACTCGATGCGGCTGATGTACTCCAGATCGCCGGCGTCACGGTCGGCCACGCAGGTGCCGAACGACGGCATCTGCCCGCCGCCGTCGCCTTGGCCGAAGTTGCCGTACTTGATGCCGTTCTGGCTGCCTGTCTTGACGAATTCCTCGTGTTCGGCGGCCGTGTCGAACTGGCGGGTGGTGGCGCCGTTGCTGAGCGGCGGGCCGAATGCCCCGCCGCCGGCGATCTCGGCGGGCACCAGCGGGTTCTGCGCAGCCACCTCGGCGGCGTCGTAGGACCATCCGGGCGTGTGGCAGCGGGCGCAGCCATAAACCCCGCCGTCGGCGGCGTTGTTGAACAGCAACTCGCCCATCCCGACCGGGTCGTCGGCGGCATCGGCCAGGATCTGCTGTGCGGCCGCACCGATGTCGGTGGCCGTGGCGGCCTCGCCGAGTTGCTCTCTGGCCATCTCCCGGGCCGTGCTGGCGATGCCGTCCTGGGACCGCTGGCGGACCTCGGGGACCTCGATCTGCTCGTGCTCCAGGTAGACGATGACGTCGTCGATCTGCTGGGTGGTGAACGGGCCGCCGCCGGCGATGCCCCACGCCGGCATGGGCGTGTTGGGGCGCCCGTACTCCATCACGTAGCGCACCTCCTCGGTGGAGTAGCGGTAGAGGACGGCACCCAGCGAGGGCACCTTCCACTGCACCTGCGCCAGGAACAGGCCGTTGTTGTCCACGAGGGTGTGGTCGCGCAGACCGCCGGGCCCGTCCACCGAGCCGTGGCAGGTGGCGCAGCGCTCCTCGTAGAGGTGCTCGCCGCGGTGCATCGCGGCCTCGTCGCTGACCACGATGAGGCCGTCGTGGCGACCCGGTTCGCCCAGCCAGTACAGCGGCAGCGCGATGGCGATGATCACGATGCACACCAGCCCGGCCATGAGACCCTGGTCCAGCCGGCGGCCCTCCATCTCCGCGTCGTCGGGAAGTGGCTTGCGGTTGGGGGCCAGCTCGATCTCCGCACCCGTCTCGGCGCGGCCGGAGAACCAGTTGAAGATCCAGTAGAGCAGGAAGCCGCCGATGGCCAGCACCCCGATGACCACGCCAATGGTCCGCTGGGTGGACGCCGCGAAGACACCGAAATCGCCGAGCACCGGTGGCATTACTCAGTGGCCTCGCCGATGCAGTGCGGACCCTGCGCCTCCTGGTTGGTCGTGTTGGTACCGATGGGCGGGCCCTGAACGATCTTGCCGGTGTCCACGAGGAACTCGCCGCGGTCGTTGACCGAGGTGGCGAATTGATCCATACCACGCGGCGCCGGTCCGCCGCGCTTCTCGCCCACCTGGTTGTACTTGGAGCCGTGGCAGGGGCACTCGAACCACTGCGAGCTGACGCACTCCGGCACGGTGCAACCCAGGTGTGGACACTTCCAGTACAGAGCCACAAGCCCCGCCTCCATGCCGCCCAGGACCGCGGGCGAGTACGTCTCGCGGGCCCTCGCCAGAGCCCCGGGGGGATACTCCGTGACCCACATGCGCCCCTCGGGCAGCTTCAGGAAGCCATTCTCGTCGCGCACCTGGGTCTTGAGGCTGTCCACGGTGCCGGCGTTGATGACCGCACCGAAGCCGGTCACGAACGGCGGCCAGAGGAAGCCCAGCACGGCAGCGCCGAATCCCGTGATGCTCAGGCCCATGAAGCCCACGATCGAGCGGTTCAGGAACTGCCGCCGGGTGGACCCGACCTCCTCCGGATCGGGAGGCGTCCAGGGAGCATCGTCGTGGGTGGGGACCGCCGGCAGGTCGTCGGGAGCGCGGCGCGCCAGCACCGCGGCGCGTTCGATCTCGCGTCCTGTCGGCGCGGCGTCGGTGGCCGCCTCGGCGCGGCGCGCCAGCCGGTCACGGAGCCGGGTGCGTCGCGAGAGCCGGCCCACCGCCGAGCGCACCTCGCGCCGGCGGTAGGCGGCGATGAGGATGATGAGGCCTGCCGCGGCCAGGATCGGGATGACGATGGCGAGGACGATCACAACAGGAGCCTCAGAAGTCGAAGAACAGCCCGTCGTTCCACGGGAAGATGAAGTTGAACCCGGGACCGCGGAAGAACGAACCGATCATGACCAGCACCGCCCAGAACATGAGGTGCACGGTCATCAGCGAGACCGCGAACTTGCGCTTCTCCGGGGCGTTTTCCTTGTTGCGGTCGATGTAGGGAGCCAGGATCAGCAGGAACAGGGCAATGCCGGGGATCGTCACGCCGGCCACCATGGGGTGGAACATCGTCAGCAGTTCCTGAAGGCCCAGGAAGTACCAGGGCGCCTTGGACGGGTTGGGCGTCTCGTTGACGTTCGCCAGCTCGAGCAGGGGGGCGTTCACGAAGACCGAGAAGATGAGCAGGAACGCGGTGCACAGCAGCGACGCCACGAACTCCCCCAGCAGGAGGTGCGGCCAGACATGCACCCGGTCCTGCGGCATGGCCTTGACGTCCTGGATGGAGCCCGACTTGACGACGGTGAGGAGTCGCTGGGTGTGCCCGCCGGGGCCGGTGGGCAGACTCGGCGGAGCGGGGGCGACCGGCCCGCCGGGTGCCGCAGGGGCCATGGCGGCCTGCTCGGAGGCCGAGCGCGAGCGGTCCAGCAGATGCGCGGGGATCTTCTCGCCCTCACCGGCGGCCGGCTCGCCCGAAGCGGCCTCCGCCGGCGGAGCCGCCGAGGCGGCTTCGGAGCCCTCGGCGGGCGCGTCGGAGCCCTCCAGACGCTCACGCGCCTCCTTGGCGCGCTTCAGCAGGTGCTCGGGGATCTCAGTCATGGCTCGTCGATCGCTCGCACTGGCCTACAGCGGTCCGGAGATCCCGCCGTCCTTGCGGACCCGCCAGAAGTGGACCGCAAGGAAAATGATCAAGACGAAAGGTAACATCAGAACATGTAGGACATACCAACGCAGCAGCGTGTCCGTGCCGATCTCCACGCCGCTCAACAGCACGAACCGCACCTGGTCACCGAACACCGGGGTGAAGCCCATCATGTTGGTGCCGACGGTGACCGCCCACAGCGCCAGCTGGTCCCAGGGCAGCAGGTAGCCGGTGAACGACAGCAGCAGCGTGAGCGTCAGCAGGATCACACCGATCACCCAGTTGAACTCCCGCGGCGGCTTGTAGGCGCCGTGGTAGAAGACCCGGGCCATGTGCAGGAACACCGTCAGCACCATCAGGTGGGCACCCCAGCGGTGGATGTTCCGCACCAACAGCCCGAAGGCCACCTCGGTCTGCAGGATGTAGATGTCGTCCCAGGCCTGCGCGGCGGTGGGGCGGTAGAAGAACATCAGGAAGATGCCCGTGACAGTCAGCAGGATGAACAGGAAGAAGCTGAGCCCGCCGAGGCACAGCGTGTAACTCACCCGCACACCGTGGCGCTTCACCTTCACCGGGTGCAGGTGGTACAGGACGCTGTTCATGATGACGTAGGAGCGGTTCCGCGGGCTGTCGGTGTACCCCTTGCGGAAGATCGACCCGGGCCGGAAGATCGACGTCCAGGCCTGCGACCCCTGCATCTGGCTCATGAGGTCGGACGCCTTGCCGCCGAGCTGACCGCTCACGCGGCGCAGGTCGTCTGCTGTGGGGAGCCTGGGAGCCAACTCTGTCCGCCTCTCTCGTCGCCGATCGCCGTTGTGAACCTACGCCAGCCGCATGCCGTAGCCGTAGCCGTAGCTGACCACGCGCTGGTGAGGATCGCCGTCGGGAGGCGCTTCGCCAACCTTGCCCATGATGATGACACCGGTGGGGCAGCGGTCCACGCACAGGGCGCAGCGCGTGCAGACGTCGTCGTCGATGGTGAATATCACGTGGTCGGTGGGGTCCGAGCCGGGTCGCTCGGTGCCGATCGCCATGTCGATGGCGTCGGGGGTGACCATGTGGATGCACTTCCAGGGGCAGATGTCGACGCAGCCCTCGCACATGATGCACTCGGACTGGTCGATGTGGATGAACTGCTTGGGCTTGACGGCAGCCGAGAGCCAATCGGAGTCGACCTCGGCCAAGACGTAGTCGTCGCGGAACTCCGGCATCGGAGGATTGGCGTCGTTGGAAGCCATCAGGCCTCGACTCCTTCCCGTACCAGGGGTCGGCCGTAGCGGGACGCCGGCTCGGGCACCTGCACCGGCGGGCGGTCCCGGTTCTGCCACATCGCATGAATGGCGAGTTGACCGCCGAGGAACAATCCGTAGATGACCGTGGCGACGACGTCCCGGGCGACCCGGTATGTCAGGTCGAACGGCAGCGCCCACGGCAGCAGGTTCTGGCCCGGCGCCCACCAGCCCGGCAGCGCGGGGCCCACCAGCATGCGGTCGGCGCGCCAGTTGAGTTCGCTGTCGGCGAACACCAGCCACCAGTGCGGCACCACGCCGTAGATCCAGAACATCAGGAAGAAGGACAACGTGGCGCCCAGCATGGCGCCGCCCCAGGTCACTGGTTCACCGACGGGCCGGCGGCGCGCGTACTTGAGCACCGCGGCGATCCCGAGGCACGCCACGACCCACGAGGCAGTGAAGGCCACATTGAAGTACGGCGGATCCGCGTCGCCGGTGATGCCGAGCCAGAGCGCGAGCACACCGAACAGCAGCACCGAACTGCCAATCATGGCGCGGTTGAACCTCTTCACCGCTAAATCGATCGCCCGGATTTCGGCCACGCTGCTCCCTCTGGTTGGCCAAGCGATGTTAGCCACACAGGCCGCCCGAACACACACACGAAACAAGTGCGCTCGTGAAAGTGCTCACAAGGAGTCTAGCCTGCTGTCGGCATCCCAACGGTGGCCGCTCGGGCGGCCGCACCGGCCCCCATATGGCCGACGCTAGGATCACGCCGGCGGCCGCCGGCGCACACGGAGGACCATGACGGAAGTACCCGAGTATCTGCTCGAGCGATCGCGTGAGCGACGCTTGGAGTTGACCGGTGAGGCCGGATCCACCGCAGGCTCTCCCACCGAAGGCGCGGCCCCCGCCACTGCGGCCGCGCCCGCTGCCGGAGCGTCCGCGGCGCCCGCTACGACGCAGTCGCCCCTGCCGGCGGTGCCGCCGGCGAAGCCACCTCCCCCCCCGCCGCCGCCGAAGCCCTGGGTGCAGGCGGCGTTGGGGCGCAACAAGATCCCCTACTGGGTGATGCCGGTGCTGCTGTTCCTGCCCATCTGGGTGTTCATGTACATCGGCACCCTGGAGGACCCCACCCGGGCCGCGACCGGCATCGTGGCCGACGGCGCCGAGGTGTACGCCGCGCAGTGCGCCGTCTGCCACGTCGCCTCCGGCGCAGGCGGCGGCACCGGACCCCGGCTGAACGACGGCGAGGTACTGCTGACCTTCCCCGACGACGCGACGAACCTGGGACTGGCACAGCACATCGCCTGGGTGGCCATCGCCACCGACGGCACCGGTGAGGACAACCCGTACGGCTCCGCCGAGCGAGGCCGGCAAGCCGGTTGGTTCGCCAACATGCCCGGTCACTACGACGAACTGACCGGCACCGAGATCCTGGCGGTCGTGCTCTACGAGCGGATCACCCACGGCGAGAGCGACATCGCCGCCACGCTGGCGCCGATCGTCGACGAATTGCTGGCCGCCGGAACCCTCGAACTCCCCGAGCACTTCGATGAGAACGTGACCCCTGAAGACGTCGCGGGGTTCCTGACACCACTCCTGGCAGCCGGCGACGGAGCCTGACGATCGCCCACCGGCACGATCTGGTCGTCGTCGGCGGTGGACCAGCCGGCGCGGCCACCGCCTACTGGGCGGCGCTGCAGGGTCTCGATGTGCTCGTGGTGGAGCGCAAGTCGTTCCCGCGTGACAAGACCTGCGGCGACGGCTTGACCCCCCGGGCGGTCAAGCAACTCGTAGACATGGGCCTCGGCACCGAGATCGAGTCGTACCACCGCTTCGGCGGCCTGCGGGCCGTCGCCGGTGGGCACACCCGGGAACTCGCCTGGCCGGAGCACCCGATCTACCCCCCCTACGGCTACGTGGTGCAGCGCAGCACGCTGGACGCCGCGGTGCTGGACCACGCCCGGCGGGCCGGGGCCCTGGTGTGGCACGGGGCGGAGGCCACCGAGCCGCTGCTGGCCGGCAGCCTCTGCCGGGGTGTGCGCGTGCTGGACCGCACATCCGGGGAGCGCAGCGACGTGGAGGCCGGCTACGTGGTGGTGGCCGACGGTGCGAACTCCCGATTCGGGCGCGCCCTGGGCTGCCGGCGCGAACGCTCCTGGCCCCAGGGCATGGCGATCCGCACCTACTTCGAGAGCCCCAACCATGACGACCCATGGATTGAGAGCGCCCTCGATGTGAGCGACCGCAACGGCGCCACGCTTCCGGGATACGGCTGGATCTTCCCACTCGGTGACGGAACCGTGAACGTGGGCATCGGCCTGCTCACCTCCTACAAGCACTGGCGGGACGTGAACACCAGCCACCTCATGGAGGAGTGGGCCTACGCCGTGCCCGAACACTGGGGGCTCGAGCCCACGGCTCCCTTGACGCCCCCGGTGGGAGGGCGCCTACCGATGGCCGGCTCGATCAACCCCAAGGCCGGCCCCAACTTCCTGATCGTGGGCGATGCGGCCGGCTCGGTGAACCCGTTCAACGGCGAGGGGATCGACTACGCCTACGAGACGGGCCGCCTCGCCGCGGAACTGGTGGCCGAGGCGGTGATCTGCGACGACGGCCTGGCGCTGTCCCGCTACCCCGAACTGCTGGAGAGCACCTACGGCGCCTACTACAAGGTGGCCCGGCTCTTCGCCTACGCCATCGGCCGGCCCCGCCTCATCAGCCGCCTGGTGCAGTTCGGGATGCAGTCCCAGACGCTCATGGAATGGGCGCTGCGGATCATGGCCAACCTCATGAACGAGGACGACCCGGGCGCCGCGGAGTACATCTACAAGACCGCAGCCAAAGCCGCCTGGCTCTGGCC